>AR_comb_assmDRAFT_10185744_pt1 | contig 13366 bp, 14 predicted proteins | sample ArasoioldDNA_FD_10543 | JGI IMG/M metagenome (IMG submission 10543) | reverse complement strand
CTAGAGGAACCGCGCTTTCGCAGGATCACGGCGTAGTCGATAATCAGAAAACCTTCGCGCACTTTACGAAGTTGCGCTTCAACTAGACCGATCGTTTGATCTAATAACGCAGCGACTGGCATCAAACGTTTTCGGAATGTTATAGAATCAAAAAAGGGAAATCAGAAGCATCGAGATCACCCACACTGAATCGTTAAGAGACCAACGTGCCTACAATCGTACGCGCAAACAGCCGACCGGGTTTTCACATTGCCGTTCTTCTGCTGATCGCAATGACTACATTTGCTGTCGGCTGTGCGCGCCGATTTCCGACGCCCGAAGTCACTCGGATAAAGGCCACAAATCCCGCCGAGCTCCAGCAATATTTACTGTCCACCAAGCCCGATGTCGCACAATTCAGGTTGCGCGGACCTTTTGCCGTCACCGAGCACAAAGAGATGGAAATTCCCATCATTTCCGGTCTCATGGTGGAAGCGGATTTATACTTGTGCACAGCAGTCCAAAAAGCTCCCCTCGTCATCGTCTTGCACGGTCACAACAATTCCAAGGAGGACCATGCCTTTCAGGCGATGCACTTGGCCTCCTGGGGCATGCATAGTCTGGCCATAGATCTGCCCAAACAGGGGCCGTGGATCGCGAACGGCAGAACGCTTGCCAGGCTCGTCGATACGATTCATCGCTCTCCGCAGCTCGTCGACAGCCACATGGATCCTGAGAAGATCATTCTCGTGGGTCACTCATTCGGCGCCACCGCCGTCGCTACGGCATTGGGCGAAGGCATCCCCGCAGTGGGTGGCGTCCTGCTCGATCCCGCCGGCATCGGCCGGCAACTGCCGCAGTCGCTCAAACGGATCACGGTTCCGGTGATGGTGATCGGTGCAGACGAGGACATTCGGCCCACCCGTAATCGCGGGCAATTTTTCCGCTTTATTCCAGCCAAGGTCGGAGAGATTTCGATCCGTGACACCCTCCACGAAGATGCTCAGTATCCGAACGAGCACACGCTGCGCGGATTCGAGGACGACCCTAATGACACGGAAGAGGCGCAGATCGCTTTCGTGAGCGCATTGACCGCCTCCGCCTTCAGCCTCGCCGCCACCGGCGGGATCGACTATGCCTGGAACAGCTTTGAAAACGGCATTAACAACGGCATGTTTTTCAACGCAAGGAGAAAGTGAAACCTATGTTGGAGCTTTATCACAATGATATGTCGACATGTGCTCAAAAAGTCCGACTTACACTCGCGGAAAAAGGGCTTGCGTGGGAAAATCGCCATCTCGATCTCAGGGCCGGTGATCAGCAGAAGCCCGAGTATCTGAAGCTCAATCCTCGAGGGGTCGTGCCCACGATCGTCGACAACGGCAAAGTCGTGCGCGAATCCACCGTGATTATGGAATACCTGGATGACCAGTATCCAAACCCGCCTCTCCGGCCGGCGGATTCACATGCACGAGCACAGATGCGCTTATGGACCAAACGGCTCGACGAAGGCCATCATGATATCGCAACTGCCACCCTCAGCATGGGGATTGCATTTCGTTTCCAGTATCTCGACAAAGGACAGGAGGCGTGCGACGCGCTAATCAATAGAATACCGGATCCGCTCAGACGCGAGCGGCGCCGCGACATCATTTATAATGGTGTGGAAGCACGAGAATTCAAAACCGCCGTACGCATGTGGGAAGCGCTGCTCACGGACATGGAACAATCACTTGGCGGCAGCCGTTGGCTCGCGCACGACTATTCGCTCGCTGATGCGGCTTATACGCCTTACCTCACTCGCCTCGATCATCTGAATCTTCTCGAGTGGATCGCGAAGCGGCCGCGACTCGCGAACTGGTACGAACGGATACGCGCCCGGCCCAGCTATAAAAGCGCAATCGGGCAATGGGAAAACCGCGTGTATATCGATCTTATGAAGACAAAGGGCAGTGAGGTCTGGCCGAGAATCCAACGGATGATCGACGAGCTGTAAAAGGAAATAGCCGCAACGATTGCTGCGCTCCTGGTAAAAAGCTTGCTCGGACAAAATATGGCCGGGATCAGAGGGCGCCATGCGATGCGCCGCTACTGGATTCCCGGTCGCGCGTAGCCCGATGGAGCTTGTGACTAAAGACTTTTGACCTCGGGGATGTGAAATTTCCGCCGATACGCGCCCGCCGTGACGCCGGTGATTCGTTTGAACAGCCGGCGAAAAAACGCGGGGTCTTCATAGCCGACGTTCCAGCTGATCTGATCCACCGGCGCACGCGTTCGTTCGAGGCGCCGCTTCGCCTCTTCCACACGCAGCCGCTGAACATAATCGATCGGTGCGTGCCCGGTTGCGCTCTTGAATCGTCGCTTGAAACTGCGCTCCGGAATACCGGACAACCGCGCGGCCTGCTCGATCGGATTGGCCACGGAAAAATTGCCGCTGAGCCAGCTTTGTGCTTTGTGAATTGCCGCGTCGCCATGACCGGTTACGGGCTCGAAGACAACGTAGGGCGAGAGGCCGTCGACGTGGCATTGAAACGCGAAGAATTTCGCCACCGCCTGGGCCGCCGTGGGCCCCGCGTGCTGTGCGATGAGATAAAGAATTAGATCATGCCATGAGGTCGACGTGCCGGACATCAGAAACTCCTGACGTTTTCCGGCCGCCACCAGCGCCCGATCCAGCCTGAGCCGGACATTGGGAAAATTGCGGTGAAACGTTTGCGCATACATCCAGTGAATCGTCGCATCCTTGCCGTCGAGCAGTCCGGTTTCGGCGAGCAGTAAAACGCCCGAGCAGGTGGAACACAATTGGGCGCCCGCACCATGCATTTTGGTCAGCCATTTGACGATCGTCGGATATCGCCCCTGCTGCCACTCTCCGCGTTCAACCAGAACCGACGGGATAATGATCACGTCCGCTGAATCGATTTCACCAACCGATCGTGTGGCTTCGACGGGCACTCCGCTCGCAGAGGAAAGTGTGCCTGCACTCATCGCGACGATCTCGGCTTTGAACGACTGAGCGCGGCTGGCCAACGCATCGCTGTAAGTGCCGAGCAGATCGAACGAGTTCAGTACGTCATAAAGCCCCATTAACGTCGAAGCCATCACCTCGGGAATCGCCACCAGGCAGACGCGCACGCTTTTCGGATCTGCTTTCATTTTTCGATTCTCATGGCCTAAACGAACCCATTTTGCGCAAACTGACTCTCCCGCCGCACCGCAACAACGGTTATCTTCTCCTGCAAGAAGTTTTTTGGCGAGGAGGATATTATCATGAAGATCGATCAGGAAAAGCTGAATGAGTTCGTCGAAAAGGCAGTCACCGATTTGGCCGCGGGATACGGTGGTGTCATGACCGTTCTGGGACACAAACTCGGGCTTTACAAAGCTATGTCGGGTGCCGGACCGCTCGACTCAGCGGAAATCGCCAAACGCTCCGGTTGCGCGGAACGCTATGTGCGCGAGTGGCTCAATAGCCAGGCGGCGGCCGGTTACATCGTCTATCATCCCACAAGCGCCAGCTACGAACTCACTCCAGAGCAGTCGCTCGTGTTGGCAGATGATGAGAGCCCGGTATTCATGCCCTCCGCGTGGGAGGTGCCCGCTTCGATGTTTTTTGACGAGGAGAAAACCATCGAAGCTTTTCGCACCGGTAAGGGCATCGGCTGGGACCAGCACAATGAGCGGCTCTTTTGCGGTGTCGCGGCCTTTTACCGAAACGGCTACCGCAATAGTTTGGTCCGCGAGTGGCTGCCGTCGCTTCGCGGTATCGAGGAAAAACTACGTGCCGGCGCCAGAGTTGCAGACGTCGGTTGCGGCCATGGTCATTCCACCATTCTTATGGCCGAGGCGTTCCCGCAGTCGCGCTTCTGGGGCTTCGATTATCACGAGAAATCAATCGAGCGCGCTTGGAGCCAGCTGCGAAACACGACGATTGAAAATCGCGTCAGCTTCGAAGTGGCCGACGCGGTGAGTTACGCCGTGGTAGAATTCGACTTGATCTGTTTCTTCGACTGTTTGCACGACATGGGCGACCCGGTGGGCGCCGCGCGGCACGCAAAAAATGCGCTGGCGGAGGATGGTACCGTGATGCTCGTCGAGCCGTTTGCCAACGATCGCGTGGAAGAAAACCTGAACACCGTCGGGCGCCTTTACTACTCCGCTTCCACGACGCTTTGCTGCGCGCACGCGCTTTCAGAAAATGGCGGTGTTGCTCTCGGCGCTCAGGCCGGTGAAGCCCGTCTGGCCACTGTGTTCAGGCAAGCCGGGTTTGGCGAGTTTAGAATAGCCAAGACGACGCCGTTCAATCTGATTCTCGAGGCGAAGGTTTAGCGTAACGTGCCGGAGCTTGGAACTCGGGTCCACCCGTCAGCCCTTAATTGTGATGGGATACCGCCCTAAATACGCCGTAGAACGCTGCGGATTAGCGAAGGCTCCGGCCGCCGACAGCAGCCAAGCGCCCTGGCGCAGTCTCACGTGCGGCATGTCTGCCATTTGAGCGCTTCCCCTGCTTCGAGTCTACTTCCTGTTCCGCGGGCTTCTCCGAGCTCAAGTCATCAATCATCTCCTGTAAAATCTTGATGAGCTGCCGGCGCTGCGCCTGCTCGCTTGCGCTCCACGTCTCTTTTCCAGCGCGTTTGTGCGCGAGCTTGTATTTCAGTCCGCTCAGAGACGTCGTGTAAGTATTGGCGTCGAGCTTTCTTACGTTCTGATGCGCAAGAATATACCAGTGGTATTCGGTTCCGAGCGGAACGCCGGAGCCCGCGGGAGCGTGGCCCGCGCGCCGTTTGTGTACGGCGTAGCTAAATTCCCATCGGTCCGGCGCAACCTTTTTCTCTTTCCACTCACCTTTGTCGTAGTACCATTTGTGTCGGCCACCGACTTTCATGCCGGTGTATTTTTTTCCTTCGAAGACTTTGAACTGGTTGTATGTCTTTGCTGCATCTTCTTCTAAGATCTGTTTCTTGTTCATGGTGGACTCCTCCAGTTTCGAATCGGCGAGTTCGGGCAAACAGACAAAACACCGAGAGACTGTCGTGAATGTTCAATGAGTATTGAGGGAGCAAACCAGATGCCGTTTTTTATTGAATTGAGCAGGCGGCGTGCTAAGGCTCAGGAGCCGGTGATATGTGGTGTTCGGATTTCTCTCTCGCCTCAATCACATTCTTCATATGCAACAATGCGACAGTGTCGTTCCAGGCAGACTAAATAGTCGGTGATTACCCGCCAGACTCTGTAGTAAAAGGACTGACGACGTGCGAGGACGAACGCCTCAATCCTGAACCGAATCTTCGCCGCACGGCCAAGTATCCCTCAACCAGCGCGGTCACGGCATCCACATCCATTAGTAGCGATCTCCTCGATGAGCAGCGCGAATGCGGGAGAGGAATGGCGCCGGCTTGGCTAGTAGAGGTGGTAGCCTGAATACGGAAGACACCAGTCCTCGAGGACTCTCTTGAGACGACCCTTCGCCAAGTAGGATTGCGCCCAGCCTTCAGGCACATAGGCAAGACCGATCCGGCCAAGGCGGCATTCAGCATCTGGCCGGTCGTATTGCACGTGAGCTGGCCATCGACGCGCACTCTCAGCTCGCGCCCGCCTTTTTCAAACTCCCACGCATACAGTCCGCCATGAGGCAGACGCAATGTGATGCAGTTGTGATCAACCAGCTCCTGCGGTTTCTTCGGTTCCGGCCGAGTCTTGGAGTACGGCGGAGAGCCCACGACCGCCATGCGCATGTCAGGCCCGATACGCACCGCGATCATGTCCTTGGCAACTTGCTCGCCGCTTCGCACGCCGGCGTCGTAGCGTTCGGCAGCGATATCCGTGAGGCCGTAGTCGATGGTGATTTCGACTTTGATGTCCGGATACTGCGGCAGGAGTGTGGCAAGCTTCGGCAGCAGGACCGCGTCGGCGGCATATTCGGTGGCCGTGATCCGAATCGTACCGGCCGGCTTGTTCCGAAGTTCCCGTATCGCCTCAAGCTCGGCCTCAACTTCCTCCAGTCTCGGAGCAACTTTTTCCAACAGGCGTTGACCGACGTCTGTCGGCGAGACGCTCCGCGTCGTGCGAGTCAACAAGCGAAGGCTGAGTCTTGCCTCCAGCCCATTGATCGTGTGGCTCAAGGCCGATTGCGAAACCCCAAGTTTGGCCGCCGCCCTGGTGAAGTTTCGCTCCCGTGCGACAGCCAGGAAGGCGAGGACATCGTTAAGCTTTTCGACCTTCATTTTATGAATGCATCTCATAGGTCTATGCGAAACCTACCCTCTAACCGGATGCCGCCGCAACTGTTACATTCACTTCATCGGCCGCCAGGAGATAAGCGACAGTTTCAATGGAAAGGAGTTTAACCATGGACGTGCGACGATGCGGCTCATGGTCTTCCGGCAAAGGACCGGCGGAATATTTTACTGGCAATGTGCGCATTGATCCGCTATTCGAGGCACCCAATCCCGCACGCGCGAGCGGCGCGAGTGTCACTTTCGAACCCGGAGCCCGCTCTGCATGGCATACCCATCCGCTCGGTCAGACTCTGATCGTCACGTTTGGGTGTGGCTGGGTGCAAAGCGAGGGCAGTCCAAAAGTGGAAATACGAGCCGGCGACGTGGTCTGGTGCCCGCCCAGAGAAAAGCATTGGCACGGCGCGACGCCGACCACGGCGATGACGCATATTGCCATTCAGGAAGCGCTCGATGGTAAAGTCGTCGAGTGGATGGAAAAGGGTAAGCGATGAACAATATCAGGCACGACCTGCCGGAAACGAGAGGTAAAGCATTATGCGTGCAACTGTTATGTATGCCGCCGGCGACGTTCGTATCGAGAACGTCCCGGACTCGCATATCATCGAGCCCACAGATGCCGTTGTAGTGGTCAGCCGCGCTTGTATTTGCGGTAGCGATTTGTGGCCATACAAGGGACTGGAGGAGTTCCCGCAGAACGGCCGCCGGATGGGACATGAGGCGATCGGCGTCGTCGAAGCCGTCGGGGCCGATGTCCGCAAGATCCGCCGTGGCGATCTCGTGATTATGCCGTTCGCCTTTTCGGACGGGAGCTGCAGCTTCTGCAATCAAGGACTACAGACGTCTTGCATTCACGGAGGGTTCTTCGGCATCCATGGAAACGATGGAGCACAGGCCGAAGCTTTGCGCGTTCCGCAGGCGGACGGAACGCTCTTCGTACTGTCGGTCGATAAAGACGACGCGCTGATGCCTTCCCTTCTCACGCTTTCAGACGTAATGGGAACGGGCCATCACGCGGCCGTGACGGCAAAGGTTCGTCCAGGGAACACGGTAGCCGTCGTCGGAGACGGCGCCGTGGGATTGTGTGGCGTCATTGCCGCGCGGCGGCTCGGCGCGGAGCAGATCATCATGCTCGGGCGGCATCCGGACCGAATCGCCCTGGCCAAAGCGTTCGGCGCAACCGCTGTCGTGAGCGAGCGCGGCGACGCGGCGATCGAGCGCGTGCGTGAGCTCACTGGCGGCCTCGGCGTTCACTCCGTACTCGAGTGCGTCGGTCTCGAAGAGTCGATGCGCACGGCGATCAGCATCGCACGGCCCGGGGGCGCCGTCGGACGGGTTGGCGTGCCACAAAATGAGAGCATGCCAGCGTCGTTGCCGGCGTTCTACAGCAACGTCACGGTGGGCGGCGGACCGGCACCGGTGCGCGCATATATCGATGAGCTTTTGCCGGACATTCTCCAAGGCAGGATCGCACCCGGCCGGGTCTTCGACCGGACCGTGAGCCTGGAGCAAGTCCCTGAGGGTTACCGGTCGATGGACGACCGCGAGTCCATCAAAGTCATGGTCGAGCCGTGAAGCAGGAGCGAGACTAAAAGATTACCGCCGAGACACGGAGGACGCGGACTATCGGAGAGAAACGAAATGGATCTTTCTCCCTCCGCGCCTCTGTGGTGGCTTTCCGCGATTGCGTGTGCCGCAAATTTTCGCACCCTAGGTATAGACATGGAGAAACCCAATGCCGGCATGGACCAAAGATGAGCTCGACAAGATCGGACAAGCAGACGAACTGGAGATCGCGTCAGTTCGGCACGACGGCACACTATCTAATTCGGTGACGATCTGGGTGGTGCGCATCGGGAACGATCTCTACGTCCGCTCCTATAAGGGCCGCCGCGGCGCCTGGTTCCGTGCCGCCCAAGTGCGCCACGAGGGGCATATCCGGGCGGGCGGAATCGAAAAAGATGTCACGTTTGTGGAGGAAACCAACCCCGTCACCGATGGCCGGCTCGACACCGCGTACCGAACTAAGTACCGCGGCTACGGTGCACAATACGTCGATCCCATGGTAGCCGCCGAGGCGCGAGCTGCCACGATCAGGCTCGTGCCCCGCGAGCCAGCTGCTACGCGTCAGTAAAATGTTGGCGCATGCAGTCTACGCAATAAATGCAGCCCGCAATCTGAGTTATCTCCTCGAACGAGGGAGTTCGCTGACGCTCTCGCGCAGCATATAGATTTCAATGAACCTCGAGAGAAGAAATTCAGCCTTCCGCGTCCTCGCCTATGTACAGTATGGATCGGTTGACGCATACGGCTGTAGCGCGCCGCCGTGAAGAAGCGGCAGGTCATCCACGCATAGACGCGAATCTTGCAGGCATCAAGGTTCTGCCAGCTCCAGGCCAGCCGCATGCCATGACCGCGCTGCCGCAGGTGACGCAATAAAATTAAGAAACTCCATCGCCGCTGAAGGAGATGCGCTGCTTGCCGGCACGGCAGCATCGTACGTGATGTACGCTTGCACTGCGGCCGGAACAGGTCCGAGCAGCACAACTCCTTTGGTCCGTGGGACTTCACTAACATTGTAAAGCCCGAGATCCGCCTCTCCTTCGGCGATTAGCCTCTGACCGTCCGCATTGGGCAATAGCTTGCTTTTGATCTCCTCGGCAATACCGAGGTTCTGCAGCACTTTTTGCGCGTTGATACCGCTGAGCCCGCCCGTTCTGGAATCGGAGTAGGTTATTTTTTTCTGAGCCAATAATGTTTTCCGCAGCGCATCGGAAGTACTGATATCGGGCTTGGGCGCGCCCTCACGGATCGCGACCCCAATCCCCACGCGCGCAAGCGGTTTCCTGCTGCCGGCCACCAGCTCCCCTGCTGTTTCGAGCGCGCCAAAAGCCGCCACCGGCATGATCAGCAGATCGAATTGTTCCCCCGCGTCCACCTTCTCCTGAATCTGTCCGGGCGAGCCGGAGACGAAGGTGACCGTATTCTTAGTCCGCTTCGTGTACTCGGTCGCCAGTTCGCGCAACGCGATTGTCAACGCGTTGGCATTGAGCACGCGAATCTCTACAGCCCATGCGGGTCTTGCCAAAGCAATGCCGAGCGCAATCAACAAACTGCAAACGAATGTTGACGTGAAATGAAAAAAACGCATGGTTCTTCTCTACTCCTTGACGTACTTTGTTATGCCCCTCACGGTGGCTTCCGCCGTGAAGATATTGCCGGCACTATCGATAGCAATCCCCTCTCCCATCGCTCCGTCCGGCGTTTCGGTTTTATGCGGCGGCACGAAAACTATCACCTTGCCGTCCTTCAAGCTCCCGACGCGAATGCCCTTGAGCCAGTCCGGATGCCTTTTCGGATCCGATTCAGAGTCCGCCGCAAAAATTGTGTCGTTCCCGTCTATCGCCAGTCCGCTGACGCGCCCGAACTCCCGCCATTCAGCGATATATCTCCCCTCCTTCGTCAAAATCTGCACTCGATGGTTGTGCCGATCAGCGACAATCAGGCGTCCTTGCGAGTCGAATTCGATCGCATGCGGAGTTCGGAACTCCCCCGGTCCCGTTCCGGTCTTGCCGATCACGCGCAGGAATTTGCCGTCACGATCGAAAACCGAGATACGGCCGACAAGATTCGGATCCTCGACGTTCGTATGGCTCTCCGCGACGTAAATATCGCCGTTGCTCGGATCGGTGACGACGTCGTTCGGCTCGGTGAGGGCGTCCGGCGGATCTCCCTTCACACCGGGGCTGCCTAAGGTCATCAGCACCTTGCCGTCGGGACTGAATTTGATCACCACACTGCCTTTCTTTTCCTCGCCCGGATATTTGGCGCGTTCTGCCGCCGTCGGAACGCGAGCATCAGTTACCCACACGTTTCCTTCGCGATCGATGTGAATCCCGTGCGGCCACACGAACATGCCGCCGCCAAAACTTCTAATCTCCTTTCCTGTGTCATCGAAGAGGTGGACGGGATTCGCCTTGGTCCCAAGGCAACCCGGCGCAATACCTGGAGAGCAACGGTCCGTCGCCCATACGGACTTGCCGTCGCGGTCGATGGCGACGCCGTTGGAACCGCCCCACGGCCTCTTCTCCAAAGTGAGCTGTGCCCAATCGCGGATGACCCGGTACGGATTGGGTCCGCTGTTGACGGGCTGAACTTTGTCGGTCTCGACTGTTCCGCCACGCTGTTGCGCCTTGGTGCTGCTGGGTTGCGCGCTGATGCAGATAACGATCGCCACCGCGCACGCGAGTCTCACGAAACTTGATGTGCTCATCTCTATGCTCCTGCCGATATGGATGCAAAATTATCGGCGCTTTTTTCTGAAGTAGCCGATATCGTGATCGCGCCGAAGGGTCAATCGGATAACCGCTCAAGAATCGCGTTCTCAATCTGAATTCCTTAGATCTCAGCTCGTGCCGCCATCCAGCCGGCGAGCAGCGCTACAGTCACTGCGGCGAAGTGCACCGATGCCATCGGCACCCACGTTCCGTCCGCGAGGAGCCCGGTAAGCTGCTGCAGCGCAGAGGGCCAGAACAATTGCGAAAACACCACCGCACCCGAGGCGGAGCCCGCAAGTTCGGTGTCTACCGCCATCGCACCGGCTTGAGCGTAAGGCATCGAAAGGCCCTGAGCCAGGCTCACGAAGAATCCCGGTATGTAGAGTGCCGCCATCGAAACACCGCCGAAATAAAGCCAGCCTGCCAGGAGCACACCGTTGGCGACGCCGATCACGCCGCCCAGGATGGTCATGAATTCGATTGAGCGCCTGGCACCGATGCGGCCCGAGATGAAGCTCCCGGCCATGAAGCCGATCGGAAAGGCGAAGAACCAGACGCCGATATTGGCGGCATTGGCGCCGAGATGTTCTGCGGCGAGAAATGATGCCGCTGTCGCCTCGGTATAGAACGCCGCGGACATCATTCCGGGCTGCAGGCTGAAACCGACGAAGCGCCGTCGCCGCAACAACGATTTGTAAGCGGCGAAAATGCTGCGCGACCCGCCGGCATTGCGTGCGCGAGTTTCCGGCACCGCCAAGGACACTGCAACGATCACCAGTAGCCCGACCGCGGACGCTAACACGAAAAGCGCGCGCCAGCCAAACAGCGTCGTCAATTGGCCGCCGATCGGCGGCGCAAACATCGGTCCAAGCACGTAGGCGGCCGTCAGGTATGCAATCACCTGGGCAACACGGTCCTGACCGTAGACGTCCCGCGCGATCGCGCGCGCGAGCACGACGCCACAACCTGCCCCGGCTCCCTGCAGGACGCGCCCCATCAAGAGCATCGGCAGGTTACGGGCGACCATGCAGCTGGCTGCGCCGCAAGTGAACAGCAGGAGCCCGCCCAAAAGCACGCGCTTGCGACCGTAGCGGTCGGACAAGCCGCCGTAGGCGACCGTGAAGAAGGCCATCGCCAGCATTCCAAGCGATAGCGTGAGCTGCGCGATGCCGGTCGAGACGCCAAACTCGTCCTTCACCGCGGGCATGGCCGGGATGAATAGATGAATCGACAGCGGTCCGACGAATGTAATCGAGACGAGGGCGACAAAGAAATACCAGCGCGGCCGGAAGGGTATTGTCATGGAGCGATTGCGTCGCGTGTTTTATGATCTCACGCGCCGGTTACCTCTGTGATTCGCTCTCATCGAACCACAATAGTCACGCGAACAGGTTGTGGACCTTTCGAAGGCGTGGGGTTTGACGGCTCGTGCGGAAATTCGATGGTATACTTGAACGTGTCGTTGCCGACTGTCGATCCGGCTTTGTATGAAATTCTGAGACCGGTATAAGTTCGACCTGCGCAGTTTTGCCCGCTTGGCACGCTGTAGTCCGCTAGCTCCGTTGCCACCACGCCCAAAGATGGCTGCGAAATCAAATTAAAAAGCGGCGGTCCCGCCGTGCCGCAACGTCGGCCATAGTTGGCGCCGAACCAGACGGTCACTGTTCCACCCGAACCAACAATCACATGTCGTTCTTTTTCCTGGGCGCTGGCAATCGGGCACTGGACGAAAATCGCAAACAAAATCGCACCTGTCACGAGCAAGCGTAATGCTGTTGTTTGCGCCGCGTAAAATCCTGCGCTTCCACTTGTCACGTTTTGATATGACCCTAGTGCGGTGTCCCTCTTTTCAGACTGCATCCTCGTATGTTTAACGCCGCGAAGCTAAATTGGCAAAGACTCCTCCACGGATATGATTGCCGCGCAAGGGCTGCGTTCGAATCGGCGCGACAAGAGGATATCGTTGATCCAGCGCGCCTGCTATCGATAAATCGATCGAGCGGCGCTAGTAGTAATATTAAGACTTGACGGACAAGAAGGAGTAGAACTATGGCTACGCAATTTACCGGCGGCTGTCTTTGCGGTCGCGTTCGCTACGAATGTTCTGCCGATCCGCTTTTTATGGGCAATTGCCACTGCCGCGATTGCCAGAAGTCGAGCGGCGGCGCTTATGAACCTGATATCGGGCTGCCGGCCGCGGCGCTAAAGATCAGCGGGCCGGTCAAGTATTACGAAACTAAGGCGGACAGCGGCAACACGTTGAGCCGCGGCTTTTGCTCGGAGTGCGGTGCGAGTTTGTTTGGCAAGACCAGCGCCGTCCCGGATCTGGCGATGATCACAGCCGGCAGCCTCGATGATCCGAGTGTTTATAAACCAACGTTGGATATCTTCACAGCTAGCGCGCAGCCCTGGGATCACATGAATCCGGCGCTGGCTAAATTTCCAAAAATGCCGCCGATGGGAGGGTAGGCGGAATCGTCCACCGGGAGCCTGATTTGAAATTTCCCGTAGCACTGGCCGGGTCTTATCGCGCCGCGGCCAGATTTTTTCTCCACTCCGCCTGCTTGTGCACCGTCGTTTTGATCTCGAACTTGCTGTCGAAATAATGACGAGTCGGGTCGAGAGGGACGTGCCAGCGCACTTTGCTATAGAAGTTGAGCCGCAGGAAATTCTCGTCTTCCGGCGGAATGCTAATTACACTGTGGGAAATTCCCAGCGGAATGATCGTGATTTCGCCGGGAAAAACTTCGACGTTCTCGAATTCGGAGAGATCGAGAGCGTCTCCGCGAAATTGAATCCGCACTTCCTCGCTCCGCAACGCCCGATGAAAGGCGAACTGCTCATCCTGCATATTGTAGGTGCGAATGCGCATAT
>AR_comb_assmDRAFT_10366686_pt1 | contig 13368 bp, 8 predicted proteins | sample ArasoioldDNA_FD_10543 | JGI IMG/M metagenome (IMG submission 10543) | reverse complement strand
CTGATCGGTGATGGAGTTCTGATCGGTGATGGAGTTCTGATCGGCGACGGAGTACTGATCGGCGACGGAGTACTGATCGGTGATGGAGTGCTTATTGGTGATTCAGTTATTGCATTAAGCGATAGCCAGATCGCTATGGGCGATGATACATCTTGCATGGATACAGGGCTTGAGTTGCAGTAGTTCTGACTGACAACGCAAAACGGAGGAAATACCCATGAGATTCCAAAAGTTGAACATAGCAAGCGTATCAGTTAGAAACGAAATTCGACACTGGTCCGCACCGCAAATAGAAAAAGGATCGATAGTAAAACTCGGAGCTGACGATAAGGAAGAGGTTAAAAGCTTCCTGAATGTCAGACCGGTACATACAGTAGTAATGGCTAGCTTCATTCACGACAACGGGATGGTTAGCGAACTGAACCGAGGGACTTTTTACGGATACCGCAACGGCGAAGGCAACCTGGAAGGAGTCGCGCTTCTTGGACACTCAACGCTGATCGAATCACGTTCGGAAAATGCGATGATGGCGTTTGCCAAAAAGGCCAAGTCCGAAAGGGTCTCGATCAATCTGATAATGTCTGAGCACGAGCACGCATTGAGGTTCTGGCAGTATTTCGCCGGAGCAGCAGAGCCCCGACTGACGTGTACGGAACTGCTCTTCGAAACTGGGTTCCCGATGCTTGTCTGTGAAAGTGAGTTCAATGTACGGACAGCCCGGCCAGATGAGCTTGAACAGATAGCTGAGGCTCATGCTGAGGTGGCCTTTATCGAATCTGGGACCGACCCGATGGTCCGCGACCGTGAAGGTTTTCTTGAACGTGTAGCCAGACGCATCGAGATGGGACGTACATTCGTCGTATTCGAAGACGGCCGGCTGCTTTTCAAGGCAGACATCATCGCCGAGGCCGACGGGATCGCATATCTAGAGGGCATTTACGTCGCTCCAGAGGCTCGTGGAAAGGGAATCGGGCCGAAGTGCCTGTCCAAGCTTAACTTGATGCTTCTTGAGCGAGCCGATAAGGTCTGTATGCTCAGCAACGAGCGATTCGAGAAGGCCCATCGGAGCTTCGAAAAGGCCGGATATCGGGTCACCGGACGATGCACAACCCTTTTCGTCTGAACAAAATAAAGGTGGACAGGGGGTCGCCCGGCAGGCGATAATAATAGGCGGATAGGACTTCCTATCCGCCTCTGTTTTTGATGGGGCTATCATCCCCGTTCGATCCACGTAGTTTATTGACCGGCGCGCTCTTAGGGTCATCACTCGTTTAAGACTAGCATCCTCCTACAACGTTACCTTAATGGACATTCGCAAAGCGACAACGTCCTACATGATCGCCGTTATCACACTCGGCGTCGTCTGTGTTGTTTGGGCGGCGTTGCGGGTGCCGATCGCTTCCGTCGATCTTAAATTCCTCGTGATCGCAGTTTTCACGCTTGGCCTCGGTTCCCGGATCTCTGTTCAAATTCCAAGGCTGAAGTCACACATCTCAGTTTCTGATACTTTCATCTTCCTAACATTGCTGCTGTACGGAGCCGAGCTCGCTGTTCTGCTAGCCGCCGCCGAGGCCACGGTCTCATCCTGGCGTTTCTGCAATCGTAAGATCACAGTCTTTTTCAATTCTGCTGCTTTGTCGATCTCAACGACCTGCGTATTTCTCGTTCTGTCGCTCGCTGGTCTCTACAACGAAGACGCATTGCACGGCCGCAATGGGAACGTTCAGAACTTCATCATAGTTCTGTCGTTAGCAGCCATGACGCAATTCGGCGTCAACACCACTCTCGCGACGGTTTACGAATCGCTGAAGAACGGACTACCCATCCTCGATACGTGGAAGAAAAAATACATTTGGACGTTCATCACTTATTTTTTCGGCGTTCTTGGCTCAGGACTTCTCGTTCAGATATCAGATGCACTCGGCTTCTTTATGTTGATAGCCGTAGCACCGGTGATCTTGTTCATCTTCCTCACATATCGGATGTATTTGAATAATGTCGAGATCTCGATGAACCAGGCTGAACAAGCGGAGCAATATGCAAAGACCCTCGAAAAGCAGGCCGAAGCGCTCCGAGAGTCCGAAGAACGTTTCCGCAGCGCGTTCGATAACGCTCCGATCGGGATCGCCCTCGTGGGACCAAATGGCGGTTGGCTTAAGGTTAATCGCGCATTGTGCGACATTCTCGGTTACTCCGAAGATGAATTCCTCGAGATGAACTTTCAGTCACTGATCTTTCCTGAGGACCTTGGAGTCACCCTGGTCAAGATCGGCGAAGTAACGTCCGGTTGCGCATCAAGCAGCCAGGTCGAACATCGCTACATGCATAAGACCGGCCGCACCGTATGGACGTCTTGGAGCGTATCGGCGGCCGGAGAAACGACGGCTGGTTCACACAATCTTATCTTTCAATTTCAGGACATAACGGATAAGAGGCTTGCAGAAGAGCGTCTTCACCATGACGCGACCCACGACGCGTTGACCGGTCTCGCAAATCGATCGCTCTTTATGCGCCAGCTCGCGACGGCCCTTAAAAAATCCCACGCGAGAGTAGGATTTAACGTTAGCGTCCTCTTTATCGATCTCGATCGTTTCAAAAACGTCAATGACAGTCTTGGACATCTGTTTGGCGACCGACTCCTGATCGCCATCTCGGAACGATTGCGCGAATGCCTGCGCCCAAGCGATATGGTCGCTCGCCTGGGTGGCGACGAATTCGTCATTCTTGTTCAGGGCGATTACGATCCTAGCGAGGTCGTCAGAATAGCTGAGCGTATCCAACATGAGTTCGGCATTCCATTCGACCTTAACGGCCACGAGATCTACAGTTCGGCGAGCATCGGTATTCTTCACGCCACTGAAAAACATGCGACCGCTGAAGACATGATGCGCGACGCCGACACGGCGATGTACCAGGCGAAGCGCGCGGGTAAGGCTCGCCACGAGGTCTTTGACGAAGAAATGCACCGCGAGGTCAAAGAGACCCTGAAACTCGAAACTGACTTGCGCCGCGCTGTCGAGAATGATGACTTCTCCATCTTCTACCAGCCGATCTTCTCTCTTGCCACGGGCGAGGTCGAAGGCTTCGAAGCTCTTGCACGCTGGTTCCATTCCGAGCTTGGCGAGATATCGCCACGTAGGTTTGTGAGTCTCGCCGAAGAGATCGGTCTGATCGAGTCCTTTGGCGAAAAGGTAATGCGAAGAGCGTGTCTCGAGTTCAAAAAGATCCACGAAGCAAACGATAAAGCCGGACTTTACTTGAGCGTTAATCTTTCATGCCGGCAATTCGCCAACGCCACGCTGGTCGAACGTGTTGAAGAGATCCTTAGGGAAACCGATTTTTCACCCGTCAACCTAAAACTGGAAATAACTGAATCGGTTTTCTTCGAATATCAGCAGACGGCGGTCGAGATGCTCAAGTCGCTGCGTAACATGGGCATTCAGATCAACATAGACGACTTTGGCACAGGCTATTCGAATCTAAGCTACCTTGCCACTCTGCCGATCTCTTGCTTGAAGATCGATCGCTCTTTCGTGGCGATGTTCGACCAGGAGGGCTCCAGCCCGGCCATCGTTCAAACGATCATAATCCTCGCACGGAATCTTGGACTTGGGGTCGTTGCCGAGGGCGTCGAGACCGAGGCGCAGTTTGACGAGCTGCGAAAGTTAAACTGTGACGCAGCACAAGGCTATTACCTTGCCCACCCGATGGATCTTGCAGATGCGATGGAGTTTGTTACCGAAAACTCGGCTGTTACCCCGCCGACTTCTAAGCCCGCCGATCTCACTTTGCACGATACCGTTCAATAAGCTCAGGCATTCTGACCGGCCACGGCCGAAAGTCCAGAATATTGGAAAAATTTCCAAAAAACCTCATTGCCTAGGCGCTCTCTTAACTTCTTAAAACGTACTATTTAACGCTAATTCATAGAGATTTGACGGTTTCGGCCGCATTGGCTTTTTAGAATTTACTGTGGTATATCATTTGCCACGACACGGATTTTAGTGATCTAAAAGCCTTATTTTTGTTCGTTCTTCACCCGATCACAAGGGCTGGTATTTATAAATTCATTGCTGGCAGGTCCAGTTATAGCCTCCTTTCCTAGCGCAGTCTTATACATACGCACTTAATTTTAAGTGAATACATAAACTGCTTCAGGAGGAAAGGAAATGAACAACGTCTTTCGAGACAGGTTCCGGCAGCTATCGTTCGGCATATTTTCGATAGTCGCCGCATTACTGATTTTCGAATCGATATGCGTTGGGCAAGGAGGCACAACCGGATCAATCGCCGGAACTGTAACCGACCCGAATAAGGCTTTCGTTGCGGGAGCAACGGTTCTTGTCACAGACAACGCAACCAAACAGGAGTTCACGGCTGTAACCAACGACGAAGGTTACTTTCGTATTCCCACATTAAGTACGGGTGTATATACTGCGACCATAACGGGACAGGGCTTCAAAAAGGCCGTTGTCACCGATATTAAGGTCAACGTCGCTACGCCATCTACCATTGCGGTTCAGATGGAGCTCGGTGCCCCATCTGAGCAGATCACGGTTGTCGGCGGAGGAGAACTTCTGCGGACGGAGAACGCAAACGTCGGCACGACCCTCACCGGCCGTCAGATCACGGATATTCCGACGGCTTCCCGAGACGCCCTGGATCTGGTACTGGCAATGCCGGGAACCGGTACTCCGGGACGACCGCGCACTTCGTCGATAAACGGTCTGCCCAAGGGCGCATTGACGATCACGATCGACGGCGTCAACGTTCAGGATAACCTTCTGAAATCAAGCGACGGCTTCTTTACGTACATTCGTCCTCGTACGGATGCCATCAGCGAGGTAACCGTTTCGACCTCAAACCCGGGTGCAGAAAGCTCGGGCGAAGGTGCCGCGCAGATCAAGTTTGCAACGCAGAGTGGTTCGAATGCTTATCACGGTGGCATCTATTGGTATCACCGTAACCCGGCCCTAAATACCAATTATTGGTTCAGCAATCGCGATCTGCCGGCGGACCCTGTTACTCACAAGGCTCCCCAGCAGCGCATACTCCTGAATCAACCGGGCGGAAAAATTGGCGGTCCGATATGGATACCGAAGCTTCTTGGCAAGGACAAAGCGTTTTTCTTCGTTAATTACGAAGAGTATCGACTTCCTGAAAAGAGCTCGCTCAGGACCAGAACGATCTTGAACCCGGCGGCCCAGACTGGAATTTTCCAGTACACAACCACGAACGCGGCATATGCGGCGGCCCCACCGCCGAACGTGACCTGTACCGGGACGGGAACATTTACCTGCAGCGTCAATGTCTTTACCTTAGCGTTGAATGCTGGTCTTCCCAATACACCCGATCCGACGATCGCAGCACTGCTTTCGTCAGAGAGGTCGGCCCTGAGCGGTGCAATAATCAAGAACGTCGGTGGAAACACTCCGATGCTGCAACAGGCATCGTTCTTCAATCCCGGCGGTCAGACCAGAAAATTCCCGACCGTGCGGTTTGACTTCAACGTCACCAAGAAACATCACATAGAAGATATCTGGAACTACCAGATATTCGATTCGAAGGTGGACTTTCTTAATGGTGTCGATCCCGCGTTTCCGGGATTTCCCAATTTCGGTAGTCAGGATTCGCTTCGCTGGTCAAACTCCCTGGGCTGGCGTTGGAACATTTCAAATAACCTCGTGAACGAGGCCCGATACGGATTGACCGGCGGAAGTACGTTGTTCTTCCCCGAGATCAATGCGGGCCAGTTTCAGAACCAGGGTGGCGTAGCCTTGAACGTAAGCGGTCCTGGCATATCCAACGCAACGGTCTCAAGCGCCCCGTCACGACGAAATACTCCACTTAACACGATCACCGATACACTCAATTGGGTAAAGGGAAACCACACGATCAACTTCGGCGGCGACTATACTCGAGTAAACTCATGGCAGTACGGCCAGACGGTGGTTCCGACGGTAGGATTTGGTATCAGCAGCACACTCGTCGGCGATACTACTGCCTTCGGCGCGTTTTCATCACTTCAGCCGACGGTTAGTCAGCAGGCAGCAGCCGCGTCGCTTTATGCCACACTTGTAGGGCGTATAAACTCGATCACCGCGACTGCTCGACTTAATGAGGATACTGACCAATATTCTTACTTGGGTCCGTTGGTTCAACGAGCCAAACAGGATCAGTATGGATTCTATGCCCAGGATACCTGGAGGATGAAGCAAAATCTTACCGTGAACGGGGGACTCCGCTGGGAGATCCAGGGACCATTTCAAGTCAAGAATGGCGTGTACTCAAGTCTTACGGATTTCGCAGGGCTTTATGGCGAGTCGGGTATAAACAACCTGTTCAAACCCGGAACTTTGACGGGCGCTCCTACGGCGTATGAGAGGCTTGAACCCGGTGGCAAGGCCTACAATTTACAGTGGGGCAATATTGCTCCGAGTGTCGGATTTGCCTGGCAGCCGAGCTTTAAGAACAAATTCCTACACAGGCTTTCCGGTGATGCTGGACAGACAGTCGTCCGAGGCGGCTTTTCGATGGCGTATGTTCGCGAAGGGATCGCAGCGTTTGGAAGCATCTTTTCAGCAAATCCAGGCGGATCGATCTCGACGACACAAAGTACGTCGGGTACTCCATTCCCGCTGTCGTTCGGAAACCTATTCCGCAACGGCCTGCCGGCCAGGCCCGCTTTCCCAAGTTCGCCGATCTACCCGAATACGGGCTTGATCACAGATACGGCGAATGCATTCGATCCTGACATCAAAACTGGTTACGTTGAGTCATGGACGATAGGCATTCAGCGCGAGATCAACTCGAACAACGTCATTGAGGTTCGTTACGTGGGCAACCGCGGACATCAGCTTTGGCGACAGATGGACCTGAACGAAACCAATTTGACCGAAAATGGTTTCATTCAGGAGTACAGAAATGCTCAAGCCAATCTGATAGCGAACATCAATGCAGGACGAGGCTTGAACTTCCGATACTTTGGGCCTAACACTGGCACCGTTCCGCTGCCGATTCTCCTCGGTTATTTCGCCGGACTTCCGATCAACAATCCGGCGAATGCAAGTAATCCGGCGAACTATTCCAGTACGCTCTTCGCCAATTCAACGTTCACAACGGCGCTCAATCCACTTAGTGCAAGCCCCGGAGGCGGGCGCTGCTGTGCCGGTTTTGCGGGAACTATCGCTTCGGCTGCCAACGAGCCCACGTTCAATGCAAATCGGATCGCGGCTGGCATTCCCTACAATTTCTTTGTAGTGAACCCCGGTAAACGAGGCGGAGCATTCCTGATGACAAATGGAACGCAGACCTGGTATGACGCGCTCCAGTTCGAGTTCCGGAGACGTTTGTCTCAAGGGCTTCTAATACAAGCAAACTATACGTTTGCAAAAGCCCTTGTAAACTCGTACGCCAGCAACTCGGATATCTTCGATCAGCCTGGGACGTTGCGAAACATCAACGATAGAAAGGGTGTGACCCCGTTCGATATAACCCAGGCGTTCAAGACCAACTTCATTTGGGAACTACCGGTAGGTAAGGGCAAGGCCTTCCTCGGCGGGGCAAATGGTTGGGTAAACAGTCTCATTGGCGACTGGGCTGTGAACGGCAATATCCGAATTCAGAGTGGCTCGCCGTTCTCATTCGGAAATGTTCAACTTGTTGGAATTACCGCAAAGGAACTCCAAAACCTTGTTGGGATCTATAAGAACCAACCTGACGCTGACGGAATAAACCGTGGAAACGTTTGGATCTTCCCGCTGGATTTCCGGCAGAATACGTTCAGGGCATTCAATACCGGGTTTGCTACCGGGACGAATCTGCCCCTTTATACGCAAGGAGCTCCGACGGGCGCCTATATGGCTCCGTCCGGTTTGAATTGCACTCAGCAAGTTGTTGGCGGATGCGGACTCACCAATCTGGTTCTCAAGGGACCGATGTTTACTCGGTTTGACTTGAGCGTCTCGAAGAGGATCCGCTTCACGGAACGTATAAACGGAGAGATCCGCGCAGAGTTCCTGAACGCATTCAACAACATCAACTTCCTTGTTGGATCAGCTTCCAACGATATAAACACTTTGGGCGGTCAGGGAACAACGACATTTGGTCGTTATACCGCGGCATACCAGGATATTTCGACCACGAACGATCCGGGTGGCCGTTTGATCCAGCTCGTCCTTCGCCTCAACTTCTAGGTTGAGCATCTCGGAAAATGATACGAAGGAGAGGCCTGCGCTCTCCTTCGTATTCGCTTTATACGGGGAATAAATTCAATCGAACTATGACAAAGCAATTGATCATCCTTTTCATTTTCGGAGTATTTACAGCGACTGCATCTTCGCAGACCAAATCGGTTCCCTGGACAGAATGGTCAAAGAAGGATGCCGAGAAAATTCTTAATGATTCTGCCTGGGGGCAGACACAATCGGTCGGTGCGAACACCACACCGGCGAGCACTTCTACGATTACCCGCACCCAAGGCGCTGGAGGCGAAAATATCAGCAGAACCGGAGAATCCGGCGAGTCTATGGGCGGGCCCAAGCCCGTCTACTATCGCGCTCGGTTTTTAACTGCGAGACCGATCCGTGAAGCTTTTGCGAGGTTGGTTATCCTGTCTAAACCTGACGCCGGTAAGGACCTTGCTGATCAGCTTCAAGGGTTCATCGACCGCGATTTTGGTAACTACCTCGTCGTTACTCTTAGTATCGAAAGTTCGGATGAGCGGATGGCTGCAGCATCCCTGGGCGCGCTTGCGAAAATGAACAAAGACCTGTTAAAGGACAAGGTTTATCTAGAGCGAAAGGACGGAAAGCGCCTTGATCTGATGGACTACAAGCCGCCGATAAACGATAACCTGGGAGCGAAATTCATCTTTGAGCGTACACTTGAGGGACAACCGTTTCTAACGGCCGAGAGCGATTACGTTCGCCTTGTGGTAGAAACATCGGAAAAGATGAAGTTCAATATGCGATTCCGATCTGCCGCAATGATGTATAACGGCAAGCTAGAATACTAACGGACGATCGTCTTAGCGAATTACTATTATGAATAAAGTATTACTTGCCCTTCTTTTTGTTTCGATGCTTGCAACGATCTCACTTGGGCAAAAGGTGCCGAAGTCCTGGGCGGAATGGGACAAAAAGGACGCCGAAAAGATGTTAAATGGCTCGGCATGGGGGCAGACTCAGGACAACACCGATACATCTGAAATGATGTTCACGCCGACCGCCAACGACACAACCTCACAAAACACAACTCAAATGAGTCGTGACCGTCAGGAATCCGGCGCTAAAAATGGGGCGATCTCCATGAAATATCGGGTTCGGTTTTTTTCCGCGAAGCCGATACGCGAGGCATTTGCGCGGATGATCGTTTTGCAAAAAGCTGCGAATGACGCATCGATGGTGAGAGACCTCAGTGGCAAAATGCAGCCCTGGATCGATGCTGATCTTGGCGATATCGTCGTGGTAGCAGTGTCTATCGAGTCGCAGGATCGCCGTCTCAGCGGGCCGGCCGAACAGGCATTTCGCAGCGCGACAAGCGAAACACTCAAGCCAAAGTGCTATCTCGAGCGCAATGACGGAAAGCGTGTGTACCTGGAACAATTTGAACAGCCAACGGCGGACCAGACCGGCGCAAAGTTCGTTTTCCCACGCACTCTTGACGGACAGCCGTTTCTGACGACTGCGAACGAAACCGTTCGGTTCGTTGCTGAGTTCGACGAGAAGACAAAGATCATCACTAAGTACAAGATCGCAGACATGGTTTATAACGGGAAACTCGAATATTGATCGAAGCAAGGTACCGCTCCACGATAATGAGAAATCTGCTTTTCATCTTGTTCTTGTTGCCAACTTTTGCGCTCGTTTCTGTTGCCCAGGGAAGTGAAGACCGGATGAAACGGTCGAAGGTTGACGTCGAACGACTACTGAATTCTTCCGCGTGGGGAAAGACACAAACGGACACAGATACGACCGAGATGTTCTACTCTCCTACGCGACAGGGTACTTCTGCGATAGGCAAATCTTCGGCGACTCGTTTAACGGAAAATTCTCAGCAGCAAACAAACAACAACCGCACCGATCGAGGGGCTACCAACGAGGCCATTTCGGTCAACTATCACATAAGGTTATTGTCTGCCAGGCCGATCCGTGAAGCGATCTCGCAAATGGCGATCCTTGAAAATGCGCAACTCAGTAAGGATCTTGTCATTTCAATGCAGGCTCTCATCGACCGTGATTACAGTAAATGGATCGTTATCTCTGTTACGGTTGATTCTAATGATGGCCGTTACTCTGGTCCGGCGATGCAGGCATTTGCGAGCGCCACAGGTGACACGCTCAGAAACACAACTTATCTTGAACGAAAAGACGGGAAGAAGATATATTTGCTTGATTATCGGGCTCCGACTAGCGACGGCCTTGGAGCGAAATTTGTCTTTGAAAGAACTCCGGACGGAAAGCCGTTCATAACCGAGAGCGGCGGAAATTTTAGGTTTTTTTCGGGGGTAAGTGACAAGATAAAGCTGAACGTGAAATACAGCATTCACGAACTCGTCTATAACGGTAAGCTTGAGCTTTGAGTCTCGGTTAAAAACTCCGCAGATTAAGGAGTCAATGGTGAAGATAACGTATATATTCTCTTTGTGGCTTGCCTTTGCTGTGCCGGTATTGGCCCAGGGACCCGAAGACTGGACCAAACTTTCAAAGGCGGAAGCTGAAAAGATCCTGGATTACTCGGCCTGGGGCAAATTGCAAACCGACACTGATACCAGCGAGTTGTTTTACACTCCCACTAAGCCGGGGACCTCATCGATCGGAAAGTCGGCGGCTTCACGGTCGACGGCCACAAATTCCCAACAGGCCGTTAACAACAACAGAGCAGATCAAGGGGCTGTCAACGAGGCGGTTTCAGTCAATTACCACATTCGTCTGTTTTCGGCCAAACCGATTCGAGAGGCCATCGCACGCATTGTTGTTTTGAATCAGGACCAGCGATTTGAGGAGTTGGCCGCCTTGATGCAGCCCCTCGTCGATCGCAATTTTGGGCCGTATGTTGTCATCACGGTCGCGTTTGATTCAAACGATGGACGAGCGCTTGGCCCGGTGCTTCAAGCGTTTTCAGTGGCAACCGCTGAGACATTGAAAAACAAGACCTATCTGGAACGCAAAGACGGGAGGAAACTCTACTTGATGGATTACCGCCCACCGCAGGCAGATGGTTTGGGCGCAAAATTCGTTTTTGAACGGGCTCCGGCCGGCAAGCCTTTCATCACAGAGAATGGCGGGAATTTCAGATTTTTCGCTGAAGTGAGCGATAAGATCAAGTTGAACGTTAAGTACAGCATTCCGGAGCTTGTTTATAACGGGAAGCTCGAGTATTGACCGCTCAAAGAAGTTACCTTTCGAATCTGCGCTTTACTTCTTTAGCCAGCCTAACAAAGCGTTAACCGTCACATCGCGGTTCGTTTCGTAGATCGCACGCGTGAGCGGTATCGACATCGGGCACGCCTGGACACAGTTCTGCGCATTGCCGCAATTCGTAATGCCGTCCTCGCCCATGAGACCGTTAAGGCGGTCATCCATCTCCATCTTGCCTGTGGGATGCATGTTGAACAGGCGCGCTTGTGCGATGGCTTGCGGCCCGATGTAATTGTCGCCGTGATATTGAGGGCAAGCCTCGAGGCAGCAGCCGCAGGTCATGCAGCGTGAATATGCATAGCGCTCTTGTGCGACTTCGTTTGGCAAGTGCGGACCAGGACCGAGGTCGTAGGTTCCGTCTAGCTCGATCCAGGCATTGACCTGCTTGAGATGTTCGAACATTCGCGAGCGATCGACCTTCAGATCACGGACGTTCGGGAACTTCGACATCGGCTGAAGAGTAACAGTGTCGCTTGAAGATGCAAGCAGAAGATCGTCGATCAGTGCGGAGCACGACTGACGAGCAACACCGTCAATGACCATTGTGCAGATCCCGCAAACCTGTTCAAGGCAACTCATGTCCCAGACGGGCGGCGTTGTGGACTTCCCGTCTATCGTTACCGGATCTTTGCGGATCTCCATCAGAGCCGAGATGACATTGAGATTGCGGCGATACGGAATCTCGAACGTCTGCCAGTAGGCCTCGGCACCATCGCGATCGCGTCGCTGGATCTTTACCTTTATCGACTTCGGCGGATCGGTAAGGCGTTTCTTTTCGTGATGGGTGACGTTGCTGCTGCTCATCTTAATTCCCCTTTGCCTTCCCTTTTGAATAATCTCGCTTGCGCGGCTCGACCAGTGAAACTTCGACCGGTTCATAGGTGAATACCGGCGCTTCCTCAGAGTATTCGGCGATCGTAGTCTTTAGCCACTCCTCATCGTTACGCTCGGGGAAATCGGGCTTGTAGTGTGCTCCGCGAGATTCGTTTCGATTCAATGCACCCAAGGTGATCACACGAGCAAGCTGCAGCATGTTCCAAAACTGCCGTGCATGCGGCACGGCTTGCGTAGCCCATAGATTCGAATCGTTTATTGAGATCCGCTGGAATCTGTCGATCAACTCAAGCAGTTTTTCGTCCGTTTGCTTGAGCCGATCGTTGTACCGGACGACCGTCACATTGTCGGTCATCACCTTTCCCAATTCTTCGTGCAGCTTGTACTGGTTTTCGCGACCTTCGTTTTTGACGATCTGGTCGTTGATCTCTTGCTGGCGCTTCAACTCGGCATCGTAAATGCCGTTTGACTCCGCGGAGCCGCGTTCGACATTCTGTGCATATTCGATCGCTGACGGCGCGGCAACAAATCCGCCATAGACGCACGAGACAAGTGAATTAGCGCCGAGGCGATTCGCTCCATGTATCGAGTAATCACATTCGCCGGCAGCAAACAGTCCGGGAATATTCGTCCGCTGTTCGTAGTCGACCCAGAGGCCGCCCATCGAATAATGAACGCCCGGGAAGATCCGCATCGGCACATAACGCGGATCGTCGCCGACAAACATTTCATAGATCTCGAGAATCGCTCCGAGTCTTTCCGTTAACGTGGCCGCCGGGATGTGTGTCAGGTCTAGGTAGACCTGGTTCTCGCCGTTGACTCCCTTCCCTTCGATGCAAACTTGAAAGATCTCTCGCGTCGCAATATCGCGAGGCACCAGGTTTCCATACGCGGGATATTTTTCCTCGAGAAAGTACCAGCGTTCCGATTCGGGAATATCTCGAGCGGCGCGAGCGTCGCCGACCGTTCGTGGAACCCAAACTCGTCCGCCTTCGCCGCGAGCCGATTCGGACATCAATCTTAGTTTGTCCTCACCGGGTATCGACGTCGGATGCACCTGGATAAATTCCCCGTTGGCGTATCGCGCGCCTTGCTGGTAACAGGCCGAAACCGC
>AR_comb_assmDRAFT_10220241_pt1 | contig 13374 bp, 2 predicted proteins | sample ArasoioldDNA_FD_10543 | JGI IMG/M metagenome (IMG submission 10543) | reverse complement strand
TGGCAAGGTAGTGGTAATCAAGGGCTCAATCGCTACCTTCAACAAGTAGAACAAGCGGTCCGTCGAGGGGACTCGCTTCAAGCTGCCTTTGAAGGCGTTAATACCACCCTCGAACAAACGCAATCTGCGCTCCAGAATGTCAACGCCCTTCTTCAAGCTGGGGGTGGCGGTAGCGGCAGCGGCATTCTGCGGGCGACGCAAGGGTTGTTGCGCGGCGGTGCGGACGTTCAGACCGCTGTCAGCGCCTTGCGCCAGATGCGTTTCACGACGCAAGAGATCGAGCATGCGCTGGGACCAGTTGTTGATGAGGTCTCCAGGCTCGCTACCTCTCAGGGCAAGGTCAACACCGAGCTTCGGGCGCAGATCGGCCTACGCCGGCAGCTTACGAACGAAATCACGGCCCAAAGCCGGGTCATGGACTCGATTCGCCAAGCGGAGGCGCGTGGCGATCCGCGCGAGATCCAGCGGCGGATTCGGGGTATTGGCCGGGCAGCACGCGGCGAGCCGCTCGAACACTACGAGCAAGCTGGTGCGTTCAGTCGCTCAGCGGGCACGTTCCTGCCACCTGAGGCGGTCCGTCGCCTAACCCAACGCAATCAGGTGCGTGTCTTCGGCGAGATGACGCCGGTGACACAGCAGAATCTTCAAACAATCCGGCAGTACGCGCTGCTCGAAGCCCAACTCATCGAGCAGCAGCGCCAACTTCAGCGCGAGGTTGTTGCAACTGCCCAGGCGTTCGCGGAGCAGCAAGCCGCGTATCAGCGGATGCTCAACGTTCAGCGCCAGACCCCGCAACAGATTGCGGCGGGTGGGCTTCGGAGCATTCGCGGGCTGGTTGGTCCGCCCCGACCACCAGCCGGGTGGGATCTTAACTACAGAGTCCCGGATTTTCCCGAGGGCACGCCGCCCATCGCGGCGGGCGACCTCGCCAGACGACGCTCGGAAGCGGCGCGACGAGCCGCCGATACCAGGCGCGCGAACGCGGCGGCACGAGAAGCGGTCGAACCGCCGACGCCGGAACCGCCGACGCCGCGCCGCGCTCCGGTACGTACCGTCCGGACGCCTTCCGGTACGACCCCGACGCCGGCCCCGGCCGCGCCGCTCGACCCAGAGCGGGAAGCTCGCAATCTGCAAATTCGTATGGGCCGACGCCAGGCCCAAATTTCTGGCGGCGACGCGTGGACTCAAGTTACTGATGCTGAGCGACTCACTCGACTGCGCGCGGCTCAGGCACGCGACCGTCAACGGTACGCCGAACTTACGGCACCAGCAGCCCCGCTGACACGTGGCGCGGCACTCCGCGAGGCAGCCACTGGGTTCCGAGGGTCGGGACAGATCCTTGTCTACGGTCCGACCGGGAGACCTGTCGCCGCCTCGACTGGTACTGGCGCAGCACGCATTCTTCCCCAGGCCGTTACGGCCGTCACTGCCGCTACGCCAATCACGGTTGCCGCGACGACGGCTGTTACCAATAGCAGTACCGACCGTTCGGCAGCAGCGCGGCGGGGATGGGAGACGCGCCGCTCCCGGATGACCGTGGAGGGCTGCGAAACCGGTGGCCCAGTACAGCCCGGACGCAGCTACGTCGTGGGCGAGCGCGGTCCTGAGGTCTTTAGTCCCGAGCGACCTGGTGTCATCCTGCCGAATCGGCGTAGACGCTCCGACTCACGCCTGGGGATGCGTTGGGATCAGGAGCTAGGTACGTGGGTTTCTGGCTTCGAAACCAACGAGGACATCGACGCTTACCTGAAGCTGCACGGAGGGATGCGTCGCCGCCAGTACGGCGGCCTAGTAGGTCCACCTCAGAGTTCACGGCACGGCACAACCCTGCCGTATCTCGGGCTGGATCTGACGCCGCGACTCGCGCAGGCAGCGGCTGGATTACCGCTGGCGGACTTCCAGTTCGCCAGTCGAATCCGCGAAGTCTCCAACGCCCAGATGAATCGGGAATCCCGACTCGGACGTTTACCCCGTCCTCTGCAACGTCGGGCACAGCCTTACTACGGCGGATTCACGCTGCCCGGCATGGCGGGCAATCGTGAGATCAAACTTGCCCGCGAGGTGTTCCGTGGCGATGCGCCGTGGGATCTCGACTACCTGCGCCACACGCTGTCTCACGAACTCGGGCACACGATTCATGACGTAGTCGATCCCGACTACATCCGAGACATCCAATTAGCGGAGAGCCTTGGCTACGGGAGGCCGACCGAATACGCGGCGTCGAGTCCGTGGGAGGACTTCGCCGAGTCCTGGGCTATCTACCGCACCGGCTACGACAGATGGTCTTCCCGGCCCCAAACGCTCGATCCCTACCGCCGGGGCTTGATGACGAATGTTGATCGAGACATTCAAGTCAACCTCCGACGCCGGGCTGAGCAGGAGGAGGAGCAGCGACGTAGGACCGGCCAGGGTTACCCGCCTGGTTTGTTGCACGTCCTCCGAAGTGAGGAAGGGCTTACTCGGCGGCAAGGCGGCGGGCGCGTTGCCGGGAATCCCCGCTACACCCAAACCTACTCGCGACTGTTAGACGCGCTGGCAGCGTACGAACACGGCCCACGCGAACAGCATGCTTTCGCCCTCAACTCGACGCTGCGCGAGATGGCGCGACAGCAAACTGCGAGTGGCCGCCAGATACTCCGAGAGAGCGACGTTCCGTTCGCGGAATCCCTCAGTCCATTTCAGGCGAGGCAGATACGTCGCCTGGATCGCTTCTTTGCTGGTGCTCCGACCCTTCCTCACGGAACCACGCTCTATCGCGGGATGCCACGCGATGTCGTCCCTGGTTATGACCCGGACCGTGACATCGAGGAAATGGCCGGACTGGTTATTCCCAACGCCGGCTATACGAGCGCTTCCCGAGACATTTCGTCGGTTCGCCCATACGCCCAGGACCAGATGCTCTTGCGGATCGCGGCTGGCGGTCTACGGGGGCTTCATGTTCAAGAACTGCTCGAAGGCCATACCTTCCGGCGCGGCATAACCGGGTCGGCTTATCCGAGCCATTCTGAAACACTCCTGCCTCGTGGTCTCGATCTTCGCATTGCCAAGTCGGGATGGGAACGGCTTTATGGTCACGGTCAGCATGTAGTCGATGTAGAGCCAATCGTTCCGGCTCGGCAAGGCGGTGGGCGCGCACTCAGACCATCCGATCTGCCGATCCCGACGATCCGTCGGCTGAATGAACGGGTTTTCACTGGCGAACGTCGTCCGCAATCGCCAGAGAACATGCCGACCTCGTACAGCCGAGGAAAGCTGACCGAAGCCCTCCACGTTGCATTTCTCCAGACAGTCGAGGGCCGCACCGGCGCGATGCACGTCGCGGGTGCCAACTTCCCGTTCGACGTTATCGATCTGGAAAGTGCGCTCGGTATCGAATCCAAGGGCGGGCCGGTTTCCAATGTCGTCAAAGCACAGGACTGGCGACTCAAGATCGGCGGAACCAGTCCGGGGGTACGAGCGCGCCTTCAGTCGATGTCGCCGTTGGAGCGCCGAGAACGCAACGCGCAGAAACAGGCGGACATCGTCAGGCGGAAGCTTGAACTCACTCAGCAGCTTCGGCAAGTTACCGGCACTGAGCCCAGAATCCGAACGCTCACGGCGATCCTCGATCTGGATCGGCAGATGGCCGATCTCTTCAGCTTCGAGGGGCTGCATCCCGTTATCCCGTGGCGCGGCGCGGCGACCGAAGCGGCATACGTCGGCACGTTCGGCTATGAGTTCGATCCGTCTCAAGCCGACGCGCTGGCCAAGTATGGGCTGTACGGGCCGAGGTTCGGTGGCGGTGCGCGCGGCGAGTTCCACCCGCGACGGGCTTCGGGCGGACGTGTCTTCTACCACGGTGGCGCGAGCGACATTCGGAATGTCAATCCGAGGAAGCTGGGAACCGACAACCTTTTCGGTCGCGCCTTCTACCTCACGAGCGATCCTCGTGTAGCTGGCGGCGTCATTGGCCCAGCCCACGAGGACATCGTTGCTAACGTCGCGCGCAATCTCGCGATCCACCGACAAGAGCTTGCCAACCGGATGGCTCCCGGCTATCAGGTGCCGCCAGGGTCGCACGGGACGGTCGAGGATTGGATCAAGTACGACCGCGCCGAGGTTGAGCGGCTCGAACAACAGCTAATCGACGTCCAATCCCCGACCTATCTCCACTCGCGGGGTTACGCGCAGCAACGCGAGCCGCAGTGGGAACAGATCGAAGAGGCGCGGCCTCAGGTTCGGCAAATCACCAATCGATATCGGAGCCTGAACCGCAAGATTCAGCGCGCGCTCAACAGCGGACGAGAGGCTGCTGAATCGGACATAGAAGAGGCAGCCGACCTATTTGACCACCTGCGAGAGATACACGAAGAACTTCAGGTTCCGAATGTTCTTTCGCGCCGGCCGTTAGTCGGCCCGAACGTTACCGCGTTCCACGTCCCGAACAACCTGCACTTGGCGAGCGCGGATCATTGGCTAAGCGACCGAGACGCAGCGGCTGTCGTCGCTCAACTTCCGCCCAACGCCGACGCGTGGGACCGCGAGGTGTCCCTAGATCGTCGGCGGCGGCTGCTGTCGGGGCAGTTGAGTTCTGGAAACGCCGAGGTCGATTGGTGGTCTCAACTCAGCCACATCGTTGGTGACGCGAACTACCAACGCGTCAGCGGACTACGACACGGATTGCCTCTCGGCAACGAGCCACTACTGGAGCCCCACCACGTCCTATCCAAGGTTGGGTTCCACGGAATCCGCTACATCGGCGGGCAGCGCGTTCCTATTCAGGACGAAGCCGGGCAGTACATCCAGCACGAAGCCCTGGCGATCTTCCCGTCGGCGGTGCGGCGGGTCAGGCCACTGTTCGCGTCCCGAGGGCGAACACGTGAGGGCGGCGGCCCAGTTGAAGGCGGTGCCTACCTTGTCGGCGAAGCTGGGCCGGAGATCTTTGTCCCAGATCGGTCGGGGACCATTGTTCCCAACCCCGAGCTTCAACGACTCGCGGGCAAGTATGCCAATGCAGCCTCGGATGGCAGGCGGCAAGTTGGTGGCCGAACCCGAGTAGCTACTGTTTACGGCCCGATCACGTACGGAGCCGGTCCGCCGACGACCGTTGCGGGCAGGATTCCTGCCTACAACGTTCCCGGCTCACCAAGCGGTGCGCTCGCACCCGCTACCGAAGCTGAGGCCCGAGCCGCCGAACGGACCGCCGCCGCCTGGGGACGCGCGAACGCTGTCCTTGACGCACGCAGAACCTACTACCAGCGCGTTGCTCAAGCATCTGAGCAAACTGCTCGCGAAGAAATTCAGGCTGCTGAAGCAGTTCGGGAGCGCCAACGCGCTTCGCGCCCAGAGTTAATTCGGGCCGAATCACGCGGGCTGGAGCGCCAGATTCAACGGGTTCAGACTGGTGCTGCCCCGCTCCAACTCGAAGTCGCCGGCCAGATGCGCGAGGTCAACGCGCAAAACGAGGCCGCGCTCCGTCGGGAATACGTTCTTCAGTCGCAACTCGACGCCATCGAAAAGGAACGCGTCAACAATCAGGAGCAGCTATTCCGCGCGCAGGCGGAACGTGTTGATCGGACACGTATTTCGGAGCCGACCTACGTTCGGGCCGAAACCGCACGGCTGCAAGCCCAGTTTGCGGACATTCGCCGGCAGGCTCCGCAAGTCGAAGTCGGCGGGCGAGTCCGAGATGTCACGGCCGCGAACCGGGCTGATCTCCAGCGTCAATTCTCGACTCGCTTCCAAGCCGAAGCGTTCCAGCAACAACGCAATGCCGATGCCGAGCGGCTGTTCCGCGAACAAGCGGTTGCTGACGAGCGCACTGCGCGGTCAACGAGTGGGGCGATTCAAAACCGGGCCAAATACTACGAGCAACTCCGAGACCAGCGGCGCAGGCAGCCCCCGCCGGACATCATCGGTGGCGAGATTTACGACCGCACCCGAGGCAATGCGGCCGACCGGCGGCGGCTTCAACAGGTTCAACGAGAAGCGGAACAAGCGGGCTTGCCCCGCGTCAACTTCCTGCGTAAGTTCGCCTACTCGCTGGTTGGTCAAGAACCCGAGGAAATCACCGAGGCACGTCTCGCACGCGGAGATCGTCGGGCTGGCCAAGTTACAGGACCGTTCTCCGTATTTCACGGTGCGCAAGGCGAACTGCTACGTATCACGGCTGGCGTTGTCGGTCTGCCTATCGGTCTCAACATCGCGTCGAGTTTCGCCCGGATTTTCCACGACGCACTGGCCGAAGGCGCAGCGGTGGCGACCCGACTCAACGAGTCGGTGCTTGGGCTGCGGGCTAGCTTCGGATCTGCGCTCCCAGCCGCGCGCAGCTTCACACAAGAGATTGGGCGACAAAACACCCTCCTTCAGGATCAGGTAAATAACTCGGCCGCGCTGACGCGGTCGATGTTGACAACGTACCGAGGTGCGGATCAGCTAACCGCTTCGCTCACCGAGTCGGCTGCGGTACTCGCGAATATCACGGGCCGGCCCATCGAGCAAGTCGGGCCGCAACTTGCGCAACTAGCTCGTCAGGGGGGCGAGGCTCCCGAACTCAACCTCAACCTGACGCCGGAGGCATTGGCTCAGCGCGGCATCAACGTTGCTGGTCTCACTCGACAGCAGCAAGCTGAGGTTCGCACTCGACTCATTAATGAGCGGGCGCAAGAACTCGAAGCGCAGACACGAGGCGATCCGGCTCTCCAGTCGCGGCTAGCCACTCAGGCGCGGGCGCGCGGGCAAGAGCGGCAACTCCAGCCGCTCGGCAACCTGGCCGATTTCGTCGGGACGCGGATCAACCGGCTAGCCGCGCATCTCTTCGCACTTGGCAACGAATCGGCTAGCGCAACTGAGCATGTCAACGCGCTCGCCGAGGCGGAACGACAGTTCCAAGCGGCGCAGCAAGAACGCATCACGGCAGCCCGCCGCTTGCCCCCCGCGTTGCTCGGCGACCCGTTGGCCGGAATTGCGGCTGCTCGCCAAGCGCCTGGTGGTGTTCTCGAACAGATCCAGACAATTCAGCAACGAGCCGCCTCAGCCCAGGCGCTCGCGGGTGTCTATCAACCATTCGCCGGTGGTGCTCTCGGTGGACTGAATCCAGAACAGCGCCGTCGATTCGCGATGGTCCAGGCAGAGCAGGAACTTGCCCAGCGCCAGGCGGTAGATGTCGCAGCCGCTGGTCAGCGCGGCGAAGATCCGCGTGCTCGGCTTGTCGCGCAACTCGACGCTGCGCAATCCGCTGCCAACGTGGCGGGGTCGTTGGCGCGGGTCTCTTCAGCAGGGGAGGAGCAAGCTTCCGCCGCCCAACGAACCGTTGAGTATTACAAGCAACAGGTCGCGGCGCTCGACCGTCTCACCGCTCAATTCGAGCAGATCGACGCGATCCAGACTGCGCAACGAGTCGCTGGGTACGAGCAGGGGCGTGCCCAATACGCGGTCGAGCAACTCAATTTCCGCCAGCGGGAGCGGGAACTTGGGGTCGCAAATCAACTGGCCGAGAGCCGGGTCAAGATCCTTGGCTACGACGGCGAGCTAGCCCAACTCAATCTCCGCAATAACGAGGTTGCCAATCGGCTGACGATTGCGAGTCGAAACAACCTCGATATCGAGCGGCAGTTACTGGAAGCCAGGCAGGCCGCACTAGCGCCGACGGAAGCGGTCGAGGACACGCAGTACCGCCAGACCCTTGCTCGGGCGCAACTTCGGGCAATTGGCTCTCGGATGGTCCAGGGGACCGTTACGCGCGAAGACGTGACGGGAATGCGCGGGCTCGCGCAAGAAGTCGTCCAGGCCGGACTCGAAGAAGCCGAGCTAACACCCGCCGCAATCCAAGCCCAGCACGAAGCGGTTGCTCCGCAACGGGCTCAGGCGCGCGATGAACTCAACCGCCAGCTTCGGCCTGGCGGCATCCTCGATCTCACTAAGCAGCAGCAAGCTATCCAAGATCAGATCATCCCGCTGCAACAGGCACGGGACGTAGAGCAGGAGCGCGCCAACGCAATCCAGCGACAACTGGATATCGCGAGTGCGATGGAGCAACCCGCTCGAACCATTGCTGATGCGGCGGTACTCCAAGCTGACAAAGATCGAGCGGCGGCGGATGACGCCGAGCGAGCAGCCCGAGCCGCGAAAGACCAAGTCGACTACTACGAGCGACTGGCCCCGCTATCTCAACAGTTCGCGGATGCGCTGCGGGCGGTACCTGGCTTCAATCCGGCTACAGGTCAGATCGAGCCGGTCGGTGCCCCCGGCGGTCCGGCGGCTCCACCGGCCAACCCACCAACTCCAATTGCTACCCCCGGTGCTCCGGTTACTCGCACCGTTGTCTGGCAGGGGGTCCAACTCCACGATGACGGCCGTCTTTGGTGGGATGTTATTTGGAGCGACGGCACGGTCGATTCCACCGAGTGGTCTGCGGTTACCACTCAGATAACTCCGCAGCCTGCACCACCACCCCCTCCGGCGATGCAGGAAGAGCCAGTCGAACCGGGAGATGTCGCGACGCTGCTGGGGATCGGGGCTGGTGCTGTTGGGCTGGGGACGGTAGCCAAGGTTTACGGCGCGAGAATTTGGGCGGCGACTGTTGGCCGTTTGCTGAGCGCTGGCGGCAGTGCGGTTGCCGATGCTGTCGCGACGCGTCTCGCTACGCAAATCGGCGGCGAATTGATCACGACAGCAACAGGGGCAGCTACGACAACCGCCGAAGCCGCAGCGGCGGTACCCGCAGGTATGGTCGCGACCGAGTCCGGCCTAATTGTTCCCGAGGCCGCCGCCGCCGCTGGCGGTGGCGGAGCGGCGGTAACTGCCGCCGAAGCTGCGCCGGCGGCGGCTGTTGTCGCGCCAACACTCGCCGGAACTGTTGGCGGGGCTGCGGTTGTTGGTGCTGCGGCAATCGCCGAAGCCGAATTCGCTCAGCAACAGCGAGCGGCTATCGAACAGGCGCTCAGAGCCAGAGGCGCGCCGACCGTTCAACTGCCGCTCGGCATTCAAGTTGATACCGCTGCTGCTGGCGCGCGGCTCGTCACGCCCACGTTCCCTGGTGCCGAAGAGGCTTTGGACAGCGCGAAGCGTATCGGAGGCATTCTCCAGGGGACGCCCGAGGGTCAACGCGAGCTTTCAGACTTCACCAATGGAGTAAATGCCGCCAAAGATGCTGTTGGGGGATTGGCGCAGGGAATAGCCGACTTCTTCTCGCAGCCCGGCACGATCTCCCGAGTCGCCGCTGGCAATCAGCCACCCGACACGCAGACGGTACAGCAACAGGTTGATGCAGCCCAGACTCAGACAGAGGCGGCTGACACTCAAACGGACGCTTCTAAGCAGGACGCGCAAACCGCGACTGTTATTGAGCGGAATACCGCTATTGATTCGACTACCGCCGCTCAGAACCAAACCACGGCCGGTGTCGAGTCCGGCACTGCTACTAGCAATGCTCAGACAGCGACTGAAAACGCCACGACAGCCACGACAGATGCGGCGACCGCGCAACAAGACGCTACGAGCGCGGCCACCAATCAGGCGACGGCCACACTCCAGTCGCAGACGCAGGATCTCTTCAACACCAAGGTAACTGAGTTCTCGACATCGGTCGCGCAATTCCTCGAAGGCGTCAACCGCTTCGCGACGATTAACCTCGGTGGTCGGCCCCCATCAGCGCCCGAACCGCCAGCGGGAACATTCACCGGCGGCAGTGACGATCCCTGGCTGAACGCCATCTATCAGTCCGCCGCCTCTGTTGCTGCTGAGACGGGGATCGACCCGGCGATCATCGCCACAATCGCCCAGACCGAGACGGGCTCGACAGGTCGAGCAGCCGGGCAATTGACCTTGGGCGTCACGTCCGCTGCGGAACGTGGGGGTCGTGGGACTTCGGGGATGGTCTGGGAAAACCCGAATCCCGAAGGGGGCCGTCAACCATCAGGGTTCTTCGCCTATCAAAGTGGCGCGGAAGCCTCGCGCGCATTCGCCGACTATGTGCGGGAGTACCAGGCGAAGCTGCAACCACTGGCGGGTAACGCGCAGGAGTTCTTCAACCCAGCGGGACCAATTTCCCTAAGTAACTACTTCGTACCAACTGCTGAAGAGGCGCGGAGAGCAGGCGGAACGCTCCAGGCTACGACGGCGTATTACCGCAATTGGCAGACGTTCGCTGCTGGCTTGTCCCAACCGCGCCCAGCAGGGCGTGGTCCAACCCCAACAGGCGACCTGACTATCGCCCAGACACAAGCGGGGCTTCAGGCGGCTGGCTTCGACCCGGCTAAGGCGGCTGATCTTGTTGCTTATGCCTGCGGCGCTATCGCGGTAGCTGGCATCGCGGAGGCGGCGGGAGATCAACAAGGCACGAAGTTCTGGATCGACAAGGCTCTGTCTGAGGGCGGGTTAACGCGCGCCGGGGGGATGAACGTCGCGCAAATGGACCAATTGCTCGCCAGTAGGGCGGGTATTAGCGTCAGGCAGAACCTCTCGCGTGAGGAAATTGGCGGCGCGCTGCAACAAGGTCAACTCGTGTCCATTGACACACCCGCGCACCATCTTCTGGCCAACGCGATGAACGAACAGGGGCTAATTCACGTCGGCCAGTCAATGCGAGCGTACGGGGGTGGCAAGGAATGGATGACGCTTCAGGAGATCGAGGCGCTCACCGGCCGAATTCGGGGTGGTCAGACATTCCAGACCGCGCAAGGCGCGCAGATCTTCGCACCGGGTGGTGGCAATGTGAATCCTGTGCTGGTCCCGGAGCAGGCCGCATTACCCGAGGCAGCAGGAGCGGGAACGCAAATCTCCAACAATATCAACGTTGACCTTAGCGGAGCGACGATCAACGCTGCGGAAGACATCGACCGAGTGGCTCGTGCGGCGGCGGCTTCGGCCAGTGAACAAACCTATCTTAAGGTTCGATCCCAACTCGTGTACGCATTCCAAAATGCCCAAGCCAACGTGAATCCGTCGATGTCGGTTGTCGCGCAATGAGCAACTTTCGCGGGACGTTGTTCGATTGGGAGTTCTCGAATCCCAGGAGGTCGATTCAGGATGGGGCCATTCATCTGAGCGGATCGATCATCTTCTACTCCCAGACTGACCTCGACAGCATGTTTACGTATGTTCGCCCGTGCACGGTTCGGGTCGCGGGCGATCCATTCGCGGGCGGGTTGGTCTACGTCGATCACTGGGGGCCGGATCCCAGCGGTCAATTGGATATGACCTACTTGGCACCAGGGACGCCCTTACCACCACCTTTTAATAACTCCACAAATTGGCAGCCAACGCCCGTCACGTACAAGGCAATCTTGACCTCGTTGACCAGGAATGAGGCATTGCCGAGTGGCGTCCACAAAGCGGATGCCGACTTCCTCCTGTTGGTGGATGAGATTGCGGACGCGCCCGGTCTAACTGGTAGCCCGCGCACGGGGCAAACCGGCACGGAAGGCCCGCCGAGCGGACCAATTGGCGGGGGTGTGGTTCGTTCCGTTATGGGTACGAATACATCCGATACGAATGCGTACAGCTTGTGGGACGATAGCTCAGGTGAGAACGTGCCGCCACCCGACCAGTGGGAGCAACCATCCGTCGACGCTACAGGTTGGTCGAACGCCGTACTCGCTGCTGGCGCGTCCGGCATTTGGGCAACAACGGACGGTGTTTGGGCTAGCACGCAGCCGCTCGGAGATGGCGAGGAGGTTTTGTTCCGGCAATCCTTCAGTGTTGATGAGGGAACGATCCTCAGCGGCGTAGTACGCACGAGCTTCAACGAGCATCTGACCGGTGTCTGGATCAACGGCAACGAGTTAGAAGGCACGGTCGGCCTCGGCGTAGCGGTGCCGCTGTTCGTTGACCCAGCCTGGTTACTTCAGGGTGAAGAGAACGTGTTCGCGGCGTCGTGCGTATCGCGTGGAACGGAACCAGCCTGGGTCGATTTCCGAATTGATCTGACGTACGCCGAGGCAGGCTAAGTGCCCGGCAGCCTGACGAGAACGAAGAAGGTCAGGCTTTCGGCGAGCCTGATTTTCTTTCAGCGTAGACCTGTCGTACTGCACGCTGCGCTCAAGCGTTTCAGTACGCCTCGGACTGTCGCTATTAGGCGGTCATTCAACGTTGGCCCCGAACGCCACATCCCGTTAAAGGTGGCCGTTCGGGGTAACCGTCAAGTTGCGATGAGTGCCGCGCTGACGGTGCGCCGCTCGCGAAGTGTCGTGGTTGCGGCGCGATTCCGTGGCAGTCCGCAACGGCTGGTCCCGCTCGGCGCATTGCTGGCTAACCAACTTGCGCGATCCGTGCCGTTCGGTGTTAGCGCGCGTTGGCGATTGTTCCGGTTCGTCACGTGTCGCGCCGCGTTAAGTAGATCAACGCGTGAGCGCCGAGTGCCATTCGGGCGAAGCTTCCGCAAAACCCGCCAACGACTTCTGCCTATCAAGGCGCAAGTTCGTCTTCAGGGGCGGAAGGTACCCGTATACGGGGTATTCGTTATTCAACGAGGGCGAGTGCCAATCAGGGCGCGATTTAAGCAAGCGAAACTCCGTACATTGCCGTGTGTAGGTAGGTTTTCCTGATGGCAATGCTACGCCGCGAGATTGTCGCTCAGGTCAAGATCGGCAACTTCATCGTCAATGATTGGTTGGCACTACGGGCGACCCATTCGCTGGCCGATCCTGTCGCCAGAGCCCAGATTGTCGTGCCATATCCCTACGGACAGTACGACGAGCCTGTCGAAATCTGGGCCGGCTCGATCCCTGGTAACGGCATGACAACACGGTTTCGTGGTCGTCGGCGCAAGGCAAGCTTCGACCTCTACCCGCGCGCTTGCACTATCGAATGCGTTGGCGAATTAAGCAAAGTCGCCGAATACATCAACTGGGAAGAGGGGCGAGATCCGCGCGGTCGGGCGAAACAGACCTACGAGGATCCTAATGGCACGATAGTGCTGGGAACGGTTGGTGGCCTGTTGGTTTTCGATCTTGTCCCGGACACGCCGCATCCTGCCGGGGCGGCGACCTTTAAAGACATTGCTATGGCCGTGTTGAGAAAGGCGGGCATTTACCAAAACCCGGACCTTCTCGATTGCTCTGGCCGTTATTACGGCATTGGTACCGACGAGGGCATGCGATTCTTGTGGCACTCAGGGACAGTGGTTGTCGGGCCAAATAATCAGGTCGACATCGAACACGCGTTTCGACGTGCGGGCGAGTCGGCGCTCGCCTATCTCCAGAAGTATTCGCAAATCGATGCCGTGTACGAGCCAGGGCCGCCCAAGCGAGTTGGCTTTTTCCGTATCTTCGAGATTCCCTCAGGCGACATCGTTATCAAACTGGTCGGTGGTTGGCCTGGAGGGGATCTCGATACGGATCTTGATGGGCGATCTCTCATATTCACGGAAGGCGGATCGGCCGATATCAGGAATGA
>AR_comb_assmDRAFT_10176301_pt1 | contig 13375 bp, 11 predicted proteins | sample ArasoioldDNA_FD_10543 | JGI IMG/M metagenome (IMG submission 10543) | reverse complement strand
GTCGCGAGGCTTTCTTGCCACTACAGCTGCCGGAGCCTGCCCTGAGCGAAGTCGAAGGGACGGCGGCACTACTGAACTTCCGCCAACTCTTCTTCCAGCAGTTGCTTGTTATACAGGTCGCTGTAATAGCCGTTCAAGCTAAGAAGTTCTTCATGGGTGCCGATTTCGACGATGCGTCCGCCGTGCAGGACTGCGATGCGGTCAGCATTGCGCACGGTGGAAACGCGGTGGGATATGAAGATGGTGGTGCGGCCCGTCATCACGTCGCGCAGGTGGTTGAGGATCTTGTCCTCGGTGTGGGTGTCGACGCTGGAAAGCGCGTCATCGAGAATGAGGATCCGCGGATTCCGGATGAGAGCGCGGGCGATCGCGGTCCGCTGCTTCTGGCCGCCGGAGAGGGTGATGCCGCGCTCGCCGACAAGAGTTTCATAGCCCTCGGGGAAGCCTTCAATGTCCACGGCAATGTTCGCCGCGTCGGCGGCATTGTGAATCTCAGAGTCAGTTGGCGAGTCGACTCCGAGCGCAATGTTCTCTCGTATGCGGTCGCTGAACAGGAACGTCTCCTGGGGAACAAAGCCGATGCTGCGGCGCAAAGATTCCAGCGAGTATTCACGAATGGGACGGCCATCGATCAGAACCATACCCGGATCGGCATCGTAGATGCGCGGAATCAGGCTGACCAGAGTCGTTTTGCCCGATCCGGTTGGGCCGACGATTGCGAGGCTGCTGCCCGAGGGTATGAGCAGGTTTACGTCGTCGAGAACCGGCTTGCCGTTGTAGCTGAAAGTCAGGTTGCGGAACTCGATCTCGCCTGCAATTTCAAGAGCCTGCGCATTCGGCGCATCTTTGATCTCGGGTTGCTCCTGCATGATCTCGTTGATGCGGATCAGCGACGCGGTCCCGCGCTGGAAGATGTTGATGACCCAGCCCAGCGCGATGATGGGCCAGGTAAGCTGCATCATGTAGGTGCTGAAGGAGACGAATTGGCCGACGCTCATCGAGCCGTCAAGCTTCAGAGTGGTAGTGATTCCGGGATACGTTGCGGTGAGACTGGTGATGCGGGTAAACGTGAGTTGTCCCGTCAGTACCTCGCGTCCGCCGAGCCACAGCACGAGAACGACGGCACAGCCGAGCATCAGTTCCAGTGTGGGCCAGAGCATGCCCATCAGACGCACCAGCTTCAGACTGCGGCGAATGTACTCTTTGTTCTCGCGTTCGAACGCCTTAATCTCGGCTTCTTCCTGTACGTAGGCGCGGATGAGGCGGGCGCCGGAAAAGTTCTCCTGGGCGCGAGCGGAGATATCAGAGAACATCGCCTGGATTCGCTCGAAGCGCTCGTGAATGCGGCGGCCAAAAGTTTGGATCACGATGCTCACCGCGGGCAGGGGCAGAAACGTGAGCAGTGTCAGCTTCGGGTTGATCGAGATCATGAAGGCCAGCGCCCCCGCGGTATAAACGATCGTGTTGGCCGAGTACATGATCGCCGGGCCAAGCAGCATGCGGACTGCGTTCAGATCGTTGGTCGCGCGCGCCATAATGTCGCCGGTGCGATTGCGCTGGTAGTACGAATAGCTGAGTCCTTCGAGGCGGGCGAAGAGATCGTTGCGCAAGTCGAACTCAATGTCGCGCGAGACTCCGATCACAACCCAGCGTGTGAGGAACTGGAAGATTCCTTTGGTGACGGCGATGGCGAGCAGCAGTCCGGCGTAAACCAGAAGCTTGTGCCGAGTGGCGTTTGCAGTCAGATCGGCGGAGGATTTCAAGTCATCCGATGCTTTTCCGATGACTAGCGGGAACAGCACCCAAATGCCGTTGTGAAGTAATACGCAGACTGTGCCCAAAACGTATCCCGAGCGATAGCGCTTCACATAGGGCAGCAGCGGGTGCAGGCTTTTGAGAAACATGCAAGTTCAGTAGATGAAAGTTTAGCAGGCAGGGTCGCACGAGTTCGAGTCTATGCAGACAATCTCCCGAAGCACATCGATGATCCTTCGATTCCTGTGTTCATCTTTAACAGCGATCCGCAACGCTCGAGAGCCGAGAACTGGAGAAATCTCTCCTGCATCGCGGAGGTAAACACCATGCTCCCTGCATCGGCGAGAGACGGTGGCCGCGTCAGGAGATTGTTCTGGAAGATGGCACAAGAGGAAGTTCGCGACCGCAGGAATCACCTCCAGCCCGAGCGAGCGCAAGCAAGACGCAAGGTTTTCCCGCAGCACATGGTTTTCGCGATAGCGGGCGGCGTAGTACTCGGGGTCCTCGAGCGCGCGGACCGCTGCGACCTGAGCCGGTAGACTCACAGCCCAGGGTGGACTGATCTCCCGTAGTCGCTGAGCAATTGGCGTGGGAGCACAGGCGTAGGCCGCGCGCACTCCGGAGAGCGCATAAACCTTCGACATCGATTTACAAACGACAACATTCCGTCTGGCTGCGACGAGCGGCTCCAGTGATTCGCCTCCGCCAGCATAGTCCACGTAGGTTTCATCAATCCATACACGGGTGCTGTCTGGGATGCGGCTGAGCACGGACTCGAGCGCGTGGCGCGGCACATGTTGTCCGGTGGGGCTATTCGGATTGACGATCACGACCAGATCGTACTTGCCATCTACGGTCCGCATTTCCAGCGCCGACGCATTTAATTGATAGCTGTCTCCCCGTTGTAGCTTCAATCGATCGACTCGACAGCCGACGACGCGCTCTGTGACGTGACCGTATTCTCCGTAGCTTGGGTCGAGTAGGAGAACTCGTGAGCCCGAGTTGAGCCATTCACGAAAGGCCAGAAAGATCAATTCGGAAGAGCCGGCCGCGGGCACGATGCATTCAATGGGAATGGCACGAGCACGAGCGATGGCGCGAACGAATCCGCTGCAGGCCGTCGGCGGGGAGGTGCGCATCAGAAATGGAAGATGCTCCTGCAAAGCTGCGATTGCCTGCGGCGACGGCGGGAACCATGCGTCGAGCACGTCGGCGTTGATGATATGTGCGCTACGGCTGAGATCGTTGAAGTCCTCTCCGATGGCCTCGAAGGAGTCGCCACCGTGAGAGCAGGCTTCAATCGGGAAGAATGGCATGTCCAAGCGCCACTGCGCATGGGACTTCAATTTATGCAGGACCCTCGTGTTTTGATTGGTTTGTTGGCGTAAGTCCGACACTGTCGCGGTCAGCAGTTCGTAGGTCACAGCTCCCGATCGTACGGAGCGGCCCAATGATGACAACCCGGCCTTGAGATAGAGACTCAATATTTCGCGCCGGCCAATAGCTACGATGCGCTCTCCCCCCTCGGCTTCGATCCAGCGCAGAGCCGCGTACATGAGCAGGCTGGCGATCGCGCGCCTGCGGCGCTCCGGAATGACCGTCAGCAATCGCACTTCGTACACACCGCTATCGAATGGAAACGGAAATACATCGCGGCTGAAGTACTTGTCGACCGAGTACAACTGGCCCGGTGGCGTAATACTCGCGAAACCGGCAATACGCCCATTGATCTCGGCCTTGACATAAACGTTGTAGGCATCCAGTGAGTCAGACAGTTGTTGTTCGGGGTTGGGGTGATGCTGTCCAAGTTCCAGAGCATAGATCTGATGCCGAAGACGGTAAATAGCGGGACGATCATCGGCGCTGGCGAGAGAAACATCGATCGTTGAGGAAGCCTGGGACTGATCAACTCGTGCACTAAGCACAGAACTGGACATGGCAGGAAATTGTAGCGGATAACAGCGGAGGATTAGTGCCAAAAGCGGCGCGCCGCGGGGGCTAGAAACTGCGGTACATCATTTGGCCGACACCACCCTGTTGCGTAAGGGTAATCATCAGCACGACCAGCAGCGCGAGGGCATAGACAGCGGGAAGCCAGAACCAGCGCGCACGGGCCATCCGCCGCATCATTCCCGAACGTTGGCCGGACGCACCCGAAGGAACTGTGACGCGGTCGAGTGCATCACTGATCAGCAACACGACGGCATAACCTGCACCCAGAACTCCGATCAGAAGATATAGGCTGGAACTTAAGGAGTGAGAAGCGTAACTTTCGGGTGTGACCAGCGCCGCCAGCATCTGGCGCGCCTGCGGCAGGGAATTCGCGCGGAAGAAAATCCATCCCAGGCTAATGAGGGCGCCCGTCGCGAGCCACGAGAGCGGGGTCCAGATTTTGGGTGGTTGCCAGCCGAATCTGCGTGCGACCTGCTCCAACAGGCGGTGCGAGACGAGCAGTACTCCGTGATAGCAACCCCAGATCAGAAAAAGCAGCGTGGCTTTGTGCCACAGGCCGAAGATGATCATCGAGAAGGCAAGCGCCAGATGGCGCCACCATATCTCGCGGCGCAGAGGTGCGAGTGGAAAAAAGACGTAGTCGCGAATCCAGAACGACAGCGACATGTGCCAGCGCGTCCAGAAGACGGAAGGATTCGTCGAGGCAAACGGGCGATCGAAGTTTTCTGGCACCGTGATACCCAGTGCCCGGGCCGAGCCCACGGCAATGTGTGTGTATCCGGCGAAGTCGAAGAAGATCTGCAATCCGTAGCCGAAGGTAAGACACCAGACATCGGTGGCGGACCACTGGGCGGCGCGGTCGAATCCGCTGACGATTCCGTCTCCTGCCAGAATCCCCTGGCCCAGCAGTTTACCCAGTTGCATCATGAACCCTCCGATCGCAATCCTTCGCAGTCCAAGCCCGATGTCTTCCCAGGAAGTTGTTTCCTCGGAGCGGAATTGCGGGAGCATGTCGGGCATACGGCAGACTGGGCCTGAGATTGTGACCGGGAAAAATGCCATGTAGAGGGCGAACTCGGCGAATGTCGGATCGAGGTCCTCTCCGCGATAGAGGTCGAAAAGATAGCTGAGGGCTTGGAACGTCCAAAAAGAGATCCCTAGCGGCAGGGCGAGGCGAGTCGCTTCCTGCAACGGCGACGGCAAGATGTGGAAAGTGAGTTGAGGAACATATTTGAAGGCGCTCAGCAGGGCCAGATTGAAGAATATCCCTGCCAAAAGTGGCAGCCAGTGCGGTTTTGCGCGGAGCCACTTACCGTATAGAAAATTGGCGGCGATCGATGTGAAGAGGACGGCTGTGAACCAGGGCTGCCATGTCAGGTAGAGTGCGACACTCGAAGCGAGAAGACTCGCCTGCCTCACTGTCCGCGAACGGACTCTCGCAAACACCGCGACGCACACCAGGAAGAGCAACACGTAGCAGACAGCCTGAAACAACATGCCGCCGGTCTCCACCTCAGTTCGCGCCCCCTTTTCTCAGGGTGATCTGACTGCGCAACTGCAAAGCCGCAGAGTTCGCTGGATCGATCGCAAGAGCTTTTGCTACGGAGTGTTCGGACGCGACGTAGTCTGCCATCTGGAACTGTGCCTGCGCCTCTTCGGTGAGGCAAAGCATCGCCATGTCGCGGTTGGCAGTGTACCGCAGCGCGAGGTCGTATTCACGGATGGCATCATGGAACTGACCCCGTCCCGAAAAAATGTGGGCGATGTTGTAGTGGCAATATTCCGTCCGCGGCTGAATCGTGCACGACTGCTGATAATGATCGAGGGCTTCATCGATGCGTCCGGCCGAGAACAACGCGTTGCCATAAAGCTGTTCAAGCCACATGTCGGGGTGGCCCCATGCTGTGCGTGCATGCGCGAACAGGGTCACTGAATCCTGCCAAGTGCGGAGGTAGCGAGCCGTGGTGACACTCAACACAGCGGCGACGGAAACTGCCGCCAACGAAAGTGAAACCCGCGCAATCGGTACGGTTTGAACCGCATCGGCCAAAGTCCACACAATTGCGATCATCAGACCGATTGCGGGGATGTACGTGTAACGGTCAGCCATTCCCTGAAAGCCAACCTGAACGATCCCGATGACGGGGACCATGGAGATGACAAAGAAAAACCATCCCACTGCGATATAGGGAAGTCGGCGTAAATACAGCGCCAAGGCGCTGAGGGCGATCAGTATGGCTGCGGACGCGATCGCGTCACCGACGGGAGGTGAAAACCGTAACGGGTAGTAAGTCGAGAGTCTCACCGGCCACAGTATCTTGCCGATGTAGGCGACGTAGGAGATCGCGACATTCTCGATGCGAGTGGAAATCGGGAGCAGCGACAGGCCCATCACCGAACCTCCCGCGCCCTGCGCGATTTCGGTGAGCACGGAACTAGCCGCGCTCATCGCGAACAACGGCAGTTTCTCCACGACAAGCTTTGCCCAGCGGCGCGGCGGGCTGAGTTCCTCGTAGCGACGCAACGGCCGGTAGTCGAACAAGAGCAGCAACAAAGGCAGGCTGACGGCCATTGGCTTCGTCATCAGAGACAAACCAAAAAGCAGAACAAGCAGGAGATATCGTCTCCATCCGCCGCGACGGACGTACCATCCATATGTGGCCACTGTGAGCAACGAAAAAAATGCGCTGAGCAGACTCTTCCTTTGTGCGACCCAGGCGACGGTCTCGACATTGAGCGGGTGCACGGCGAAAATCAGAGCCACGAAGAAGCTGCGCCACACTGCTCCGGTAGCTTTCCGCAAAATCCAGAACAGCAGCAAGACATTCGCCGCGTGCAGCAGGACATTCACACCATGCTGCTCGCCCCGATTGAGCCCAAACAACTGGCAGTCGAGCATGTGCGAGAGCCAAGTCACAGGATGCCAGTTCGACTGCTCGAAACTAGTGAACGCCCAGCGCACATTGGTGAGGGTCAATCCCGTCCGAACGTGGGGATTGTCGGTGACATAAGAGTCGTCATCCCAGAGCTTCAGGAAATCGTGTTGCAGCACAGGACGGTAAAGCAGCAGCGGAATGGCGAGAAGTAATGTACAGAGCAGCAACTGGAGTAGTCGGTGGTTGTTCGTCGTTGGTCGTTGGCCAAGACCAGGCAGTTGCATGAGGGGACGCTCTTCAAAAAGAACTTACGAGTATAGCGGGGGAGAAGGCAGAGCCGTGGAAAACTGAGACGAGCCGACTCGTCGTCTACAATGTTGTTTGTTTACCTACGCTAACCTGATTGAGGCGCTCGACGCGGCGCCGGCGGATCGTCCATTCATCACGATGTGGATCGATGAGGACGATCAGCAGACAGTCACGTTCGGCCAATTTCGCCGTCACGCGTGCGCCGAGGCCGCTGCACTCGCTTACGAGGGCATCGCGGAAGGCGACCGTGTTGTCCTTATCATGCCGCAGGGTATCGCCACCATGGCCGTGTTCGTTGGGGCCGTGATGCTGGGCGCGGTGCCGGCGTTCCTCGCCTATCCTAATTTCAAAGTTGAGCCGTCGAAGTACCGATCAGGATTGGCGGGCGTCACGGCCAATCTCAGCGCCAAAGCAGTTGTGATCGATGAGAATTTTCCCGACGAGATGCTGGAACATGTGTCTCTCGGCCCTGAAACAAAGCTGCTCCGCGCCGGACGCCACGAGCGCAACGTCGAAGAGTTGCATGATCGCCGGGAATCCCCGCAGATCGGGCCCAGTAACCTGGCCTTCATTCAACACTCGGCCGGCACAACGGGGCTACAAAAGGGAGTTGCACTGACGCACGGGGCTGTACTCCGGCAGATAGGCTATCTCTCAGAGGCTCTAAAACTAGACGGTACCGCCGACCGTGTTTATAGCTGGCTGCCGCTCTACCACGACATGGGACTGATCGCGGTTTTCATGCTACCCATGGTCTGCCATGTCCCAGTCGTGATGCAATCGCCGATCGATTGGGTCATGCAGCCGGAATCGATGTTGCAGGTTGTAAGTGAACACAAATGCACGCTAGCGTGGATGCCGAATTTTGCGTTTCAGTTCGTTCCCCGCCGCACCCCGCAGAGCCGCTGGGTTGACTACGACCTCTCATCTTTGCGTCTGCTGATCAACTGTTCCGAGCCAGTGTGCGCCGGCAGCATGTATGAGTTCCAGAAGGCCTTCGGAATCAGGGAGCGTGCGCTGCAGTCCTCGTACGCGATGGCGGAAAACGTTTTTGCGGTGACGCAATCCGACATTGCACGAGGTCCCGCGACGATATGGGCCGATGGGCAGCAGTTTCGGAGCTCGCACCGGGTTGTCGAGGTCCTGCCGCAGTCTCCCGGCGCGGTCTCGTTTACGTCCTCCGGTCGCCTGCTCCCGAACCAGGTAGTAAGAATTCTCTCGGAGTCGGGTGAAAAGCTTGGTGACGCCTGCGTCGGTGAGATCGACATCCAAAGCGATTGCTTATTTGACGGCTACTACAATCGCCCGGATCTAACGACGCAAGCGATTGTGGATGGTTGGTATCGCAGCGGCGACCTGGGATTCTTGCTCCGTGGCGAGCTATTCGTTGTCGGTCGAAAGAAGGATCTGCTCATCGTCGGCGGCGAGAACATTTATCCGCAGGACGTTGAGGAGATCGTTAGCACGCATCCATCGATCCACGACGGGCGCGTGATTGCGATGGGTGTGTACAATCCAAGCCTTGGCACGGAAGATGTGGTTGTCGTGGCGGAGGTGGAGAGAGAAGAACTGTTGTCTGACGCCGCGAAACTGGAACAGGAGATTCGTACCCGGGTCGTGGCAGGACTGGGAATTGCGGTTCGCACCATTCTTCTGAAGCCGCCGAAGTGGATCGTGAAGAGCACGGCCGGAAAGGCTGCCCGATCCGCATCCCGCGAGAAGCTGTGGCGGGAGCATCCGGAATTGAATACCGACGCGTAACGACGTCGACATCCAAGGAAAGCGAACTACCATGGCTTCCGAAGCACAACAGATGGTCGCCCACATCATCGACCTGATTCGCAGGCCCGGGGTGACGATTGATGAGAACACTCCGTTGGTTTCCTCGGGCCTCATCGACTCGATGTCGCTGATCGATCTGCTGCTGAAGCTGGAGGACCTGACGCATAAGCGAATCCCGGCGGGAAAGGTGCAGCCGAAAGATATGGACACGGTTGCGAAAATGTTTGCCACGGCCGACAGGGTGGGGAAGCCTCGCAAGTAGATTGCGGTGCTTGTGGTCGCCGTTTGGCAAACTGTACATTTACGTCGAGTGATTCTGGTTTCTCCAGTCACATGCCTCGGTTGACGCCAACGGTTTTCGACGACGGGATAGCCGGCACGCCACACGCGCTCGAGCTCTCTGTGGTCTTGCCGTGTCTGAACGAAAGGGAGACGGTAGGCGTCTGCGTAGAGAAGGCGGTCGCAGCTCTCTCGAATGCGAAGATTCGCGGTGAGGTCGTCGTCGCCGACAACGGATCGACCGACGGCTCGGTGGAACTGGCATTGTCCGCGGGTGCGCGCGTGGTGCACGTGGAGCATCGCGGATACGGGAATGCCCTTCGGGGCGGCATTCAGGCGGCGCGCGGCACCTACGTGCTGATGGCGGACTCCGACGACAGCTACGATTTCACCCACATTCCGCGTTTTGTCGAACAGTTGCGGGCCGGCTCGGATCTCGTCATGGGGAACCGTTTTCTAGGCGGCATACGTGATGGGGCCATGCCGCCGCTGCATCGCTATCTCGGTAATCCCGTGCTCACTGCTCTCGGAAGGCTGTTTTTCCATTCGCCCAGCCGCGATTTTCACTGCGGCATCCGCGCTTTCCGCAAAGACAGTTACGAACGCATGGACATCCGCTCGACCGGCATGGAATTCGCCAGCGAAATGGTAGTAAAGGCCAGCCTGCTGCGGATGAAAGTCAGCGAAGTCCCGACGACGCTTTCTCCCGACGGCCGCAGTCATCCGCCGCATTTGCGCACCTGGCATGATGGCTGGCGGCATCTGCGTTTCTTGTTGCTGTACAGTCCGCGCTGGCTGTTTCTATACCCGGGCATCGTATCGATCGTGGTAGGGCTCGGCACGTGCATCTGGTTGCTGCCTGGCCCTCGTCGGATCGGAAGCGTCGGCTTCGACTTCCACACATTGGCCTACGGTTTTGGCGCGATTCTGGTCGGCTTCCAACTGCTGGCCTTCGCGGTCTTCACCAAAGTCTTCGCCACCCTTGAGGGACTGTTGCCCGAAGATCCCCGCATGAATCGCATGTTCGAGTACATCAAGCTGGAAACGGGATTGTTCGTGGGCGCACTTTGCGTGGCGCTTGGAGTTGGGGGCTCAATCATGGCGTTCTCGACGTGGGCGCGAAGCAGCTTCGGGGCGATCACATCCGACAACCTGCTGCGACTCGTCATGCTCTCGGTGTTCGCCCTGATTCTGGGCCCGCAGATCATCTTCAGCAGTTTCTTCCTGAGCATTCTGGGGCTGCGGCGGCGCTGATATGAGCCCAGCGGAATTCGATCGCTTCGCCCGCAGCTATGAGCAGGACTTGGCAGAGTCGCTTGCCGTTACTGGAGAGAGCAGGGAGTTCTACGCGCAGAAAAGAGTCGACTGGACGGCCCAACGCGTCGCGCGACTGGGGCATGCAGTGCGACGGATTCTGGATTATGGCTGCGGCGATGGCGCCAACGTGCCGATGCTGGCCGCGAGATTCAAGGCCGAGCATGTGGTGGGCGTGGACGTGTCGGCCGAATCGATCGCGGTCGCGCGGCAAACGAATTCCGCGCTGGGATTGCAGTTTCTATGCGCCAGCGAGTGGACGCCTGACGGCAGCATTGACCTCGCGTTCACCAACGGCGTCTTCCATCACATTCCGCCGGCGGAGAGGCTGGCGTGCCTCGCTGCGATTCGCCGCGCACTCAAGCCCGGAGGCTTGTTCGCCTTCTGGGAAAACAATCCCTGGAATCCCGGGACGCAGTACGTGATGTCGAGGTGTGCCTTCGATGAGCACGCGATCAAAATCAATCCGAGGGACGCGAAGAAGTTGCTTTCTAAGTCCGGCTTCAAGATCTTGGGTGGGGATTCGCTTTTCTATTTTCCGCGCCAGTTACGCTTCCTGCGCCCTGCAGAGGCGTGGCTTAGCAGGTTGCCGCTAGGCGGGCAATACCTGGTCCTCTGCGGCAATGGCCGCTAGTGTCGTTTGAGAATTGTCGCGGGACCAAGCCTTGAAAGGGCGCGGCTTCAGCAGTACCGATCGGGGCTGCGAATTGGAGAGGCGCGAAGCAGATGCGCCTGCCACCAGGTCGCTGTTCGGCCTGCGATAACCCATGAGGCCATGGTTATAGGCGCTGAGATTGAACCAGCCAGTGTCGTCAGCCATGATGAACAGAATGTTCGGCTTCTTTTGCATGGTCTTCACTTTTTCTGGCATTTGGTTACTCCTCTGTGAATTAGTAAACAAGGCGACCGTGGCAGATCTTTTGGGAGTGTGGGAGGACAGTCCTAATCTAGTGAGGGATATGAGAGCGAGGACCTAGCCTCCAAAAAACTGTCAAAACTGACAGTTTTCCTTTGAACGGCGAAGGGAAAATCCTGAGGACCCCTGCGGAGATGACTGTTTCAACCAGCCATTACACGTTTGACCGCGCTTCAGTGAGCAAGATGCGATACTAAGTCAACAGTTCGCTCGCCTTCTGGCTGACTCGCTGCCTGCTGGCAAAATTGACAGGTTCTAGTTCCTGTTACGAAAGGTAATGTTGCTGGGCAGTCGGTCGGGTTTCAGGGGAAGAGCTGGTCAACTACTGTCCCATGACCCTTTGAGTCTGGGACCTTGCTATGGTGTGTAGGACTAAGGAGGTTGGATGATGCGGAGATGGATGGCAGTGCTGCTCTTGACAATGGCCGGCGTTCTCACTGCAAGTGCTGCCAAGAAGAATGCTGGAACGACAACCCTCAAGGATCTTCAGCCAGCGGGCACCACCGATACCAAGGAGAAAAAGAACCAGCAATACGATTTCATTTTCGAGGCATCGGGCAACCATTACACGTGCCGGACCAGTCCGAAAACCTCAGTGAAAGCGATTGACTTTGTTGTGGGCAGCGAGGTGAAGTATGAGCTCGACAGCGACAAAGCCAAATTGAAGACCACGGCTGGGAAAGAGGTGAAGTGTACAGTGGTACGCGTCGAGAAGGCTTCGACGCCTTAGGCATAAGCGGATCCCACCCAAGTCACCTTACCCACGGAAGTAATCGTCACAAGTCCGATCTTCAAGCTCAGTCGCGCGTTCGCAACGCCACGTTGGTATCCGGCCGCGGGTTGGTCATCTGGTCGGTGATGTGTTTCTGAATGAGCTCCCAGTCGGTGCGGAGAACCATCTCCTTGATGTTGAACTTGCTCTCGCGGCGCGCATCGTCGATGCGCATGGCAAGCTCGTTTTTGTTGAAGCGAAAATCGACGACGTCGGCCAGAGGTATGAGTTGATCGGAGGATTTTCCGACAATCACGAATACGACCTTGTCGGAGACGAGCGTGTATTCGGGGCACACCTCAGAGCTCATCTGAGTCGTAGCGCCGCCCATCGCGACCATGAAGCCGTGATGTACGGGCAGGCAATCGACCATGCGCATTCGTACGACCGTTCCGTGCTGATAAACTCCGGCCCACGCGGCCTGGCAGCAGACAGCCAGCGCGACCCCCAGGGTGAATTTCGCACATCTCGTGTTAACGACCTTCGTCATAGAAATATCCTCTCCGGCAATGGAAGCGCAGGTTGAGATTGTGTTTGGGAAGGATACGGAGCGAGTGAAACCCAGCCGCGTGGCTGGGCACTGGATAAGTGACAACGTATGACGCCCGCAGATCGGCCAGCGCAGCCTCGAGGACTTCAGCGGCATCGGCATCATCCTGTGCAGAAAAGCTTCTGCCTCCGGTAGCATCGGCCATTTCGGCGAGAGCGAATCTCCCCTTTGGATCGCGAGCAGGCTTATTGGGATTGACGGTATAGAGCAAAGCTCCGGTTCCGATGACCGAGTCCAGCGCCTGGCGAGCCGAGATTCTGCTTATGGTGTCGTTGCCGTCGGAAAGCAGGATCAGCACCTGGCGCACGCCCTGTGTATGCCGGTGTGCGAGGTATTGCGCGCTGAAGGCGAGCGAGTCGAATAGCGGAGTCGGCCCGGCCGGGTTCAGTGAGCGAATCTTGCCTTCAGTGGTGGAAGCGCCGCAGTCGGCCGCACAGAGAACCGCGGGTCTCAATCCGGAGAAGGTGATGATCGCGAGTTCATCGCCCGAATGATTGTGTGAGATCAAACGTAGTACTTGTTCTGCGATCGCTTGAAAGCGAGGAGCAACTGATTCACTGGTGTCGACCAGGACGACGATGTCGAGCTTGGTCTCGTCGGAACGCGTGAGGCTGCGGAAATCGCGGATGACCATCTCGCCGTCGACCACAGCAAAGTCATTCTGATCGATAGCCTGCACCAGGCGATTGTTTGCGTCAGTGGCGAAGAACGTGACCCGCACTTCGGAGGTGCCGGTGCGGTAAGTAATGTCGGGAGCGTCGTTCTCCGCGCGAGCACACAGAAGACCGGGGAAGATAGCGAGCAACAGTGCCAATGACCAACCCTGCCAATGAGACAGCGATGCCATTGCAGGGTACTTCGACAGACGG
>AR_comb_assmDRAFT_10249630_pt1 | contig 13383 bp, 10 predicted proteins | sample ArasoioldDNA_FD_10543 | JGI IMG/M metagenome (IMG submission 10543) | reverse complement strand
CGCCCCTGGTCAACTCGGGCTCGTTCCGCAGCTCTGAAAGAGCGTAATAACTGGGCAAGATATTTCGCACTTTCAGTCTCCCCAATATGATGCGACATGAATCCCAGGGGCGACGCGCTCCGCGCTTGCCCCTGGCTTTCATATTGCGCGCCTTTGGCGCTGTCGGTTTCAATTCAGACTTTTTGAGGCAAAGCCGTCTTTCCATGGCCGTGTCATCACTAACGGTCAATTCTCTGCGATAATATGCGTCTCGGGCGGTGTAAAGCTAAAGACTTACGCGCGCGGTCCTATTAGTTCATTCTAACGGCCCTTTGGGCTGAGCGTACCAGATTTCATCGAAGTAGAGTTGCATTCTCAAAACTCATGAGGGTCTGAACTCTAAAGACTATGACGATTCATGATAAGGTTCGAACAAAATTCGATGAAGTGAGGTTATCGAACAGTTGGGAACAGCGAGACAAAATAACTACAAATGGTTAGCGCAAAATTGTCCGATATGTGAAGGGTCACAAAGTCGGTTCCTCGGTCGAAGAGGAGGAAGCGCACACCGCGAAGGACTTGGCGTTGAGTGCGCCATCTGGAGATGTTCCGACTGCGGGTTAATCTTTCCTAACCCGATGCCCTTCCCCATCCAGGGATTGGACGAGCATTACGGGATGGAGGCCGACGATTACTTTGAACACCACAACACCGAAGCCAAACATTCAAGTGCTTTGGGCCTACTCGAACAAGCAGAAATCCTGGTTGGTAAGAAAGGTAAACTTTTGGACATAGGAAGTGGCAGAGGAGAGTTGCTTATTGCCGCTCATGAAAAGGGTTGGGACGCCATAGGCATCGAACCTTCGAGCAGTTTTGCCGAAAGATTACGTCGCGCTGGAGTGGAGATAAGACAAGAACCGGTTGAACAATGTGGTTTTGAAGCTGCTTCTTTTGACGTCGTGATATTGGCGGCCGTGTTGGAGCATTTATACAATCCCGATGAGACAATCCGGGAGATCTCTAGAATTCTTCGGCCTGGCGGCGCGTTGTTTCTGGACGTCCCTAACGAACACGGTCTCTATTTTCAAATGGGCAATTTGTACCTGAAGCTTCGCCAGCGGGATTGGGTTGTGAATCTCGCCCCAACTTTCTCGCCGTTTCATGTCTTTGGCTTCGGCTCGAAATCGCTGCGACGTTTACTTTCTAAATACAGTTTTGGAATAGCAAAGTGGCAAGTCTACGGGGGCACGAGCCTGGTGCCGGGCAAACAAGGTCTTGTCGGCCTGGCTGAACAACAGGCAGCGAGATTTGTAACCTTTCTGAGCAACTTCGCCGGCCTTGGAACTTACATTGAAGTGTGGGCCATCCGAAAGTAGACCGGAATACAATCCTCAGATTTCGCCGATTACACAGCGCAGCGCAACCACACAGGACAATGGTAGACAGAATCCAAACGCCGAAGATTTCAAGTTCGAGCCCAGGGGTCCGTTAATCGAGCTTAAATTCCGAGCGCCAGTCTGATGTCTCGTGAAACTCAGGTTGACCTTCTTTTAGCAACACGAAGTTCTCAAGTACCAGCACGTCCATTTCAGTCCTCATGAAACAATGATAACTGTCAGCTGGTGTACAAACGATCGGTTCGCCTCTCACGTTGAAGCTCGTATTCACGATCACAGGACAGCTGGTTAAATCTTTAAAAGCTGCGATAATCTTCCAGTAAAGAGGGTTTATTTCTTTTCTGACCGTTTGAATCCTTGCTGAATAATCAACGTGAGTCACTGCGGGTATCTGCGACCGCGGCACATTCAATTTCTCAATTCCCCAGAGTGCGTGCTGCTCGGCTGTCATCTCTTTTCTTTTGTTTGCCGAGACGTCTGCGACCAGCAACATGTAAGGACTATCCGTGTCGAGGTCAAACCACTCGGCAACATCTTCACGCAATACACTCGGAGCGAATGGTCTGAAGCTCTCGCGATACTTAATCTTCAAGTTCATCAGCGATTGCATCTTTGTCGAGCGAGCATCACCGATAATACTTCGCCCTCCGAGTGCTCGTGGACCAAACTCCATTCGTCCCTGATGCAAGCCAATAACTTTCCCCTGGGCCAACATTTCCGCGACCACCTTTGCAAGTTGGTCCTGGGGACAACTCTGATAAGGCAGTTTGTTTGCGTTCAGAAAACGCTCGATACTCTCCTCACTGTCTTTTGGACCCAGGTACGAACCCTTCATGCCATCTGCATAGGGCGGCAAACCATTATCAGCGACGTCCTGGGGACACCATTGGCCCAAACTCTCTGCACTCACTCGTGGTTGATCGAGATATCGATGCCAGATAGCAAGCGCCACACCAAGAGCTCCTCCCGCATCTCCTGCTGCAGGTTGAATCCAGACATTCCGAAATGGAACCTCTCGTAAAACTTTCCCATTCGCAACACAATTTAGAGCCACACCCCCAGCCATGCAGAGATTGTTCATTCCAGTCTCTTGCCGAACATAGCGGGCCATGTTTAATAAAACCTCTTCGGTAATTACCTGAATGCTTCGAGCGAGGTCCATTTCCCGTTGACCAATTTTTGATTCAGGTTTTCGTGGTGGGCCACCGAGCAACTTGTGGAAGGCTCGATTAGTCATCCGCAGACCTTGCGAGTAACAAAAATATTCGTGGTTCATGCGCAGGCTGCCGTCTTCCTTGATTTCAATCAGCTTCTCTTTTATTAAGTCGACATACTTCGGCTCACCATACGGAGCTAGTCCCATTACCTTGTACTCACCACTATTGACCTTGAATCCAGTGTAGTAGGTAAAAGCGCTATATAAGAGGCCCAGACTGTCGGGATATCGCAACTCCTGAAGCAAGGTGAGACTGTGTCCTTTGCCGACACCGATCGAACTGGTGGCCCATTCACCAACGCCATCAATCGTCAGGACTGCTGCCTCTTCAAATGGAGAGGGATAGAATGCGCTGGCCGCATGACTTTCATGATGGTCACCAAATAACAGTCTCCAGTTGAACTTTTTACCGAGCTTCTTAGCCCGTCTTTCATCATCTTCACCATCGACCTTAGCCAGCTCAGTCCGAATCAGATCCGGCATCCAGAGTTTTTCTTTCATCCAGAGTGGCATTGAGCGCAGGAAGGACCTAAAACCGGCCGGCGAATAATCCAGGTAAGTCTCCAACAGTCGATCGAATTTCTGCAGAGGCTTGTCATAGAAGCCGACAAAATCGAGCTCTGCTGGAGTTAGTCTGGCTTCCTGAAGACAATAACGAGCGGCGTTTAGCGGGAAATTGTGGTCATGCTTGATTCGAGTGAATCGTTCTTCCTGGGCGGCGGCCACGATGTCGCCATCGATGACCAGACAAGCGGCCGAATCGTGATAGAACGCCGATATCCCAAGAATGCTTACCACCTGATCAATTGCTAAAAAAGTGTGTAGATGAATGGAGCGAGTGCCGAACTCTTGGCCAACACCAGCAGGACACCAACAAGCACAAGTGTAATAACGATCGGCGCAAGCCAATACTTCTTGTTCTCGCGCATGAATTGCCACAGCTCATTGACGACTTGTACTTTCGACATGCGGTGTCTCTCAGAACATCTTCTCGTAATGTTTGGTATCGAGTTGTCGAGCGGGATAAGGATGCCAATAAGACTCGCCAGAACTTGCTCTCCGGCTAAGCGGATCCCAGCCCATCGCTCGTTTAATTAATCCGATTGGAGTGAGGATAAGAAAAAAAACAACTGCAAGGATGATTCTAGTTGAAATGTACGACAGCCCTTCCGCCAGAAGCATCCATGCTTTATTGGGAAGTACTAAGGAGCGTGGCACCAGCAGGCCGAGAACGATCAGTAACGCTCCCAGGATCAGAAACTTGTAAGACAGACTGGCGAACTTCTCGCGATAGATCCACCAACCCGCCAAAAGAACCAACACCCCACCGACGATGAGGCCAAACTCGCGTTCAGCCCTAAACGAGCGTCGTTTTGGCACTTTCGTAATTAGGTGTCGGGAATTACTCAACTGGGAACGCTTACCTTCATAGTTTCGCTGTTCTTTGCCAGTTCGCCCGCTATCCAGTGATAGGTATGCTCTAATCCGTCTTCAAGTGATATCGTGGGCTCCCAACCTAACACTTCACGCAAGCGAGTATTGTCTGAATTTCGCCCGCGCACTCCTTGAGGCTTCGTAACGTCGTAGCGTTTTCCGATGCGTTTGCCAGCTATCTTCGAGACCATGTCGACCAACTGGTTGATCGAAATCATTCGATCTTGTCCGAGATTGATCGGATCGCGGTGATCACTTTGCATCAAACGATAAATGCCTTCGACGCAATCATCTATATAGCAATAGGACCGAGTCTGTTCACCATCGCCCCACACTTCGATGTCATCACCATCTTTTGCCTGGGCGACCTTGCGGCAAATAGCCGCCGGAGATTTTTCTCTCCCACCGTCGTAAGTTCCGAGTGGACCAAAGATGTTATGAAATCGAACGACCCGCGTATCAAGACCAAAATCTTCGGTGTAGTGTCGGCAAACTCTTTCCATGTAAAGCTTCTCCCAGCCATAGCCATCTTCGGCGTCAGCAGGATACGCATCTTCTTCGCGTAGAGGAGTTATATCAGTCTCTTTTTGTTTGTAACCGGGATAGATACAGGCGCTCGAAGTGTAGAGATAGCGCTTAACTCCGTTAGCTCGCGAAGCTTCGATACTGTTCATATTTATCAGAGTGTTGTCGCGAACAATTACCGCCTTATTGTTTTCGATGAAACCAATGCCACCCATGTTCGCAGCGAGTCCGTACACTTCATCGATGTCGCTGGTAGCTTCAAGGCAATTATCCGGTACGGACATGTCGAGCAACTTGAAATCGTTTGCAGCGGTTGGTTCGTACTCAGGCTCTTTAACGTCGACACCTCTAACCCAGTAGCCACGGTCCACCAGGTACTTCGTTAAGTGATGACCAATAAAACCGCCAGCTCCGGTTACAAGCACTCTTGTTTGTTGTGTCATTTAATATCCTTCTCCGAATTTGCGTTCTCGATGTAAAGGCAAACCATAAAATGTCCGCCGAAAGTAATGCAAGTAGAATCCGCGCTAATAAGGCTAAGCGCTAGGACTCATTCCCAGCCTGCGTAGGCAACCCCAAAATGGCCTGTTCATTAAACTCTCTGGATGCGCACGAAGAGCGCGCAACAACCACCTGGTTGCTTCTGACTTCCTGCCGGCCTCGCTGGCCGCGTACGACAAGCGAAGGAATCGAGTCGCGCGACACCAGCGTTGATCTGCGCCCTCTAGTTGCGGTTCGTAGAATTCCGCAATCTGGTCGAATTCTTCAATCTGCCTGTGCCCCTCGGCGATTGTCTTACTTACTTCGTGAAGACGGTAGCCAGCCATCGGTAGCGGCAAGTACTCGCAGTTGTGTCCTTCAAGTAGCAGTCGAACGTAAAGATCGTGGTCGAAGTCGTAATTCCAGCGTTCTTGAAACCCTGATCTAACTAAGTTTGTTTTCCAAAAGTGTCCTGGCTGAGGTGCTTTGTACGCCCACGAAAGACAATGAGCCGCCGACTTTGGAACAACGGCGTGAATTACCTTTGTTTCGTGTCCTTGTCCGAACATTAACGTGTCACCACAAAGCCACTCGCTTTGCGGATGTTGTTCGAAATGACTCATAGCGGCGTTGAAAGTACCTGGGAGATAGACGTCGTCGCTGTTAATAAACGCAAAGATATCCCCGGTAACTTTCTCGAGACCTTTATTGATCGCATGAACCTGGCCACGATCCTTTTCGCTCACCCAATAGGCAAGGCGATCTTCATACCGACGAATAATCGCGGCACTTTCGTCGGTGCTGCCACCGTCAATGATGATGTATTCAAGATTCTCATAGCCCTGATTCAAGACGCTGAGAATAGTCTCTTCCAGAAATCGTCCCTGGTTATACGACGGTGTGACTATGCTTAGTTTTAAACTCATTCAGAATCTAACCTTCAAGGTTTGAAGCTTTTGATCGCATCAACAACATAATCCTGCTGCTCATCACTCAATTCGGGAAACATTGGCAGGGCCAGAGTTTCTTTGGCAGCAAGCTCCGCTTCGGGAAAGGCTCCATCCTTGTAACCCAGGTACGAGAAACACTGTTGAAGATGAAGAGGAATAGGATAATAGATTTTAGTTCCGACGCCCCGCTCGCGGAGGTGATTCATCATCTGATCTCGATACCGAGGCACTCGCACCACGTACTGGTGAAAGATGTGTCGCGCTTCCTCACGGACGAATGGCACTCGCAACTCGAAGTTCAGGTCCAGCTTTCTCAGGAGTTCCGTGTAACGTGCGGCACGATTCGCTCGCCCATTACTCCACTGATCGAGATGCGGTAGCTTCACTCGCAGAATTGCCGCCTGCAACTCATCGAGTCGACTATTGAGCCCTACTTCTGAATGTTCGTACTCGGTAACACCGCCATGCGCGCGTAAACGTTTTAGTCGTTCGGCGAACTGTTGATCGTTTGTGGTGAGCATTCCGCCATCACCGCCGCCGCCAAGGTTCTTGGTGGGATAGAAACTGAAGCAGCCCACTAAACCGATCGAGCCGGCGCGGCGACCCCGATCTTCGGCGCCAATCGCCTGTGCTGCGTCTTCAACAATCGGCACACCAGTCTTCTGGCTCAATTCCAGCAACGGATCCATTTCCGCACACTGTCCGTAGAGGTGAACGGGCATGATTGCCCGGGTGCGCGGCGTAATCGCATTTTCCACCTGGGCCACATCAAGGTTGTAGCTATCCGGATCGATATCGACAAATACCGGACGGGCTCCGGTACGAGTAACCGCACTGGCTGTAGCAAAGAAGCTGAATGGTGTCGTAATGACTTCATCGTCAGCCGCCACGTCGAGCGCCATCAAGGCCAGCAGTAACGCATCTGAACCTGAGGCGCATCCGATCGCATAACGCGCATTTGAGTACCGGGCCAGCGATTGTTCCAGGTCGGCAACCTCGCCACCTAGCACAAAACGTTGTGAATCAAGGACTCGCTGGACAGCCTGGGAAAGGTCGTCACGTATCGAGACATACTGAGCCTGTAAATCAAGTAGCGGAACGTTCATCTGAAAAACTGTAAGATTGTTAGCTGTGCTGAAGAGGATTGGTTGTTAGACGGCATACCGAAAGCTGTGTTCACGTGAGGCCACGCGAACACAGCAGATCCTGGTTTCCTAAGCAGCTCCACCCGCAGACGCTTCACGTCCTTCTTCACCGTCCGTCGAGTAGTAGTTGGAGTAGTAACCCGAGTAATAGTAATCCTGAGATTCAAGTCTCACGTTATTGAGCACCACGCCAAAAATATTGGCACCGACATCGAGCAACTGCTGTTTGGCTCGTCTGACGACAGCTCGAGAGCTTCTGCTGCCATGCACAACGAGCACAACACCATCCACCATCGTGGAAAGAATTGAAGCATCAGTAAACGAGATCGCCGGCGGCGAGTCGATGATGATGTGCGCAAAACGTTCGCTCAGCCTCGCGAGAAGTTTTCTCATCTCCTCTGAACCAAGTAGTTCAGCGGGGTTAGGTGGCACCGGACCCGAAGTTAAGACCTTCAAATTTGCGCCCTTATGATAGGGCTGCAAGCTGCTCTCAATATCTCTTTCACCGGAGAGCAAGGTAGTTAAGCCTTTTGCATTCGAGACTTCAAATTGCGCATGCAAACGCGGCCGTCTGAGGTCGCAATCGATAATCAACACTTCTGCCCCGGTTTGGGCCAACATGAAGGCAGTATTAATCGCCGTCGTAGTCTTTCCTTCTGAAGGCTGACTGGAAGTAACCAAAATTGTTCTTGGTGGTTGACCGGCTGACGATAACAATAGCGAAGTTCGCAAGTGACGGTAAGACTCAGCTATCGGAGAGCGGACGTCATTCACCATGGCCAGAGCAGTTGAATCCGAGGCACCGACTGCAGCCATTCCTTTGAGACGACCTTTTTCTCCACGACTCGCAGGGATCAACGCGAGAGCCGGCAAGTGAATGTATCGATCGATATCGTCGACCGACTTAATGGTGTCATCAAGGAAGTGGAGTAAGAAGGCGAGACCAATTCCAGCCACCAACGACAACATGAATGCGATCATGATGTTCCTGATGCGCGGTGGTCCAATCGGAACTTTTGGAACGCGGCTGTAATTTTCGATGCTGACCTCGTTCGACAGATCACTCGAACTTAAGGTGATCTCGCGATATCGCTGCATCAGCGTGGCCACGTACTGCTTATTGGTTTCCAACTCCTGCGTCATCGAGGCCATTTCGATCTGATCTCGAGTCTGTTGCGAGGTAATGCCTCTCTGTTTCGCATACATATCGAGAAGACTATCCTCGTGTGCCTTCTCAGCCTCGTAATTTGCTTTCAGGGTCGCGATAGCTTCTGCCGCAGCCCGCTTGACTTCATCTTCTAAAGGTTTGAGGGCAGCATCGATTTTCTTAACTTCCGGCCATTCCGGGGTATAGGTAACTAACAGGGCGTCGCGCTTTTCCTTGAGTTCAGACAGGCGGTCGCGGAGTTTACCGACACGACCAGACTTCTGGACTTCCGGTATCGAGTAAATATCCGTGGTTGACTTGGCGCTATTGTAAACAGCCTCTGCCGTCTTACGGTCATTTTGAGCTTGCAACAACTGCGTACTCAGTTGACTCGCACGGGCATCCTCAACATTCAGTCCCTGTCCAATCGAGAGAGGCAGGTTATGCGACTTAGCGTATTCAAACTGTGCCTGCTGGTCCGCCTTAATTTTGCTTTGTAGCTCTGAAATCTGTTTTGACAGGGCAATTGCATTCGCGCTTGAGCCGAGTTCCGAGCGCTGGAGGTTATTGTTAGCAAACACCTCAGCAAGGGTATTGGCGATCTTCTGGGCCATCTCTGGATCGCTGTGTCGGTATTTAATGCTGAAAAGATTTGTTCCAGTGATGCCGGCAACTGTTTCGCCGCCAATGATCATATCTTCGAATGGTTCGAGCCGCGCGAGTTCTTCAGCGGAAAGGGGTCGATCTCTTAGTTCGGTTTCACTGACCAACTCTAAGCCGGTGGATGCTGCTGGAGTAGCGGCGGCTTGCTTCTTTGGAGCTTGTCCAAAAAGACCCTTAAGCGCGGTAAAAACACCCGACTGCGACGCTCCGCCAGTAAATTTAGGATTATTGGGAAGGTCAAGAGTGAGAACAACTTGCCGGGCCAATGAAGGGCTTTCCAATAATTTTATTTGAGTGCCCCAGAAATTCGCATCAGGCTGAGCATTGAGAACAAACTTGTCTGTAGAAAAGACGCTCTTACTTCGCTGCTCGATTCGAATCGTTGCTTCGCCTTCATAAATTGAAGGCTGACGAAACATCTGAATCGCAACCAGAGAAGTCACGACCAGGCAGAGACTTAAGATCAGCCATTTTCGCTTGAGAATGACAAAAAGGTAATCGCGAATTTGACTTGGTTCGGTGGCGGCCGGCCCGTACGAGCGACTTAGATCACTTAACGGCTTATCAAGCGTACGCTCGACCGATGGTAAAGGCATCAACCGGTTATCTTGGGACATCATTGGCTTTAGCTCTCAGATTACAAAAACTCGGGGCATAGAATAATAACAGAGACTCGCCCTGAGGCAAGCCAGTTTGAGGCTTTTGGAGCGCCATTTTCGCAGGTTTGGCGCACAAATCGAAACCTAGAATACTTCTGCTCGGCCTGTACCTTCAGCCTGCAGGTGGTCGACATATTGCCGGAGTCCTTCCTGCCACTGCGGTAAAGGCTCTAAACCAATAGCTTTTGATAATAAACACTCCAACTTTGAATTTCGCGGCCGCGGAGCCGGTCTCTCAAGTGACGCCATCGTTACCGGTTCAATATAACCTCCCGGACAATTTGCAATCCTTAGACCCTCGCGAGCAAAGGACTCAAAAGACGCTCCGTCGCCGGAATTAACGATGTGAAAAACACCGGGTAACGCCAATAGGGCCAACTCGCGTAGTCTGCGTGCCAGGTGAATGGAATAAGTGGGAGTGCCCCACGCGTCAACTATCCCTTTTAGATGTTTGCCTGCCTGTGCGAGCTGAACGACGTTGCTGAGGAAATTCCGGCCGCCTGGTCCAAAGATGAAGCCTGTGCGAACAATGATGCTGTTGGCATTGTTCAACTGCACGCGTCTTTCACCTTCCAACTTCGCCTTGGCATAGACACTCAACGGATTGGGATTGTCTCGTTGTGTATAGAAGCCATCTTTGGTGCCATCAAACACGTAATCGGTTGAGATCGTCACTAATAACGCCGAGACGCTATGGCACGCACTTGCCAGGTTTGCTGGACCAGTGGCGTTCACTCGATAACAGCGGTCCAGATCGGATTCGCAGGCGTCCACGTCGGTCCAGGCTGCACAGTTGACTACAACTTGTGGCCTATTCTCTTCCAGATAGCCGGTGACCTGCTCAGCATCACTGATATCTAATTCCGCACGAGTTAGCGCGATAACTTCGTCTTCATTATTCCGGCAATGTTCAGTTAAGGCTCGACCGACCAGACCGCCTGAGCCAGTAATCAGTATCTTCACTTTTGCTTCACGTCCGTCCCATACTGTTGTTTGTAGTAATCACGATAAGCACCACTCCGGGCTCGCTCAGTCCAATCCTGATTTGTCCGATACCAATCAATAGTCTTAGCTAGCCCGCTCGTCCATGTCTCAACGGGTTGCCAGTCAAGCTGACTTTCGATCAACGCTGGATCGATCGCATATCGTCGATCGTGGCCCGGGCGATCCGCCACATAGCGAATCAAAGATGTAGGTTTGCCCAGCGCTTCCAAAACCGAATTGACAACGTCGATGTTTCTTCGCTCATTTCGAGCGCCGATATTATAGGTTTCGCCGGACTGCCCTTTTAATAATACTGCGAGGATGGCTCGACAATGATCGTCAACGTAAATCCAATCTCGAACGTTTAGGCCATCGCCATAAACAGGAATTGATTGATCCGACATGGCGTTCGCCAACATCAATGGCAGGAACTTCTCCGGAAATTGTCGCGGTCCGTAATTATTTCCACATCTTGTTATTACCGTGTCCAAGCCAAAAGTGTGATGCGCTGCACGGACGAAATGCTCCGCTGACGCTTTCGACGCAGCGTAAGGACTGTTGGGTGCAAACGAAGAGGATTCGGTGAAGAAACTTGAACTGTCGTCCGGCAAACTTCCCATTACTTCATCCGTGGATACCTGGACAAACCGGCTTACGTTTTTAAGTCGCGCCTCGTCGAGCAAGACCTGAGTGCCAATAATATTGGTCCGTAGGAAATCGGCGGCTGAGCTGATGCTGCGGTCCACATGTGTCTCAGCTGCGATGTTTACAATCGCGTCGGTATCTTCCCGCAGTGCCCGTGCTACGTCGTCCGGATTAGCAATGTCGCCGTGAATAAAAGTATGCCTGCTCGGGTCCAGTCCCTGGAGATTGTCCATGTTGCCGGCATAGGTGAGCGCATCGAGATTGATGATCTGACACGATGGTAACTCAGTAAGGACCAACCTGATGAAGGCAGAACCAATAAATCCTGCACCACCTGTAACCAAAATTTTTTTCATCTTCTTTTCGCTTCAATAACTATTGCTGTTGGCCCACTGCGTGTTCACCGGTCATAGTTTGCAAGTCGAGTTCAAAGCAGAGTCTTGAGTAAACCGAATTTGGAAATTGAAATCAATCAGGAGTTTACTGATCACGTCAGAAATTTTCGTTGACGACGGGTCCGGAAATGATGTATTAAGCCCCGCACCCATTAACATGGGATTCGGCCCAGAGGTTTGAACTCAGCAAAGTTTCAGAACATACCAATCAGACTGGTTCAATCCAGATTCCTTTTAGGGCGCCCCTCGCAATATGCCGTTTTACGGTCCTTAGTCCGCGCATGATTGCCTTTTGAATAAAGTTTAGGAGACTGATTAATGAAATTTTCCCCCTCCCCCAGGATTTTTGTTGCCTTGTGTTTCGTCCTAGCAATGGCAACAGCGTCCTATGCACAAGCTACTCGAACATGGGTTTCCGGCGTAGGCGATGACGTTAATCCTTGTAGTCGCACAGCGCCTTGTAAGACTTTTGCAGGAGCAATTTCCAAAACCGCAAATAATGGAGAAATCGATTGTCTCGACCCAGGTGGTTTCGGCGCCGTGACCGTTACCAAGAGCATTACGATCGACGGTCAAGGCACTATGGGTTCAATCCTTGCCTCCTTAGTAAATGGAGTAAACGTTAACGATTCAGCTACCGCCAGTCCGGGTAGCATCGTTGTTATACTGCGTAACCTTTCGATTCAGGGCGCCGGCAACGGAATCAGTGGCGTCAATTACACATCCGGAAAAACAGTTATTGTCGAGAATTGCCAGATCATGGGATTCACGACCGCCGGTATACGCGCCAGCCTTACGTTGGCGGGAAACTTAAACATAATTAACACTTCCATTTCAAACATCACTGGAGATGGGGTTTCAATCTCAACATCAGGCGCCGCGAGTCAGGTCGTAACAATGATCGAAAACACACGCATCCAGAATTGCGGTTCTGATGGCATCGAAGCGAATACCCACGTTCGAGCCGGCGTGCGCAACTCGGTTTTCACGCGTAACTCGAATACCGGAATACGAATCGCCGGATCGGACAGCATTCTGAATATGGACGGCTCGTTCGTGTCCTTTTCAAACGTTGGCTTGCAGTCAGTTGGTGGTTCAGCCATCAACGTGTCGGACAGCGAGATTACACAGAACGCAACTGGTCTAAACGCAAACGGCGGAACGCTTGCGTCGTTCCAGGGAAATTCTGTTTTTAGTAATACTGTAGCTGGTGCTTTTACCTCAACGACAGGTAAGCAATAACTCCATTTTCTGAATTACCCCGTTCACCTCCCCCCTGGTGAACGGGTTTCCTACCTCGCAAATACCCAACGCGGGAACTTCCCGTAGTCAACCGCAGTGCGACGCACTGCTGGTATCACTGCTCATGTCTGCCTACTAAAAACCGACGACCTGAGTGTTGATCTCACTTGCGCTGAACTGCGAAAAACTTCGAACTCCCGATTGACGGTTTGAAGGAGAAACGTTCACATGAAAGCCGATTTGAATCTCACGAATCGCCTGCGTTCTCTCGATCGTTGGAATTCCCTGAGAATGGGAATTGCACTGTCGTTTGTGCTGGCGGTTATTGTCACTTCCTTCTTAACTTCGTCTACGGCAACCTCGTCGAATGCACGCCGCACGACAGAAGATCCAATTTCAAACTCTCTCAACCCGAACGAAAAACCAGCTTTACTAAATCGTTCGAGCTACCACCCTCGTGAGAAGACCAAATCTCACCTCTTTCCGCTGTTGACGCCGCAGTCGTCATCACCCGAAGAGATT
>AR_comb_assmDRAFT_10305754_pt1 | contig 13384 bp, 6 predicted proteins | sample ArasoioldDNA_FD_10543 | JGI IMG/M metagenome (IMG submission 10543) | reverse complement strand
TATGCTTTTTTGAACTCTTCACTTTTGCAATAATCCTTGATATAGATACAAAGTTCTTTCGCCGCACCGACCTTATCTCCCTGTATAATGGACGGCAATAATTTCGCATAAGGCAAACTAAAACCTTCGCCAGCAACATTTGCAAAAACTGTTTCGTTGGCATAGTTTTTATCGATGCCGAGTTTGGCTAAAATCTCATCTCCGAGAAATGTAAAGGCGTAGCATAGGAGTATAGTTGCTGCGCAGAATGATAGAATGGCTTTTTTCATAACGTTTATTTTTTAGAAAGTTGTTCAATCTGTTTTTTTAGTTCATCAATTTGTTTTTGTTGTGCCTTGATGCTTTCGACCAGTAGCGGCACCAGTTTTGCATAATCCACTCCCTTATATCCATCAACTTCATGAACAGCTTCAGGAACAACTTTCTCTACATTTTGTGCCAACAAGCCAATCTGTTTGCCTGGTATAAAATTGTTTTGAGAAAAGTCGTCAACGTTCATTTCATACTGCACACCGTCTATTTGCATTATTTTTTCCAAAGGAGATTCAATAGGCGTGATGTTTTGTTTGAACCTTGCGTCACTTGCATAGGTCGTTCCATTGGCCCAGATATTTCCATTTACAAATAATCCATAACCACCGTTAAGCTGGAATCTTCCTGACTGCGTAAATGTGCCTGCATTATCCTGTGTTCCGAAAGTGACAGAGGATCCGGGATTATCTGCATGTAATCTCAGCTCGTTACCATAAACTCCAATTCCGACTTCACCGAGGCCGCCAGGATACAATAATATTTTTTCCCCCAGCGCGGCAGGGAACGACAATGGTCGTGTTGGGTTGAGTATCCCGATACCAACATTGCCGTTTCTGAGAACCGTTAGCGCATTACTTCTTGCATTATCGGCCGTGCCGTTTCCGATTTGGAAGATCCTGTCTGTACTTCCAAAAAATAGTCCGCTCGGGTTATCAGTATTGTCATTGCATACCCCGATAGTAAGTGCGGAATTAGCTTTCGCTACTGTTAATGCTCCCATACTTGTTGAATAGGCACCACTGGCTATTGATTCGCGTCCCATACTGGTTGAAGATTCTCCACTTGCAATTGATCGATCACCCATGCTTATGGAATATATACCAGTAGCAGTTGTGCGAAGTCCAATGCTGGTTGAAGCGTAACCGGATGCTTTAGTAGCAAAACCTGATGAAAATGAATAATAGCCAAGGCTATCCTTGTTCCATTGACCGCCATCAACAGATCCTGTACGGAAAGCCGCTCTGTCGGGATACCACATCGTTCTTGTACCAGCACCTGATACAGGAGGGTTTGACGCATTAACAGGAAGATTAGCCGGACCGGTAAATAACACTGCGCTATCACTGATGTGCAATCTCGCTTTTGGTGTAGTTGTGCCAATACCTACGTTGACATTATTAGTTGCTCCGTTGATACCGGAAATAGAACCCAATACCATACAATTACTGCAGTCAACTCTTGCACGGGCACCAATTGCGGAAGCATTATCGACGCTACCATTCAGGACATCTGTGGCTGCTCCCAGACCGGTATTAAACGAGCCGGTACTGTTTGAATACAGAGCTATTATGCCGATAGCAGTGTTATTGTTACCTGATGAATTATTAAAGAGGCTATTGCTACCATAGGCCATGTTTCCAGTACCTGTTGAATTAGCCGGAAGTGCAAAATTTCCATAAGCACTGTTTCCACTGCCCGTAGTATTAGAGAACAAGGAATTAAATCCAGTACTTGTATTACCGGTGCCGGTCGTATTTGATGCCTGTGATCCGGCACCGAAGGCCGTGTTTTGTGTTCCCGTGGTGTTAGCCATCAGGGCACCTGAACCACCAGCAGTGTTATAATAACCCGTAGTGTTGCTAAATAATGCCTTCGACCCAATAGCTGTGTTGGCTATTCCATGTTCAGGTTGCGTAGCACCATTACCATTATTCATGAGTGCGGAGTCGCCAACAGCAACCAGATTACTCCGGTTACCATTATTGAATAATGCAGATGTTCCAATGGCAACATTCGAGTACCCTTGTTGGTTATTGGAAAGCGATAGATAGCCCATTGCAGTATTGTTGCTGCCCAAGCTATTGTTATAAAGACTTCCTGAGCCAAACGCGCTATTAAAGTGCCCGGTCGTGTTGGAGGTCAAACTAAAGTTCCCATAAGCGCTATTTTCATTACCGGTTGTATTGCCAAACATTGAGTTGAATCCTGCGCTTGTATTCGCCCAGCCGGTCGTATTCAGACGCAATGCACCTATTCCAAGAGCAAGGTTTTGAAATCCTGTTGTATTGCCAAATAGAGCAGTTGCACCAAGCGCCGTATTAAAATAGCCCGTTGTATTGCTAAACAAAGATTTTGAACCGATAGCGGTATTACCGGTACCGTGTGCCGCCTGAGTGGCGCTAATACCATTATTAAATAGGGCTGAATCACCTACTGCAACAAGGTTGTTTCGGTTTCCTGTATTGAAGAGAGCGCCGGTACCTATTGCAGTATTTGAATAGCCGGTTGTATTAAAGTAAAGTGCAGTATAACCAACACCGACATTATCATTTGCAGAACTATTATACCGCAACGCATCACTTCCCAGGGCTGTGTTCCGCCCACCAGTTATATTATTTTCCATTGCCACTTGTCCAATAGCTGTATTCTGAAAACCCGTAGTGTTAAGATTTAAACTGAAAGCGCCAAAGCTGGCATTGAAAGCGCCGGATGTATTAGACGTTAACGATGTATAACCAACTCCTGTATTATAACCACCGTTTGTAGCTGATGACATAGATTTAAAACCAACCGCGGTATTATACACGGCAGTTGTGGTTGGATTAATTGCTCTGAAACCAAATGATGTGTTGGTAGTGATCGTATCAAGATATCCCGATCTTACATTGTTGACCCGGATGATAAAAGGTTTTGTATTGGTAGTGCCAATAAAATTCGTTGCTGAATCGATATTGCCGTTACCGTTTAATCCCCAACCGCTGGCAGCAACGATCGTCTGCCAGTTGGGAACAGCAGTCGTTCCCATATTTACGAGCAATTGATTTTTGGAAGTGTCCAATACCAACAATCCTTTAGCTGGATTGACAATGGCGCCAATGGCAGCCGAATTCATACGTGGTATCAGCAATCCTTTTGTACTGCTTTTGATATCCAGTATTGCGCTATTATCAGGTAAACTCGCATCATTGTTAATCGCCACATTCTGCGCATGAGCAACAACACATGCGACGATACTCAGTATTAGCAGTAGTTTTTTCATTTCTTATTTTTTTATGAGTTGTTCAACCAGCTTTTTCAATTCATCGATTTGTTTTTGCTGTTTTTCTATCTGCGTTTGCTGTTCCTTCACTGCATTTATCAGCAGGAATGTATAAGCCTGGTTATTTACACTGCGGAGATCATCGAATTGATTGGTGTTGGTTTTGTCAACCATGTACGGAGCTATTTTCTCCAGTTCCTGTGCGATGATGCCTATTTGGTTTCTATCAGTATTGAATGGAGACTTGTCGTTATAGTCAAAACTTACAGGATTGATTTGAGTAATCACGTCCAGGCCATGAGTGAATGGTTGAATATTTTTCTTTAATCGAACATCACTAAAGCTGCTTACGAAGCCGCTGGATGTATAAGCAATACCGTTTCTTACTTCAAACCCCTTTACAGCTCCATAAAGATTTCCGCTGCCCGTGCCATTTGTATAAATTTCTACTGAACCGGTAAATCCGCCGGCATCATTGCTGCGGATATAACCGGGGCGCCATTGAGAGGCAGCGTTACCATAATCACTGACAAATTCCATTGCGGCGGGACCGAACCCGCCGCGGTTGCCGATAACCAATGTGACAGGAGTTGCACTGCCATAACTATTAACGATCTCGACTTGTTTAGCGGGAGAGACTGTGCCGATACCTACATTACCATTTCTCAAAACGGTTAATGCATTACTTCTTGACATATCCGCGGTGCCACTGCCTATTTCAAAAAGACGGTTAATGTCAGTAGTGTCATTGAATATACCAACAACCAAAGATTGTTGCGATTTGGCTATGGTAGACCAACCCATTGCCGTTGAGTAAACACCCGAAGCTTTTGTTGAGTAGCCCATTGCAGTTGAGGCATTACCTGAAGCGATTGTTTCCTGACCCATCGCAGTTGAGTAGAGACCGGAAGCCAGCGTTTCACTACCCATTGCAGTGGAATAATCGCGTGAAGCTGTGGTTTGGGAACCTGTAGAGATTGAGCCGTAACCTGTAGCTGTAGTCGAAATTCCTATGGCAGTTGAATAATTACCTGATGCTATTGCACCAACACCTATGGCAGTTGACGAACTTCCCGAAGCTATTGTCTGAGCACCTATCGCTACCGAAGTGCTGCCTGATGCCAGTGCCTGGGAACCCATCGCTATCGAAACGCCGCCGGAAGCTATTGATTGAAAACCCATCGCTACTGAGGTGCTGCCTGAGGCCGTTGTCTGATTACCTATACTAAAACTAGCATCGCCATTTGCTTTATTGTTTGCACCGGCTGCAAACGAATATCTTCCAGTGCTGTCCTTATCCCACTGTGTACCATCAACAGAACCTATTCTGAACGCCGCTTTTTGAGGATACCACATCATACGCGTGCCTGCACCCTGTACCGGTGGATTGAAGGTTGTTGTGGCAGCAAGAGTTGCCGGCCCTGTAAAAACAACGTTGCTGTCTGCTACATGGAATTTTGCAATTGGTGAGATAGTATTGATACCAACATTGCCGTTTTGCAAAACAGTCATTGCATTCTTTCTTGCGTTATCTGCTGTTCCATTTCCGATTTCAAATAAACGGTTGAGGGTGGTTGTGTCATTATAAGATCCAATGACCAATGAGTTGCTTGATTTTGCTTTATTGAATGTTCCCATTGCCGTCGAGCCATTTCCCGAAGCGGAAGAGAGATTACCCATAGCCGTAGCATAACCTCCCGAGGCTATTGTCCCATTTCCCATTGCTGTTGAAGTATAACCTGATGCCATGGTTGATGTACCGATGGCAACGGAATTATCTCCATAGGCAATTGCGCCAAATCCCATTGCAATGGAGGCAGACCCCGAAGCTGTTGAGAACGCAGTCACAGCGGTTGAATACGCTCCTGAAGCTGTTGAACCATATCCCATCGCTGTTGAACTTTCTCCTGAAGCGGTTGTCGTGTTCCCCGTAGCAAAGGATGTTAGGCCGGACGCAGTGGTATGATATCCGATAGCTGTGGAAGAAGTTCCGGCCGCGGTAGTTTGCTCTCCCAAAGCTGTTGCTCTAATGCCTGAAGCAGTTGCCCAATTCCCGATGGCGGTTGAGGACGCCCCCGAAGCAATAGTTGAGTATCCTATGGCAGTTGAGTACATCCCAGAAGCATTGGAACCATAGCCCATAGCTATTGCTGCTAAGTTGGAAGCCGTAGAAAAAGAACCCAATGCGATAGAATTATATTCAGATGCTGTTGTTCCTGCTCCCATAGCGATACTGCCTTCACCTTTTGCGATTGTGTTTAATCCAACAGCAAAAGAATACCTTCCCATGCTATCCTTGTCCCAATGTGCTCCTTCAACAATGCCAACTCTGAACGCCGCCTTTTGCGGATACCACATCATACGTGCACCAGCGCCTTGCACCGGTGGATTGAATGTAGTTGAAGCCGGAATAGTCAGCGGCCCCATGAACACTACATTGCTATCAGCAACATGTAATCGTGCAACAGGAGTAGTAGTACCAATGCCGACATTTTGTGCATCACATGCGATGTATAGGAGTATTAAACCGAGTATAAAGAAAAACCGGTGCATAATCAATCATTTTTTTTGGTGCAGTAGTTTTAGAATTTCTTCGTTCTGTTTTTTTAACTCTTCGATTTGCTTTTGTTGCTCTTTCATTCCTTCGATCAATACGGGAATTAATCCTGTATAGTTCACGCTGAGTTCACCTTTGTCATTTTGTTTTACCAACTGCGGATAAACTTTTTGAATTTCCTGCGCCAGTACGCCTATTTGGAGACTGTGATCTTTGCTTTCATCGATCCAGTTGTAAGTGTACCCATTTAATTGTTGGAGATTGAGTAAGGAAGATTGCAGCTGCTGAATATTGCTTTTCATTCTTGCATCACTATTTTGGGTAAGTGTACCGGCAAGTGTAGCATTACCAGTGCTGAAAAGAGTCAGAACATCTGTATTGCCGGCTCCTAAATAAAGTGTATTGATGCCGCCTGCTGCCCGTATTCTGCCTGCGCCTGCGCCACCACCGTCTAAGGCAACGCCCATTTTGATTCTATAACTGCCGTTACCAACGCGGAAGTCTCCTTCCGTACCCGTAAGATCCCAGTTGTTACCAGTACTTGCTATATCCAGCCTGGTAACAGGTGAACTTGTACCGATGCCCACATTACCATTCTGCAAAACGGTCATTGCGTTGCTTCTTGCAACTGATGTAGTGCCATTTCCAATTTCAAATACACGATTAGTATTAGTAGTATCGTTCCACTTTCCTATCACTAATGAATAATCTGATTTTGCTTTAGTGTAATATCCCATTGCTGTTGAATATCCACCGGAAGCGATTGAACCAACGCCCATTGCAGTTGAATAAGAACTTGAAGCGATAGTATAACCTCCCATCGATATTGACCCGCTGCCGGAAGCAGTTGTGTAATCTCCCATTGCTGTTGAGGATAATCCCGAAGCAATTGACCCGTATCCCATGGCAGTTGAAGCTAATCCGGAAGCGGTTGTGAAATATCCCATGGCTGTTGAGGAATGGCCCGAGGCAGTTGTATAACCTCCCAATGCAGTTGCAAAAACCCAGGAAGCAATTGACCCGATTCCCATGGCGGTTGAACCTTGCCCTGATGCAGTTGTTTGCTCACCAGATGCAAAGCTACCTTCACCTCTTGCTTTACTGTTAAACCCCACTGCAAAAGAATAAAGGCCGATGCTGTCCTTATCCCAATGTTCGGCATCGATGAAGCCAGACCTGAAAGCTGCTTTTTGCGGATACCACATCATGCGGGTGCCGGGACCTTGCGCAGGAGGATTAAAATTGGTTGTGGCAGAAAGTGTGGTTGGCCCGGTGAAAACAACATTGCTGTCTGTAACGTGCAATCTTGCAATCGGTGAAATGGTATTGATTCCAACGTTACCGTTTTGCAAAACCGTCATTGCATTGCTTCTTATATTATCTGCTGTACCATTACCGATTTCAAATAACCGGTTGGTGGCTGTCGTATCATTGTACGTTCCAATCACCAATGAGTTGTTAGATTTTGCTTTATTGTACATGCCCACTACAGTTGAGCCGGCACCTGAAGCCGAAGAGAACATGCCCATAGCTGTAGTGTAACCTCCAGACGCTGTTGTTCCAGTTCCCATTGCGGTTGAAGAATTTCCTGATGCTATCGTGGATGGACCCAGTGCAACTGAATAATCTCCCGAAGCTGTTGCGCCAAACCCTGCTGCGATTGAAGCGGCGCCAGATGCTGTTGAGAAAGCGGTCATAGCGGTTGAATAATTTCCCGATGCTGTTGAGCCGTTCCCCATGGCCATTGAAGTAATTCCCGAAGAGCTGGTTAGATAACCCATCGCAATTGAACCCTGGTTTGATGCGAGTGTTTGATATCCTATAGATGTGGAGTAAAGTCCAGACGCGATTGATTGATATCCTATCGCAGTGGAACTAAGTCCTGAAGCAGTTGTCCCATTGCCCATTGCAACACTCATATCTTCTTTTGCTTTCACATTATAACCTGCCGCAAATGAGAATCTTCCAATACTGTCCTTATCCCACTGGGTGCTTTGTACAACTCCTGTACGGAACGCAGCTTTCTGCGGATACCACATCATTCGTGTGCCTGCACCTTGTGTAGGTGGATTGAATGTTGTTGAACCCGGAACTATTGAAGGCCCTGTGAATACAACATTGCTATCTGATACATGCAAACGCGCAACAGGAGTCGTGATACCGATGCCTACATTTTGTGCATTCGTCAATAGCGTCGCACACAGCGTTAGGAAAACGAAATAAAATTTTTTCATTAATGATGAATTGAGCGTCTTTGTTTTTTGGACTCCGTTTTAATTGGAGAATATCTCAAGAATAACTTTTCCATCCCCTTCACTTCTTACGCTGGCAGGTGCATCAAGTAATGCATCTTTCCCAAGAACAACTCTTGTTGTATAAAAACCAGGTCCCAACGTTGCCATTCCTGATACATTAATATTGTTCTTTCTTAGTGGTGCTACTTCTCCATAAGCTCTGGCTGTGCCGACCACCTGTGCGCTGACATTTAATATTTGTACTTCTGTATAGACATATGAGGTGCTGATGGTATTAGCATCGTATACGAGAATATTTGCATTAAATACGACGTTACTGGTTTCAGTAATTGAAAAAGATTGGTTGTCTAACCCGGGAATTGACATAAACATGTCAGAGCTTGTAAAATTGGCTGTGTTACCTGTTTGTGAAAAACTGAGTGCACGAGGTCTTTCTGTCCAGGTTGCAGCGGCACCGCTACCATTACTTTTTAATACCTGGCCCGGTGAACCTATGCTTCCGTTAATTGCTAAAGCCCCGGTAGGTTTTACTGCAAACCGTTCGTTAAACGTTCCGGCTGCATCATAACCGAGCGCAACATCAGCATTGGGATTGTCTGAATAGATCTGTAAACGATTACCTGCTACACCAAAGCCCACATCACCTGTTGCACCGGGATATAGCGTTATTTTTTTTCCTAATGATGGAGGAAATGCAAGAGGGGCGTTTGGATTATTATTTCCAATACCAACCCGGCTATTCACTGCGTCATACGTAAAGCCCCATCCGGCAGGACCTCCATAGAAGCCCATATTCTGATTGTTCTGTACTCCCAAAAATCCTAGTGAAGCAGTATTATCCGCTCTAAAAAGCCAAATGCCCGCGCCATAATTCTGATCAAGGGGATTGGTTCCGTTTTTTAAAGTAGCTCTTCCATACAACAATAATCCGTCAGGGCTCCCATTGATAAGACGCATGCGTTCGTTGAATGACCCTGATCGCCCATATCCAAAACTGATATTCGCCGCCGGTGCATCCGAATACATCTGTAGCTGTCCTCCCTGAATACCAAATCCATAATGGGAAGTATTGCCATCTCCATACAGAACAATCTTATTTCCTAAAACATTAGGAAAGGATAATGGGCCGGTAGGAGTAGTTGTGCCTATGCCGACGTTTTGAGAAAAAACAATTACTGCAAAAAGCACCAGCGCTATTGTCAAACAAATTCTTCTCATATCCCGAATAGTTTGGTTTCTGGATATGAAAGTAGAAAGCTGGCTTACGCAGGGAAATAGTTAAACAGGTCAGGGGATATAGGCATTTTGTGGGAAGGACCAATAAGAAACAAGATCCAAAAGAAAAGATCCAAATTAGGGACCTCAGGGTTTAAAGACGATTGCCGTATACTTTATTGAGCGCTTCGGTTTTGTTTTGTACATGAAGTTTCTCATACATCTTACGGATATGCTGGCGAACGGTGTGAAAGCTGATGCCGAGTTGTTCAGCAATTTCTTTATACAACATTCCTTTGGCAAGGCATTCCAGTACATCTCTTTCGCGATTGGTTAATACCGATGCTTCATTATTCGTTCCTTTGGGTTGTTCCTGGAAAATGGTCACCAGTTTCCTTGCAATGGTTGCACTCATTGGTGAGCCGCCGTTGAATAAGTCCTTTATTGCTTCAATGATCTGAGGCGGTGCTGTTTTCTTGAGTAAATATCCGGTAGCACCTGCTTTTAATGCTTCAAAAACCTGGTCATTGTTTTCATATACGGTAAACATCATGAACTGCATTGACGCCCCGGTTTTCTTTACCTGTTTTATACATTCTATCCCGGTAATGCCGGGAAGATTGATGTCCATGATAACGATGTCCGGTTTGATCAAGGGGAGCTCGAGTGCAGCCGCTTCTGCTGTACGAAAAGTAGCGATGAGCTGAAGTTCAGGGTCACGGCGGATAAATTCACTTAGTCCTTCCGTTACTTCCTCCAGGTCCTCGACGATTACAAGTTTGATGGGTGCCATGCTTGCAAATTTATCTTATTCATAATGCCAGCCTATAGGTATTTTGTTAGATGCCCGCCGAAATCCGGATCTCTGTACCGGTCTCGTTTTTTATTTTCAGTGATCCGTCAATATCAGCCATTCGTTTTTTCATGTTCTCCAACCCGTTGGCAAAAGGTCGAATGGCGTCCAGGTCAATTCCCCTGCCGTTATCCTTTATAATCACATCCAGGTTTTGGGGATGCTGTATGAATTCAATCGTCACTTCGCTGGCGCCCGCATGCTTGACAATATTGTGAAGCGATTCTTTGATCACCATAAAAATATTGCGCCGCACTTCGCCATGTATCTTTCGGTCGCTGCTATGATTGACTTTGAACTGTAGCCTTATATTATGATGCGCAAGATAATCAGCTGCATAAGCTCTGCTGAAACTCACGAGATCTTCCACCGAATCATAACGCTGGTTCAGCGCCCATACGATCTCGTTCATTTTTTCCGCCATTTCATCACTATAAGTTGAAATCTTTACCAGATCGCTTTTCAACTTCTCATTGTCCGTTTCAGTCAACTGCATTCTTTCGCTGATGAATTTGATGCGACTCAGGCTGGCGCCAAAATCATCATGCATATCGGTTGCGATTCTCGTCCTTTCCTTTTCAATGGCGCGAACTTTTTCCGCTTCCGCTTTTTGCTTTTCTAATTTGCTGCGATAGTAACTCCTGATGAAATACCAGGCGAGGAAAATCACCGTCACAAAAACAAGTCCCCGGAACCACCAGGTCTTGTACCAGGGTGTTGCTATGATAAACGAAAAAGGAAATTCCGTTTCCGTCCATGTTTCGGTACCTCTATAAATACAGCGCACCGATAAACTATACTCCCCATGTTGCAGGTTATTAAAAGTAACGCTGCGCCTGTCACCAAGATCGATCCATTCATTGCTTGCGCCTTTCAGGCGGTATTGAAACAATAGCTGGTTATTCCTGTTGAAGTCAGGAGAAGCAAAACGGAATTCAATATTGTTTTCTTTTGTAAGCAGCGAAATGTTTTTTGTATTATCGAAATAGAATGGTTTGCCATTCACCAGCATTTCATCAACATATACTTTCGGCCGCGAGGTAATGGCCCGGCCCAGCAAGGTATCCGGATCAAAATAAGCGATCGATTGTTTTGCACTGGCATAAACGAGATTTTCTTTTTTATCATAAAAGACGGCATTTCCATCAAAATCATCTTCAGGCAAGCCATCATAGGAGGTAAACGTGATCACCTTGTCCTTATCAAACAAATAACAACACAAACCCTTGCGGGTGCCGAACCACAAACGGTTTTTTGCATCGCTGCACATGCCCCAAACTGCATCGGTAGGAAGGCCTTTATTGATGTCGTAATAACTACCCGTTTTGCTATTCACGTTATATTTTATCAGGGCAGATCCATCCAGTGCGATCCATAAATTATCATTCGGGTCTATAAACAAGTTATTAATCCCGGTTTGCAATTTGAATTGAGGTATCAATTTGTCAACTCCATATTCTTCGAAACTTTTTTGCTGCGCATTCCATTTCAGAAGCATTTGAGTTTTATTGCTGGCCCACCAGATATTACCATGACTGTCCTCAGCGGCAGTATGTACATAACTGTGGCTGAAGGATGGCGGTGACGAGTTCCTGCTATATTGAACATATTGGTCGGTGCCGGCCGCGTTTCGTATCAATCCGCCGCTTCCATTGCAACTATACCATAGATCACCATTTTTTGCTTTGAATACAAGGGTGACGATATCGGTATTCTTCGTATAAAATGGTTGCAGGAAAGTTGGGTACGACATTTTTCCGGATACAATATTATATATACCCAGCCTTTTGCCTGACCCGGTAAAAATGATCTCCTTGCCCGATTGAACGGCGGACCAGCAATAGGCCAGGGCACTGTCCAGCCGTTGCACAACACCTGTTGATTTGTTCATCCTGACCAGGCTATTGCTCTGTGATAACAAGTAGAGATTATCATCATTTGCTTTTGTTACAAATTTGAATTCATCGTTCTTATATGCGTCGTCATTGCTTTTGCCGTATTGTATAACGGGCTTGTCCAGTGTAAACCGGCTGATGCCATGAAGAGTAGCTATCCAATAACTGCCATCCTTTGCGTGGAAAATATCCAGTACTGTAGTGGAAGCAACGGGTTTGCCTCCAAATGATCTTGCATCAATGGATATGTTTTTGGTAAAATCAATTATGTATAGCCCATTATCTCCTACCTGGATCATTTTATTGCCTTGCGATAAAATGGATTTTCGGATGGCACCATCTTTTTGTGCATCGATATATACCGGCTTGTAGGTTGTGACGGAAGGCAAATCCAGGTCGCAGTAAAAGTTGCCGTTAAAATAAGCAGACAGGTACAATCGCCTGCGGCTGCTGTCGTATACACCGGCGGAAAAAAACCTCGAGCGGGAGTCGAGTTGTGAATCATCGATCGTGATGGGTGTAATTTTTTTAGTGACATAGTTGAGAAGCCAGGTCCTGTTTATCCTTAGTGATTGCAGCATGACATATGGATGTTGCAAAGGGTAAACGAGTAATGGAGTATTCGGAGGATAGTAGTTGTTTAATGGTAAAGAAAATGCAACCTCAAATGAATCATTCAGGATATAAATGGAATCTGTGCCGGCAAAGCACCATCCTCCGTCAGCCAGTTTCGCTAATGGGCTGATCATTGTTTTTCCTTTCAACCAATTAATTGGGCTGAAGCGGTGATTAGACAGATCTATTTGCCAAAGATTGCTTCCACTCAGAAAAAGAATATATCCGGGTTTGTATTCGGCGAGTAACGTGACATTGTTGTTGTTAAACTTTGAGCTGTCACCCGGATCAGCATACCATGCTTTGAAGTGAAGACCATCAAAACGAATGAGTCCTTCTTTGCTGCCGATCCAGATAAAGCCGCGGCTATCCTGGATAATATTATTAATCGTTTCCTCGGGCAGCCCTTCAGCACGGGTATAATTGGTGAATTTAATGTCAGCGGGAAGTTGGGCATTGCCATTAAATGCAGCGATTAACAGTATGAATGCGATAGAACGGCGCATCCTTAAAAATACTGTTGTGCACCGGGATTTCAAACTGACCCGCTACCGTTTATTCAAAATCCTCGTAAAGAAGATATTTCTTTCTTGTCTTTTTAAATTCAGTCAACGCCGGCTCCCAGCTTTTTCTTATTTCTTCTTCGCTTTTACCATCTTTTATTTGCTGCATCAGGAGATCATTGCCCGCCAAACGATTAAA
>AR_comb_assmDRAFT_10057429_pt1 | contig 13387 bp, 11 predicted proteins | sample ArasoioldDNA_FD_10543 | JGI IMG/M metagenome (IMG submission 10543) | reverse complement strand
GAGGAGATCGTCGCCCGCGAGTTCGCGCTGAAGCGCTACATCCGCGCGCACAGCGCCGAGAAATACCTCATCTATCACTCGACGCTCAAACGCCCCTGCGGACAGCTCATCGTCGTCGACGACGGCTACGATCTGTTCATGACGCTCGTCCTGTATCCGAATTTCACGTGGGACGACCCGGCCTATCACCTCGACGGGGACCCCGAAGGGCGCTTGTTCTCCGAAATCCTGGTGGATGTGGTCGCCGCCGAGGTCATCGAGCCCTGGGGCGGCGGGAAGTGGCACATGGAAATCTTTCGATCCGTCAACCCGGAGCCCGAGGACTGGAACGGCGAAATGTAGCCTCGGGCGGGCCATGGCGGCCCCAACGCCGGTGATATACTCGCGCCGTTCTGATTCACGTCAGTTCGTTATTCCCTGGAGGAACGATCCTATGAAAGCCCACATCGCCGCGGCCGTGGCCTTGGTCGGCGCGAGCCTGCTGACGGCGCCCGCGTCGGCCCAGACCGCTCAGACTCCCCCGCCGTCTGCGCCTGCCATGACGCCGATACTCGCCGGCAAGAAAGTCACGCCGCCGATCCGAGGACAGGCGGAGATCGAAATCGTCAAGGCGCCGACCAAGCGCGAAGGCACGACGCTCGTGACGAAGATTCAAGCGAAGAACGTTTCCTCGGCTCCGATCGCGCGGCTGCGCGTCGTGGAAACGTGGTACGACAAGTCGGGCGGGACGATCCCGGGCGGCGAGGCCGTCATCAACGGTCTGCTTCAGCCGAACGAAATCCAGACGCTCGAGATCAGGACGCCGGTGAACCTGAACATGTCCACCAGCCAGCTGGCCCTGAGCCACGCCAACGGGACGGTCAAAGCGAAGGCCGTGAAATCCTTCGACGCGCCAGCTGAGAAGACGCCCGCCGCCGCTCCGGCGAAGACCTCGACTGCGAAGAAGAAGTAACTGTCGGGATTCTGGATTCCGGCTTGGGGATTGAGTCGACCGATTCAATCCCCAATCAATCTGCCATCCGAAATTTGCAATCTGCCTTTTGCAATTTGCAATTCTCTAGGGCTGTTTCTCGAACTTCACTTCCCCGCTTCGTTTCGCAGTCGCAATCAGGTGATATGGAAATGTCAGCACCTGCGCGGCCATCGTCCCCGGCCGCGGTGATGTCTCACGGTAGCTGACGACGAGCGTCCCGTCCTTGTCCGCCAGCGATACGATCTCCACCGTGTACCCGCCCGTTGGGCGGCTGCCCATGAACACGCCGACGACCATCTCCTTGTCGAAATCGACGCGTGGTTCCGGCTTGTCGAAGTTGTGGGTCTTCCACAGCTTCGTCCACTCCGCCGCGGAACGGACGACCACCTTGGACGGCGAGTCGATGTTGCTCTGCGATCCTCTTTCGACGGTGCGAAATGCGGGCGGTCCGGACGTAGCCTGATTCATGGCGGCAACACGACCGGCGGTCAGCGCGGCCCAGGACACCAGTAAGCACGCCAGAGTCCCGATCGCGCGCCACACCGACGCCGGCGCGAGCATGCGTCGTCGTTCTACCGTGACGGCACCAGCGGCGGCGTCACAACGAGCCGGACGTGCCGCTCCGCGGCCGGCGTGGACCCGACCCGCGACTTCGCCGCGACGGTGAGGATGTAATTGCCGGGCGCGATTTCCTTCAGCGGCACACGAGTCGTGAAGCCGTAGCCGCCCGTCTTGCCGCCGAGATCCGCCGAATCGCGCGTCTCGTCGTTCTTGAAGAGAACACGGCCTTCGTCGGTCGTGATCGAGGTCGTGATGTCCACCTTGTGCGGCGTGTTGCCGGCCGTGTCGTAGACCTCCGCAAAGAGGGCGATCTCGTCGTTCTGCGGGAACGATCGTGACGCGACGGGCGGACCCGGCAGCACCGGCTTGAGCTGCTCGTCGGCTTTCGCGGTCGGCATGGCGGCGGCCGTTGGCGACGTCATCACCAGGCCGCTGATCCCGAACTGGGTTTTCGCGTAATCAGGTACTTCCAGGTCATAGAGGACGGACCCGACGTTGCCGCCCGCCGAATCGTGCGCCGCGACGCGCAGCGAATAGCGTCCAGGCGGCAGCTCCATGCGGTTCAGCACACGCAGACCAGTCTCTTCAATACGCTCTTTGGTCGGCTGCTTCAGGTTCGCCATCGTCAGCGAATCGGTGTTGCCGCCCTTGGTTTTCCCGTACGAGTCGATGGCCAGGTAGGACAGCTGGATCACGTCGTTCTGCGCGAGTTTGAGATCCTTGCCGCGCATCTCGATGCCGAGGAGGACCGACGCGTTCGGCGCGGTGCCCTTGAAGGGCGACGCGAAAACCCGCATGGTCAGGCCGCTGACGGGGAGCGGACTGTCGACTGCCTCGCGGATCTCCGGTGTGCGGATGTCCTTCGCGTTCGTTTTCGGCGGGTCGGATTTCTTCGGCGTCACGTAGCCTTTCCGCGCGCGAATCGTGACACCGGGCCGCGTGACGCGAACGTCGATCTTGTGCACCCGGCCCGGCTTGGAATCGGGCGGGTAGTACGCGAGCACGTAGTACGTGCTGTTGTCACGCACGATGCGATCGAACGACGTCGAGAAGTCGTTCCGGTTGACGACGGCGAAGCCGCCGGTTTCATCGGAGAGCGTCCGCAGGCTGTCCTGGGACAGGCGGATTTCGTTGTAAATCGAGCTCTGACCGATGCCCAGCGACGTGTCGTCCGGGAACGACCCGAGTTCGATCGTTTCGTCGCCGAGATCGGTCAGCCCGCGCGGGTCGATCCCGTAGATCGCCACGTTCGATCGCGTCGCCGACGCGATCGTGTCGCGCGTTTCGTCGAGGATCATCGAGGCGCTGCCGTGGTTCGAGCCGTTCTGCGGAATCAGATCGTAGATGTCGTAGTCGATGCCTTCGCTCAGGAACAGGATCGCCTTGCGGCGGCCGCGCACCGCGGAGAACCAGTCCGCGACGTTTCGCAGCGTAATCAGCGAATTCCTCGCATTGAACGCGCGCTCCGAATCCTCAGGATCGTTCAGCGGATCGCCCTGCTGGCGGGTTCCGGCCGAGTTGTAGTACTCCCGCGACTTGTTGATCGTCGACGACGTGAGCTTGCGGCCCATGGTTTTGTCCACGGCGGCCAGCAGCAGGCGCTTGTTGTTCGTGAACTCCTGCGACGCGTCCGACGACCCGGCCGTGTGCACGATGGCCATGAGATCGTTGGCGCCGAGCCGGCGCTCGATGAACTGTCGCGCGACGGTCTTCACGCGAATCGTCCGCCCGGGATTCATATGGAGATCGTCAATGACCAGGACGTAGACGCGGCCGTCGAACGGCGTCTCGTTGGTCCGCACGTCCGGTTCGAGCGGCCGGGGATCGACGAGCGACCGATCGGCGCGCTCGATTGGAATGTCCACCTGCGTGAACGCCGACACGTTCTGCGCCTTGCCGTCTTCGAGCACCTGAAAGTCTTCTTTCTTCAGGTCCTTGACGAGATTCCCCTGCTGATCGGTGACGACGACGTCCACTTCGACGTAATCGACGCGAAGTCTGAATGTGGGCTGTTGCGGCTGCTGAGAGGGTGCCGGGGGCGCCTGATCGGCGCCGAGGCCGATTGCAGCGATCACAACCAGCGCGAACGCCGTCAGTTGTGCGACTTTATTCATGGGTCACTCTCGTAGCGATTATAGCGTCCCGGCTATACTTGACGGATGGCCGTATCGCAAGCCTCGGCCCCAGCCGTTCAGGCGCAGAGCCCCGACTGGGTAGCATTTATTACAGACGTTCAGCGGGCCCTCGCGGCCGACGGCATCGACGGCTGGCTCCTGTACGACTTCCGCGGAACCAATCCAATCGCCGTGAATATCACGGCCGTCGACAAGCAGGGCGGGCACCTCGCCACCCGGCGCTGGTATTACTTCATTCCGGCGGCCGGCGAGCCTCGCGGCCTGGTTCACGCCATCGAACGCAACTCGCTCACGCATCTGCCCGGCACGATGACGCGCTATGCGGGCCGCGACCAGCTCGAGTCGGGGCTGGCGGGCCTCATCGCCGGCGCGCGCCGGATCGCGATGGAGTACTCGCCGGAGTGCGCGATCCCGTACGTGTCGCGTGTCGACGGCGGCACCATCGAACTGGTCCGGAAACTCGGCGCGGACGTGGTCTCGTCTGGCGACCTCGTGCAGCGGTTTTCCACGCTCTGGGACACCGCGGCCATAGCGACACATCGCACAGCATCCGATAAGTTGTATCGAGTCAAGGACCGAGCGTTCGACGCCATCTCGCGACGGCTGCGTGATGGCGTCGCAACGACCGAGCACGACATCCAGCAGCAGATGGTTGGCTGGCTCCGGGAAGAAGGCCTCGTCGCCGACGCGGATCCGAACGTATCGGTGGGCGCCAATGCCGGCAACCCGCACTACCAGGCGACGGCGACTAACCACCGTTCGATCGGACGCGAGGATCTCGTCCTGCTCGATCTCTGGGGCAAGTTGACGACGCCGGGCGCCGTCTACGCGGACATCACGTGGATGGGCTACACCGGCCCGCGCGCGCCGGAACGATTTGTGAAGGCGTTCGCTGCCGTCCGCGACGCGCGGGACGCCGCCGTGGCGCTCGTTCAGTCCGCTGCCCGATCCGGACGCGAGCTTCGCGGCTGGGAAGTGGATCGCGCCGCGTCAACGGTGCTGCGTCAGGCCGGGTACGCGGCGCAGATCCTGCATCGCACGGGCCACAGCCTCGGCGAGGCCGTTCACGGCAACGGCGTGAACATGGACGACTACGAAACCCATGACGACCGCCGCTTGATGCCGGGTACCGGCTTTACCATCGAGCCGGGCGTCTATTTCGATGACTTCGGCATTCGAACCGAGATCAACATGGTGGTCACCGCCGACGACGCGCTGGTCACGGGGCCACTCCAGACCGAACTCGTTGTGATCTAAGCGGGCCATTGAGGCCCGCCCGTTCTCGTTTGTGAGGCCGGGAAATCCGGCCGGAGGTCGTTACGATGTCCACGCGCAAGACCACGATTTTCTACGTGCTGCTCGCGATGACCGCATCGCTGTTCGTCGGCATGGTCATCGCCTCGCGGCTCGACCTGGCGCCCTCGTCCACGGCGCAGACCATCGCCGTGCCGGCGATGAACAGCGCACCGGTCACCGGCGGCCTCGGCGTGGACACCTTCCGCAACATTGCCAAGGCGGCGTCGCCGACGGTCGTCAACATCCGGACGACGATGACCGCGAAGCAGCAGGACCTGACGGAGTTCTTCGGCAGCGGGACGCCGGACGACCTGTTCCACCGCTTCTTCGGCAACCCGAACCAGCAGCAGGACCCGAGGGAAGATGACAAGCAGCAGCAGGGCGGCGGGCGGAACCGGCGCCAGCAGCGCCAGCCGAAGTCGCAGGCCTCGGGCACCGGTTTCATCATCAGCAAGGAAGGCTTCATCCTCACCAACAACCACGTCGTCGACGACGCGACGAAGATCGAAGTGGGGTTGTACGGGGACGAACCGGACGTCACGTACCAGGCGAAGGTCATCGGGCAGGATCCGCTGACCGACAGCGCGCTGATCCAGCTGACGGAGATGCCGAAGACGCCGCTGCCCGAAGCCAAGTTCGGCGACTCCTCGCAGATGGCCGCCGGCGACTGGGTCGTCGCGATCGGCAACCCGTTCAACTACGCGCACACCGTGACGGTCGGCGTCATCAGCGCCGCCAAGCGCGCCTTCCCCGTGACCGACGGACGCACGAACGACGTGATGCAGACCGACGCGGCGATCAACCCGGGCAACTCCGGCGGCCCGCTGCTGAACGCGCGCGGCGAGGTCATCGGCATCAACACGGCGATCATCACCAACGCGCGCAGTGAGGGAAACATCGGCATCGGGTTCGCCGTGCCGATCAACACCGTGCGCGATCTGCTGCCACAGCTGCGGCAGGGCAAGGTGATCCGCGGGCGTATCGGCGTGCAGGTGACGCAGGTTCCGCGCGAAGGTTACGAGGACTTCGGGCTGAAGTCGCGGTCCGGCGCGATTGTGGCCACGGTGCTGCCGAACGCGGCGGCCGCGAAGGCGGGCCTGGAACCTGGCGACGTGATCGTTCAGTACAACGGACGGCCGGTGCAGAACAACGACGAGCTCGTGAAGATGGTCGTCTCCACGAAGCCCGGCACCAGCGTGCCCGTCAAGGTCCTGCGCAACAAGCAGGAGAAGACGCTGAACGTGACGGTCGAAGAGCTGGATCTCGACGCCGAACAGAACGGGACGCGCCGGCCGCCGACGCGCGAGAACGAGCCGCCGGAGGAACATGGCGCCAGCGGCTTCGGCCTGACGCTCGAAAACGTCACGCCTTCGATGGCGCGGCGGCTGCAGATGCCCTCGGGGCAAACCGGAGCGGTCATCACCGACGTGGATCCGGATGGACCAGCGGCGGGCGTCCTTCGGCCGGGAGACGTGATCCTGTCCGTCAACCGCAAGACGGTCGCTTCCGCCGTCGACGCGCAGCGCGAGATGCAGAAGGTCCAGTCGGGACACCTCGCGCAGTTGATCGTCTTCCGTGGCGGCGCGGAAACGTTTGTGTCGGTCAAGAAAGACTGACGGCCAAGAATTGCAAAGGGCAGATTGCAAATTGCAAATTGAACATCATTGAGCGCATCCGTGAACGCGGCCCGATGACGGTCGCCGCGTTCATGGGGCTGGCGCTTTACGATCCCGACGTGGGTTACTACGCCCGCGCGGCCCAACGATCCGGGCGCGCGGGCGATTTTTTTACCAGCGTCGACGTCGGCCCGATCTTCGGCGAGCTGCTGGAAGTCCAGATCGCTGAAATGGCCCGCCTTCTCGGCGGCACGACGTTCGATCTCGTCGAAGCCGGCGCGGGCAACGGCCGTCTGTCGGCTGACATCCTAGCGGCGATGCGGCAACGGGATCCGGAGCTGCTCGACACGGTCCGGCTGCACCTTGTCGAAACGAGCGCGGCGGCGCGGGCGAGCCAGGCAGCCGTCCTGGGACCGCTGGCCTCCCGGCTCGTGTCGTCACAGGCCTCGGTTCCAGATTCGTTCGAGGGAATCCTCGTCGCCAACGAACTGCTCGACGCGATGCCGGTGCATCACGTCGCGCAGCGCGAGCACGAGCTCGCGGAGCTTTACGTGGACGTCGACGAGCACGCCGGGCTCCGGCTCGTCGAAGGGCCTTTAGCTACGCCCGAGCTGTCGGCGTATCTCGAGCGGCTCGACATCCGCCTCGAGCCCGGCTGGCGGGCGGAGATCTCGCTTGCCGCCGTGAACTGGATCGCCGACGCGGCGCGCCGACTGCGGCGGGGCTTCCTGATCCTGATTGATTACGGTCACGAGGCGCGCGAACTGTATTCGGTGACCCACAGCGCGGGCACGCTGACGACGTTCTCGGGCCACCGAAGCGCCGGGCCGGAGTCGTCGAGGCCGGCATGGCTCATCAATCCGGGCGGCCAGGACATCACGGCGCACGTGGACTTCACCAGCGTCCGCGCCGCAGCCGAATCGGCGGGCCTGACGACGATCGCGTTTCTGGACCAGACGTACTTCTTGCTCGGTTTGCTCTCGTCAATCCGCAATCCGCAATCCGCAATCCGCAATGTGCAGACTCTCGTGATGCCCGGAGGTCTCGGCAGCACGCATAAAGCCCTCATCCTCGGCAAGAATGTAGGCGAGCCCGCCTTGCTTGGCTGTTCCTTCAAGGTTCGCGTTACATGACGCCGACGCATGCGCTCGTGCTGGCCGCCGGCCTCGGGACGCGGCTCCGTCCACTGAGCGAGATGCGCGCCAAGCCGGCGATGCCGGTTGGCGGCGAACCGCTGGTTCGACGCATCATCCGCTGGCTGTCCGCGCACGGAGTGACCAACCTCGTCGTGAATCTCCACCACTGCCCTGCCAGCCTGACCGCGGTGATTGGCGACGGCAGCGACCTCGGCGCACACGTGCGGTATTCGTGGGAGCAGCCGCGGATACTTGGCAGCGCGGGCGGTCCGCGCAAGGCCCTCCCGCTGGTAGAGGCTGATACGTTCTTCCTCGTGAACGGCGACACCCTGGCCGAGGTCGACCTCGCCGCACTCTCGGCCGCGCATGCCGCCGCGGGTTCACTCGTCACGCTGGCGCTCGTCCCGAACCGTCAATACGTGCGGTACGGTGGCGTCCGAATCGACGCGTCCGGCCGCATCGTCGGGTTCTCGCGAAGGGGCGCCGAGTCGAAAGACAGCTGGCATTTCGTGGGCGTTCAGATCGTCCACCGCTCCGTGTTCCTGCCCCTGACGGAGAACGAGCCGGCGAACAGCATCGGCGGTGTATACGACGCGCTGATCCGCGCGCAGCCCGGCTCCGTGCGAGCCTTCTGTTGCGACGCGGCCTTCTGGGACATTGGAACGCCGGGCGATTACCTGCGTATGGCGTCGACGTGGTCCACCGGCGGTGTCGAAGTGGGCGCGCGCGTGAGCATCGACCCGTCGGCACGTATCTCGACGTCTATTCTGTGGGACGATGTCGACGTCGGCGCCGGCGCATCACTGTCGCACTGCATCGTCGGCGACGGCGTGCGCGTCCCGGCGGGAGCGCAGCACCAGTCGGCGATTCTGATGAATCGCGACGGCGAGCTCGTGATCACGCCGTTCGAAGGCGAATCATGACCCAGGCCCGAACCGGAGATACCGACCTGCGCGATCGGATCGATCGCTTCCTGTCGACCAGCGGCGTCGATCTTCGTGCGCGCGTCGTGCCGCTGACCGGCGACGCGTCGGACCGGAAATACTTCCGCGTCATTCCTGGCGATGGCGCGTCTCTCGTGTTGGCGCTTCACGCGGGTCCGATTCAGTTCGACACCCTGCCGTTCGCCAACGTCTCGCGGTTGATGCACGAGATCCCGGTCCCGGTCCCCGACATCCTCGGTCATTCGGACGCGCTTGGAATCATCGCGCTCCAGGATCTCGGGGATCTCACCCTGCAGGCGCATCTCGGCGCGGCGTCGGCCGACCAGCACGCGGCGCTCTACAGGCTGGCAGTCGCGTTCATCGAGATCATGCAGCGCCGCGGCGCCGAGCTCGCATCGGACCGGTACATCCCCTATTCGATCGCCTTCGACGTCGAGAAGCTGACGTGGGAGATGGCGTTCTTCACGAAGCATTTCGTCGAGGGCTACCGCGGGGCGCAGCTGTCGGTCGCTGACCGCAGCGCACTGGACGAGGAATGGGCGTCGATCGTCAACGAGCTCGCGGCCGAGCCGCGCGTCCTGTGCCACCGCGACTACCACAGCCGTAACCTGATGATGCACGACGGCAGCCTCTACATCATCGACTTCCAGGACGCCCGGATGGGACCCGACACCTACGATCTGGTGTCGTTGCTCCGGGACTCGTATGTCGACATCGAAAACCGCGAACTGGACGAGCTCGTCGCGTACTTCCTGGCGTTGAAGACGCGAACGCCCGGCGAGCAGGATCCGCAGGAATTCCGGCGCCGGTTCGACCTGATGGCGCTGCAGCGAAACCTGAAAGCGCTCGGAACTTTCGGGTACCAGACGACGACCCGCCGGAATCCGGTTTATATCCAGTACATGCCGCGCACTCTCCGCTACGCGCGCACGAACCTCGAGCGGTACCCGCGGTTCGCGCGGCTGCGCGACGTCCTCGCCGCGCACATCGACGAGCTGAAGTAGGAGCGCAAGGCTTTAGCCAAGCGCGCGCTCGCGTGGAGCGCGAAGGCTTTAGCCGAGCGGCGCGGTCCATCAGCTACAATCAATAGTTCGACGTGCGGGCCAAGCGCCAGTTCGGGATCTCGTCGCGTCTTTATCAGTCCCAGCGCCTCAGGCGCGAACACCTGCTCGAGGTCGCAGCTCACGGATTCGAATGCGTCGAGGTCGTAGCGGCCCCCGGCCACTTCGATCCCGCGCAAGAGCGCTCGGTTGGGGATCTCCAGCAGTGGCTGGCGGAGGCCGGCCTCGTCCTGCATGCGGTGGCGGCGCCGACGCCCGACGGGCCGACGCCGTGGTCCGCCGCAGCACTTGGACCGGTCGAGCAGGCGCTCTTCGTCGCGCGCCGGATCCCACTCGCGGTGCTCGTACTGCCCGTGGGATCGCTGCGTGACGCTGGCCGATCGGTCGAACGCCTCGTGCCGGCGGCGACGCCGCTGGGCGTGACCGTCGCGATCGACTCGCGGTCGGCGTCGATGACGCCCGTCGGATCGCTCGTGCACTTCGTCGAGCGCGCCGAGGTCCGACTCGGCATCGCGCTGGACTTTGCGGGCGCGGCCCGTGGGGGACGACTGGCCGACGCGATCGAGATGGCGTCTGAACATCTCGCGAGCGCGCGAGTCCCGGCGGAGAGCGCGATCGACTGGCCGGCCGCGATGACCACGGTGCAGAAAGTCGGCTACGATGGTCCTTTCGTGGTGGACGTCGCGGCGGCGGGATCGCCTAGGGACCTGCTCGCGCGCGCGAAGGCAGCGCGGGAGCGGATGGAACGATGGCTCACGTCTATATAGAAGATATCGGGAAGCACGAAGGCGAAGAGGTCACGCTCAAGGGCTGGCTGCACAATCGACGGTCGAGCGGGAAGATCCATTTCCTCATCGTCCGCGATGGGACAGGCTTCATCCAGGCCGTGATGTCGAAGGCCGCGGTCGGTGACGATGTGTTCAAGGCCGCCGATCACCTGTCGCAGGAAACATCCATCGTCGTCACGGGCACCGCGCGCGCCGACAAGCGCGCGCCGAGCGGATATGAGATCGACGTCAAGTCGCTGAACGTCGTCGGGGAGTCGCACGACTTTCCGATCACGCCCAAGGAGCACGGCGTCGACTACCTACTCGACCGCCGCCACCTTTGGATCCGGAGCGAACGGCAGCAGTCCATCCTGCGCGTCCGCCACGAGATCATCAACGCCGTCAGGGACTTCTTCAACAGTCGCGGCTTCATCCTGGCCGATACGCCCATCTTCACGCCGGCCGCGTGCGAAGGCACGACCACGCTCTTCCCCGCGCAGTATTTCGAAGAGACGACGGCGTATCTGACGCAGAGCGGCCAGCTGTACAACGAGGCAAACGCCATGGCGCTCGGCCGCGTGTACTGCTTCGGACCGACGTTCAGGGCCGAAAAGTCGAAAACGCGGCGGCACCTGACTGAGTTCTGGATGGTCGAGCCCGAAATGGCGTACGCGAGCCTGGACGACGTGATGGGCCTCGCCCAGGATCTGATCGTCGAGGTTGTCGGACGCGTGCTCGATCGGCGCCGCCGGGAGCTGACGATCCTCGAACGGGATCTCAGCAAGCTCGAGGCCGTGCAGAAGCCGTTTCCACGCATGTCGTACGACGACGCGGTCAAGATGCTGCAGGAAAAGGGCAACGCCATCGAGTGGGGCGGCGACTTCGGTGGACCGGACGAAACGGTCTTGTCAGAACAATCTGATCGGCCGTTGATGGTACACCGGTATCCCGCAGCGGTGAAGGCGTTCTACATGAAGCCGGATCCCGACAGGTCCGACGTGGCGCTCGGCGTGGACGTGCTCGCGCCCGAGGGATACGGCGAGATCATCGGAGGCGGCGAGCGTCTCGCCGATCTGGATCTGCTGCTGAAGCGGATCAAGGAGCACAACCTTCCGCAGGAAGCCTTCGAGTGGTATCTGGACCTGCGGCGGTACGGGACCGTGCCGCACGGCGGTTTCGGCATGGGAATCGAGCGCGTGGTGGCGTGGATCTGCAAGCTCGAACACGTGCGCGAAACGATTCCTTACCCGCGGATGCTGTATCGACTCTACCCATGACGGCAACTTTTAAGGCTCAATTCTCAAGTCTCAACTCTCAGGACTCTGGTGTGATCGCGCCATCTGCAATCAATCTGCACTCTGCAATCTGCCATCTGCAATTCGCCGCATGAAGATCGGTCTTGTTTCGTTAGGTTGTCCCAAGAACCTCGTCGACGGCGAGGTGATGCTCGGCCTCGCCGAACAGGCGGGTCACGAGATTACGCACGACGCTGAAGGCGCCGACGTCATCGTCGTCAATACATGTGCGTTCATCGACTCCGCGAAGCAGGAGTCCATCGACGCGATTCTGGAGATGGCGGAGCACAAGAAGGACGGCCAGTGCCGCCGGCTCATCGTCACGGGCTGCATGGCGGAGCGCTATCGCGACGAACTGCGGAAGGAGATTCCGGAGATCGACGCGGTGCTCGGCACGGGCGAGGTTCCGCGGATCGTCCAGGCCATCGCGACGGATGGCGCAGATGCCGCTCGGCTTACGCCTCGCGCTCCAGCTGTTTCCCCACTCACGTTCCACCGCACCGTCGGCGAAGCCCGGAGCACTGTCGGCGAAGCGAGGAGCACAATCAGCGAAGCCGGGAGCACTATCAGCGCAGCCGCGAGAACCCGTCCCGTCTACATTTACGACGCCGATACCCCGCGGCGGCTCGCAACGCCGCGGCACTACGCCTACGTCAAGATCGCGGAGGGTTGCGATTACAAGTGCGCGTTCTGCATCATCCCGACGTTGCGCGGCGCTTATCGAAGCCGGACCGCGGAATCCATCGTGCGCGAGGCGCAGTCGCTGGCCGCGCGCGGCGTGCGCGAGCTCCTGCTCATTTCACAGGACACAACGTTCTACGGGATCGATCGGGGCGAACGCGGCGCTCTGGCGCGGCTGCTTCGCCAGTTGAACGCCATCGACGGCCTCGAATGGATCCGCCTGCTCTACCTCTACCCCACGACGATTGACGATGAGACTCTGGCGGCGATGGCCGACTGCGACAAAGTCTGCAAGTACATCGACCTGCCGCTCCAGCACGCCTCCAACCCGGTGCTGAAGCGGATGAAGCGTCCGGGGACCCGCAAGAGTTACGACACCCTACTGGCCCGCATCCGGACGCGCGTGCCAGGCGTCGCGCTGCGCACGACCTTCATCGTCGGCTTCCCGGGCGAAACCAACGCGGACGTTGACGACCTTTGCGCGTTTGTCTCCGATCACGGATTTGATCACGTCGGGGTGTTCACCTACTCGCACGAAGAAGGGACCACAGCCTACGGCCTGGCCGACGATGTTCCTGGCCGGGCGAAGGTGGCCCGGCGAAACCGGCTGATGCGGCTTCAGAAGGCCCTGGTCAGCGCCCGTCAACGGCGGCGGGTCGGCGAGCGGACGCGGATCGTCGTCGATGGACCGGCGGGTGACCCAGGCGACAGCATCCTTGTCCTGAAGGGCCGACTGATGACACAGGCGCCGGACATCGACGCCGCCGTCTACCTGACCGAATGCGACCCGTCGAGCTATCGGCCCGGGGACTTCGTGGACGTCGAACTCGTGGGCGCCCGCGAATACGATCTGATCGCACGGCCCATGCTATAATTTTCAATTCGGAGCCTGGGTGTAGGACCGAGTGGGCGTGTGCCCACT
>AR_comb_assmDRAFT_10942753_pt1 | contig 13392 bp, 4 predicted proteins | sample ArasoioldDNA_FD_10543 | JGI IMG/M metagenome (IMG submission 10543) | reverse complement strand
GACTCCAGCCGAGCAAACTCCACTGCGCTTGGCCCAAGTCCCGGACCCTCAGCCCGGACCAGGAGAAATTCGCGTCCGAATTCGCTGCTGTGGTGTTTGCCATACGGACCTGCACATCGTAGAGGGTGACCTGGCGCTGCCGAAGATCCCAGTCGTTCCCGGACATCAGATTGTCGGAGTCGTCGATGCTCGAGGTGCCGACGTTCGCACCTTCAAAGAAGGTGATCGTGTCGGCATCCCTTGGCTTTTTTCAACGGACGGAACCTGCGATTTCTGCCAGCAAGATGAAGAGAATCTCTGTGAGCAAGCCAAGTTTACCGGCTACCACGTCAATGGAGGCTATGCCGATGTCTGCGTCGTTCGCGAAGACTTCGCCCATCGCCTACCCGCCGCCTTCTCGGATGAGAACGCCGCACCGCTGCTCTGTGCCGGCGTCATCGGATATCGCGCCTATCGATTGAGTGGGGTGAAGACGAGCCAGCGACTCGGACTCTACGGCTTTGGCGCCTCAGCCCATCTGGTTTTGCAGTTGGCCCTTCACCGTGGATGCCGAGTGCACGTCTTCACGCGCAGCGTAAATCATCGAAATTCAGCGCGTGAATTGGGCGCCGCATGGGTGGGTAGCGCAGAAGATACCCCTGCCCACCTAATGGATGCGTCGATTATCTTTGCCCCCGCGGGCGCGCTGGTGCCGCTCGCACTCCGCAACCTCCGCAAGGCGGGCACGTTAACGCTCGCGGGCATCACCATGACTCAGATTCCAGCTTTCGACTACAGCTTGCTCTACCACGAACGCTCCATTTGCAGCGTTGCCAACAGCACTCGTCGGGACTGCCGCGAATTTCTGGAGATTGCGGCTGAAATTCCGATTGTGACCCAAGTCCGCCCCTATTCGTTATCCCACGCAAATGTGGCGCTGCTGGATCTGAAGCACAGCCGTATCGACGGAGCGGCAGTTCTTCGAATCGAATGACCTTCAATTCGGAGCCGAGAGCAGAATGCGCGATTGTAGGATCCACTCACGAGGCGAACACGGTGCTGGAAGCTGCTGATGTCCGGACATAAGGGACCCTCCGGCGCGTTCCGGATATCGCGGACGATTGAACCGGGCCCTCAGCTGCCTCGATCCGTCCACCAGACCTCTTAATAAAGGTGGGTGTCCCCGTATCTTCAACCTAAACAGGTGAGAGCAGTTTTTTTGACCAATCTCATGCATCTGGATGATGACAGGTGTCTCCCCTATGCCCTAAAGTCTCCTCCAGTTCAAACAAGGCCAGACTCCCCATTTGGCCGGATATCCCCCAAAACAATGAGCCGCTGCGCGGGTCCTCTCCCTCACCCTGTGTCAGCAAGCAACAGTACGAAGAAAAGGCATTAATCGCCTTTTGACCCGAAGAGTTCTGTGGAGGACGCTCGTGGCCCAGAAGTACGCCCGCCCGTCCCCTGGAGAGGGATTTACCGCTCGCCGCATGGGAATCAGTGGGGACCTACAAGCAATGACAGGAATGCAGAGGTTCTCGCTGCCTGCAGAGCGCATTCGATTTGTCCCTCTGTGGTTCTCCAATCCCCCACTTACCGAAATGAGGCGCTCGATGCGCCGCCAGGTCCGGAAGGAGGCTGCAAAGCCATGAGGAAGTCATACCAGGTTTGGATCCCAATATTTCTCGTCTGCTTGCTAACCGTTGCAGCGTCGGCGCAATCGTTTCAGGTTCAGTGCCCGACCAGCACCATCACGCACCCGGTAGCCGCCAACAACAATTCGGAACCGGCATACACCGCGCCCACTTTTACCAGCGGGCAAGGGTATGACTCAAACGGAGCTGGACATGTGAACGGCGCGATCAAGTGCCAACAGATCTCAGGCGGCGATGGTTTCGCGACGATGGGCGACGGCTCTCAGACCTATCTGTTTGCCTTCGGCCCACTCTCTGGCTTGGCGGACATGGCCAATGGCTTGCCTGGTACACAGTTCCCCAACGTCTTCAACACGCCGTATTCGGGAACTTTCCTGCCCGGTGATCCGGCCGCCACGGATGGAGCGAAACAGGATCCCTATTCGTTGGGCAATCCGAACCTGTTCACGTTCAACGGAGCAGTAGGTCTGGCTCCCGAGACCTACACCGACTCTAACGGCAACCCCGTTACCGTGATGAATGGGCACGTGGACGTGCGCCAGATCATGGACGTCGGCGTCCTGAACGGCAATATGCCGGCCCCGTTGATGGCGATTGACGAGGACGACGAGTTCTTCCTCACGCTGACCAACGTCGGCCAGGTTATGCGCCCAGACTTGTTCGAGCAGCACACCGTCCACTTCCACGGCTATCCGAACGCCTCAGCGTTTTATGACGGCGTCCCCGATGCCTCAGTCGCGATCAACATCGGCGGCAGCTTCACGTATTACTACCTGGCTCCCGACGCCGGCACTTACTTCTGGCACTGCCACATCACACCGCCCGAGCACTTGCAGATGGGCATGGTCGGCCAGATCTACGTGCGTCCTCGCCAGAATCGCGTTCCGGCCGGCACCAGCCTCTACGGCGCTCTTGACCGGCAGCAACGAGACCTCCGCACGCGTTGCGACAATAACGACATTCTCTGCAGCAATCCTCTTCCTGCCGTTAATACCGGTGCCGTAGCAGGTGGGAAGTATGCCTACAACGACGGCGACGGTTCCACTGCCTACGACGTCGAATATCCCCTCCAGATCCACGGCTTTGATCCTAACTTCCACTTTGTCGGCATGACCTTCAACCCGGAAGGCTTCACCGAGATGAAGGACAAGTATTTCCTGCTCAATGGTCGCAGCTATCCGGACACGATCCATGACGGACCTCTGGCGACGCAGACCACGGATGGCGTGATGCACTACTCGCAGCCTCTGTCATCGATCATCAACATTCCGGCTGGCGGGAAAGCGTTGCTGCGCATCGCCGACCTGGACGTTACCGAACACATGACCCTGGCATCTCTGGGGATCCCGATGAAGGTCATCGCGCTCAATGCCAAGCTGCTGCGCGATCAGGCAGGGAACAATCTCTACTACAACACTAATTCGATCACGCTCGGCGGTGGCGAGTCTCTGGATGTGATCCTGGACGCGAGTGACACCACGAAGTATCCGTCCGGCAGCGTGTTCTATCTCTACACCCCCAATCTGGACCATTTGTCAAACGATGCAGAGAACTTCGGCGGCTTGATGACCGAAGTCCGGATCAACTAGGAGCGCAGCCATGAGGACAACGAACATGAACAAAAAGATTGCGAAGACACAACTGCTCCTGGCGCTGATGGTGACGGTAGCAATGCTGCTCACTCGATCGGCAGAAGCTGCGGCTCCTGGGATCACAGGTCCGACCTTCAACCTCACGGCGCAGCCTGCTTTCATCACGCAGCCTGACGGATCATTTGTCTACTCGTGGGGCTACGGGTGTAACGGGGCGCCGGCAGGATTTCTTCCCGCGGCCATTTCGAGTGCCACCTGCTCCTTGATGCAGGTACCGGGCCCGACGCTTATCGTCACGCAGGGTCAAACAGTCACGGTAAACCTGGTAAACAATTTGCCCGCCAGGGCTGGGAATACTTCAATTTTGTTTCCCGGTTTTAATGTGGCCACTGTCGGCGGTGTAGCCGGATTGCTAACCCAGGAGGCTGTTCCTGCCACCGGCGCCGGTTGCGTACCGGCAACAGCCTGCGTCAGCTACACATTCACAGCGACTACCCCGGGTACGCGGGCTTATTACAGCGGCACGCAGGGCGACCTCCAGGTCGAAATGGGCATGTACGGGGCAATCATCGTGCTGCCTTCCACGATCCCAGCGGCCTGCACGAGCGGTGTTCACACCAGTAACTTGTCGGCGCAAGGCAGCCATGGCGAAGCTAATTTCCGGTTGGCGGCCGCTGCTTACAGCCATCCCGGCGCCTGCTACGACCGCGAGTATTTGTTCCAGTTCTCCGAAATGGATCCGAGAATTCACAGGGAAGCAGAAGAAATTGCAACCTGTGTTGCCGCTGGCGCGGTGACTTGCCCTGCCAACATGGACGGAGTGGCCACGGAGCCTTACGTGCCCGCGTTCTTCATGATCAACGGCCGCTCCATGCCGGACCTGATGGACGGCAACTATGCCCCTGAGTATCCGCACCAGCCCTACAACGGAAACCCGCACATGCACCCAGGCGAGCTTGTGCTCTTGCGCATTATCGGCCAAGGGCGCTGGCAGCACCCCTTCCACGAGCACGGCAACCACGTCCGAATTCTGGCGCGTGACGGCAATCTGATTCAAAGCGCAACGGATCCCGCGAACAACCTTGCCGGTCCCCTTTTGTTTACCACCAGCACCACGCCGGGGCAGGCAATGGACGGGATCTTCTACTGGACGGGGAAGGGTTTGAACTGGGATCCGTACGGTCATGCGGCGGGCGTCACGCAAGCGAGCTGCACTCCTGACGCAAACGGCTACAACACGGGTTCTCCTTTGGCCACTAACTATTTCGAGTGGTGCCAGGATCACAACAAGCCCCTGCAAGCGTTTCCAGTGGGCTCTGTTGGTGCCGGCGGTCCCGTCACGCTGCCCAATCCCAACATATTCGCGAACGGCGCCTGGTATGGCGGCAGCCCGTATCTGGGTCCAGAAGCTACGGTCCGCGCCGTCGGCTCAACCGGCACCACACCTCCCTCCGGTACGGTCGCGAACTCCCCTACCGAGGAAGCTGGCTTCGCTTTCATGTGGCACTCGCACGCCGAGCGCGAAATCACCACCAACAATATCTTTCCGGGCGGAATGATGATGATGATGCTGGTCGATTCCCGGGAATTTGTAATCGACGAGTCGTTTTAATTGAGGAGAATAGCGATGCGATCCAACTATCTCAAAACTTTGAAGACAGCGGTCCTGGCGGTAACTGTTCTCCTCCTCGGAGCGGGCCTGTCCTTTGCCCAAGTCAACCTGACTGCGGGTCCGACCACCCTCACGTTGCCGGATGGTACAGCAGTGCCGATGTGGGGCTACACCTGCGGAGCGGTCACGGCCCCGGCAACCTGCGCCAGTTTGAGTTCCAATGCTGCCGGTTGGTCGCCCGTGGTGATTACGATTCCCACGGGGCAATCGCTGCAGATCAATCTCACGAATAGTCTGACCTTCGGCGCGAATAACATCCCCACGTCTCTGGTGATCGTCGGACAACTCGGTGGTGGTCTGGGGAGTACGCCACAGAGAACGGCGAGTCCCCCACATGACCCACAGGGCGCCACCTGGCCAGTCGCGGACCCCGCAACCACAAACACGCCGCCTCCGCAAGAAGACCGAGTGCAATCCTTCGCCACCGAGGTGGCGGGGGGAGCAACCACCACCCTCACCTGGACAACTCCCCGCGCTGGTACCTATCTGCTCGAGTCGGGCACTCATCCTTCCATTCAGGGTCCGATGGGTCTGTATGGAATGGTTGTGGTCACCGACCCTGCCGGTACCGCCTATCCAGGCGTCACCTACAGTGCGGATGTTCGCTTACTCATGAGTGAAATTGACCCGGTGCAAAACCTTGCGGTGGACACCGCCGTTAATACTCCGGGTTTCAGCGAGACCGCAGTGTGGTCCGGTCAGCCGGGTGGTTGCGGCATTCCGACCACGCACACTTGCTATCCGCCGGCGGTGAACTACACGCCGCTCTACTACCTCTTTAACGGGGTGGCCTTCAGCAAGGCCAGCGCACCCGCTTCAGTGTTTGCGGCAGCCTCCAGCGGCGGTACCGGCGGCGTCCTGGTTCGCCTGGTAAATGCCGGCTTGCGCATGCACGTGCCATCGATCGTGGGAGCGCAGACCGGGACTACTACACCCGCTGCTTCGGGCTTCACTCTGATCGCGGAAGATGGCAACCCGTTGCCGGGAACTCCGCGCGTTCAGAGTTCGGTGTTCATGGCTGCTGGCAAGACCTACGACGTGATGATTAATGTGCCTGCCGCTGGCGGAACGGCTCTTCCGATCTTTGACCGTTCGTTGGGTCTGTCTGGAAACGCGACTGCGCGCGATGCCGGCATGCTTGCCTACATCAGCGTGAACGGCGCCGGTGCGCCTTCGGCCGGTGTCCTGGGAACTGCCGCTGCGGTTGCGGATACCTACAACTCGGTGATCAACGGTAAGACCTTCACGGTGTCCGATCCTGCGAGAGGTGTGATCGCGAACGACGTCAACATTTCTGGAGTTCAGGTCGTTGCGGGCAGCGTCACCGGTGGCACCCTCACGCTGAATACAAACGGCACGTTTACGTTTGTCGCGACGGCCGGTTCGGGTGGATTCAGCTACTGCGGTAACGGTGCGACTTCGGGACCTGCTTGCACCACGGTGACCCTTGGCGCAGCGCCGATTGAAGCGGCCGGCGGCATCACCTGCAGCTTCCCCAATCCGACGTTCACATCGAATGTGGCGTCGGTACTGAGTATCAAACCCCCGGGTGTCCTGGCGTTCTGCAAGGACGCGGCAGGCTACCCGCTAACAGTTGCCGCATCGCCGGCTCCATCTGTCACCGGCGGCACGGTTGCTCTAGACGCGGATGGTGGCTTTACTGCGAATGTTTCAGGCGCGGGTCCACACAGCTTGACTTTCACGCCTCAGAACTCGCAAGGCACCAGTGGCGCCTCAGCCACAGCCACTCTCCTTTTCCCTGCAGCGAGCAATCTCCAGGTTTCGGTTGTGGATGGCCTCAACAATAGCGCCGTTAGTGATTACCGGTGGATTATTGAGGAAGATAAGACGTTCTATGTCGATCCCGCTTGCCAGACAAACCCGGTGCCGTCGACTTGTCCGACCGTCACGCCGCAGGGAGCGCCTCCGATCTTTGGAACGAACTTCCACACCAGCTACATGCCGGTGGTAGCGCAGGGCTGCGTAGGAACAGTTTCGTGCGAATCGGGCCAGACGCTGTTAGGACAACCTGCGGCGTGTGACATTGGTAATGGTGTTTGCCAGACTAATGCCGCCACCAAGGCGGAACTGAATCCGAGCCAGGTCGCTCTCGATCCGACCAAGCGTTACTACATCTCGGTTCTGCCGGGCGATGCGATGGATACAGACGCAAATGACACTCCCAACGGTCATGCCATGGGCGGCTCTGAAATCGTCTTCGCGGATGGTGCGTGGCACAACGCCGTCGCACCAGCCACGGCCGGCGTCCGGGTTATTGTTGAACCTCAGAATCAACAGCCCGCAAAGGTGTCGGTGTTTGTGTTCGAGGACGATCATCCGCTCAACGGCGAACATGATGCCAGCGGCGGAATCGACATTCTTGCTCCCAACGAGCCCGGTTTGGGAGGCTTCAATATCACCATCGTCGACATGGTGGGCATGTCGGGTGACTCTGCCGGACAGTTGACTTACGACGAGTTCAACCAACCGCTGTCGAATGCTCTGGCGGGAACCATTGATCCGGTAACGGGCAACGATGCATGCCCGATCGTGGCAAACCCCAGGAACGGATTTGACGGAGTCACAAACGACGCCGGCATCACGGGCGTGATTCCGGTTTGCCCGAAGTACGAGTCCGACGGCACTACCCTCTCGCCAATGGCTGGCCAGGCGGTGGTCGCCAACATGCCTCCTGGCAGGTACGGCATCATTGCCACTCCGGGAGCGGATTTGATCGCCCGCGGCGAAGAATGGCTGCAGACAAACACCCTGGACGGTGGCCCGGACCATGAGGCTTTCATCAAGGCCAACGAACCAGCCTACTTCCAGGAGTTTGGACCGGCCGGGTACCACGTTGCCATCGGCTTTGCCAATCCCAAGATCATCATGGCCGCTGGAGACGCACTCTGCACTGGTCCCGGAGCCCCGGCATGCAATCACACCGTGACCGGAATGGTGACGGGCGTCCACATGAGCCGGCCCTCAGACGAGCGGCTGTACGGCACAGGAACGCGCGACACGTTTGGTTACACGCAGTGCTACGCGAGCTTGGGAAGCCCGGACGGTGCTGACATTCGATTTGCAAAGTGCGCCGACGACGGCACATATACCCTGTCTAACGTCCCCGCCGGTGATTGGAAGGTTACCATCTTCGATCAGTGGAACGATCAGATCGTCGATGGGATTGCGACTCCAGTACGGGTGGGCAACTCAGACGTCGACATGGGAGAGGTCGCGGTTCACGCGTGGAAGAACAACCTCTCCACCCGGACATGCTTTGACGTGGGCACCGGAGCTCCGGGCAGCCCCGGTTACGGCGATGGCGTCTGTCAGGACAACGAACCAGGGCTCTCGCTCGTCCCAACCAACATCCGGTATCGCGACGGCAGTATCTCCAATCTTAACAGCACCGACCTGGCAGGCAACGCAGGCTTTAACGAGGTTTTCCCCATCTTCAGCTGGTACGTGGTGGAAACCGACGCCAACCGGTACAAGAATACAGGAACGCACGTGATTAACGACGCCGGCGGCCCGGTCGACGGCTCCACCGGTCCTTACGCGTGCGGGCAAGGCGGCTTCCCGGCATGCGGAAACTCAACTGTTCTTCAGAACCTGGCAAGAACCAGCGAAGATTTTCCTTTGCCCACGAACCTGCGAGTACCGGGTGCCGTCTATTGCGACAACGCGGACTGCAACGGCTTCTCGATTGGGAATCGTCCACAAAACGGCGGTCCGGGTGGCGCTACCGGCCGAATCGACCCGTCTTGGGTTACCAGCTACGGCTGGCAGTCCTTTGCGGGCCAGAATCAGTACCTTGGGTTCGCCAAGCTGCCTTTCCAACCCGGAGAGAACGGCGGCATCCGCGGTCACGTCGTTTACGCCTCCACTCGTCCGTTTGACGATCCGGCGCTCCTTCTGCAGCTCACCTGGGAGCCCCAGGTCCCGAATGTCACGATCAACCTCTACCAGGTAGGAACAGCGCCCGACGGTAGCCGCTCCCTCACGATGGTGGATACCACGAAAACCAGTAGTTGGGACGCTTGGGCGCAAGGCTTCCGGTCCGATGGCATCCCGAACATGAACTGCCCCGGCCAGGATCCAAGCGATCTGTTCCTCTACACACTGACCAACCAACCTTCGTATCTGGACTGGTACAACTCGCAGCACGGCGGGCCTGCGGTGACTCCGCTGCCGGCGAACTCCCTTTACAAGTGCTACGACGGTTTGCACGCATGGAACCAGTTGCAACCAGCGCCGTACGACGGCATGTATCAGTTCCCCAGCATCGTGGACAGAAATCCGAGCACCGGAGTACCACAAGGTGTCGGTTCGACCAACGGTACGCCCGGAACTCGTCCGGGTTCGAACTGCACGATCTGCGTGGCCAATCCGGCAGACGGAAATCCCATGCTGCCGGCTGGCAAGTACGTCGTGGAAATGATCGTGCCCCCCGGGTATGAGCTTGTGAAAGAAGAAGACAAGAACATCCTCCTCGGCGACACATATGCAGGCCCGGCTACTTCACAGTTCGCCGGTTTCGGCAACATCTTCATCATCCCAGACCAGGCATCGGTCTCAGCCTTCTACAACCCCAACAACGCCTTGATTCCCAACACGAATGAGGGCGTAACCCCACGCCATGAGGGCGACACGGGAAGCGTGGAAACCTTCTGGCCTTGCGTGGGCGCATCCCGCATCGTGCCGGACTTCATGAGCCTGTACCCGCTATCGGGTCAGAACGCTCCGTTTGCCGGGGCTACACGCAACCTCTGCGATCGCAAAGAAGTGGTCCTGGAAGACCAGATGACGGTGCTGGCGAAGTTCTACGTCTTCAGCTCGACCCACGTGGCTGGCCGCTTCACGGGCATCATCACGGACGACTTCACCTCCGAATTCGATCCGTTCTCACCAGCGTTTGGCGAGAAGTTCGCCCCACCGAATCTACCTGTTGGCATCAAGGATTGGGCGGGCAACGAGATCGCTCGTATCATTTCCGATCAGCATGGAACCTACGACGGTCTGACGTACTCGTCGTTCTCGGTGAACCCGCCTGACCCAAGTGGATATATCCCCCAGATGATGGTCATGTGCATGAACGACCGTGGGAAAGGTGCGTCACCGGATCCGTTCTACCAAGCAGCCTACAGCCAATTCTGCTACGAATGGTCCTTCATGCCAGGCCAGACCTCCTACATGGATACCCCGGTGATCCCAACATCGGCCTTTGCGCCGGGTTATAACCATCCCGACTGCGCTTACCCGGATGCGACTCCGGCCATAAGCGAAGTTGATGGCGACGGAGGGGTCGGACCATGGGTGAGCGCCGCGGGACACACCTTAACCATCTACGCGCTGGGCGACCAAGCCGTTAACAACTACGGGTACTCCGGATCTCAGGCTACGACGGCTCCGTTCAATCAGAAGACTGTAAACCGCCACTACGGCTTCGGTACCTCGCAAGGGTCGGGAAGTGTCACCATTGGTGGGGTTAATGCGACCGTGACCGGTTGGAGTGACAGTCAAATAACGGTCACAGTTCCCAATAACGTGCCGCAGTGCAGCGTGCAGCAACAGCAACAATACGGGGGCCCCGTCGGCAACGCGAACGCTGCCCGTTGCGGTGAATTGGTGGTAACAGCGGGCAACGGCAAGATGTCTGTCGACACCGTAACCGTCACGATCGGCGGCAAGATTCCGACACGTCTGACCGCTGGACAGTCAATTCAGTCCGCGATCGACGCGGCAAGGCCGGGCGACCTGATCATCGTGCCTGCGGGCATTTACCACGAACTGGTGATTATGTGGAAGCCTGTCCGGCTGCAAGGTGTCGGCGCGGCCTCCAGCATCATCAACGCCGATGCGCATCCGTCGGGTATGCTGAACGATTGGCGCAAACGGGTAGTCTGCCTGTTCGGAATAGGGGAGGATGGTTCACCGGCGTCTTGGGATCCGGCATGCGGTAGCGGTTGGTTCGGATTCACCGGAACCCAACCGCAAGTGGATCGCATACCAGCGGAAGCCACTGTCGGCTGGGATACCACTTTAAACGGCAACCTTGCCGAACAGTTGCAAGAGCCATCGCTAATGGGAGCCTATGAAGGAGCGGGAATAACGGTGCTCGCGAAAGGAGTGGACTTCCACGGAAATAATCCCTTCGATGACACGACCGAAGGAGGCTTCCTGGACGGGACCACCCTACTGACGAGCAGTAACCAGAATTGCGGAAGCGGGAACGGCAGTGGCAACAATCGAAACCGGTTCCCGAGCAGCTTCCATTGCAACCCATCGAGCATTGACGGCTTGTCTATCACCAATAGTTCCCAGGGCGGCGGGGGCATCTTCGTGCACGCTTGGGGACATAACCTGCAAGTTGCCAACAACCGTGTCTACAACAACCAAGGTACGCTGGCGGGCGGCATCGCCATCGGCCAAGGTGAATTTCCTCCCCAACAGATCGTGGGAGCGGAAGCACTGCTGGCTCCAGGCTCCTGCCAGTTCAGCCCCATCGCTGGCACTCAGCTGCCGTACTGCCATAACTTGAACGTGAATGTGCACCACAACGCGGTCACGAACAACGCTTCGGAGGGTGATGAATTGTTCGCGGCCACCCCGTCGGGCGCGGGCGGAGTCGTCTTCTGTTCTGGGGCCGACAACTACCGCTTCAACTTCAACTGGGTGTGCGGCAACATGAGCACGGGCGATGGCGGCGGAGTTGCCCAGGCTGGGTTCGTCTACAACGCCCGGATCGAACACAACTCGATTCTGTTCAACCAGAGTACTAACCCGACAACCCCGAGCAATGGTGGCGGCCTCATCATTATGAGCGCACCTGACACGGATCCTGTGTGTCCCGGCGAGCCGGACGCGGATTGCAGCCATGCCTTTGGTACCGTGGGCGACGGCATCGGTCCCGGCCTGGTGATCAATGCCAACCTCATTATGGGTAACGCCGCAGAAGCTGGCAGCGGCGGCGGCCTGCGATTCCAAGGCGTCAACGGGGCGGAAGTGGGCACGTTCCCCACCAATCCGTCACGCTGGTACTCGGTGAACGTCACGAACAACATCATCACGGACAACGTAGCCGGGTGGGACGGCGGCGGCGTGTCGTTACAGGACTCCTTAGTAGTGAACCTGATCAACAACACGATCATGTCCAATGATTCCACCGCATCATCAGGCACGCTGTTCGGTGCGTTCTTTGCTCCCCAGGCAAGCGCTCCAACTCCCTGCCCACGCGACGCGCAGGGTGCCAACGTCCGATGTGTGCCGCTGTCGACTCCTCAACCGGCAGGGCTATCCAGCGCTGGGCACACTGCGGAGTTCCTGACGTCTCTTCCGGCGAACATCACTTGCCCTGCTGGCCACACTGGCGTAGCGAACAACAGCAACGTCAACAATGGCGCCTGCCGAAGCGTCTCTTTCCCGATCCTGTACAACGATGTGTTCTGGCAGAACCGTGCCTTCAACATCGTGGTGACACAGCCGGGATCAGGGTCTCAACAGTCCACCGTCGAGTTGGCCCCGGCGCTGAATCAAGCCAGTACGGGCCAGTGCAACACCAATGGGGCCAACTTTTGGGATATCGGGCTGCGTGGCGACACGGGTCCGGCTAACCACAGTTCTGGCTTTACCTTCACTCCGCGCGCCTCAATCCTTACCGATGCGGGCGACTATCCTGGAGGTAACACGAGCCTCCGTGCTAACTCTGGAGCTAATCCAAACGTTGCCAGCCAGTACTGCAATGGTTCGAAAATACCGCCTGAGGCTGGTGCCGGAGTTTGGTACCGGGTTCCCCCGGGCACGAATGAAGGGAACGTGCCGGTTCCGATCTTCAGCCTGACAGCGGGCGCGACCGTGGACGAAGGCAACAACTGGATCAGTATGACGTGGGGTCCGTTGTCCATCGTCAATCCCGTCACGAACGCGATCCTGGGTGACTATCGACTGACCTCGGGTTCGGGCACGGCGATCGGCTACATTTCGCCGGCTACTTCAAGTACGACGTACAACCTGGCTCCGGCCAACGACTTCTTCGAAACTCCGAGGAAGACGAATGGTTCGGTGGACATCGGCGCGGTGGAGTTTGTGGTAGCGCCGAACACTCCGCTTGCCAGCGTGGCCGGTGGACCTCTGAACTTCGGTAACGTCGTTGTCGGAACCACCAGCGGATCGCAGACCCTGACGCTGAGCAATACGGGGACGGCGAGCGTGACGGGTATCGCCTTAACGTTCTCGGGTCCGTTCGCGCGGGCGACGGTGGGCGGAAGTTGCGGCACAACGTTGCCTGCAGGTGCCAACTGCACGATCAACGTGGTGTTCCAACCGACTGCGTTGGGTCCGGCGAGTGGCAGCTTGGCAATTGCGTCCAACGTGGCGGTGAGCGGATCACCGGTGAGCCTGAGCGGAACAGGAGTGGCGGCGACGATCAGCGCGACTCTCACGCCTGCAAACTGGAGTCCGACCCAGACTCGAAACTGTCCGGGCACGGGTTTTC
>AR_comb_assmDRAFT_10077694_pt1 | contig 13394 bp, 9 predicted proteins | sample ArasoioldDNA_FD_10543 | JGI IMG/M metagenome (IMG submission 10543) | reverse complement strand
ACGTGCTTCTTGTCGTGGCAGCGGTAGCAGCCGTCGTGCTGGAAGAAGTCCACGTAGGTGCCCCAGGTGACCTTCATGTCGGGGAAGTTGTTCTGCCCCCATGCCTCGGCGAGGAGCTTGCCGGCGGCATCGACCTTCGTCTTGCCCTCGGCATCCAGCGAGGGCGCGAGCTTCGCGTAAGACGCGCTCAGGGCCGCGGGTATCCCCTTCTTCGCCTCGTCCCGTGACGGGTAGCTCGCCTTGAGCACCGCCACGGCCTCGCGCCTGATGAAGGGAAGCCCCTTGTCGATCTCTCCACGGCTGAGCGCTCGGTCGACGACCGTCTCGGGTGCGAAGAAGCGGTGAGCGGGACGGCTGTGGCAGTCGGTGCATCCCATCTCGGACCAGGTGGCTCCGGCGGGGGCCTTGGTCTCGCTGGAGACGAACTTGTCGCTGCTGCCGTCGGCACGGGTGACCTCGATCTCCCCGATGGTCTTGCGCGATGGATCGCCGAGATACCGGATCTTCATCCCGTTGTGAGCATGCGCACCCTTCCACTTCCCGTTGCGGAAGCCTCCCACCAGGGTCCGGAAGATGGTGACCTTCTCCGTCGGCTTCTCGCCGTCGTCGTAGGTGCGCCGGATGTGCAGACGATCTTCGGTGTACCGGTCGGTCGCATGGCACCGGACGCAGATGGCGTTCGGGACCCCGGTGGGTTGCGGTACCGGGCGGGAATAATCACCGAGGATGAACTCGACCATCTGCCGGGTGCCGTTCAGCTTCGACCGCGCGAAGTGGGCCGCGCCCTCGCCGACGTGGCAATCGGCGCAGTAGACGCTGGAGTGTGTCGTGACGTCGTGGGCGACTCGCTGCGGCTCCATGACGTTGTGGCAAGTCTCGCCGCAGAAGGAGTCGCTGTGCAGGACGTGGAGCCCGCGGTACGTGGCGACCGAGATGATCATGAGATTGAGCACGGTGAGGAAGAACACCACCAGCGCGATGGTCCGCAGCCTCGGATCGTTGAAGTTCAGGACCGGGAAACCGCTGACCTTCCCTGCTCTCTCCCGCCTCCGGAGCAAGCGCAGGCCGATCGGGACCAGCACGAGCCCGAGGACGAAGATGGCCGGAAGGATGAGATAGCTGATGATGCCCTGGTAGTTCCCCTGCCCCTCTCCGCCGATGTTGATCGATACGATCGCGAGAAAGGAGATCGCGGCGACGCTGACGAGGATCACTCCCAGTGCCGAGACCCAGTGCCGGGTCGCCAGGAACAGGAAGTCTCGGAAAGCCGAGAGTGCTTTCTTGATCGCGTTCATGAGCGGGTCACCGTCCTGGGTTCACTGGGGCGACTGAGAAGCGAAAAATCTCGGCCGGGAGGAGCCAGCCGGGGCACGACGATCAGCGCGGCTCCGTAGACGACGAAGGAAGTGAGCAAGGTCGAAGCGCGCCCGCTCGGGACCTCGACGAGCGCCAGCTCGATGCCGCCGAGCACCAGTGCCAGAGTCGCGACCCAGGTGAGCTCGGGGCGCTCCAGCCTCCGGCGGATCAGCGCGAGCACGAGGGCAATCGCCACTGCCGCGATCGTCCGGACCGCTCCGAGCTGCGCTGGATCCAGCCCCAGCGCCCGGGCACCATGCACCAGCAGCTCGGCCGCGCTGACGCAGGCGAGGAGCAGGAGCGCCGCTGCGGGGATCCGGAGCGTCGCACCGTCGTCCGCCGTCCGAACCGCCGGCGCCGGACTGGGGACGGTCCCGACGTAGGCGAGGATCATCAGCCCGAGGGCGATGACACCGGCGTGAGTCACCTGCCCGGAGAGCGAGCCCGTGCTGAACGCCGCGCCGAGGCCGAGAACCGCCGCGAGGGACCAGAGGGTCAGAGGGTGGTTCCTGCGGCCGACCAGCACCGAGACGAGGGCGAAGCTCGCCCAGAGCACGCCACGAAGATCGCGCTTCGTCAGCAGCCCGACCGCCGTGGAGAGGAGGCCGAGGGAAAGCGCCGCGTAGAAGAGAAAGTCGAGGCGATGGTCTGCGCGGCGGGGAACGACCAAGCCGGCGACACCCGCAGCGACCAGGGCGAGCGCGATCATCCCGCCCGCGACCGCTCCGGTTCCGGTGCCCGCGTCATGTGCGAGCCGGAGCCCTCCGGCCACCGCGACGATCACCCCGGCGATCGCCTGGGCGACGTCGAACGCCTCCAGACGCCGGGCCGCTACTGTGCGGGACAGGACGAGGGCGACGGACAGGGCCGCCAGGGCGAGGAAGCTCAGGGCCGGCAGCGGAGTGGAGGTGAAGACGCCTCGGAGAAGTACCAGGTCCAGCAGCGCGGCCGGAACCCAGCGAAGAGCCGGCCAGCGCTCCGACAGCCAGAAGAAGGTCACGGCAGCGAGAACGAAGAGAACTGCGATGAGCTGCACCCGCGCCCCGGTCGCCCTCAGGAGAAGGAGGGTCACCAGCCCGCAGGCCGCCACGCCCACCCAAGCCAGCCAGGCCAGTCTGTCCCGCCAGGCGACCAGGAGGAGCAGCCCGGTGAACGCACAGAGCGTCAGCGCCGCCGCGGAGGCGGTCATCGCGGCCATGCGGGTCGTGGCCTCGAGGACCAGCGAATAGCCGATCAGCGCTGCGATGGCGCCGTGGAACCCCGCGCTCAGCTTCGCTCCCGCCATCGCAGCCCGGTGTGCAAGGACCAGCCATGTCGCAGCGAAGCCGACTCCGAGCGCGACTCCAGGGCCGGCGGAGAGCACCCCGCCGTCGGTGAGCGCGCGGATGAGGAAGGCCCCACCGAGCACGAGACAGCTGCGCCCGAGGAACGTGACCCAGCGGCTCACCTCGACCCGGCCAGCAGGCGGCGCGACGCCGGCGACGGGGAGCGGCCAGGCCTGCGGGAGCGATGGCAAGGGACCGCCCGAGGTGCGCTGCTCGAGCTGCTCGACCCGCTCGGCGAGCCGGGCGACCTGCTCCTCGAGTGCCTGAAGACGGCTCTCCATCTGCCCTTCTCGGCCGACCGCAACGGGCCATCCAGGACCGAAGACGTCCGCCATTGCACCCGGAGTGCCGCCCAGGAGCGGCCCGGACGATGGGACACCGGCATTCATCCCCCCGCAGCCTTTGCGTGCCTGGCGGGAGGGCTGCAGGAATTTCCGGTTCGCGCCGAGCCCTCCGATCGCGCCCGGGGAGAGCGGTCAGCGGCGAGAGCGCGGGGCATCAAAAATTGACCTGACCGTTGATGTGCGTGGAGCCTCCGTCAGCACCCACGATGATGTTGCCGGCAGGAGTGACGGTGCTTCCGTGGCAGTCGTGGCAGTCGGCGAGGGTCTTCCCGGTGTGGAACGACTGACCGGGAATCTGTGGCGGGATGCCGTGGCAAGTTCCACAGGCCGCCTCTCCCGGGCCGCCGTTGAACTTCGGGGTCCGGTTGACCGTCGGCGCCGTGTCCTGCGACAGGCTCGCGCCCGAACCGTGACAGTACGACGTGCAGGTGGCGGTCGCCGGATCGTAGGAGACCGACGCGCCGTCGGCCCGGGCCAGCACTCCAGCGTCTGGCGGAAACACCAGAGCCGGAGGCTGATGGTCGACGTGACCCGGGCTGTTGAAGTCGGTCGGCACCACGTGGCACTCGTTGCAGGCCACCGGTGCGCTGACCTTGTGCAACGCCTCGAGGTGGTCGCGGTGCGCACCGACCGTCTGCAGGCTCGGATCCGAGCGCCCGAGCACGTCGATGGGAGGCGCCGGGCTGTCGCCGCTGCCGTGACAGCCCACGCAGGTCCCCGATGCCGCTGCCAGATCGATCACTCCGTTGACGTGGAGCGGGGACCGCGGCTGATCGCCGATGAACGAGGGCCGGTGGCAGGTCTGGCACCGGGTATCCGGCCCGTGTCCTGCGGGCGGTGCACCGTGGCAGCTTCCACAGTCGGCCTGGCCCTGCCCGACCATCGTCCACACCGGAGCAATCTGCCGGGCGTTCACGTCCGGGAACGGCGCGTGGCAGTAGCTGTTGGTGCAGGTCGCGGCAGAACGATCCCAGGCGAATGCACCCGCGTACCCCGCATCGGCGATGACCGGCGCAGGACCCGTGAGAAGCTTGCCTCCCGACTGATAGTGACCTTCATCACCGGGCTGGCTCGGTGTGTGATGGCATCTCTCGCAGGGGAAAGCCGCGTGCATCGGCCCATCCGCTGCGTGCGACTGGTGCGCCCCGACCGTCAAGAGTGTCGTCGCGGACAGGTAGTCGAGATTTCGTGGCGGTGCTGCGTTCGCCGCGCTCCCGTGACAGGTGTTGCAGGCCATGACGCCGGAGGTGTGGCAGGTCTGGCAGGCGACGTTGGCGCTTCCGCCGCTCAGGTCCTCTCCATGGCAAGCCTGGCAGCCGGAGAGATTGTAGACGGCCTGCCGCAGCACCCGACCGTGGAACTGGTCGGTATTCCCCGGATCCATCCAGCCGTTGATGTGCACGGTGTACGGCTTCGGCTTCAACGCGCACTCGACCACCCAGGACTGGAGCTCGCCGATCTCGGCCTGGGCGAGCGCAGTGTGCCCCCCCGTCAACGTTCCGCGCGCGGCCTGGAGCACCAGCGAGCTGTCGTCCCCGGCTCGGGCCCGGTAGGTCCCGTCCGGTCGTCGGGCAACCGCGGCGAGATAGGTGTCCACCCGGTAGTCGGCTTCGGCCCGTGCAGCGCCGTGGCACGACTCGCAGCGCGACGCGAGCAGCGGGCCCACGCCCTGGGCGTAGCTGTCCTCGCACTTCGCCTGCCCCAGCTGCTGCGGCGCCCCGCTGGAGCACGCCGTCAGCGCCGCGGCAAGGAGGAGCAGCGCCGCCGCCCGGTTTCGCGCCCGTCGTTCTAGGGGTGGCATGTCAGGCACATGGGTTTGCTGTTGATTTCCGACGCCGAGTGCTTCGACAGGAAGCTCGACGGGTGCGGGTTGCCGCCCGGTCCGCCGACGCGATGACAGCTCACGCAGTTGGACGCGGCGCCTTGGTCGTGACAGGCGGCGCAGCTCACGATGTCCTTCCTCGCCTCGCTCCCGTGGAAGCTCGAGCTCCCGGGCGTGAGCCAGCCGGCCGGATGCGGGTTGAGGGGGTTGCTCGAGTCCGGCGTCAGGCGCTGCTGCCGGTGGCAATCGTTGCAGAAGCTGACCGGGTGGCACTTCTGGCAAGCTGCCTGGTTCGCGCGCGCCTCGATCGAGTGCCGGGTGAGGAAGTCACCCCAGTGGATCCAGTTGCGGTCCACCCGTTCCGGATTGAGCTCGGATGGCTTCATGGGCCGGGTCCTGGCCGCGTGGCAGTCCGCACACCACGACTGCGCATGGCAGGTCTCGCAGGCTGCCGAGGCTGACCGGGCGATCTGTGGATGCATCCGGGTGAAGTTTCCGGCGTGCCTGAGGAAGCTCTCCGGCTTGATCGGGAAATGGGTCAGGTCGAGGTGGCAGGTGAAGCACTGCCCGTTGTCGAACTGCTGCTTGTGCTGTGGATGGTCGTGGCAGCCGAGGCAGGCGCTCATCGGGGGGACCGGCTTCTCGAAGCTGGTCTTCTCCGGAAGCGCCACGTGGCACGCCTCGCACTTGTCGTCCTTCTCGAGGTGCTTGGCGTGGTTGATGATGAGGTACGGCGGCTTAGTCACGAAGGTCGCGGGTTTGTCGGCCTTGAGGTGGCACATCCCGCACTTGCCCTCGTCCTTCTCCTTCTTGTGGCACTGGAGGCAGACCTTCTCCTTCGGGAAGGCGCCCGGCTGACCCAGCTCGGTCTGGTCGAAGATGCCCTCGTGACAGGTGAGGCAATCGAGGCCGGCCTTCTTGTGACCGGCATGATTCGGGTTGAACTGGAGCTGGCTACCCGACCCGGCCAGGGCCACGCCGGCGAAGAGCACCGCAGCCACCACCCAGGGAGTGCTGGACGGTCGCCGGATCATTTCGCACCCTTCGCGCTGGCGTAGAAGAAGTCGTACCCGATACGCGCGGTCGCGCTGTAGCTGGCCTGGTAGAAGGGGGTCGTTCCGATCGAGCCGCTCAGCATCGCGTTCCAGCCTGAACCGATGAGCCAGCTGACGCTGGCGGTCGCCACGAACGAGTCGTCACCCCCGTTGATGGCTTGCCTCTGGATGAGGGCCCAGTCGACGTCCCCACTCAGACGGATCTTCTGGTTCAGGGGATAGAGGACCCAGGCCCGCAGGTCTATCACCCCGTTGACCGGCACGAACAGGAAGCGCGAGTCCAGCCCGACCGTCGCCTTGCGGGTGAGGCGATAGGTTGCGCGCAGCTCGGCCTCGTCTCCCTTTCCGCTGTCCACCCACAGGCGCTGGTACTCGCCATAGAAGCTGAGACGGGGGAGCGCATCCCAGACCGCTCCTCCGCCCACCGCGTCGTTGTTGATGTTCGCGAACACGGAGAAGATCGAGGTGAGCGGCAGGAAGAGGTCCGGCGAGGTGTGCTGCCCTTTGACGAAGAGCTGGAGGGTGGGGACCACCTGCCAGTTCACGGTGAGGCCAGCGTCGGAAAAGGCGGTTTCCGGGATGTTGAAGATGCCCGACACCGTCGCGGAGAGGTTCGGGAGGAACACCCACCGCGCATCCGCCCCGATGTCCTGCCGGGACAGCACGCTTCCGCTGATGATCTCGATGAAGGAGATGCCGATCTCGCTTCCATAGGTCGGTCGCCAGAAGGCCCGGCCGCCGAAGGCGAACTCGCCGACGGGGTAGCTGAAGCGAGACACGACCGGAGCGCCTGCGTAACCGGTGACCCCGAACCCCTTGTCGATCATGACGGTGGCGTTCACGCCGTCCAGCTGGAGGACGCGGGCCGCACCTCCGGAGATGAGCTGCCTTCCCAGGGTGAGGCTCAGCCGCCGATGGAACAGCGACCCCTGGACGTAGAGGAGATCGATGTCGCCGGTCGTCCCGTTCCCCGTACCGGCCGGATTGCTCAGGGACGCGAGCTGTCCCCACGCCGAGAGCTGGATCTTGAGGTCGTCCACCCCCGACATCTCGATGTTCCGCACCGAGAGGCCCACGAGCTCGGTGCCCCAGAATCCCGTCCGGGTGTCCCCTGCCTGCCAGTCGGGCTTCAGGCGAAGGACCGTCGTCGAGCTGGCGTCGATCGTCTGTGCCGCCGCCGGCGGCGCCCAGACTGCGAGGAGCAGTGACAGCGCGGCGGCTCGTCTCACCGGATGCCCACCCGCAGCACGAGGAACGATCGCCGGGCGACCTTCCTGCTGCCACCGAACATCTCTGGGCTCATGGTCCGTGAAGCTCCTCTGGTTCGAGGACGATTACGGCTCGCGCGCGTACGGAGGGACGAAGGGTGAGGTGATGTTGTGAACGACCGAGACCTCGACGACCCCGCCGGGTCCGTGACAGACCGGGCAGCTCTCCACCCCGGATGACGTGGTGTTCTGGGCCGCGTGAGCCGCGGAATCCGCCGCGTCGTGGCAGGTGATGCATGCCCGCGCCGACGGGTTCTGCCAGGCGACGTTCATGCACTTCCCGGACTGGCAGCTCTGGCCGTAGCCGCAGGGAGCGCTGTCCGAGCAGCTGGCATTGGTGTCGCGGTGGCAGTTGGTGCAGGAGCGGACGTCGACCGGGGCGAGGATCTCCTGGAAGTCGAGGAGGCTGTTGTTGAAGCCGAGGTAGTTGAGCGTCCCCGGCGCGATGTTCGGGGGCAGCCCGAGATTGCCCTGCTCCTTGAACCCCTCCCGGAGCCGCGCGAAGTGGATGTCGTGTACCAGCTGCTGGAAGTCGATGACGATTCCCGGCGTCGGATCGACGGTCACGGTGCAGACGTTGCCCGCCCCACAGGCCTCCCAGCCTCCGGCGAACCCCGGGCAATCGGAGTTGGTCGTGCAGGCCAGCGTGCTGGTCGATCCCACGACTCGGTCAAACGCGTTCTGGGTGTGACAGGTGCTGCAGGTCTCGCCGTTCTTCCTCTGACCACCGTGCAGCGCCAAATGCGGGAAGCCGGAGTCGGTCATGCCGTGACACGAACCACAAGCGGCCTGCGTCACCACCTGCCGGCCAGAGGGCTTCTGGTTCACCCCGAAGGCGATCGCGACCTGGGCATCGACCGCGTCACGGACTCCGCTCGTGGTCCGCGCCCAGTAGAACCAGACGGTGTAGTTCCCGGGCGGATTGGTCTGAGTTCCGGCGCCGGGGTTGTTGATCGGCGCCAGCGAGCTCGCCGGCCAGGTGCTTGCCGGAACGTAGGTATAGGTCTCGCTGGGTGCGTCGTAGGTGAGCGTCCCGCTGGTCTTCATGTTCAGCCCGCCGCCGGCGGTTCCGTAGACGCGCTGAGGGTTGGACGTAGGACCGGCGACGAGGAAGGTGCCGGCCCAGGCCCCGTTGGTCTTGAGATCCGCGACCGAGGCTGGCGTCGCCTGGTTGTCGAAGAGCTGGAACTTCAGCGTCGGCGTGTCGCCCACCTGGAAGCTGCCGCCCAGTCCCGTGCCTCCGGTCACCGTCACGTTCTTGAAGGTGTAGCCCTCGAGGCTGATCGGCGGGTTGAACGGAGAGATGCCATGTCGCCCGGCGATGGGCGAGATGCCGTTGGTCGGTCCGTGGCAGGTCGCGCACTGTGCGTCGTCGTCCTGCCTGGCGTGCGTGGTCAGCTCGCAGTTCTTCGTCGTGGTGTTGCACGTCGCGATGCCGCTCAAGGCGCTGCAGCTCGCGTCGGTGGTGCAGCCGGCCCCACCGGGGCTGCCGAGCACCGTGGGCGGGTCGAAGACCGCGGCCGTGGCGTTCGGGTCCACTCCTCCGTCGGCCTGGAGCGCGCCGGCGAAGAAGACGTTGTCGTGGCAGCTTCCGCAGGCTGCCCGTGAGGGTCTGTTCATCCACGCGTCGTCGACGTGACAGGTGGTGCAGCTCTTCTCCATCGCCACCGACGCCGGAAGGACCACGCCGGAACTTCCGCCGGTGGGCATCACGGGGAAGCCCACGTTGAGGAAGGCGGTGAGCGAGCTGTCCGCGCCGAAGCCGTATTCGGGGTGGGCCGCGCCGGGGGCGAGCTGGTGCTCGCCGCGGTGGACGCCGTGCGTCTTTCGCAGCAGGTGATTGGGGCTGTAGCCGGCGTTGTTGTGGCAGGACTTGCAGCTGCCGATGGGCAGCGAGTCCAGCGCGTAGTTCCCGGCAGGCGAGAAGCCCGGCGCGATGTGCGCCATGTACGTCTTGCCTCCGCGCGCGACGTTGGTGTGACAGCTCGCGCAGGTCGAGCCGTCGGCGGGTCCGCTCGCGAGAGGCTCGACCGTCGCCGTCCCGATCTGGAAGTCCTGGAGGACGAACATCTGGTTGAGCGGGTCGGGGCCGATCGCCCAGACCGAGGCCGTGTAGGTCCCGGGGGCTTCGGTCGTGATCGGGTTCAAGGTGTAAACAACCGTCCCGTCCGCCTGGACCGTCATGTTCGCGTTCGGGAGCCCGCCGTCCGGTAGCGGCTTGAGGCTCTGGGCCGCGAAGGGCGCCGGCGTGAAGTTCAGGAGCTTGTACGCGGTGACGATCTGCAGCGGCGACCTGGGCCCGACGACGAAGAAATCGGCGGTGGAGCCGAGGCTGTCCGGGGGCACGGTCTGACCGCACGGATTCGTGAAGGTGATCGTCACGACGGGCCGATCCCCGACGAGGAAGAAGGCCCCGTTCACCGGACTCGACACCGCGACGGCCGCGCTGAGGCCCCCGGGCTGCAGGCAAGAGGAGCCTCCGTCGCCGCCTGGTCCGGGAGGCCCGGCATCTCCCGGAGGCCCGACGGGCCCACGGTCTCCGAGACACCCCGACCCGAGCGCGAGGACGACCGCTCCCAGCAGCGTCAGCGCGTGCTTCATCGCTGGCCCCTCTCCCACGTCACCCGAGCCCTCCCGTGGGGGAGGCTACCTCGTTCGATTGGGCGCAAGGCACCCGTTTCCAGTGGGCCGAAAGGCCTACGTGGACCTGGCGGAAAGGACGCGCAAATCATGCGCCTCGCCCGAACGATCATGGGGCCGGCCGACTGACCCAGCAATCCTTGCGCGGGTTCCATCTCTCGGGCGCGAATGGCCCGGGTCCATTTCGTGCACACGTTCCACCTGATCAGGTACACGGGACACTCGGAGGGAACGCATGAGACACGTTCGTGTCATGGCGGCGGTCGCAGTGGGCTCAATTCTTCTCGGCACCTCGGCATTGGCTGAGGTCGACAAGAAGGTGGAACGCGCCTGGAAGGCCAAGTGCGCTTCGTGTCACGGCGCCGCGGGAAAGGCCGACACCGAGAAGGGCCAGCAGATGAAGATCGTCGACATGAGCTCAGCGGAGTTCCAGGCGAAGAAGGACGACGAGCTCAGGAACGCCATCCTCAACGGCGTGAAGAAAGAGAAGGGCGGCGTGAAGCAGGAGATGGACTCCTTCAAGGGCGATCTCACGCCCGAGCAGGTCGACGCGGTCATCGCCTACATCCGCACCTTCAAGAAGTGACCCCGCTGGAAGGGAGTCGACCATGACGAGGGTTCGTCTCGCGACGTCTGTCGTCGCAGCCGTGCTGCTGCTCGGCCCCACGTCGCTGGCGCAGGCCGACAAGAAGGCCGAGCGCGCGTGGAAATCGAAGTGCGCCTCGTGTCATGGCGCCGCTGGGAAAGGCGACACCGACAAGGGCAAGGAGCTGAAGATCGTCGACATGAGCACGCCGGCGTTCCAGGCGAAGAAGGACGACGAGCTGAAGAAGGCGATCCTCGAGGGCGCGAGCCACCCCTTCAAGTCGGAACTGACGCCAGAGCAGGTCGACGCGCTCGTCGCCTACATCCGGACGTTCAAGAAGTAGGAGCCCTCCGGCCTCCAGCGATCGAGCCGCCGCTCACGAGCAGCCGGGCTCTGCCGACGCGCGGTGCGGCACCGTTCCATCGCTGCCGAGCGACCTTGAACATCCTTGCGGCTCGTCCGTCGATCCGCTAGGCGTCCATCATTCTCGGAGGGCACGCATGAAGAACGTTCATCTTCTGGCCTCGATCGCAGCGGGTTCGTTTCTCCTCAGCGCCACGGCGCTGGCGCAGGAAGTGGACAAGAAGGCGGAGCGCGCATGGAAGGCCAAGTGCGCCTCGTGCCACGGCCAGACCGGCAAAGGCGACACCGACAAGGGCAAGGAGCTGAAGGTCGAGGACATGTCCGCGGCCAAGTACCAGGGCAAGAAGGATGCCGACCTGACGAAGGCCATCCTCGACGGCGTCAAGGCGGACGGGAAGGAGGTCATGCCGGCCTTCAAGGACGGGGTGACCCCGGAGCAGGCCGAGGCGCTCGTCAAGTACACCCGCACCTTCAAGAAGTAGAAGCTCCTTCGCGGAGCGGAGGCCCGGGCGTAGGCCCGTCCGGGCTCCCCGCGAGACGCGTCGGTCAGGGACCGTGGCGCTCCTGACTGGCTCGGGCACGGCGACGCCCGATCTCCCTGATCTTGAGTCCCATCGCCACTGCCAGGAGGGACATCAGGCCGATGGAGACCAGCAGCCCGTTGCGCCGGTAACGCTGCTCGTTGCGTGCTGCCTGGACGAGGGCATCGCTCTTGGCAACTGCGTCGCGTCCGAGCTTCGCTCCCTGATCGAAGCCGCCTCGATCGAAGGTATGTACCCGGGCGCGGGTCTGGACGATGGCCTCGTTCAGCTCCTCGATGGAAGCGACGATGGGCTCCGCATCGAGGCCGCGCTCCCCCAGCTCCTCCGCCTGAGGCCGCAGCTTCTGGCCGCTGGCGACCAGCTCGAGGAGGCTGCTCCGGAAGTAGCGCGCGGTCGCGTTGCACTCCGGGTTGTCCTTCGCGTTCTCTGCATGGCACGAACCGCAGAGGCCATCACGAGCGTCCGAGATCAGCGTGTCCGCCGGCTTCATGATCTCGTGCTTGCCGTGGCACTTCTCGCACTCGGGCCAGCGATGGGCCTCGAAGGCCTGCTTGTGCTTGCTCCCGTCGAAGAAGGTCCCGTTCTGTGAGTGGCAGGTACGGCAGACCTGGCTGACCGAGCTGACCTTCGGTGGCATGGCCGCGTGGTTTCCGTGACAGCTGTTGCAGGCGGGCGCGCCCAGGTCGCCCTTCTCCAGCAGCGCCTTGCCGTGCACGGACTTCTTGAAGCTCGCCAGCTGGTCGGTGGGAAGCGGCGTGCCGTCGTCCTTCTTGTAGCCGGCCATGTACTTCGGGTCGGCATGGCAACGTCCGCAGGTCTCCGGGATGGCCTGTGGGTGCACGCTGGACTGACGGCTCTTCGGCCCGCGGATCCCGTGCACGCCGTGGCAGCTCACGCACTGAGCTGCCTTCGAGTCCTTCTGCTGCAGCAGCAGGATGCCGTGCTGGCTCTCCCGGTACTTGGAGAGCTGGTCGGTCGGCAACGAAGGATTGAAGCCGCGCATGAACGCCGGATCGGCGTGGCACCGGGAACAGAACTCGGGGATCCACGTCCGGTCGGTGTGGCGCACATCCGCCTTGGGCCAGCGCGCGGCGATGTCCGCCGTCATCACGTCCTTCTCGGGAGAGCCACCGTGACAGCCCGAGCACGACAGGCCCCGGCGGAAGTGCACGTCGCTCACGAAGCTCTTGAGGTTCAAGATCTCCGATGACTGGGTGGCCTTGGGATCCGCCGAGAAGAGATGGATCTTCTTCTGTGACTCGGGATCGGTGTGGCAGAGGATGCAGTTGTCGGAGAACAGGATCGCAGCACTCTGGGACGGAAGCTCGAGAGCGAGGAGCGCCTTGAGGTGGCGCGCTCCACCGACGGTGAGCGCGTCCACGTCCTTTCCGATGAGCTCCCGCGTGTGCGGGGGCAGCTTCTTCAGATACGTCCGCTCGGGCTCTCCCAGGATGAGCTTTCCTTCCTTGTCCTTCTCCTGGAAGAGCGCTTCCAGGGAGGCAGGGAGCTTGCCGTCGTCGGCCGGAGCCGCCGCGCCAGCCTGATTCAAGATGAGCAGCAGGGGCACCAGCACGGTCATCTCGACACCCCCAGCTGAGGTGCGGGCTGTCTCCGCGAGACGACCACTCCGCCGATCGCGACGACCAGCGCAATGCCACCGGCGATCAAGTAGTCCATCCCCAGAATTCCGTTGAGGACGACCTGGAGGAGTGCCGCCCCGGAGAAGTACATCCACCGCTGCCGGTACGCGAGGACGCGGAGCACGGCGATGGCGGACGCGAGGCCCAGCGTGATCCACGCGCAGGCCCAGGCGGTGGACCGGGGGTCGGGAAGCTTCCCCGGGACCCCGTGCCCGCCGATGTCCCACGCCTTCAGCGTGAGATAGGACATGAAGATGATCGCGGCGATCGCCAGATCGGTGAACATCGGCGAGGGCTGCCCTCTCGAGGCGCGGCGATCCAGCCAGGGGACCAGCGCCCAGATTCCCATCAGCACCGTCACCACCAGCAGAGCCGCCTGCGGTCCTTCCATCCCGAAGAGGTGCGGCGGGAACTCCTTCAGCAGCTGGTAGACCCAGAGGAAGTACCACTCCG
>AR_comb_assmDRAFT_10373849_pt1 | contig 13395 bp, 11 predicted proteins | sample ArasoioldDNA_FD_10543 | JGI IMG/M metagenome (IMG submission 10543) | reverse complement strand
CTATCCGCTGGATATCGCCAATAGCGAGGATTTCGAGCCAGAGCCTCTGCGGTAGAGCGTCAATTCTCGCTTTATGAGCATCGAGAATCGGCGAGTGGGCGCTCTGTCGCCAACCAAGGCCGTCCGTGCGCGATCTTGCCCGCTCCGGCAAGACGTGAATGCCTGGCCGCTTGCTCTCTGGGAACGTGTTTCGGTCTGGAATGGCCTGATGGGCGCCACGCCGTCTCCGGCGATGGTGTCAGTCAGCGCTTTCATTCCATTCATCATCCGTCGCCTCGGGGCCGCACCAAGCATTTACGTCGGTAGCGGAATTGCCTTGGCCACGCTCCTGCTGTTTCCCATCATCACTTCTATTCCCGCTTGGTTTCTGTTGCGCTTCATTATGGCCTTGGGCATTGGCGTCACGCTCGTCGTCAGTGAGACATGGGTCAACGCCCTGGCGCCGCCCGACAAGCGCGGCTCCGTGATGGGGATTTATGTCTCGGTGCTATGTGCTGGGCTAGCCACCGGGCCGATCTTGGTCGGCGTTACCGGTAGTGAGGGGGCGCTTCCCTTCATTGTCATCGCCATCGTCCTATTTGTCGCAACCTTGCCGATCCCATTGGCGCGGTGGGGCGGTGCACCTGCCTTGCAAGACCATTCCGTAATGTCGCTGCGTAGGGCTTTCCGCCACGCGCCGGTTGTGATGTTAGTATTGCTACTCAGCGGAGCGATCTGGCTCGCGGTTCTGGCCCTGCTCCCGGTTTACGGTATTCGCGCCGGTCTGATCGAAGATCGCGCCCTAATCCTGCTGACGATCTTTGCAATGTCGGGTTCCAGATCCCTATTGGCCGGCTGCTCGACCGATGGAACGCATCCCGTGTGCTGACCGTTTGTGGTTGCGTGCAGGTCTTAGGGGCTTTGGCGTTGCCATTTTTTGTGCACGGAGACGTTGTCGTCTGGTTGATCCTGCTTGCTTGGGGCGGGTCGCTGGGCGGCGTCTACACGACCGCTTTGACCATGCTCGGCCGTGCTTTCCAAACCGACCAACATTCCGCGGCCAACGCGGCGGCCAGTATGGCTTTTGAGATTGGAGCCATGTCGGGACCGCTGCTAGCGGGGCTGGGTATGCGCCTCTGGGACCCGCATGGCCTGCTTGGCGTAATCGGATTGGCGGGTGCTGGCCTTGTTTGTGCCGGACTGTTCCCCACCACGATTCGGCCCTGGCGCCTTGACGGCGGCGTGGCTACTTAAGCGTGCCGCGCGGACGTCGCACGCTGAATAGCGGACGACAGCGTCGTGCCAGTTTGACAGCCGATTTTTGAATTGGAGGGAGAAAAATGTTCGCCCTAAACAACAAAGTAGCTCTAATCACCGGTGGCGGTTCCGGGATCGGACTGGCGACGGCACAGCGGCTATCCGCCGCTGGCGCAAAAGTCATCATCTCCAATCGTTCGAACACCAAGGATGTGGCATCGAGATTTGGCGCCGAATACATGGCGGCCGACGTCTCCGATGAGCTTCAAGTGAAAGTGCTGGTGGAAGGGGTCGTCGAGCGCTTTGGTCGTATCGACATCCTCGTCAATTCGGCCGGTGTGATCGCCGACCTGCTCGAGATCACCGAACTGACAAGCGACAGCATGAGAAATCATTTCAACGTCAACACCATGGGGATTTGGGCGACGATCCATCACGCGGCGCCACACATGGAAGGCGGCAGTATCATCAATGTAGCCTCGCTCGCAGCATTGCTCGGAGTTTCGAACTACGCCGCCTATTCCGCCTCGAAGGCGGCTGTCGTCAGCCTGACACAGACGGCAGCCGCTGAATTGGCCCCCAGGCGCATCCGCGTGAATTGCGTTTGTCCGGGCTCCATCGATACGCCGATGCTGCGGCAGCAGGAGAACGCAGACACCGAGGTAGCGCTTGCCGAAGCCGCATCGGCGGCGGGTCGGGTGGGGCGGCCGGAAGAGGTGGCGGCGCTGATCCATTTTCTCGCCGCGGACGACTGCCGCTATGTCAACGGCCAAGCCATCGCTATCGACGGCGGTCTGGCGGGTATCTATTCGAACGCGCTGATCGAAGCCATCCTTTCGGGAAGATCGAAGTCGCAGCGACATTGAAGGCCACGTGCGGGGAGCGCAATCTGCCGAGGTCTGCTAGTGGCACTTCTGCGACATGGCGAACTATTAACACGAAGGCCGCTTTCGACCTGGAAGCCGACGAGGAGCGGACGTCGCCGGACTAGTGCTGTTGACCCATAGCGGTCCTCAGCGAAATTGAAAGCTCTTTGGGAGCTTAGGTCACGCCCATGGCGACGACATCAACGGCAAACCAGCGTTTCCGAACCTAGATGCTAGCCGGCCCCATCGACTCTCCAACGAGGCAAGCATAGAATTTGGCAAACAGGACCCGCTGCAGATGGTTCAATAGTCGGTTGAGTTCTCGGTGCCGCACCCAAACACCAAGCACCGTCTCGCTAGGCTGGTTTACAGCATCTCTTGTAGACCTTCGGCTTGCTTTCGGCAGATTCGAGTGGCTAAAGGGACGTCGATTCGATGAGTGAGCGAGCCGCTGTTTTGGCAGCTGCGAAGGTGATCTACCGTGGAGAACTGACAACGCCTGAGCGGTGGTCCACATGGGAGCCCCGAACAGGCGATGTATTGGTCTGCACTCCTCCCAAATGTGGCACAACGTGGACGCAGACGATCCTCACCATGCTCCTTCATGGCGGACGGGACATACCCGACAGTGTTCACGCGCTCTCGCCTTGGGTCGATGCGGCGCTCGGCGAGGCGGAAGAGGTGACGAGGTCTCTCGTGCGGCAAGGCAATCGGCGGGTAGTGAAGTCCCACACGCCGGCAGATGGCTTTCCCGTCTGGGACGGTGTGACCGTGGTCGCCGTATATCGTCACCCGCTCGACGTTTTCTTTTCCCTTCGCAAACATGCCATGAACAGGAAGACCGCTCCCGAACACCCCATGCGGCGTCCTTTCGGTATTGCACTGGCCTCCTATCTCTCGTCCGAACTTGACGTACAAGATTTCGACCGCGATTCTCTCGCTACAATTGCGCAACATTTCCGCGCGACCGTGCTGGAGCCGCGGCTCCCACGGCTCGTTGTTCTACATTACGCCGATATGGTTGCTGGCCCGCACGCCGCGGTGCGGCGCCTCGCCGACGGGGTCGGGATCAGTGCTGACGAAGCGTTGGTGAATGAGGTTGCGGAGGCGACCGCGTTTGAGGCGATGCGCGCCCAGGCGGAGCGCTTCGTGCCCGAGGGCGGGAAGGGATTTTGGGAAAATGATGCTGCGTTCTTCGACTCGGGCGGTGTCGATAAATGGCGGGGGCAGCTCGAGGACAGCGACTTGGAACGCTACGCGGCGCGAATGGCCGAACTGGTCCCGGACGAACGCGCGCGACGATGGCTGGAATTTGGTGGTAAGGACTTGCCCGGCTGCATTCAATGACGGCTCTTGGCACCAAGTTGAAGTGCTTCCTGGGCGAGCAGATGGCGGCTATCGGATGTAGAGCTGATGTACAGCGGACGCGATACGATCAGCAGCTTCTGACCCACAGCGGTCATCAGGCCCGATAGACTCCGCCAAATCGCGCCAATACAATCTCGTTCAAAGCGTTCTCCGAAGGCATTCGCGGGGCATGGCCAAGCAACGCACGCAACGTCGCCTTGCGGCCATTATGGCCGCGGACGTGGTCGGCTACAGTCACCTCATGGGACACGATGAGGAGCGCGCGCACGCGGCCTTCCGACTCTGCCATGCTGTTATCAAAGAGATCGTCACCAATCACCGCGGCCGCATCTTCGGGGGTGCCGGTGACAGCATCATGGTCGAGTTCGCAAGCCCTGTCGAAGCCGTACGGGCTGGCGTCGATATCCAGCACCGGCTGACGGAGCAAATACTTGACCTACCGAACGACCTGCCGATGCAATTTCGGATCGGCATCAATCTTGGCGACGTGATGGCAGATCGTGGTGAACTGTTCGGTGACGGTGTGAACATCGCCGCGAGGCTTCAAGCTCTCGCGGATCCCGGCGGTCTCTGCATATCGGAGAGCGTTTACCAGCTCGTCGAGAGCAAGTTGGAGCTCGCCTTCGATGATCTCGGCGCCCATGAACTGAAAAACATCACCAAGCCAGTTCGCATGTTTCGTGTCCTTCTGCCAGCGTCCGCCGCGCCGATTCGGACTGCAACATCGGAGGGGTCCACCAAGCCATCGATCGCAGTCCTTCCCTTCACGAACATGAGCAACGATCCGGAGCAGGAGGTGTTCGTCGACGGCATGACCGAGGACCTAATCACCGAGCTTTCGCGGACGGCCGGGCTGTTCGTTATCGCCCGCCACTCGACTTTCGCCTACAAGGGCAAGGCCGAAGACGTGCGCCGAATCGCCCGCGACCTCGGTGTGCGCTACCTCGTGGAGGGCAGTGCGCGGCTTGCTGCCGGGCGGGTACGCATCAGTGTCCAGCTTATCGATGCGCTCGGCGGCGATCACTTGTGGGCAGAGCGCTTTGACCGAAGTCTGCAGGATGTCTTCGCGGTGCAGGACGAGGTTACTGGAAAGATCGTCGAGGCGCTGGTGGGTCGCCTATCGCCGCCGCCGGCACGCAACCGACCGGCGAACCTAGAGGTCTATGAGCTCTGCGTGCGCGGCCGGGTACTATTCGGAGAGTCGCCAGCGTTGGCGCGGGAAGCACGGTTGCTGCTGCGGCGGGCAATCGGGCTCGATCCAGGATATGCCGAGGCGCACCGGTGGTTGGCGGTCAACTTGTGGGAGGCATGGACGAATTGGGACGAGCCGATGAAGCCGAACCGGGACATGTCTGTGGAATTGGCCGAAAAGGCCGTGGCGCTCGACCCGAATGACGCGGGGAACCACTGGGTCTTCGGCCATGTGCTGGGGTATGAACGGCGCTGGCCGGAATCGGATGCGGAGTTTGCGGCCGCCTTCAGGCTCAATCCGAACATTGCTGATGCCTGGGCGATGCAATCTGATCTGATCGTGATGAGCGGCAGGCTCGCGGACGCTGTCGAGCATGTTCAGAAGGCGCTGCGCCTGAACCCACATCCACCACACTGGTACTACTGGATGCTGGGGCATGCCCAATACGCCCTCCGCCAGTACGACAGAGCCGCAGAAACATTGCGTAAGGAGGAGACATATCGCGCCGGCTCGCGGCGGATCTTGGCGGCAACTCTGGCGCAGCTCGGGCAGCTCGACGAGGCGCGCCGGGAGGCGGAATTGTTCATGATACACAATCCGCACTTCACGATCAGCCAATGGGTCGCTACGCGACCCTTCCGCGACGAGTCCATGCGGGTGCGGGACCATTTTGTGGACGGTTACCGCAAGGCCGGGTTGCCCGAATGATGGTCGACCTCCGCTGAGGGCACGACGCTGTCCTTTTGGGAAACGTGAATTCCGGGGGTACTGCCCATGAGCGATAACAGCCTGACTTGCGAACTGCTCGTCATCGGTGCCGGCATGGCGGGCATGACCGCGGCCGGCCGAGCAGCCGAGATGGGTGCGAGAGTGATCGTGATCGAGAAGGCAGCCTCGATTGGCGGATCGGCCGCGATCTCGCTTGGCTATCTGTGGACGGCGACCTCTGCCGAACAACTCTTCTACCAGGACAATGGGGATCCGCGCCTGCACCGTGTCGTCACGGACACCTATCCCGACCTCATGCGCTGGCTGCGCCATCGCGGCGTGCACGTCGGGGTTCCGCAGGCGGTGTTTTTCGGCCGTGGTTATAAGATCGATATTCTCGATCACCTCCAACAATGTGCGGCCGATGTGGAGAAGGCCGGAGGGCGTGTTGCCACAGAGACGCACATCGTCAGATTGACAACATCTGATCGCCGGGTGACAGGCGCCATCGCTGGGCGCGGGGACGGAACGGTCGCGATCGAGGCCGGCCACGTCCTGCTTGCGACGGGTGGCTACCAGGGCTCGCCAGACTTTCGCGCGCAGTACATCCACGCTGCGGCGCGCGACATGTATCTGCGGTCCAACAGCCATAGCGTCGGCGACGGCCTGCGCCTGGGGGTAGCTGCAGGCGGCACCCATGCCGGTCCCAATCCCGGTTTCTATGGCCATCTCATCGCGTCCCCGGTGCGCCTGGAACGGCCGGCGGACTTCGTCTCGTTTTCCCAGTACCAGAGCGAGCATGCCGTTCTTATCAACGAAGCTGGTCAGCGGTTCGTCGACGAGAGCCGGGCAGACCACGAGAACGCCCAACACACGTTGCGTCAGCCGGGAGCAAGAGCGCTGCTTGTGTGGGACGAATGGGTGCAGCGCGAGGTCGTGCTGCGGCCTCCCGTTATAGGGACTGCCCCGGTCGACCGCTTCGCCGTGGCAATCGCCGCCGGTGCAAAGGGCGCGAGGCTCGAGCACATGACGGAACTCAGGAGCTTCGCAGAAAGCATCGGCTGCGATGGAGCGGCGGCGCTCGAGACGCTAGCGGCTTACGACGCCGCCATGGCAGGGTGGCCCGAAGCGATTCGTCCCTCGCGGGTGATGAATGCGCGCCCGCTCTCGGCGCCACCCTTCTACGCCCTCGAGGTCCGCCCGGGAATCACCTTTACCTACGGCGGGCTCGCCATTGATGAGCATGCCCGCGCCCTCGATCCGACCGGAGAGCCGGTCCCCGGCCTGCTCGTGGCCGGCGCCGATGCAGGAAACATCTATCGCTCCGGCTATGCCGGTGGCTTGGCCCTGGCGGGAACATTGGGGTTCCGCGCGGCGATGCAAGTGAGGGCGATATGACTAACACCTCGATAGGCGGCAATGTCGCTGATTGGCACCACTCGGACGTCCGGCTTTCGGCGTGCGAGGTCAGCTCAGCGCTCTTAAGCGGTCACGCCATCGTCAAGGCACGAGGACCGAATCGGGCCAAGAACAGACTATCGGGATCTGGTCGTACACAAAGCGACTATCAGGGATCCTGCTCGGGCCGTCACTTTGGCCGCGGTTCGCGCAGGCGCGCGTCCAGCTGGTCGATCTCGCCGCGCCGGAGCATCCGCACCGCCCGGGCGAGGGACCGGGCGGCGTTTCTTACCTCCTCCTGAAAGTCAACATCCCGGTCTAGATCGTCGTGGCTGGTGGCATAGGGCTGGTAGTAGCCGACATACCGATCGAGCAGCGCGTTGTGCCCCGCCGGGACCAGGCCGATATCGCTGAGCCAGTCCGTCAAGATACGGCGGAGATTCTCGGCGCCGGCATCGTCGCCGTGCACGACGACCGAAAAGACCCGGCCGGCGAGGTGACGCGGATAGGGCCAGCCCGCGAGCTCCAGGGCCTTGGCGCGCTTCGGGTCCTTGCCGCCCGTCGATGTTGGGTCTGGGTTGCCGCCGTCGGCGCAGACGAGCCGGTCGATCATAAGCTTGAGCGTGCTAGGCGCCTGATACCAGTTCACCGGGCATATGATCATCACGCCATGCGCCGCCACCCATTTCGGATAGATCTCGGCCATCCAGTCGTTGACCTGCCCGAGCGCATGATTGGGATAGCAGGAGCATGGCCAGTGACAGAGCGGCATGGCCGTGGAGACGCAAGCCTTGCAGGGATGGATCGTGCGGCCGTATTCGGCGGTGAGCCGGCTGAGATCCAGGAAATCGACGTCGATACCGCGCTTCTGCCGGAACACCGCGCGGGCGATCTTCGTGAGGCGGAACGTCTTCGAGATCTCGCCTGGACAGGTCTGGTCGGAGCGCGACGAGCCGTTGATGAGCAGGATGCGTGAGCGCGCTTTCGAATCCTTCTGCCGGCGCTCGGCCGCGCGGATCGCTCGTCGGGCTTCGAGCCACTCGACCGACAACTCGTAACTCGGGTCGGCGAAGCCGGGGCCGGCGAGACGCACGCGGGGAGCCTTTCGGTATTCGTCATATGCTTCCCAGGCCGTGCCGATGATCTTCTCGATCTCGGCCTCGATCCCGGCGAAGGCAGGGTCGTAGAACTGCTCGCGGAACCGTTTGGCGAATTCTTGCCTGGTGAGTTGAACGCTCGGCATGCCCGTGCGGACTTTGATGCTAGCCATGGGCTCGCCCTCTTGAAAAGAGCCGGACAGCGGAATCGGCACGGGGCCAATTCCCGACCTGCCCCAGGCATAAACTGCCTACGAACAGCCATCAACATGAGGTTGATATCTGTTCTTCTTGTCTGCGTCATCGGCGGAAGGTCGCTCCTCGTACGGCAACTCCGACGCCAGCGTCTACACGCTAACATTTCTTCAGGAACGCCAGAACGCAATCATCGATCTCATAGGCCATGTCCGGATTGCGGCAGCTTTTCGCCCATAAGCCAACTACTACGGACGATACCTTCACAGGCGCTCCTGACCCCGAGCGGACCTCGCCGGGATAGGGGACTCGATGCTGAGTCCGGGTCAGAAAAACACTTGGCCGTACCCCCAGCGTAAAAAGCGGGTAAAATCGACGACTAGCAGACTGCGGCTCACCGGCCGGAGGGCTTTCTTCCGTGGTGGCGTGTAAGCTGACCCTGTTGGGGGGCTTCGCCCTGGATTCGGGCGGCGGCGGAGAACTGACCCTCCCGACCCGCAAAGACAGACTCCTGCTCGCCTATCTGGCGCTGTCGGCGGGAAAGCCGCAGACCCGCGACCGCCTTGCCGGCCTGCTGTGGGGCGATCGAGCCGAGACGCAAGCGCGCGACAGCCTGAAGCAAGCCCTGGCAGGGATCCGCCAGGCCTTCCGACAAGCCGCCCTCGATCCCGTGCGCGCAGACCGGGAGTCGGTGGCGTTCGTGATGGACGGCATCGAGGTCGACGCCGTCGAGTTTGCCCGGCTGGCGGCGGACACACACGCCTTCGATAGGGCCGTCGCCCTCTACCGCGGGAACCTCCTCGACGGCATTGATGGCGTGACTGCCGAGTTCGAAGAATGGCTGCGTTCCGAGCGCGAACGCCTCGGCGATCTCGCCGCGCGCGTGCTGGAGCAGCTCGCTCTCTCATCCACGCCGAATGGAGTATCCGACGAGGCGATCCGGCTCGGCCGCTGCTTGCTCGCCCAAGACCGCCTACGCGAACCCGTCTACCGCGCCCTCATGGGGCTGCATGCGCGCCGGGGTGAGCGCACGGAGGCATTGAAGCTCTATACGGCCTGCCGCGATGCTCTGATGCAGGACCTTGGCGTGGCGCCGGACGCCAAGACCGAGGAACTTTACCGAGACATCCTCACGGATCGCTCGTCCGCGCCTTCACCCGTATCCGAGGCCGAGCCGACGCCTGCCCGTCCGTCAATCGCGGTGTTGCCCTTCGGCAATCTCAGCGGCGGCGCCGACCTCGGTCATCTCTGCGACGGCATCACCGAAGACATCATCACCGGCCTCGGCCGCTTTCGCTTGTTCTTCGTGATCGCTCGCCATTCGTCGTCAGCCGTATCCCAGCAGGCGTCCGACGTCGCCGAGATCGGGCGGCGGCTTGGCGTCGGCTATCTCGTCGAAGGCAGCCTGAAGCGCCTCGGCGACCGCGTACGCATCACCGTGCGGCTCGTCGATTCCGGCAGTCGGGCGCAGCTATGGGGCGAGGCCTATGACTGCCCGTTGTCCGACATCCTGGCCGTTCCGGACGTGATCACCGGGGCGCTCGTCGCAACGTTGCACAGCCGCGCGGAAAGCTCCCTCGTTGAGCAGAGCAGGCGGAAGCCGACGCTGGCGGCCTATGAGTGCGTCCTGCGCGGCATCAGGTATCTGCGGGGCTACGGCCCCGACGACAACCGGCGCGCAGTTGAGCTGTTTCAGCAGGCGATGGATCTCGATCCCGACTATGCGCTGGCCCGCGCCTATCGCGCCTTCGCCGACGTCGTCCTACACGGCTATGCCGACGCGCCCGATGCCGTCCTGGCGCAGGCGCAGGCGCTCGCTGCGAGTGCCGTCGACCTCGACGACAATGACGGCCGCTGTCACTGGCTGCTGTCCATGATCCACAGCTCTCGCGGCGACCTTGACGGCGAGGAGCGGCACATCCGGCGGGCCATCGCCCTCAACCCGAATGACGCCAATGCCCTCTGCGGGTGGGGCGTCTGCTTGGCCGGTCTGGGGCGGGCGGAGGAGGGCATCGACCGCATCCGCGAGGCCATGCGTCTCAACCCGTATCATCCCGAATGGTACTGGCTCGATCTCGGCACAGCGCTCTATGTGGCACGCCACTACGCCGACGCCATCGAGGCATTCAGCCATCGGGCGCCTCCGGGTTACTGGGTCCTGTGCCGTCTTGCGGCCTGCTACGCCCAGCTGGGTCGGACCGAGGAAGCCGCCGCCGCCACGGCCAAAGCGCTCCGGCTGCGACCGGGTTTATCGCTCTCCAAGATGCGCCTGTGCGCCTGGAAAACCCCCGAGGCCGAACACATCCTGGAAGGCATGCGCAAGGCGGGGCTGCCAGAGTAGTGGCCGGCCACTTCCGGAATTGGCGCTACTCAGTCATGGCGCCCTAAGTGACGGCGTGACCGCTTAAGAGCGCTGAGCGGACCTCGCCCGCCGAATGCCGGACGTCCGAGTGGTGCCAGAAGCGGCCGTATCCTTCTTCGTTTGGTTTGGGAGCCGAAGCCTCTCATGCTTCGGGTACGGACCAGTCGAGTCAAGGCATTAAAACGATGCCTAATCGGCATTGCCGCACCGTTGGACGGGGACCTAAAATCTGCTTAATGGATTGGCCCAGCAATTGAGAGTGTGCAAGGTGATTTGACCGAGGATGACAACCGTATGCTCACACGTCACTTAGTCTCGCCTGACCCCAGCAGAGAGCATGCTGCGGTCACTCGCGGCAAATTCGCTCAGTGGGAAACAGGCGTGCTTCTCTGTGGAAGGAGCCTCGCGAGGCTTTGTCTCCTTGCGCTACTCGTGACTGCCCCGTTGGCGGCGGTCGTGGCGCAGGAACAGCCGCACGTCAATGCGGATAACGGCGTTGCCATTAAAGGCTACGACACCGTCGCCTATTTCACCGACGGCCGACCGATCGAGGGAACAACCGACTATCAGTATTCGTGGGACGACGTCGTCTGGCGGTTCGCGAGCCTCGCCCACCGCGATCAATTTGTCGCCGATCCCGAGCGGTTCGCCCCGCAATACGGCGGGTTCTGTGCCGGCTCGATGTATTTCGGTGAAGCCGTTGCAGCGGACCCGACGGCGTGGAAGATCGTGGACGGCAAGCTCTACCTGTTTGCGAAGCCAGCAGCTGCGGATAAATGGAGCAGCGACGCTGCGGAGAGAATTCAAGCAGCCGATGAGAACTGGCGCAAATTCCAGGCGCTGAAATAATCCAACGTCCGCGTAGTTAGGTTTTAGGCGTCGTGGAACCGCCGGCGATCTTGTCGCAGGTACCTGCCGGCACAACAATGTAGTCATAGCCTGCCCTGTCGACCGTAGCTTCCCCCGCGCAAGCGTGTGAACCGGCTTTGCAGTCGTTCTGGCCGGCTTTGGCGACGCCGAAGCATCGCTCATCAGCTGCCTGCGCGGTGCCAATTGTGCAAACTGAAACAGCCGCGACCAGCGCCGACGCAACCAACATGCCGCTCTTCATGGCGACGTCTCCATTGTCCAATTGAGCGAACGCCGGAATGGTATGCGAATTCTATGAGTCCGAAAAGCTGCATCTCATGAATTCACGCGATTGTTATTGTGCAGAGAGCCCTCACCGCAGCCCGGCCTTGTGGAGACCATCAATGATGAGCGTTCGATCAGCTTCATTTTGGGACCCCCTGGCGAAACCAGCAACTTCGAAGAATGGAAACACTCGCATGGTTGCTGCGGCCGCGCGCGTGGCTTCACTCTGGCGGTCGAGCTGCGCATAGGAAGCCGCAAGTCCGGCGTGGATGAAATAGTCGTTCGGGCTCGTGCGGAGACCCGCCTCGAATACCGTGACGGCTTCCTTGTAGCGGTGGTCGAGATAGTAGGCCCACCCGACAGGTTCGAGGCGGCCGGAGCCTAAGCCGGGGTTGAGTCGCTTTGCGATCTCGAAGGACTCGATCGCATCCTTCGCATGGCCTGTCCAAGTTAGGACCGAGCCTCGCGTGACATAGCTTGCCGCATCGTTCGGATTCAACGCGATCGCCCGATCATATTCGCTGATCGCGAGATCGAACTGAGCGCGATTGAAATAGACAGCTCCCATCAGACGGTGAGCCTCGGCGTTGTCGCCGTCAAGCTCGATCGCCTTCTGAGACAGCTCTTCTGCCTGCTGCAACACTTCCTCCCGAAACTCTGGAGGGGTCCAGCCGGACACGGCGGCCTTGAGACGCGCCCACCCGAGCGCGGCATAGGCCGAGGCATAGGTCGGGTCGAGCTGGATCGCTTGCTCGAACAGCTTGCGCGCTTCCATGTTCGCCGAGCGGATGTCGCGGGCATAGGCTTCGCGGCCGCGTAGAACATAGTCGTAAGCCTCGAGGCTGTCGGTCGGCTTCTTAAATGCAAGCCGTGTTTCCAGCTCGTCGAGCTTGATCGCCAGCTTTCCAACGACGCTTTGTGTGATCTTGTCTCGAACTGCAAACACGTCTTTCAGCTCGTCATCGTAGCTCTCCGACCACCGAAGCTCGCCGCCGGCCGTGTCTATCAATTGGGCGACTACCCGCACGTGGTCGCCGACCTTGGCCACACTACCCTCGAGCACATAGCGCACGCCCAGGTCACGATTGAGATCGTCGGGCGGAGGAAGCTTCCCTTTGTATTGCTGTGTTGCCGCGCTGGCGATAACCGTTAGATCGGAGAATCGCCCGAGCGCCGCAATGAGGTCCTCGGTTATGCCGTCGCAGAAGTAACCCTGTGTCGGATCACCACTCTGGTTCGCGAACGGCAGCACTGCGATGGAAGCACGGCCGGATCGTGTCATCCCCGAGCTCTGTCCGCCAGGGGTAGGCGGTACGGCAGGTTTGAACAAAATGACCAGGGCGGCCACTGAAAGCAGCATGAGGATGCCCAGCGCCGAAAGTTGGATGCGTCGTCGCGTCGCAATCTTTACTGCTCCCGATCGTCGAACGCCCATTCGCTCGATCTGCACGCGATGCACGCGCACCGGCTCGGCGATGTTCTTCACGACTTGGTTGCCAAGATTCTCGCAGACAAAAGGAAGCTTGTTCTTGATCTGGTCATAGACGTTGCCGGAGATGTAGATGCCGCCCGGCTCCGCGAGACCTTGCAGCCGGGCAGCCACGTTGACGCCGTCGCCGATCAGGTCGTCGCCTTCGATCATCACGTCGCCAAGATTGATCCCGATGCGCACGTCGATACGGCGGTCGTCGGCAAGCTGGCCATTGCGTTGTGCCATGGCCTGCTGCAGGACGACCGCGCACTCGACCGCATCGACGACGCTCCCAAACTCCGCCAGCAGACCGTCGCCCATCAGTTTGAATATGCGGCCGTGATGCTTCTCGATTTCCGGTTCGAACA
>AR_comb_assmDRAFT_11790687_pt1 | contig 13396 bp, 7 predicted proteins | sample ArasoioldDNA_FD_10543 | JGI IMG/M metagenome (IMG submission 10543) | reverse complement strand
CGTCGCGCGCCGCAATGACCGAGGAGCGGGAAATATTTCCGCGTCGATTTGAGATGGGGCTGCCTTACTGCGTCCCCGGACGCGAAAATCCGCGTCGTCTTACTAGCCGATCGCGCATCTCAGATTGGCTAAGCCTGAACCCGATGGCAGATTATTTCGCATGAAGTGCGCATGCTCAAACTCTATGGGAGTCGTTGTCGTGAATGGCGGAGGTCGTCCACATGACTGACGGTCAAACGCCCTCGCTTCCGCCGGAAGAGGGTGATGATGGCGCCGGATCTGGAGCCCATTCCCTAGCTGGATATGATTACCAGGTCGATGTGTCGGTATGGCTCGCGCTGGATCTTCTACTCGCGAACAAGATTGCCCAATCGATCGAACTCGAGCCCGCCACCGAGGAGGATATCGAGGCAGAGCTCATCGAGAGCGAGCCTGGCCGCCTGGCGACGACAGTTTCCGCCGATGGCTATAAGCTTGTCGTGCAGGCAAAGCTCCGTGGCGGCGATGCTTGGACGGTCGCAGGCATCAATGCGCTGCTGAAGCATGGCGGCGCGCGCCGGCTCTCTGCGGCGCGACGCCTCGCGGACTCTGATGTTCGGTACCTTCTGATCACCAGCGCTGCTCTGAACGGTGAAACGCGAGGCCTGCGCGTAGGCCGAGCAGGGAGCTGGCCCAAACCAGGTGGAATGCCAGCGACGACGGTTTCCAGCCTTCCCGCCAAAGCTGCCGGACGTGTGGGCATCATCGCCAACCTCGACGAGGACAAGCTGGTCGGGGAGATTAAGCGTCTCCTGATCGAGCGCTTTGGGGTTCCCTATTCCCGCTGGATAGAATGCCTCCACAAGCTGCGGGAGGAAGCGCGCATGCGCGTTCGGCGGGTCGGCGGTGGCCGGTGGCAGCGCGACGAAGTGGCCCACATTATCCGGGAACATGACGGCTATCTCGCGACATCGCCGCAGCTCGAGAACTACGTCTATCCCAAGAACTGGGCGGCGCTGCGCGAGGCCATGGGCTCACCCCGATATGCCGCCGTGATCATCGGTCAGTCGGGAACCGGCAAGACTCTCGCGACGCGCAAACTCTACGAGGAGTTGCGCGCCGAGAATCCTGGCATGTCATCCAAGCCGATCCGGCAAGGACCGCAGCAACTTCGCGACGACAAGACTGATCCTCCCGTCCTTTACGACATCGAGGACCCATGGGGCCGTTTCGATTTCGAGCCAGCCAGCCGTCCCTGGAACGACCAACTTGCCCGCTTTCTTGCCGGCGCGACACATGATCGGCGTATCGTCGTCACGACCCGGCGCGACGTGGGTGTGTCGGCGGGCGTACTCAGCACCATCGAGCCGTGGTTGGTGCCGCTCGAGGTCGAGCATTACGGTCCAAAGGAGCGCAGCAGGCTCTATAGAACCCGGATCGGCACGCTGCCTCGCGATGTGCAAATGCTCGCTGCCGATGCTGAAAAGCAGGTGCTCGACGAGCTCGCCTCACCGCTCGAGATCGAAAAGTTTTTCGATGCCATGCGAACGTCCGGGCGGCCCGAGCCCAATAATAGCGGTGGCTTCATTAAGGCGGCGATGAACCGAGCGCATGAGGGGTCGATCGAGCTAACGGTCGTCGAGCAGATTCGGGAACGGAAAGACGTCGCAGCCGCAGCCGTGATTTGGGGGCTCCTGAAGGCGAGCGAGAAGCTGTCGATCCGGACCGTTCGATCGCTGGAAGTCGATCTGGCGGAACGCAGTGACCGCTTCGACCGCGGCGTCCAACCACTTATCGATTTCTTCGCGGCTGCACGCAATCTGCGCGTCGGCGAAGGCGACGCGACCTACTATCATCCTAGAGTGGAGGCCGGCATTCAGGCCGCGCTGAAGCGCGATCCCGTTCCTGCTGCCGTCGCGCTTCGGACGCTGGTTGACGTGTTAACGGATCCAGACGGCCCTGGGGCTGATTGGGGATCGGGGATCGCGGCACGCATCCTGGACGCGACAGGTCGCGTGGAGGAGTTGGCTGTATCGGCGAAACCCGCCGCGCAAAAAGCGATCGACACCTGGATCGATCAACAGTTCTCAGATCCCGCTACGCGCATTCCTGAACATTTTCGGATCGCAGCCGCGGTCGGATCGGCGGAGTCGGTCGGCGCGGAATTCGCGCGATACATCAACCATCGGCCCGACAGAACCTTTGCCAACCTGATGCATTGGAGTTCGCCGCGGCACGGCCAGGATTGGTACGATCGAATGGCTCACGCACCGCAGATGCCGACGATTGCCACACGGTTCGTCCGCGAGATGCTGCCGAATGATCGAACCGGCTACGGTTCTGCGCTCGTGGCCGATCTCGAGCGCTTCGCGCCCGATCTGACTCCAGTTTATCTCGAGGCAACCGCCGGGATCGTTCGAAATGGGTTTGACCCGGTCATCGACACGCTGGCCGAGGGAGCTTTGCGTGATCTCGACGGGTTCGAAACCATCGTTGACGCCGCTGTCGCTGAGCTTGCGCCCACAGCGAGCGATCCCGAGACGGACCGCAAGGAACGCCTCGCCTACATCAACAGCGTCCATTCCGAAGAATATATGGAGCATCTCGCCGATCAGGGCGACGGACACACTGCCAAGCAACTCCTGCGCGCCTATGTCGATAAGGTGCGTGAGGTCAAAGGCTGGGAGCGGCTGGCCCAGCATCCTCAGGCTGAAGCCCTTCAGGCGGATTGGATGCGATCGCTCGCAGCCGACGCCCGCGAAGGAACGCCGCCCAGCTCAGAGGAGCTTGGCGGTGCTTGGTCGATCGTCCGGGACGGCGAGAACGAAGATGCGATCTGGCACGCGCTTCGTCATCATTGGGACGATACCTATCATGATTGCCTCATCGAACGAATCCGGAAAGGGTTCGACGACAGAGATGTCAGGACGGCGGCACTGTCGTGTTTGATTGCCCATCACCGGGAACAGTTGCCGCAAATTCTCGACGGCCTGATCGCTTCCGGTGAACAGGAGCGAGCGGTCGAACTCGCAATCGATCTCGGCCACATCCTCGCTCAACACGCCAGGAGCGGGCATTTCCATGAGCCGGACGATGACGCTCCGAACCCGGAAGAAGATGAAGCCAACGCCGCCAGGAACTTATTGCCTGCGGACTACGCAGCTATCGCATACGCCGCCCGCGCGCTGCGAAGCAATGCTGCCGAGATCGTTCCGCTCCCGCCACCAGCGGCAGCGTTGCTGGCAGCTATGCGGGGAGCACGCCCCGACGTTCGGCGGCTGCGGATCAAGCAACACGCGGTGTTGGGAGCCAATGTCGCGCCAGACATTGAGACAACGCTTGCTGAAGCCAGGGTCACCTGGGAGGATGCGCATCCGTGCGCCGAGGCGATAGCCGCCGCAATCGCGCTTGGCCTCCACTCGATCGTCGAAGACGCGCTTGACCACATGTTCGCCGACGTCGTCGCGCCCGCCCTTAAGGCGGTCGGCGATCCCTTGGAAACCCCACTTCCTGCGGGTCTGCTCGAACTGGCAAAGGCGGAGGGAAGTCCGGTCCGGAAGGCTCTGGTGGCGCTTTTAGTTGCAAAGCCCCATCCCGACCATGTTCCGACGTTGATGTCGCTAGCACATGACCAGTGGTCTGCTTCCTATCGGCGATATGAAGAGGATGATCACTTCCCCATCGCCCACCAGGCAATTTCCGCGCTTGCGGCGCTGTCAAGTCTGCCAGACGATGATCTTGAACGCCTCGACACGCTCGGGATCGAGACCACCGATCCAAAGCTCCGCTATGACGTCTTTGAACTGCTCGTCACGCATGGCGGGCGGGCGATGCAGGAGCGCCTGCTAGATCGCGCCTGCTCGCCCGGTCGCCCAGCTGTGCGACGAGCGGCTGCCCATGCCCTCGTCTTCAAATCGGAGAGTCTAGATGCGGCCGTTGTCGCCGACATCGACGCGGCGACAGTCGCGACCCGCATGCCGAGCGTCGCCGCTTCGCTCGTGCTTGTCGCCGCCTATCGTGGCCCGAGCGAATTCGTTATCGAGCTGGCACAGTATCTGGCAGCGCGCCCGAAGCGACGCGTACTCGTCCTCCTTGCGATCTGGCTAACCCGCGAAGAGCGTCCGGAAGTGGCTGAGGCGTTGGAGGCGCTCCTTCCCACAGGCCATGCAGCGATTGCCTGGCTTCGGAGCGGCCCCGAGACGATTGCCGATGATGAGCTCGTCAAGGATCTGGGCGACCCGGCGGTCTGCCAAGAGGTCCTGCGCTGGCTCAACCCCACGGAGCCAAAAGCGTGAAAAAGCCCTTCGACCTGTTGCGTGAGGTCGCCCGGTTCGGCGTGAGCCAAGGGGTTTCACTCAATGATCCCGCGATGCCGGCAGCGTTCGGCTTGCATGTCGATGATTCGATGAAGGAGGCGATGTCGGATCCGACCTTTCTTCAGGGTCTCCGTGCCGAGTCCATGTTCGAAAACCTCGTGACGAGCCTGGGCGAGGTCATGATGATCAAGCCCGAAGACACTGGCCCCCTCCAATCCGCCGTGCCCATGCAAGCGCCCGATTTCCGGATCGTGCTGAAGGATGGGTCGAACTGGCTCGTCGAGGTGAAGAATGTCTACGTCCGGAACGCCTTGCGCCAGCGCCGCAAGATCCTGAAGCGAGATTATCGGCGCGCGCTCAACAACTATGCGCAGGCGACAGGTGGAACGCTCAAACTCGCCGTTTTCTGGGCTCGGTGGTCGATCTGGACCTTGATCGATCCCGAGCAACTTGCTCCCGGTGAACAGGACCTGACGCTCGACATGATGGACGCGATCAAGGCGAATGAGATGGCAGCGGTCGGCGATCAGACCCTTGGATTACGGGCGCCGCTAACGCTGCGACTGACGATGGATCCTGATCGCACCAGCGACATCGGTGAGGATGGCCGTGTGCTGGTCACCATCGGCAAAGCCCAGCTTTTCTGCGACGGCAAGGAGCTCTTGCACCCGCACGACCAGCAAATCGCCTGGACCGTGATGAACTATAGCGACTGGGAAACACCGGACGCACGCGCTCGCGTTGCGGGAAAGCGCCTTCTCGCGATTGAGTTCGAAAGCAACCCTCCGGAGCTGAGCTATCAAGGTTTCGAAATGGCTGGCAGCCTCAGCCGGATGTTCGCCCATTACTATGCGCAGCGAACCATGTCCGGCGGTGAGGTCATCGATATCAGCGCGCCCGTCCAAGCCGAATGGTTCACTTCGCTTGGTTCCAGAGAAGGCTTGAACCGGATGCCGTTGTGGCGCTTTGTGATGCAACCAAATTATGAGGACTTCCAGCCAGTCGACGCAGCGCGACACGCGATCGGTTCGCTACCGCAACCGGCGGCACTCGACCACAAACCGACGGATTAATTAGGGCTCGCCCCCTTCTCAAGGCGGTCTACCGGCGCCAATGGGTTCGCTCCAAGCGCCGGATGCGCAGCGTCCTTCCTGTACATCGGGAGCTGGGTGTAGCGGCGAAGGAAGGCATGGCCCGGGCTTCTTCAAATAGGCCGGTGATCATCGCCGGGAGAATGACGTCGTCGAGAAACGACCGGACCGTCAGATCGTGCTTGGCCGCAGCGACATCGGCATTGCAATTCTGCGCGTCGCTCCTTCAAATAGACGGCATCGAGGATGCGTGACCTCGACGGAGGCACACCCTGCGCTTAAGGAGCATGTGAGCCAAACTGGAATAATGGCGCGAAGCATAGGCTCATCTGGCAAAACCAACTGACCCAAAGTGAAGCCAATCACTTGAAACACTCTTGGCGGTCCGGAGCGCGCTGCTAGCATTAGCGCCGGGAGTGGGGGAAATCAGTGATCGCTGAGCCGGAATGGACCGAGCGCGCAGAGAAGCGCGGGCTGGATCCGCTTGGAATGCAGAATGCGGGGGTTGCGCTCTATCAAGAGCTGCTGCCCGGTATCAGCAACGTGACTCTCAGGATGCGCTACTATGGCTACTATTGCTGGGTAAGCGACGCCTATGCGAGGTCCGGCGCTACCGACAAATTCAAAGCGTGGCAAAGCTGGGTTCGCCGCGCAGAGGCGCTCTACGCGCTGGTCTCTTCGCTCGCGACTGGCCAAAATGGCGTCGGTGGCGTCGATTGGGCGAACCGCAGGCTCGCGCTCGATGAGGATGTTATCGATTTCGCAGAAGCTGCATCTAACAAGGACAGCGCGGCGCGCTATCTGCGTCAGTCGCTGGGCGTATTCGGCGGTGCCTACTACTCGCAGATGGTCGAGCTAGGCCTGTTCCGGCTAGGCGAGCACGGCATTCAGCGAACGACCAATGGTCTCGGCTGCGCAGCGGCAGATGCGTTCCGGGAGTCCATTGGCGACAAGATCGAGACCATTTTGCTCCAGGCGATCAAGTCAGCCCGCATTACCCGCAAGGAGCTGACGAAGCTGGCGCCGATAATACCTTCCGAAATACCCGAACTCTCTTCCGAACGGCAAGCCTACCAGAATCTGCTCTTCGCGCAGAGCAGCGGGAACGAAGGAGATGTGAGCCGTACCGCTTCTCTGCGCCTGATTCTGGACACCGCGCGGACCATGGGAGCCAGGCCAAGTCCTGAGGACATCCGCTGGCACCTCTTCGATACACCGAGCTTTCGGGACAACGCCATGGACGCGCAGCGGGTGCGCTGGGAAACTTATCACTGCCAGGATCTGTTCCAGGTGGCGGCCGCGGCTTTGCTGCAATGGACGACCGATCTGATGGCGGAGTCCGATGCAGGCCGCACGCCAGCGGAGATCGAGCATGAGATCCGCGCGAGGCTGAAAGAGAAAAAGCCCAAAAAGGCCTTGTGGAGCTGGCGGAAGTTCCGGGAAGACCTAAACACTGAGGACTTCGACTATCGCGGCGCATGGGACAGCCTAACCAGCGCCCGCGGGACGCCTGAGCAGAAATCCTGGGACACGGTGCGCCTGATCGCAGCACTCGACCAGCGTCTGGCCGAACGAGAGGAGTTGCAAAACACTTGCCGCTCCGAACTCAAGAAAGTGGGCGGCGGTAGATCGATCGTGACCGAGCTCGAATGGTTCGGCCAACGGGCGGAGATACCGGTCGCGGATCTCATCGCATCCTACGCGATCGAACGAATTGTCCGCCGGCATAGCTGGGTCGCGATGCAGAAACTTCGCCGTCAGCACGACTATACCTTCCTGTTCGAGGTCCATGAGGGCCGGCTCGTGCGCCGCCGCGGCTATGCGCCAGTCGCGACGACGCCGCGCTTGTTTCCGGCAGTGCAGTTCCTGACCGATATCGGTCTCGTCGATGCGAACGGCGCGACGGCTCGAGGTCGCGCGCTACTTAGGGGCAATGGATGAAATATCCCGACCGGATGGCGCGCCGCGGCAGGGGTTCGTGCCCATTCCACACGGTATTTGCTACGACTTTCTCGATTGAGTTCGCGGCCCTGGAGGAGATCATGCTGCCACAGCTCATGGCGAGTGGCGCTTCCAATCTCCTCATCCTTGCCGACGAACGTATGGCCGCCATGTCTTTGTCCGATGGCTCGGCGCTGCCCATGCAACTCGGCCGCGACTATGCACTCCACTCCCCTCCCGTGGCGGACGGACTCTTCCATCCGAAGATCCTGCTGCAGATTGGGCGAAGAAGCGGAAGATTGTTCGTGGGATCCGCGAACATCACCGCCGCGGGGCTTGCCGGCAATGCCGAGGCCGTCATTGAAATCGAATGCCAGGACGAACCGGGCCCGGAGCGCGAAGTCATCCGATCGGCATGGCGCTATGTCTCGAGCCTGATCCCGGAAGAGCGTGGTGCCGCGCGAGACGCGCTCAACTGGGCATCCGACCGCGCATCCTGGCTTGCCGGAAGCAGCGACAGCCCTCTTCAGAACCTCGATGACGGGACTGCAATCGCCTTTCTCGTGCGCGACGGCAGAACCGGGATCGCGAACCGCTTTGCCGAGATCGTCGCTGGCGAGCGTGTCGACCGCCTCATCGTCGCTAGCCCCTATTGGGACGAGGAGCTGGCGGCTCTCAAGACCTTATCGGGCGCGTTCACCCCAAACAGCATAACCATCTTGCTCGACCCAGATGGCCATGAATTCCCTCTGGACGCGCAACTTCCCAAGGATAGCAAGTTTCGCGAATTTCCGCGCAAGCTTGTCGGGAGGTTCAAGCACGCGAAGTTCGTAATCGCCTCGACCGCTACACATGATCATGTGCTTGTCGGAAGTGCCAATTGCACAACTGCGGCGATGGGTTCGCAAAGCTCTAGCGGCTCGAACCAGGAAGCCTGCATCTATCGCAAGCTGCCGCGGGACGGCGCCATTGCGTCCCTCAATCTCGCCGAGTGCCTCGACAGTGAACCAGTCGATCTCGGGGAGACCGAGAGGCTCGAAACGGCCTCCATACCGCTCGCCGAAATCAGCGCGCGCAAAGCCGGCAGTTTCGAGCTTTCTGGCGAGACGCTGACCTGGACTCCGCCGCCGCGCATCGCTGGCTCCGGGTGGCTGATCCTGAGCGACGCTTTGGGCACGGAGCTCGACAGGATTGCTTTCGATCTGGCAGAGGGCCCTTCCGGAGCCTGTGCCTTCCACTTGCCCTTCGAAAAGCCCACCAGGGTCAGCTTCGCTGTCGTCGAGCAGTCGGGCATCTTCTCCAACCGCGCGCACATTACTCACCGCGACGCGCTGCGCCGTCGCAGACGCGAAGTTGCATCGGGCTCACTTGCCAAGGCGATCGCGGCTTTCGATGCCGGAGAGGATTTCGATCTGTGGCTGCATAGCTCGTTCGAAGAATTGGCGCGCGCGGACCTCGCAGACCGGCCTCTCCCTCAGATTAAGTCTGCCCGGCCGCGCCAGGCGGACAAGGCGGAGGCCGAGCAGCCCGGCCGGGAGCTCTGCTATGAAGAGTTCATGGAACTTCGCGCGCCAGACGTCCGCGCGGACCATCATCGCGAATCGGCCGTAAGCGGCACTCATTCGGACAGTGTCCGGAGCTTCTTGAACCTGCTCATCGGCAAGTCATCAGGCGGCCCCGGACTATCGCAAGAGGATGACGACTGGCTCGATCTTGGGGACGAGGGCGAATATCCGGAAGACGGACCAGACGCGGAGCCCGATCGTGAACCGGCCAAAAGCGCGGCTCCAGCCGAAGAACGGCGAATCGACGAGAGGACCGTTAATGCCAGCCTCTTCGAAAAGATGGTGCGGCAATATGCCGAGAATATCGCCGCCAGCGACGAGCCGCTGGGTGCCGCCGACGTCCTTCGTGTCCGCTTCTGGCTGATGATGCTGCTCTTCAAGGCCAAGAACCCGAAACTCCCCAACGGCTTAGAGACCAGCTCGGAGGCGCAGGGATGGCCGAGATTGGCGTTCCGCGTCATCGCTGCGTTCTTCTGCGGAAAACCACCGCCGATAACCCGGCTGATGATCGCGCGAGAATATACCGAGATGCCGGCCGACTTTCTGGAATGCTGGGCTACCGTCTTGTGGGCGCTCGATGCGATCGAGGCGCGATTGAGCGGCTCCGCGCGCCACCGACAATTCTTGGAATATGTCCGTAAAGCACGGGCCGAGGTGGTGCGCATTCTCGGCCTGACGCCGGGCGAGCTCGCCAGCGAGACGATTGTCGAGACGCGCGCCGCGATGGACCGCACCATAGGGTCCACGCTCCGCTTCACGGCGAGCGTCGCGGCCTCGCCAAATCGGGGACAATCACCGATCTTGCGCGAACGCAGCTCACGCTTGAACAGTTGACCTGGCGTCCTCGGGGAAAGGCTAGCTTTCGATTGTTCTTGCCCAACCCACCGCGCCGCCGTTGATGCGAATGGGGAGAGTATCAGATGCCATCACTTGTGTTTGACGACGAAGAGGCGGCGTTCCGTAACTTCTATAACGACAACCAGCAGCATCTCGCAGACGCGAAGGACGCGTTCCTCGCCCTTCTGCGGTCTATCACCGCGCAGGCTGGGATACCAATCGCCGCAGCGGGTGGGCGCATCAAGGACCGCGACGAGTCGATAAAGAAGTTCACGCGGAAGTATCAGGGTGACCTCGAGCGAACCGAAACCCCCTATGAGATCAAGGATCATATCACGGACTTGATCGGGCTGAGGCTCGTGTGCCTCTACGAGGACGAAGTCGATAGGGTAGGCGAGCTCGTCCGCCCGCACTTCAAGGTGATCGACATCACCGACAAGACAGCGGAGATCGAGGGGACCGAGAACCTCTTCGGCTACAAGGGCTTGCACCTTGACCTGCGCCTCAATGCGGAGCACGCGGCGGTGCCCTTCTACCAGCCGTTCGCCGACTACCGATTCGAGCTGCAGATCCGGACAGTCGTACAGGATTCCTGGAGCACACTAGACCACAAGATCAAGTATAAGAGGTCGATACCGGCTTCCCTCAAACGGCGCATCAACACGCTCGCTGCCCTGTTCGAGCTCGCCGACCGCGAGTTCCGACAGGTCCGGGACGAAACCGAGCGCGAGATCGAGCTTGCCAAGGCCGAAGCCGCTCCTGTGGGCGCCGCCGACGACCAAGCTCAGGAGGCCGCTGCGGAGGCCGTCGAGCCGCCTACCTCGACGGACGCGATCGAGCGCGGGCAATACGCGCCCCTGAATTCTTTCAGGCTGCTGCGCATAGCACATCACTTCTACCCCGAATTCGATTTCGAACCGAGGAAGGTGGACAGCTTCACCGCGGAGGTGGTCGCCCTCGAACCGGGCATCAGCCGCGGGAAGTTCAACGTATACTTGCGCGAGACCATCAAGCTGGTCCGACGCTATAAGGCCGACTTTCTAGCCAGCGGAAGGAGCGAGAAGTTCAATCCCTTTACCGAGATGCGGCATGCCCTCTATGCCGCGAATCCTGCCGTCTTTAGCGCGATGCTCACCAAGATCGCGCGACAGTCATTCGACGATTGGCGTATGACGGACGGCGCAAACGATACCGACTGAAATGGGCGCGCCGCGCCGAAGATTCTTCAAATGGAGCGTGTGTTGCCCGTCGTCCACAACCTCAACGAATGTCGGCTTTCGGGCGCCGGCCGGCGCGCGATGGGCGGCCGAATTTAGGGCGCAAAGCTGCCGTCTTCTTTACCTGGCGTCCCCAACTTTGGCGGCGTCGGTCATACAGCGCGCCAGCGCGAACGCGCGCGCATCGCACCGTAGCCCGACGATGGAAACGAATAGAGCAGACAGCTTGACCGACCCCGTTTCCTGGGTGATGTTGCCCTCGGCCGTCCCGCCAGACCTGCCACCGGGTTAAAGCGGACATATCCCGACGTGATTTTGATCGGCTCCTTTGCGTGGTCGATGGGTAATCGGTGGACATCGACCTTCAGGCAAGGACGATCGATCATGGCTGCTATTCCCCTTACCGAATCCGCTGTTCGCACGCTCAAGCGCGGCCTCGTTGCCCGTTTTCCAGGCGATAAGTCGTCGCATCTCTCCGAGGCGCTGGCCGCTGCGCTGCGCTTCAACACCAATATGTCGTTGGTCAACGCCGTGCGGCACACTGATACTGACGACCCCGACATCCTGCTCCTCGACGAAGCTCGGTTCCTTGAGCGGCTTCGGACGGTCGCGCGCCGACCGCTGACGCCCTCGGACCGGGCGCTGATCTTCGACAATTTGCGGATCGCCGAGGACGGCCGGCTCATCCGAACTCGATCCATCGGCTTCACCAAGGTCCGGTACGACCGCTCCAAGCGCCGTCTGGCATGGCGCAACCTGATGGTCCACGCGATCAACGCGGGAATCCAGCAGCGGCTTTTCACGGTCCGGCCGGGTGACAATCGCTGGTCCGGCGTGCGTAAGGATCGTTTCGACGAGAATATCCCGGCGACCTTCCGCTTCGAGATCGACGGGATGCCAGCAGTGGGCTCGGTCCATGACGCCGGCTATGACGAACTCAGTATCCATGCGGCCCTCTGGCCAACCAAGGATGCCGAACATTGGGTGCCCGCCTATGGCGCGGGAAAGCTCGCCGGGGAGGCGTTCGCAATGGGGTGGCTCGAGCGACGCGACGGCGCCTGGCTCCAGGTACTGCTCGGCAGCAGTTTGCGGGACAGCTTTCGCTGCAAGAATGCGCATCTCGACCGCCTGGCGCGGCTCGAGGTCGAGCCGTTGGGGTATGCCGATCGGGGAAGCTTCAAACTGTGACATCGCCAGCGACCGATCATCCCGAGGAAAATCCCGACAGCTGCTGGACCTATGTCGAGTATCACGGCACGTCAGGGACGCAGGACTGCGTCGAAGCGGTCGAGCGGCTGATCCAAGGCGCCCGCGGACTGCGCGCGGCCAAGATCCTGACCAGGCCCGGCAATGATTCCTCGGGTCATGCGCTTTTCCTGACCGACAGCCGCGGCGACGAGATCATCATCAAGGGCGGGTTCGCCTCCGGCTATGGCGGCAGCGGTCCCAAGGGTCTCTCCGCCACCTTGCGGCTGCTCGACTGGCACGGCGTGGAGCTGTCGGGGATCGAGATCGCTTCCGTACTGATGGAACGGCTGAACGCTTCCGCCCTGACCATTGCCGACCTGGAGAATATTCGGGAGGCTAGGCCCGTTCGGCCCCATCGCTACTGGGACTATGTCTTTGACCAGGACGACAGGCCGCAATTTGAAGGAAATCCCTGGCAACATCGCGAACCGATCATCCCATTCGCACTCCTCGACGAGCGGTTTGCGCCGCATGTCCGCGGTTTCTGGGACGATCCCGACGCCGTGCTCATGAAGGGCCACCGCGCCCTGGAACAGGCTGTCCGGCTCAAGGCCGACATGTCGAAGGAAGACGCCACGGACGGCCCGGCAGCCGTGTACCGCTATGCGTTCGGCGGCAACGCACCGCGCTTGAGTTGGGAGAGTGTCACCAAGTCGGAGCATGCCGGTCGCATGAATCTCTTCATGGGCGTGCTTACCGCCTATCGCCACGTGCGCGCGCACCGCGACGAGAAGGCAAACCGGGATGCCCTGCTAAGCGAGTTGCTTCTTCTCAACCACCTGTTCCGGCTGGAAGCTGAGGCCGAGCGGGCGGCCGGCGCATAGTGCGCAACCTCTCGGCCGGCAGGTACCTGAAGCAGCCTGAAACACAAATCGCTCAGGTGCCGACGCGTTTCGACCGTCCGACTAGAGTGCGACTCGCATTCAACGACACGAGCGACGCATGACGATGAACACGACAGACCCGAGCCGGCTTGCGAGCAGGTGCTTCGCGAGGAATAGGAGTATAACGACGAGCGGCGCATCTGGCCTAGCCAGAACCGGATCATCGAGCGCCTTCTCGAGCGTCGCGAGTTCACGAAAGCTCGGACCGACCGCCTCGGCGCGCGAGAGACGCTCCCGCAAAAGAAGATGACCTGGCCTTCGCCCCTAGCGTCGAGCAACTCGTCGGGAAGGTCGGGGCCTTCGGCAATAAACCTCATG
>AR_comb_assmDRAFT_10063759_pt1 | contig 13405 bp, 14 predicted proteins | sample ArasoioldDNA_FD_10543 | JGI IMG/M metagenome (IMG submission 10543) | reverse complement strand
GCCCGGTGCCGAAGATCGCGAAGCACAACGCCGGCTGCAGCCTGATGCGCGAGCCCGCCCATGCTGCCGGGATCATCGCCGCGATGGCAAAGGCGGTGAGCATCCCCGTCACCGTCAAGATGCGCAAGGGCTGGGACGATGGTGAAGTGAATGCGGGCGAGTTGGCGAGGCGCGTCGAGGACGCGGGCGCACAGGCGATCGCCATCCACGGCCGCACTGCGAAACAGAGCTACGGCGGATCTGCCGACTGGGATTTTGTGACCGAAGTCGCGAAGACCGTGTCGATTCCAGTGTTCGGCTCCGGCGACTGCATTGAGCCGGAGGACATCATCGCCCGCATGAACGCGGGCGTGAGCGGCGTCTACGTCGGCCGCGGCGTCCTCCGCAATCCCTGGATCCTCGCCCAGGCGCGCGATCTGATGGAGGGCAGGCCGGCTCGATCGATCACTCATGAAGAGCGTGGGCAGTTCCTGCTCGACTACATGCAGCTGCTCCTCGCCGAAAGCGCGAATGAAGAAGAGGGCTTTCGGCACTTGGCCGGCAGGCCAGCGGGCCAGCAGGCCAGCAGCCCACCGGCAATTGGTCGAGAGCGTTGGGTCATCAACAAGATTCGAGCGCTCTGCTCGTGGTACACCAAGGGGTTCGAGGGTGGCGCTCAGTTCCGTATTGGCGTCAATTCGACGAAGTCGGTCAGCGAATTGCGTGATCTCATTGAAATGTTCTTCCTGCTGCGGCCCGCTGGCCTGCTGGCCCGCTAGCCGGTTGGCTTGAGATGACGCCTGAAATCAGCATCAGCGGAAGGAAGATCGGGCCCGCCCATCCACCGCTGGTGGTCGCCGAAATCGGCATCAACCACGAGGGCAGCCTGGCTGTCGCGCGAGAAATGGTCGATGCGGCAGCTCGCGCCGGCGTCGAAGTCGTCAAGCATCAGACGCACATCGTCGAGGACGAGATGAGCGGTGCCGCCAGGAAGGTGGTGCCGGGTAACGCCGCCATATCGATCTACGAGATCATGCAGCGCTGCGCGTTGTCGGAATCCGACGAGAGACTCTTGCAAAAGTACGTCGAATCGAAGGGGATGATCTTCATCAGCACGCCCTTCTCGCGCGCGGCCGCCGACCGGCTGCACGGCATGAATGTGCCGGCCTACAAGATCGGATCGGGCGAGTGCAACAACCACCCGCTGTTGAAACACATCGCCGGCTTCGGCAAGCCGATCATCCTCAGTACCGGCATGAACACGATTGAAAGCGTGCGGAAAGCCGTCGAGATCTTCCGGGCCGCGCGCGTGCCGCATGCATTGATGCACACGACCAATCTTTATCCGACGCCGCCGCACCTCGTTCGCCTGGGGGCGATGGTCGAATTGGGCAAGGCCTTTCCGAATGCCGTGATAGGCCTGTCCGATCACACGACCGACAACGTCGCGTGCCTCGGCGCCGTCGCGCTCGGCGCGTCGATCCTCGAGCGCCACTTCACCGATCACATGTTTCGACCCGGGCCGGACATCGTCTGTTCGATGGACGAGAAGGCCTGTCGCGAGCTGATCCAGTCGAGCGCCAGGCTCCACACCGAGCTCGGCGGCACCAAGGGTCCGGCCAAGGAAGAGCAGGTGACAATGGACTTCGCGTTCGCAACCGTCGTCACCATCGCGCCGATCAGGGCGGGCGAGTTGCTCAGCAAGAAGAATCTCTGGGTGAAGCGCCCCGGAACCGGCTCGATCCCGGCCGAAGAATACGAGTCGTTGCTGGGCAGGAAGGCCCTGCGCGATCTACCGGCCGACGTCCATCTTGATCCAACCGATATCGATTAGGCCTGGGACATGTTGGCATCACGAATCTTCGTCGCCGGTCACCGGGGCCTCGTTGGCTCAGCGATCGTTCGCCGTCTCACGCAGCTCGGCTTCGAGAACATTCTTACCGCGACGCGCGAGCAGCTCGATCTCCGCGATCAGGCCGCGGTGAACTATTGGTTCCGCGCCAATCGACCGGAGTACGTCTATCTGGTCGCCGGCACCGTCGGCGGCATCATGGCGAACTCGACGCGGCCCGCCGAGTTCATTTACGACAACATGATGATCCACGCCACCGTCGTGCAATCGGCACACCTGTTTGGCGCCAAGAAGTTGTTGTATCTCGGCAGCTCCTGCATCTACCCGCGGGACGCGGCACAGCCGATCAAGGAAGAGGCGCTGCTGAGCGGGCCGCTCGAGCCGACGAACGAAGCCTACGCGATCGCGAAAATCGCCGGCATCAAGCTCTGTCAGTCATATCGGAAGCAGTACGGCTGCGACTTCGTGTCGGCGATGCCGACCAATCTTTACGGTGTGAACGACAACTTCGATTTGAACAGCTCGCATGTGCTGCCCGCGATGATCCGGAAATTCCACGACGCTCGCGAAGAGGGCCGGCAGGAAGTCGTGGTGTGGGGCACGGGGAAGCCCCGTCGCGAATTCCTCCACGTCGACGACCTGGCCGATGCGTGCGTGTTCCTGATGAAGAACTATAGCGACGAGATGCACATCAACCTCGGTACCGGCGAGGACCTGTCGATCGGCGAACTGGCGGAGACGGTGAAGCGGATCGTTCACCCGGCCGCGACGATCGTCTACGACACCTCGAAGCCGGATGGATCGCCGCGAAAACTGCTGGACGTATCCCGGCTGCATTCGCTCGGATGGCGCCATCGCATGTCGCTCGGCGAAGGCATCGAAGACACCTACAACTGGTTCCTGGCCAACTACGCCACGGCTCGCGGAGTATCGGCGTAGCCGGCAATCGCCAACCCAACGGCACCTCAAGTTGCTAAGATGCGATAGGACTTAGATGCCGCTGCGTGTCGGATTCGACCTGGATGGAACCGTCGCCGATATGTACGACGCCTTGCATCGCGAGGCGGTCAAACTGTTCGGCGAAAAGGTCCTTCGAAAAGCCGCTGACAAGACGTCGAAGTCGCCTTCCTTCGCTGAAGCCACCGGCGCCACCGGAGACTCGGCGGCTGCCAGGGCGCTCGAAAACAAGGCTCGTCACAAATCGGCGAAACCGGACGACGACGCGACGACGAACATCCCGATGCAGGAGCTGCATCTCACGGCGCGGCAGCAGATGCAGCTGTGGGACCACGTCAAGAAGATCGAAAACTTCTGGCTCACGCTGCCCGAGCTCGAAAAAGGAATCATCGCGCGAATCGCCAAGAGCGCGCGGGAGCGGCGCTGGGAAGTGATTTTCCTGACGACCCGGCCGTCCACGGCAGGCGACCTGGTGCAGCTGCAGTCACAGCAGTGGCTTGAATCGCACGGTTTTCAGTATCCGAGCGTGTTCGTCGTGCAGCGCTCCCGCGGCAAGATCGCTGATGCGCTTCAGCTCGACGCGTTTGTGGACGACCGTCCCGAGAATTGCCTCGACATCGCGGTCGAGTCCAAGGCCAAAGTGATCCTGATTTGGCCGGGCGATCTGAAGGACGTGCCGGCCGGCGCCAAGCGCCTCGGCGTGCGTCCCGTGAATACGATCTCGGAAGCGATGGCGCTGCTCGAACAGCTCGACGACATCCGCAGCCATCCAAGTCTAATGCGCTCGCTCAAGCGTGCCTTCGGACGCGACAACGCCGACGTCTGATTATTGCAGCTCCGCCAGGCTGGTCGCGAGGAAGTCGTACGCGAGGACCGCATCCGCCGAGGTGAACAACAGCCTGCCGAGATCATTGTGCGAGGGATGATCCAGGTAGGCGCGTAAGTCCGTTTCGGAATCAAACTCGAGGATGGCCGAGTACTCATAGTGCTCGGCCATTTGTGTTTCGTAGCCAGGACGGTTCAACAGGAGGCGCTTGCCGATCGTGGCGCGCTTGATCTCGGAAATGCCCTCGACGGCGGCGCGAAGCGCGTTCACCAACGCTCGCCGTTGCTCGGCGCTGAGCGTCGCGCGCGGACGGAAGAAGACGATATGCGCGATCACTTGTCGTCGTCTTTCTTACGACCCTGCTTCTTGTCCCATTTCTGCCGGATGTTCTGCTTGAAGCGCGACCATTTCGCCTTCTTGGCGTCCTTGTACTTCTGGCGCGGATCGCGGTGCTCTCCGCCGGGGCGCCACTTGCTGTCGCGCGGCGTTTCGATCCCTTTTGATTTCTTGTATTCCTCTTTGGGGATCCACGCGCGCTTCGCGCGCGTTCCAGGTTCCGGGTTCCGGGTTTCGGATTCGGTTTTCGGTTTCCACTCGAGCCTCTCGCCGCTTGGAGGGCGCGATGAGGTCCCGGGGCCGGGAGGCCTTGAGGTCTTGGGTTTCCACTCGGTCTTGCGATCGCGATCGAAGGAACGCTTGGGCTTCCACTCCGCCGTGCGATCCCGATCGAAGGAAACCTTCGGCTTCCACTCTGGCTTGCGATCGCGGTCGAAAGAGCCTTTCGGCTTCCACTCCGCCTTGCGATCGCGATCGAAGGAGCCTTTTGGCTTCCACTCCGCCTTGCGATCGCGATCGAAGGAACCCTTCGGCTTCCAGTCCGTCTTCCGATCGCGGTCGAAGGAGCTCTTCGGTTTCCACTCGGATCGTTCGGGTCGTTCCGATCGCTTCGGCGCGGGCGTGAATGCGCCTTTGGGCTTCCAATCGAGCTTCTCTGAACCAAGGGGCTTACGGGCTTGCGGGCTTGCGGGCTTGCGCGTTTGCTCGTTTGCGGGCTTGGGCGTCCATTCAGGGCGCTCTGAACTTCTGGGGCTTGCAGGCCGTCCGGCTCGCGGGCTTGAAGGACGATCTCGAAAGCTGCCGCCTTGCCTCGAGTCTCCACGGCGGCCCATCTCGCCTCTCGCGCGCATCGCTTCCTGCGCATCGAGACGTGAAGGCCACAACTTCCCATTCTGAAACCACATCATCGTCGCCGACGCGTGCTTTTCCTTGAGGCGATTGAACGTCGGCAACAGGTCTTCCTTGGCGCCGGCCCGGAAGGCGGTCGGTTGATCGTCGACGAGGATCGTCCAATAGGCGTAGCGCGGGGGCATGAAAGAACTATCCTACCTGAATGGAGTTGGTCGGTGCGCCGGTGACCGAGCTGAAGACGCTGCTCACGCAGTCATTCGAGGATTGGAGCCAGGAGGGCCGGTCGTGCGCGCTTTCGGGCGGCGCCACGGCGTTGATTTTCCTTGGCGCGTTGAGGAACGCCACCGTCGACTGGCGGAAGATCGTCCTGTTCTGGGCCGATGAGCGAGCGGTGCCGCCGGATGATCCCGACTCCAACTACGGCCTCGCGGAGCGGATGCTGTTGTCGCCGCTCGGAGCAAGGGCTCCGCGCGCGATCAGAATGCCGGCCGAAGTGAATCTTGGCCAGGCGGCCATTTGGTACGACGATGCGCTCGCGACGGAGTTGGACAACGGCGCGCTGGATCTGGCGATCCTCGGTGTCGGCGAAGATGGCCACGTCTGCTCGCTCTTTCCAGGACACCCGGCGCTCGCCGAGGAGCATCTGCGAGCGGTGGCGATCGAAGACGCGCCGAAACCACCGGCACGACGATTGTCATTGACGCTGCGATATGTGCTGCAGACCAAGCAGATTTGGCTGGTCGCCGTGGGAGCGCGAAAGCTGTCCGTGCTTCAGGCGGCGATCAATAGGACCAGCAGCTCAACGCCAATCGACATTCTGATGCGGCAGGGGAAAGACGTCACGGTCTTTACCGATCAGACCATTCGTCGTTAGAGGCGCTTCAGCTTCTCCACGAGCGTCGTTCGCTTCAATCCCAGCAATCGTGCCGCGGCGCCCTTGTTCTGCTCGGTGCGCGCGAGCGCGCGTTCGATCATGTCTTTCTCGATTTGGGCGATCAACACGGGCAGATCGATGCCGCCGGCCGGCAACTCGACGACCGGCTTGGTCATGGCCTCGCCCGTCGCCTGAAGATCAGCGGGCAAATCACCGACCTCGATCTGCGGGCGGCTGCCGCTCACGGCGATTGCCCGTTCAATCGCGTTCTCCAGCTGACGGACGTTGCCCGGCCAGGCGTACGCCATCAGCCGCCGCATCGCGTCCTGTGAGACGGTGACTTCGCGATCCGGCGCGAATTTCTCGACGAATCTTTGCACGAGCAGCGGAATGTCCTCGATGCGCTCGCGAAGCGGCGCGATGTGCACGGGGATGACGTTCAGGCGATAGTAGAGGTCCTCGCGGAACGTTCCGTCCTTCACCATCTTCGAAAGATCCGCGTTGGTCGCGGCGACGATGCGAACGTCGACCTTGATCGTGCGCGTATCGCCGATGCGCTCGAACTCCCGTTCCTGCAGCACGCGCAGCATCTTCATTTGCAGCGGCATCGGCATGGTGCCGACTTCGTCGAGGAAGAGCGTGCCGCCGTCAGCCTGCTCGAGGCGGCCCTGGCGCATCGCGACGGCGCCGGTAAACGCGCCACGCGCGTGACCGAACAGCTCCGCGTCGAGCAGGGTTTCCGGAATGGCGCTGACGTTGATGGCCACGAAGCGGCCGCGATGGCGCGGGCTGGTTTGGTGAATCGCGCGCGCCACCATCTCCTTGCCCGTGCCGGTCTCGCCGGTGATGAGGATCGTGGCCGCGGTCGGCGCGACGGTTTCGATCAACTGAAAGAGCGCGCGCATCGGCGCGCTCTTGCCGGCCATCGATCCCAGTCCGAATCGCTCGTCCAGTTGTTGATGCAGATACGCGTTCTCGCTTTGCAGCCGGCGCTGCTCGAGCGCGGAGTTGAGAACGTGGATCAACTCGTCGAACTGAAACGGTTTCGCGATGAAGTCCGCGACGCCCATCTTGGTCATGTCGACGGCGTCCTTCACCGTGCCATACCCGGTGACGACAATCGCGACGATGCTGGGATAGCGCGTGAGCGCGGTTTCGACCACCTCGCGGCCGTCGACGCCCGGCAGGCGGAGGTCGGAGACGATGACGTCGAAGGCGAAACCGTCGATCGCCTTGACCGCAGCCTCGCCGTCCGCGGCCTCGGTCACCTCGTAACCAGAATCCCTAAGTCTTTCAGCTACAACACTTCGCAGGGCTTCCTCGTCGTCTACGAGGAGGAGGTGAGGCATTGGTTGTCAAAGTATTGACGGTCTGCTCACTGCTGTCAAGGGCTGCATGGCTAATCTCAGAAAGGCTTGCACCGATACACCCTTTGGAGGCAACCCCAGTGGAACGGCAAACAGTCAGCATTATGAAGGCGTGCGAGATGGTCGGCGTGAGCCGCCGCACGATCTACAACTGGATTGCGGCGAACAAGGTGGAGTATCTGCGCACCGCCGGCGGCAGCATCCGGATCTTCGTGGATACGCTGTGGCGCGAGCCGGACGGCACCAAGCACCCGTCGAATCACACCGCGGCCTAACCGGTATTCGTGCTGTGGGTGCAATGACCACCAGCTCGAAAGAGTTGCTGCATAAATTGAATAACCAACTCGGCGTGATCCTCGCTCACGCCGAGTTGCTCGAGACCAAGGCGCAGGACGCGGCGCAGAAGGCGCGCGCGTCCCAGGTCGTCAACGCCGCCTTGCAAGCGATGGCTGTTTCTCGCGAACTGCGAGAAGCGGTCGGCGACGAATAATCCATTCCCGCCAGATTTCGCCGGAAATCCTCTCGACTCTACAGATCCGTATGGCGTCCGAGGGCTGCCAAGACCCTAGGCCGATCGTCGTACGCGAAAACTCTCCGTCGATTACCAATTCGTAATTGCACATGCAAAAAACAGCCTGTTAGCCAAATATTTGACGCACAAGATGTAGAAAGCGTCAAATATTTGTCATTTCATGGATGAAATCCGGACGCATTTTTGCGCATGCCATGGCGGGAAGATCCGTGTAACTACCTGATATTTCTAACAGTTACGAGGCCCAGCTGGTTTCGAATCCGGCTCGCACCGACATTCCTGAAGCTCTGGCATCGCAGTTGCCTCTAGGGCGGGCAAGATGAAAACTTCCCCGACTCACCGTGTAGAAGCAGGGCTGCCGTTCGTTGAAGCGCTCGCGAGGCGCATGGCGGCGACCATGCCGCATTCGATTGACCTCAGCGACCTCGTCCAGGACGGTGTGATCGGCCTGATCGATGCCGCGCATCGTTTCGACGATTCGCGCGGCATCAAGTTCGAGACCTTCGCCGAGCGGCGTATCCGCGGCGCGATGATCGACGCGCTGCGCAAGGATGCGTGGCCGCGCGGTGTTCGCCGCGTCCGTCGCGAGCTCGAAGCGGCCCGCGAGAAGCTGCGTGCGACGCTCGGACACGAGCCGTCACTCGCGGACCTCGCGGAAGCGGTCGGCTCCGACGAGAAGCGCCTGGGCAAGACCATCGTGCGCATCAACACGATCGAGTCGACGTCGCCGTTCTCGAGCGCGGAAAACGTCGACGAGGCGCAGCTGCCCGCGGTGCTGGTGCCCGCCGAGCCGGAGCGCCCCGACCTGCAGTACGAGCGCGACGAGGTCAAGAATCGCGTGCGCAACGCCATCGCCACGCTGCCGGCGCGCGAGCAGCGCGTCATCGCCCTCTACTACTACAACGAAGTGACGATGAAGGACATCGGCGCGGAGCTGGGCGTCAACGAATCGCGCGTCTCGCAATTACATGCGCGCGCCATTCGCCGCCTGCGCGAAGCGCTCGGAGCGGAAGTCACGCCCGTGGCCGCATCGGCCGCCTTGCGTGACGCGATTGCGGCAATGGAAGCCAAGCCCAAGATGGCGAAAGCTTCCTTGCCGGAATCGGACACCCGGGTGCCGGAGGCCGCCCAGAAGCGCGCCGGTCTCGTGCTGGTCAAGTCCGACAGCGGCAATCACGCCAACGTGTCGCGCGCCGCGCGGAGCAAGTCACCCAACCTGAAAGGCTTGGAGAGCCAGCGACAGCCGGTTTCCTCCAAGAACCGCTCAGCGTCGGTCCCGGCGACATCGCCGGTCACGAAAATCACGCGACGCGCGAGCGTCGGCGTCGCCGCCGCCATCGCGCGGTAGAACTGCATGCCGTCAATGCGCGGCATCTTGAGATCGCACACGATCAAGTCGTAGCGGGCTTCGGTGAGGCGGGTCAGTCCCTCCTCACCGTCGCCGGCCCGATCGACGGTGAAACCGGCATCGGACAACGCTTCCGCCACGGCCACGGCCAGCGCCGGCTCGTCCTCCACCACCAGCACCCGCAATCCCTTGAACGCGTCGAGCGAGATCGGCTGCTGCGCCGTTCTCGCCGCGGGCGCGTTCAGGTGCTGACCTGATACCGGCAGCTCGATGAAGAACGATGCGCCCTGGCCCGTCCTGGAGGTGAGCCAGATGCGCCCGGCGTGCTCCTGCACGATCGCATAGGCCACGGTGAGCCCGAGCCCGGTCCCCTGGCCCACTTCCTTCGTCGTGAAGAAGGGATCGAAGACCTTGCCCTGCCGCTCCTCCGGCACGCCCGGCCCATCGTCACTCACCTCGAGCACGAGGGAGCCGCGGTCGTGGTCGTGAGACGTGCGGATGACGATCGTCCCCTTGCCGTTGGCGGTGATGCAGGCCTGTTCGGCATTGATCAGGAGGTTCAGCAGGACTTGTTTGATCTGATGACCGTCGGCGAAGACATCGGGCAGGCCGCTGGCCAGTTCCTCGACGATCTTGATGTTCGAGACCTTCTGTTCGTAGGCGCGCAGCGCCAGTGTCTCCCGCACGATCTGGTTGAGATCGACCATGGCCCGGGTGGTCTGGCGCTTGCGCGCGAAGGTCAGAAGATTGCGAACGATGCGCGCCGCGCGCTCCGATTCGCCAAGGATGACCTCGAGACCCTGCTTCGTCTTTTCGTCGACATCGCGTTCCGAGAGCCGCTCGGCCCACGACAGGATCGTCGCCAGCGGATTGTTCAGCTCGTGTGCGACGCCCGAGATGGTCTGTCCGAGCGCGGCCATCTTCTCGGCCTGCAGCATCTGGTAACGCCCGTCGCGGCTTTGATCCTCGCGTTTCTTCCGTTCGCTGACGTCTCGGATGAGCGCCTCGATCGACAACGGCGAGGCGCCCGGAGCCCTGAGCTCCTGCGGGCCCGAGGTCCTGGGGTCCGCATGCGATGCGGTCGCCGAGACCTCAATCCAGATCGGCGTGCCGTCCACGCGGCGGACGCGAAGCAGGTGATCCATCACGCCGCCGTCGCGATCGAGAAGCTCGATGAACGTCTGCCGCGCCTGTGGGTCGACGAACCGCGCGGCTTCGAATGGCTGCACGAGACTCTCAGCGGCGTCCGGTGGATAGCCGAAGATCGCCTTGAGATGCGGATTGGCGGCGTGAGTGCTGGTGCTGCCGGCGCCGAGGGTGCCGAGGTAAACACCCTCGCGCACCGACTGGAACAAACGCGCGAACGCCAGGTTGCGCTCGTCCAAGCGCGTCTACTTCTTCGCGGGTGGTGCGGGGGTAGGCGTCCGGCCACCGGCGTTGCCCGGCGCCCAGCGGCGTTCGATCGCGGCGCGAATCGCCACGACGTCGGCGCCAGAGTTATAGAGCTGCATCGACTCGCGCGCGACGTCGACGCAGATCGTGCATCCAAAACCGTGGGTGTCCCACTCGAGCACGTTGCCCCTCGCATCGCGACGCGCGATGAAGCACGACTCGTTGGCCTTGTGCCCCTGCTCGCCGCAGCCGCAATAGCACGGCACGTACTTGAGGATTTCCGGGTGTTGCGCGGCGAAGTCGTAGGTGGCGCGAACGACGTCCATCGGACGCACCGGCGCGAAGCCGACGCTCGGCAGCGGCGGCGTCGAGACGCGCATGCGAACGGGACCGGACGCAGACTTCGAATCGGGTTTGGTGGTTTGTGTGCTCGCGGCCTTCGGCGTCGACTGTGCGGCGACCACGATGGTCGTCACCAGGGTCACCCCGGCAATGCCGAGCCAAACCGTGACGTGTTTCCCGAGATTCATGACGTTCACTTTACAGCAGCCGGTAGCCGGTCGCCAGTAGCCAGAACCGCACATGAATACTGCTGGCTACCGGCCACTGGAATACTGGATACTTCGCGTATCCAGCAATGAGATTTTTTGGGCGCCAGGATCTGCTCCTGATCGCGGCGTTGGCCACCGCGCTCGTCATCGTATTCTCATCGTCCATTTCGCGCGCGCTCGATTACGCGCGCGAGGTCGAACGGCAGAGCGGCCTCACGCTGATGCCGGCGCTGGTGATTTTGACCGCCGCGTTCTTTTTCCATCAGTACCGCCGCAACCATCAGCAGCAGGCGAAGGCGGAAGCGGCGATGCTGGCGACGAAAGAGGCGGAGCATCGCGCCGAAGAGCTCGAACGGCTCGTCGCCTTCGGCCAGGCGCTGGGACGTTCACTCGACTACGACAGTATCCGCGCATCGGTCAGCCAGCACCTGCCGCGCATCGCGTGCACCGAGAACGTGTGGGTGCTCGTGCAGCAGGGATCGGAATGGCACGCCCTCACCGGCGACACGCGCGGCGCCGAGGAAGTGCTCTGGGCCGACCTTGCCGAGCAGCTCCTGGCGAGCAGCGACGAGCTCGCACCGGGCCCGGCGCCTGAGCCGCACACGTTCGGCATTCCCCTGCTCGTGGCCGGCAAGGCAGTGGGCGTGCTTGGCGTCCGCCCCGCAACCGGAACCCTGCCGGCCGATCGCCGTCGCATCATCGAAGCCGCGGCGGCGCTGCTCGCCGTGTCGATCAAGAATGCGCAACTCTTCCGCGAGGTCAAGGACAACAGCGTCAAGGACTCGCTCACCGGCTGCTTTACGCGCACGCACGCGTTCGACATGATCGACGCCGAGCTGCGCCGGGCGCGACGCAGCCAGACGCCTGTCTCGATGATCGTGTTCGATCTCGATCACTTCAAGGATGTCAACGACCGTTATGGCCACTTGTGCGGAGACGCGGTGTTGAGCGCGGTCGGCAAGCGGATGAAGGAAGTGTTGCGCGGCTCGGATCTGAAGTGCCGCTACGGCGGGGAAGAGTTCCTCGTGCTGCTTCCCGAAACCCCGCTCCACGGCGCGCGCCGAGTGGCGGACACGCTGCGACGCGAGATCGCCGAGCGGCCGGTGCCGTGGTCAGGCGAGGGCCTGGCGGTGACCGCGAGCTTCGGCCTGGCGCAGACCATGCCGGGCGAGGTCAACGTGCAGGCCGTGATCGCGCGCGCGTATCAGGCGTTGTATCGAGCGAAAGACGACGGACGCAACTGCGTGCGCATTGCCGCTGAAACAGTCGCGCTGATCACGGATGAGACGCAGAGGCAGAATCGGGTCAGCTGACGTTCAACGTCACCGTCGTCCGACGATCCATGTCCCCGCGAGAACGAGCGCAGCGGCGACGAGTATCCGGGCCGAGAGGGGCTCGTTCAGCAGCAGGGTTCCCAAGGCGACGGCAATCATCGGATTGATGTACGCGTAGAGCGAGACGAGCTGCAGCGGCAGGTGCTGAATCGCGTAGATGTAGGCCGAGTAGGCGACGAGCGAGCCGGCGATGCTGAGATAGAGCATCGCGGCGATCGTGCGCGGCGTGAACGAAACGTGCGCCCAGTCGCCGTGCGCGGTTGCGGCGCCGAGCAGCATGATGCCGCTGAAGACCATCTGCAGCGCCGTCGAGCGAAAGGGATTGTCGCCGAGCTCGTGCCGCTTCGCGAACGACGTGCCGATCACCCAGCCGATGCACGCGAGCTGGATCGCGAACACGCCGATCACAAACGATCGGCCGCCCGCGCCGCCGTTGGTCATCTCGGGCCACACCAGCACGACGATGCCGCTGAAACCGAGGCCCAGGCCGGCGAGCGATCGCTTCGAGAAGCGCTCGCCATTCGGCAGCAGGCGCTCGAGCAACGCCGACCAGAACGGCGTCGTCGCGATCAGGACGGCGGTGAGGCCGCTGGCGACAAACTGCTGCGCGTAAACGACGAAGCCGTTGCCGACGATGTTCATCAGGAATCCGAGCAGGGCGAGCGGTGCCCACAGCCGCGGCTTTGGCAGCCCGCGCCCGGTCGCCAGCATCAAGCCGGACATGATGACGCCCGCCGCCATCCATCGCAGGCCCGCGACCAGCAGGACGGGGATCGTCTCGAGCGCGACGTGAATGCCGAGATACGTCGTCCCCCAGACGACGCAAACCGTGATGAAGGACAGATGCGCGAGGCTCACGCCTTGACCAGCTCCCTCGGGATCGCGATCCGCGGATCCTCCTTCACCGTTTCAAGAACGATCGTCGTCCGGGTCGACGTCACCAATGGCGCCGCGGCGATTTGCTGGCGGAGAATCTGACCGAGATGCTCGGCATCGCGCGCGCGGACCTTCAGCAGGTAACAATCGTCGCCGGCAACATGGTGAACCTCGAGGACCTCTGGAATCCGGGAGAGCTCCACGGCGGACGGCATGTCCGGACCGTGCTCGGAGGTCCTGACGGCCACAAATGCCAGCATCCCGCGGTCGACCACGTGAGGGTCGATTAGCGCGACGTAATCCTTGATAATGCCCTTGGATTCGAGCTT
>AR_comb_assmDRAFT_10368816_pt1 | contig 13406 bp, 8 predicted proteins | sample ArasoioldDNA_FD_10543 | JGI IMG/M metagenome (IMG submission 10543) | reverse complement strand
TTGATCATCGTGTCGATCACTTGCGTCAACTCCGTGAGCTTCAGGATGAAACCGGCGGCTTCACCGGATTTGTTCCATTCGCGTTTGAGCCGCAGACAACTGTTTTGTCCCACATAAAGGCTGCCTCCCCGGTTGAGCAACTCCGCAATCTCGCTGTTAGCCGCATTTACTTGGATAATATTGATCATCTCACTGCCTATTGGGTCAGTATGGGCCTGCCGCTCGCGCAGGTCTCACTTAGTTACGGCGTAGACGATTTGCACGGCACGATTCTGGAGGAAAAAATCTTTCATATGGCCGGCGCCACTACCCCACAGCAGCAGACGACCGCGGCTCTTGAACACGCGATTCGCGAAGCGGGGCGAGAACCTGCTCAGCGAGATAGTCATTATCGCCGTATCACTCCTACGCATTCCATTTCCGTCAATGGCACTGCGCGAGTCGGAACGGAACACGCCTACGCATAGTGTCAGGGCGAGAATCGGTCGGACCAACCAAAGCGCCGCGGATTGGGTGTGTTAAGTATCTCAACGCGCGACCCTTGATTCATGGATTGCCAGGCGAAGTCGTTTTTGATCATCCCAGCAAACTGTGCCAGCAACTTGACGATGGCCTCCTGCAAGTCGCGCTGACCTCTAGCTTCGAATTCCTTCGGAACCCGGTTTATGTTTTGGTCGACGACGTTTGTATCGCTTCAAAGGGTCCGGTTTATAGTGTTTTTTTGGCGCACGCCGGTGACCTTTCTGAAATCGAGGAGATTGAAGTCGACCCTGCCTCTTTGACGTCAACCAATCTACTGCGTTGTCTTCTCTCCGAACGCGGCCTGACGCCAAGATTAGTTGCAGGCAGTCCATTGGTGCAACGAGCTGTCACATCGCGATTGGCGAAATTCTTCATCGGTGATCAAGCGATTCGATTTCGTGAACGAAGCGGTGCTGCACTACGCTTCTGGGATTTGGGGGAGGAGTGGGAAAAGACCACTCATTTGCCCTTTGTGTATGCTCTTTGGCTGATCCGACCTGAGGTCGCTTCTCCAAAACCGATAGCGGACAGTCTTCGGGCCTGTCGGGACGACAATCTACGAGAGCTCGATTCACTTATCGCGGCTGAAAAGGAGTTCAGTCCACAGTTTTGCGCCCGATATTTCCGCGAATGTCTGACATATCATCTTGGCCCGCGAGAAAAGGAAGGCTTGGCAATGTTTCGAAAACTCTGTGAAAAAAATCGCCTTCTACGTCCGTCCACATCCTTGGTGGCATAAGTCGCAACGAAGAGCATCGCCCTTTTCTTGCCATGGAACCACGGCGGAAATAGTCTGATCGGTGCAAAAACGTTGGATCCTCGCGCCAAGTGAAGATGGAGCGCAATCTGATATTGGTTGGTCAGAAATCTGCGGCTTGCCGTGCATAACGGAGCTGTTGAAAAGGAAGGGGTTCACGAGCGCAGATGAAGTGAATGCGTTTTTGCAGCCCCGACTTAGTTTCCTCAGCGATCCATTCGGTTTGCCGAACATGGCAGCCGCTGTGAATCGAATTTTGCTCGCGGTGGACCGCAAGGAGCGCGTTGTTCTTTTCGGCGATTACGATGTTGATGGTGTGACCTCGCTCACCCTCCTGGCGGAAATGCTAGGTTCTTATGGCGCGGATCCAAACCTTTTTCTACCGCTTCGGATGGAGGAAGGCTACGGCCTCAGTCGGGAAAGTGTTAATCGATGCTGCGAACAGCATAACCCCGAGCTTTTAGTCGCAGTTGATTGCGGTACTTCGTCGTTGGGTGAGATTGCTGAGCTGCAACGCCGCGGAGTCGACGTCATTGTTCTAGATCACCACGAGCCGAAGGCCGCCTTACCCAACTGTGTGGCAGTGGTGAATCCAAAGACGGAACCAGGCTCTATATTTCATTATCTTTGCAGCGTGGGGATCGCGTTTAAGCTTTGCCACGCCTTGCTCAAGACGCGGCCGTTACCAGGATTCGACCTGAAAGCGAACCTCGACCTGGTCGCACTTGGGACGGTGGCAGACATCGTTCCATTGCAGAATGAAAATCGAATCTTCGTACAGCGCGGAATGGTCGAAATTGCGCGATCAAAGCGGTTGGGTATTCGAAAATTAATGGAGGTCGCCGGCATCCGCGCGCCGATTACAGCAGCAGACATTGGTTTTCGGTTAGGGCCACGCCTGAATGCGGCAGGGCGCCTCGCGACTGCCGAGAAAGCGCTACGCCTCTTGCTCACTAAGGACGAACGGGAAGCAACAGAACTCGCTAATGTGCTCGACAGTCAGAATCGCGAACGACAGGCGGTAGAAAAAAAGATCTGGGCCGAAGCCGAAGAAGAATTGGGAAAAATTTTCGACTCCGAACGAGATGCCGCCATTGTTCTTGGCGCGCGCGAATGGCACCATGGAGTTTTAGGAATTGTTGCGTCCCGATTAGCGCGAGCATATCACCGACCAACGTTGTTAGTTGGTTTTGACCCGTCCGGCCTTGGCAAAGGGAGCGGTCGAAGCATCGAGGGCTTTTCACTTGTCGAGGCACTCGGCCATTGTGAGAAATGGTTGGAAAAATTTGGTGGACATGAAATGGCTGCGGGACTCACCGTGCGCGAGGAACAGTTTCCGGCGTTCGCGGAAGCGTTCCGACAGAAAGCGCGCGAATCAATTTCTACCGAGAATTTACAACCGCGTTTGCATCTCGATCACGAACTGACATTCTCTGATCTGAACGGCGACTTGTTACGATGGCACCAGGTGCTGGAACCATTCGGTAACGGCAACGGACAACCGATGTTCTTCGCACGCGCGGTCGAGCCCGCGGTTGCGCCTCGGATTTTGAAGGAGAAACACCTTCTTCTCCATCTGCGCCAAACAAACCACTGTTGTCGGGCGATTTTTTTTGACGGCGCTTCAGTCAAATTACCCTCTTCACCTTGGGACATCGCTTTTCGTTTGGAGGCGGACGAATACCAAGGCGAAACGCGATTGCAAATTCAAATCGAGGCGTTACGCGAATCGGGACCGACATGATCCAACTCACCCAATCGCTCGATCAGTTAGACTGGATTCCGCGTCCTAAGTTGACGGCACTGCGGCGTCTCGGAATCGAAACCGTGGAGGACGTGGTAACCCATTTTCCATTTCGATATGAAGACCGCCGGACCTTTGCCCGATTTCCAAGCGAGGAAAGTGATGTTCCGATTTGCCTTTGTGGTGAGGTGGTGAAAACCCGGTTACTCCGCTTCGGCGGCTGGAAAAAGATCTTTGAAGCGACCTTGCAGGAGTCGGAGGCGAATGCTCTAAGTCAACCTCTGGTCTTGCGATGGTTCAATTTGCATTACGTGCAAAGAATGATCGCGACCGGACAGCGCTTGGTCGTGTTTGGCAAACCACGATTACGCGGACGTCGGATATGCATGGAGCACCCTGAGTTTGAGATTATCGAGACTAACGACGAGATCTCAATGCACTTTGGCCGGATCACTCCGATCTACCCCGCAACCGAAGGGCTTCCACAGCGAACGCTGCGCGGACTGATTTATCGCCTGCTCAAGGATCTGGACAAAGAATCCGTTGAAACACTTTTGCCTACGGGGATTGATTTGGGCGAGCGCGTTTCCGCGTTGCAGAAAATTCACTTTCCGGCGAGTCAGGAAGATATTGGCCCAGCTCGGGAGCATCTTGTTTTTGCGGAGTTCTTCGCCATGCAGCTATTGATTGCATCGCGACGATCTGCGGCCTCGAATCGCCATGGAAAGGCACATTGTGGGAATGGAGCTTTACTTCAAAAGTTCGTGGATGGTCTGCCGTTTGATCTGACCAAGGCCCAAAAACGCGTAATCGACGAGTTGCAGCACGACCTTGCCACTAATCGGCCGATGAACCGTTTGCTACAAGGCGATGTTGGCTCTGGTAAAACAGTAGTTGCTATCACGGCCATGTTACTGGCCGTCGAAGCCGGATTCCAAGCTGCCCTGATGGCACCAACGCAGATTCTTGCTGAACAGCATTACGCGGTACTTTGCCGCTGGCTCGAACCACTCGGGGTTAAAATCTCCCTTCGAACTGGGGACCGTAGGGAGGAAAATTTTTTGCCGCTCATTAGCGGTAATGGAGCTCCGGATATTCTCGTAGGAACGCACGCACTTCTTTACGAAGGCGTTTCGTTTGAGAATCTCGGTCTTTCCGTGATTGATGAACAACATAAGTTCGGCGTCTCACAACGTGCGCGATTGACCGCTCGCGAACCGGCTCCTGATGTACTCGTTATGACCGCGACACCAATTCCCCGAACGTTAACGATGACTGTTTACGGCGACCTTGATGTGTCGGTCATCGATGAAATGCCAGCGAACCGCGGGAAAGTAATCACCGCCGTTCGCGATCGTTCTAAACTTGGTGAGGTGCTCACCTTCATGCGTAGCCGGCTTGAAGCAGGACAGCAGGCGTACGTAATCTATCCGTTAATTGACGAGAGCGATAAGCTCGATGTCAAAGCGGCAGCGGCCGAGTTCGACACTTGGTGCGAGCGACTGCGGCCTTTTCGATGTGAGCTATTGCACGGCCGAATTCCAGCTGCGGAAAAACAAGCTATCATGGATCGATTTCGGCGCGGAAAAACGACCACGCTGATTAGCACAACCGTAATCGAAGTTGGTGTGGACGTTCCGAACGCTACAGTCATGCTGATCGAGAACGCGGAGCGCTTTGGCCTTGCTCAATTGCACCAGCTCCGTGGCAGGATTGGCCGAGGCAAACATAAATCATATTGCGTTCTTCTAAGTGATGGTGAGTCGCCTGAGACGGTGGCGAAACTTGCTGTTTTGGAACGGACTAGCGATGGATTTGAGGTCGCGGAAGCAGATTGGGAAATGCGCGGGCCAGGCGACCTATTGGGGACAGCGCAGAGCGGTTTGCCTGCCTTGAAGTTAGGTAATCTACGGACCGATGCGCGGATCATGAGAGAAGCCCGAGCCGCAGCCATCGCCTTGCTTGATGCCGATCCAGAGCTTCAGGCGCCAGACAATCAACGTTTTCAGCAATTGATTGTCGAAGAACGGGGACGTACGTTTTCAGGTGTTAGTTAATGAAAAATCTCCTTAAATTCCTCTTATTCGTTTTACTTGTTAGTGCCGCGATTTCTGCGCTTTATGATTATCGCCTTAGGCATGGCGGCTTGAAATTTCTCGCGCCGACTCCGGAAAAGTACACCCTGGCCAGCTCTCCAAGCGTCGATCCCAAAGAGGTCATGGGCTTGGACAACCTGAATAAGGAGCGGCGCGCTCTTGTCAGTAGCATCTTACCTGCGGTCGTAAGTGTGAAGACCTCGAAAAAAGTGGTGAATCGCCGAAGTTGGGGCCTTGATCCGTCCGATTTCTTTAACCGCAACCCTCGTCAATTCCGCAACCCGAATGAGGAGGAGATGGTACAGAATTCGTTGGGCTCGGGGGTCATCGTTTCTAATGAAGGCCACATCATCACCAATAATCATGTTATCGAACAGGTGGACCAAATTGAGGTCATGCTCAGCGATGGCCGCGCTAAGACAGCCCGCCTAGTTGGAGCGGATGCGATGGTTGATCTCGCAGTTTTGAAAATCGACGAGCCAAACCTAAAACCGCTCAAGTTCGGAGATTCAGATTCCGTCCAAGCGGGAGATTTTGTTGTCGCTATCGGTAATCCTTTCGGATTCGAGGAAACGGTGACGGATGGGATAATCAGTTCAAAAGGACGTCCGAATAGAGTCGATGGTTTTGGCGACTACCTCCAAACAAACGCAGCAATTAATCCCGGAAATAGTGGTGGTCCGCTCGTTAACCTGCGTGGCGAAATTATTGGAATTAATACGGCAATCATTTCGAGAAGCGGTGGTTCGCAGGGTATAGGTTTTGCCATTCCTTCTAACACAGTCCGTAGCGCTCTAGAGAGTTTGCTAAAAAACGGTCGTATTATTCGCGGCTATCTCGGAATCGTTTCACGCAATCTCGGACCGGGCGCCAAACAGACCGACGGTGTTGTAGTTGATGACGTTTATCCCGATTCGCCGGCCGATGAAGCCCAAATGAAAAGGGGCGACGTTATCCGAAAGTTCAATGGTCACGACATTAAAAACTTCAACGAACTACGGACACTTATCTCTCAGGCCGAATTGAATAAACAGGTTGAGATCGAAGTGAATAGGAAGGGTCAGGTTCTAAAATTAACAACAGCGCTGAAGGAGCAACCTGTGGACTTCAAGACCGCTCGTATTAATCCCAGAGAGCCTCAGCAGTCGCCTAACAACCAAGGTCAAGCAGATGAGCCGGAAGATCAACCCGATGAGGCCGGCGTACTCGGTTCAATCGAAGTCGGCGAGCTTACGTCGGAAGCGATGCAGCGCCTCGATCTTCCGAAGAGCGTTCGGGGTGTAGTTGTAACAAAGGTGAGTGATAACGAAAGCGAATTGGGGGCGGGCGATGTAATCGAAGAGGTCAATCAACAGCCCGTCACTTCCGTTGCCGAATTTAAGCAAATTGTCGGATCTCTGGACCCAAACGAAACGCAAGTTCTTTCGGTTTGCAGGCATCGTACTCGATCGTTTGTCGTCCTGCGTCCCAGATAGGTTGACATCTACTGGATTAATACGTTAACCGAACGCGCACTGGGTCTTTCAGTTGCGAACTATCGGGTGAATAATCGCCCCGGGGCCCAGTCTAAGACCTGTAACATCGAAACTTATGAAACGAATGATTCTAGCGATAGTAATGATGATGCTCCTTCTGCCAGCCACCCGGCAGGCTGAGGCCCAAGTTGGCGTCTCCCTAAATTTCTTCTACGACAACATTGGAGGGGATGGCAGCTGGGTTGAGCTGGCTGATTACGGGTATTGCTACCAACCCGCAGTTGCTGTGACAAACGTCAGATGGCGCCCATACGCGGATGGATACTGGGCCTATACGGACGTCGGTTGGACTTGGATCTCCTATGAGGATTTTGGATGGGCCACTTATCACTATGGGCGTTGGGTCCGCCTTCGTGATCGCGGTTGGTTTTGGGTCCCTGGCCGTGAATGGGGTCCTGCTTGGGTTTCCTGGCGAACGGGCGGAAACTACGTCGGATGGGCACCTCTGCCGCCTCGTGGTGGTGACGAGTTCATCTACGAAGGCACGCCGATCACCGGACACGTCGACATAGATTACGATATCGGGCCGGCCTATTATAACTTTGTTGACGTTCGATACATCGGTGAACCCGTGCTTCGGGAGCGGATTGTCGAACCGCACATGAACGTCACCTACATCACCAACACGGTGAACGTGACCAACATCAGTTACGCCAACTCGATCGTCTACAATCACGGCCCCGACTACAACACGCTGAGCCAGTACTCAACCAGACCGATTCGCCGCATGACTGTGGAACGCGAGGCGAATATCGACGTAAATGCGGCGGCGAAATCGAATAGCCTAACGAAAGTACAGGGCGACAAACTTGTTGTCGCAGCACCGCTCGCCGTGGAAAAACCTGCGGCACCTGTGGCTCCCAAAGCGGTTAAGGAAAAGATTGCCAAACCTACCGTCGAACGTGGTTGGAGTGAGATCGCCGATCAAAAGGCTCAGACGGAGTTGAAACAGAAGATCAAGGGCGAGGATCCGAAGAGTATTCCTCCGCCAACCATCAAACCGCGCGACAAGGACGAGACCGCACAAGGTTCGCCCGCGGCTGCACCAGCCACTGGCGCGCCGCCTGCAGCTGGTACAACTCTTGGGGCCCGAGCCACGCCCGCGGCTGCCCCGACCTCCGCGGCAGGTGCTCCGGCTCGACCCGCCGTTACGACGGCGCCGAAAACTGTTGCGAGTCCTGCCATGACTCCCGACAGGAGTAAGGGCAAAGAGAAGGCTCCAGCGGGCGTTTCGCCCATGCCAACCGGCGCCGCACCCGCATTAACTCCTTCTGGAAAAGGTAAGAAGGAGACCGGAAAGCCCACACCTGGCCTCGCTCCGGCGGTACCGAATCTTCAGGGCTCGACTCCGGCTGTCGCTCCCAACAAGCCCAGCGAAAAGCGACAGGGGGCCCCGTCTAGCCTCGCAACTTCACCGGATGGAACGCCATTTCGGGAGCCACCAGCTCGCGATAAGGAGGCAAAAAAAGAGCGGCAGAAAGCTCCTGAGTTAATGCCCACGCAGCAACAGCCAAACGAGCCCACCGGGCTTCGGAAGCCAAAAAATGAGCCTCCCGCAGCGCCCCCGAGCCGTCAGGCGCCACCTGACGTTCAGCCGAAGCGACCGTTACCGCCAGAACGGATGACACCACCTACCCGACAGGTTCCGCTCCAAGCGCCGCCCCCAGCCGCCCAGCCGCCGCAACAGGCACCGCCCCCTCCACGGAAACAGGTGCCACCGCAGCGAACGGCGCCGCCGGCACCTGGACCGGATGCAAATGCACCGGCAAGGCAGGCTCCGCCTCAACAGGCACCTCAGCAAAATCGAGGGCAGGGCAAGAAAGGGAATCAGCCAGCGCCAACGCCACCCGGCCAATAACGGCTAGGAAATCACGAATTGAAACGGCCCCGAAGAAATTCGGGGCCGTCTTGCTTCAAAGGAGTTCCGCGATTTGGACAGCGTTAAGGGCAGCGCCTTTGAGGAGTTGATCACCGGAAACCCAGAACGAGAGGCCATTTTCTAGGGCGCAATCGAGGCGAACGCGACCGACCTCACAATTATCCTTACCAGCAGTAAAAAGTGGCATCGGGTAGCTGTTTTTTAGAGGTTCATCGACCAATTCCAACCCGGGGGCCTTGGCGAGAGCTTCATGCGCCTCCGCTACTGAGACAGGGCGATCGAATTCGGCACTGACTGCTACGGAATGGGCCCTATACACTGGAACGCGCACGCAGGTGACTGATGCCCTGAAGTTCGGTAGATGCATAATCCGCCGGGCCTCATTCTGCATTTTCATTTCTTCCTTGGTGTAGCCGCTTGGCAAGAAGGTGTCGACGTGGGGGAGGACGTTGAATGCAATCTGATGGGGATAGACGTCAGCTACCGGGGTCTGCTTTTGGGCAGTCGCTTCAACTTGAGATTTCAGTTCGGTAATTGCGCGAGCGCCACTACCAGAAACAGCTTGATAGCTTGCTGCAAAGACACGCCGAACGCCGAACGCCCTATGTAATGGGTAGAGCGCCATGAGTGCTACTGCGGTCGTGCAGTTTGGATTTGCGATCAATCCAGCATGTTGCTTGACGTCATCCCCATTTATTTCGGGAATAACCAGCGGGACGTCCGGTTCCATCCGAAAGACAGATGAATTATCGACGACGATTGCACCTGACTGCCGGGCGATTGGTACGTAGCGCCGTGAAATATCACCACCTGCGCTGAAAAACGCGACGTCAATGCCCCTGAACGATTCTGGCGTGAGTTCCTCCGTGACAATTTCCTTGTCTCGAAAGGAAACCGTTTTACCCGCCGAACGACTCGATGACAAAGGGAGTAACCGTTCAACCGGAAATCCACGACGTTCCATGACGCTAAGCAATTCAGCGCCCACAGCTCCGGTCGCGCCGACGACGGCCACGTGATAACTTTTGGTTTTCAGCACCACGAATCCTACTGCCACTCGCCAATGAAGAAAAGTGCACAGGCAAAGATTGACATTTCTGTGAGCAAGCAGCGGCTGACGCTCAAATTAGGGAGGAAGAAATTAGGTGAATATCCGGTTTCTACCTCCCAATTTGGTCTTGGAACGGAAGAGGGAAGTCTGAGGACTCCAACTGGGAGATTTCGAATCGTCGAAAAGATTGGCGACGGGCTGCCGCAGGGGACTGTTTTCAAAAGCCGCCGTCCCGTGAAGGCGACCAAAAAACTCCTGCAAACCGAAGACTTAATCATGACCCGGATACTTTGGTTGGATGGTCTTGATCCCGGAAACGCAAATACCCACGAGCGGTTCATTTATATTCACGGGACGAATCATGAGGAGAGCATCGGGAAACCAGTCAGCCATGGTTGTATCCGCATGAAAAACGCGGATTTGCTAGAGCTTTACAAATTGGTCGACGTCGACACGCCAGTAGCCATCAGGGCCTAAAACGGGGGATGGCGCTCCTGAAAAAAGTGGAGAAAAGCGTTGCGCGACTGGTAGTAACTGCCTAAATGACGACTGCAACTTGCAGGGAAAGGAGGCGAAACATTAAGTGAAAATTTTAAAAGCGATCATGATCGTGGCCGTTGCGGCCAGTGCGTTAAGCTTGGGGGCTTGTGCTCAGAGAAAAGAGGCCCCGGTCACGACGACATCAACCTATTCAAAATAACCGATTCAGTTGTCCGCCTGCGGATAGCTTTAACCAAAAAGGCCAGGCCGGCATGTCGGCCTGGCTTTTTTTTGTTAGCGTGATTCAGAACCGCGCCGTCCTTCGTTTCGAGAACCACGCTTGTTGTTTCGCCGAGCCATCTCTAATAAGATGCGAACGATGCAGCTGGCCGGCCAACCATTGTCGCTATCAGAAATCGTAGCCGTCGCGTTCGGCGATGGACCCGTCACGGTTGCGCCTTCGAGTCGCGAGCGAATTCAAGCGTCGCGACGAGTCGTTGAAAAGATCATCGCCGAGAACGGGGTGGTCTATGGAGTCAGCACCGGATTTGGTAAGCTCGCCGATGTCCAGATTCCAAGTGGGGAACTTCGCCAGCTTCAATTAAACCTCGTTCGGAGTCACGCTTGCGGCATTGGCAAGCCACTTTCCATTCATGAAGTGCGGGCGATGATGTTACTCCGCGCGAACGTGCTCACTCTCGGCTTAAGTGGGATTCGGGTCGAAGTAATTGAGTTGCTCTGCGAGCTGCTTAACCGGCAGATCCATCCTGTCATACCCGAAAAAGGTTCGGTCGGTGCGAGTGGGGATTTAGCTCCGCTGGCACATCTGGCCTTGGCACTCTTGGGCGAAGGCGAGGTCCTTTCTGCAAATGGCAATAGTCCCAGTTCCGAAGAGCTCGCTAAGGCGGGACTCCAGCCCGTTGCCCTCGAGGCCAAAGAAGGCCTCGCCCTTTTAAACGGCACTCAGGCAATGCATGCGGTGGGCGGACTGGCCTTGTTACGAGCAATACGTCTCTCCCGTGTTGCCGATGTCGCTGGAGCGATGACTCTAGAAGCATTGAAGGGGACGCCAACGGCTTTTGATCCAAGAATCCACAAGGCGCGTCCACATCCCGGCCAGCAGGCGGTAGCCGAGCACCTTTGTAATCTCCTTCGCGATAGTGAAATACGTCGATCACACCTCGCTGGCGATCCTCGGGTGCAGGATGCCTACAGTTTGCGTTGTATGCCGCAGGTTCACGGCGCCGTCCGGGGAGCCCTGGCGCATTGCGAGAGTGTCCTCGAGATAGAATCGAGTGCAGCGACTGATAATCCCCTTGTCTTTGCCGAGACCGGGGAAGTTCTTTCCGGCGGAAACTTTCATGGAGCCCCATTGGCATTGGCTCTCGATTATGCCGCGATCGCCCTGACCGACCTGATGAGTATCAGTGAGCGGCGGACTGACCGGCTTGTGAATCCTGACTTGAACGAAGGTCTACCGCCGTTCCTCGCCCGACATGCTGGAACGCATTCGGGATTCATGGTTTTACACGTGGCCTGTGTTTCGTTACTAAACGAAGCAAAGGTTCTGGCACACCCATCCAGCGTGGATAATTTGCCGACCTCTGGAGGGAAAGAAGATCACGTCTCAATGGGAATGACGGCGGCCCTGAAATTGCGCACAATCGTGGAAAATGCCGAACATCTGATAGCGATTGAGCTACTCGCGGCGGCTCAGGCGCTCGAGTTTCGACGCCCTTTAAAAAGCGGACCTGGTGTTGAGCGTGCCTATGACCGGGTTCGTGTCATTTCGGCCGCAATGAACGAAGATCGCTCGCTGGCCCGCGATATCGAGCGCGTGGCGACGGCAATCCGTAACGGTGAGTTTGATAGCGAGTTCGAAAAAATATGAGCTCGCGACGAGTAATTCGTGCCCCTACCGGCGTGGAAAAGAGCTGCAAGGGTTGGCATCAGGAAGCCGCGCTCCGGATGCTAATGAACAATCTCGACCCGGAAGTGGCGGAAAATCCGGACAAGCTGATCGTTTACGGTGGAACTGGTCGAGCAGCGCGAAGTTGGGAGGCGTTTGATGGGCTTGTGCAGTCACTTCGTGCGCTTGAGAACGACGAGACACTCCTTGTCCAATCGGGCAAACCGGTGGGCGTTTTCAGGACGCACGATGAAGCGCCTCGTGTCCTGATCGCGAATTCCAATCTCGTTGGCCACTGGTCGAATTACCCCGAGTTCAATCGTCTCGAGCGACTAGGCCTAACCATGTACGGGCAGATGACCGCTGGTTCGTGGATTTATATCGGTAGCCAGGGAATTGTGCAAGGAACATTTGAAACCTTTGCCGAAGCTGGGCGCCAGCATTTTGGTGGATCGCTCGAAGGAAAGTTTGTCGTAAGCGGTGGACTTGGCGGAATGGGCGGCGCGCAACCTCTCGCCGCTACGATGAATGGTGCACTTTTCCTTGGTGTCGAAGTCGATCACACTCGGATCGAGAAGCGACTGGCGAGCGGTTACTGCGACAGAATCGCCAGCACGCTCGATGAGGCCCTTCAATTAATCGATGAAGCGAGAAAGCAAAAAAAAGCAATCTCGGTAGGGCTGATCGGCAATTGTGCCGATGTTTTACCGGAGATGGTCAAACGTGGTGTCGTCCCTGACGTGCTCACCGATCAAACTTCGGCACATGATGCACTCAATGGTTATGTCCCGAATGGCATGAGTCTCGCGGAAGCGCTGCAATTACGGTTGAACAACCCAGACGAGTATGTCGAGCGATCCATGCGCGCGATGGGAGCCCATGTTGCGGCGATGCTCGCGCTGCAAAGGAAAGGCTCGATAACGTTTGATTATGGGAACAACATTCGGACTCAGGCGAAGAAGGCCGGTATCGAAAACGCGTTCGATATTCCGGGATTCGTCCCGCAATATATCCGACCCCTTTTCTGCGAGGGGAAAGGTCCATTTCGTTGGGTAGCGTTAAGTGGCGATCCAGCTGATATCGCACGGACCGATCAACTCGCACTTGAACTTTTCCCCGAGAATAAAATTCTCGCGCGCTGGCTTAAGCTCGCAAAGGAACGAATCCATTTCCAGGGTTTGCCGGCACGCATTTGCTGGCTGGGCTATGGCGAACGCGCTGAGTTCGGGATGGCGATGAACGAGCTGGTCAAGCGCGGTGAAATCAAAGCGCCGATCGTTATTGGTCGCGATCATCTCGATACCGGATCGGTTGCTTCGCCATTCCGCGAAACAGAAGGAATGCTTGATGGTAGCGATGCAATTGCAGATTGGTCGTTTCTTAACGCGCTCGTTAATACTGCCGCGGGTGCATCGTGGATTTCGATCAACAAT
>AR_comb_assmDRAFT_10052946_pt1 | contig 13406 bp, 19 predicted proteins | sample ArasoioldDNA_FD_10543 | JGI IMG/M metagenome (IMG submission 10543) | reverse complement strand
GGCTGGTCCAGTCCTTCGACGCCGGCGCGGGTCGCGTACTCGTCGACCGCAACTGGCGAGACCCGATGCAGCCCAGCGAGCTAGCCGACTTCAGCCACCTGTGCCCCAGCCAGGAGCTCCGGGCGGCGGTGCTCGCCGGGCTGCGCCGCTGCTTCTTCGACCAGCGCTTCGGGGCAGCTGTGACGAGCGCCTATGGCGACATGGACCTGACCTACCAGCAGCCGTGGGTCACCTCGCCCGGGCAGGTTGAGCGTGTCCAATATGGCTACACGAAGCCCATAGGCGAGGCCCCGTTCGAGGCGGTCATGCAGGACGGTCACGTCATGCTGAGCGGCTCCTGGGGTGCCTACGCCCCGTCCAGCGTGTGGGTGACAGCTGCTCGCCCGCACCTCACCTGGGTGAACGGTGCCGACTCGACGACGGGGCCAACCGACGATGATGACCTGCTCTCCGTGGACCTCGACTACGCGGCGGCAGCTGGCCACATCGAGGCGTGGCACCTGTTCCCAGGGCGGATGTTCGCCGCAGCTGCGGGCAACTTGCAGGCGACCCAGGAGATGGCGGCGCGGGAGTTCACCCGCCAGGCGATGATCTGGGGGCCGAGCCCCAGCCGCTTCGTCGGCTTCTCCGAGGTGGTCAGCCTGCCGCTATGACCATCGTCAACTTCAACCCGGTCAGCACCGAGCCGCTGCCGCCGACATGGTCCCAGGGGCCGCCAGGGCCGGCAGGGCCTCCTGGCCCAATCGGTCCCTCGGGGCCACCCGGCGAGGACGGTGACGAGGGCATCCAGGGCGTCCAGGGGCTCCAGGGTCCGCCAGGGCCACAGGGACCGATAGGCGCGACCGGTCCCCAGGGCAGCCAGGGACCAGCCTCCACGGTGCCGGGGCCGCAGGGGCCGACCGGCGCAACGGGACCACAAGGGCCAACAGGACCAACGGGTGCCGACTCCACGGTCCCAGGCCCAGCGGGGCCAACGGGACCACAAGGAGCCACCGGTCCTCAGGGACCGCAGGGACTCACCGGGCCGCAGGGGCCGCAGGGCAACACTGGCGCGACCGGGTCGCAGGGACCGCAGGGCGCGACTGGTCCGACCGGTAGCCAGGGACCACCCGGTCAGGGGGTGCCAGTCGGTGGTGGCGTGGGCCAGGTGCTCACCAAGGTCACTGCTGCCGACTACAACACTGCGTGGCAGACGCCTGCTGCCGGACTGACGATCCCGCTCAGCCAGAACCTGACGTGGGCTGCTGACAACACCTACGACATCGGTGCCAATGGATCGGGCAGGCCTGGCAACCTGTACGTGGCGAATGGCACCTACGTCAGGACCAATCTGGACGTGGGGTCAACCTCTGGCGGTCAGACGTATGGCGTCCGGCTGCGCCGCTGGAGCGACGGTGCGGTGATGCCGGTCGCTACCAATCCAGATAGCCAGGACACGCTGCAAATTGGCGGCGGCAACATCAACACTATGCGGCTGGCGACTGACGGTGGCCTGGTTGAGCAGCGAGGCGAATACAGCAATGTTCCGCAGACCCTTCGCATCTACAACACGTACACCTCAGCCAACGACTACGAGCGCGGAAAGCTGGGCTGGACTGCCAACCAACTCCAACTCAAGACGGAGAGCGCAGGGTCCGGAACTGCCCGCGCCGTAGCGGTCAACTCTGCTGAGCACCTGTACCTGAGTGCCTCAGTCCACACGTATGTGGACACCAATCTGCTCTATCTCAGGACGCAGGGCGGCCTGTACATGAGTATTGGTGGCACCTACTACTTCCAGGGCCTCAGCACAGGCTGGCATCCCTACACGGACAACACCGTAGACCTGGGCGTGTCGAACACCCGCTGGCGTGCGGTCTGGGCCGGATCAGTCAACGCCTCGGCGGGCGTCACGCTCACCGGCGGCAACCTGAACTTCAACCCGGACAACACCCTGGACATCGGACCGGCGGGCAACACGAGGCCACGGAACGTGTACCTGGGCGGCACCTTGAACGTCGGGCCGCTAAGCAATCTCGGTGTGCTGCGAACGTATACGAATAACGCCACGTTTAGCCTGGAGGCTCCGGCCAGCTACCTGATGGCCGGGTCGAAGACTGGCAGCCACTGGTCTTGCAACACCTACTACGACGGGACCAACTGGCAGACCTGGGACACGGCGCAACCCAGCAGCACGCTCATCGTCCAGCCGGCTGCGCTCACCTGGCGCACCCAGGCGGCCAACGTGCCTGGCACCAGCACCGTTCGGTTCAGCGTTGACTCCAACGGCAGCGGCACGTTCGCTGGCAACCTGACCGCAGTCGGTAATTCGATAATTGTCGGCAACACGGCACAGTCCGTCGCCAACGGCGCTGACTGGCAGTCCACGGGGGCGTTGATTGCCGGCAACGGCTTCTTCTTCCTGGGCAGCGCCAAGGACTTGATGCTGCGCCGCGATTCGCCCAACAACGGGTGGTGGAACTTCAGCGGCATTGTCTCCTTCGGGAACCGGGTCAAGTTCCCTGACGGGGGCGTGGTCGGCTACCGGGGGCAGTACCAGGGCAACCCGGTCGCATCGGGAACCACTAGTTGGTTCATCGCCGCGACCCTGGCGATCACTGCCCGTGGCCTGAGCGGCGACATTCTCATTGTCCATGCCAAGGCACCGATTCGCCATTCGGCCAACAACGCCAATTTCCACATCGGGATATTTGTGGACGGTGGTCAGCAGACCTACACGATGTGCTGCGCTCCGGTCGCCAACCTCCCGGTCGAGGCAACCGCGAGCTTCGCTGTGTCGGGGCTATCCCCTGGAGCGCACACCATCCAACTCCAGTTCTACGTGGTGACCACTGGCACGCTCACGGTGGACACCGGCTCGTACACGTCGATCACTGCTTACGAAATCCTCGCCGGATAAGGAGAAGCCATGACCGTTCCTCAAGACCCCACGCCACCAGCAGTTGTCGGCTCGGCTCCGTTGAACGCCCAGGAGGTCAACAACCTCGTCGGTGCTCACCTCCGCAAGTTCGTGGACGTGAAGAACACGATCAATCAGGACCGGGACTGGCTCGCGGCCATCGACCTGAAGCTGGCTCCCTACTACTTCACGGACGAGCAGGAGACACTCATCAAGTCTGCGGTGCTCGGCCTCGACACCGACCTCGACACCATCGACATGACCTTCATCACCCGTCTGATCGGGATGTACTGATGAGGCGCATCCCGATGCGCGAGGTTCCTGGCGACGCCCCCATCGAGGTGCTGCGCTACTCCGAGGTGCTGCGCGAGGTGATCCGCCGCCCGCTCAACCCGCAGCAGGGGGCGACCATCGAGGAGATTCGCCAGTCGGTGCGGGTGCTCGATGCGCTCGATGCGGCCAACGGCACCCTGGAGCTAGAGGACGCCGACTACGAGCACCTGAAGGCAAAGACGCTGGCCATGCCGTGGAACGTGATTGACCGCCGCCTGGTGCAGCTGGTCGACGAGGTGCTCGGGGCCGAGTGAGTCTGCTCTCCTCGCGCCGACGCCCCTGGCCCTACCACATGCGGCTGGGCTCGATCCTGGGCTCACCCACCGACCGCATGGGGCTGATGCTCCTGGCCCAGCAGACCGGGATTCTGGTCGGGCGCAAGCAGCAGATGCTCGATGCTGTGGTGCCGAGCGTTCAGGAGTACGGCTCGTCGCCGGTGTACCGCGAGCGGACCTGGGCGTTCCCACCGACCGGCGGCTATGGCGAGCGGGTCCAGAGCAGCTGGGGAGACCATCGCTACTACTACGGCATGGACATTCAGGTGAGCGGTGGGCTGTTCGGCAAGGGTCCGCTGCTGCACCCGACCGCTCCGACCACGGTAGCTGGCGGGGTCGTGACCAAATTCATCGATGGCTACAACACCGCGAGCAACACGCTGACGCAGTTCATCCTGGCAGGCACGAGGGTCTACCGTCGCAGTGACGACACCAATGCTGGGCAGACTGTCGATAAGGGCGACTTTGCTACCGCGCTGACTGATGGCGCGGTGTTCCAGGGCGGGTTCTCGGGGGCGGCGAAGAGCCTGTACGTGACAACCGCCGGCGCGGTGTGGGAGCGGACGCCGACTGGCACATGGACGAACTGTGCCCTGCCATCAGGCTTCTCTGCGTATCGCCTGGAGGTGGTCGGCACCGAGCTATGGGCAGCTGACACCGTCAACAGCGTTATCCGCAAAGTGACCTCGGACCCCAAGGTCGCGGGCAACTGGAGCGGGCCGTTTTTCATCGGTGACCCCAGCGTCCCGATCAGCGCGATACGCCAGAGCGGCAACCAGCTGTGCATCTTCAAGCAGGACGGGTCGATCTTCACGCTCAACAGCGATGGGTCCTCGAACGACCTGTTTCCAGGGGCCGCCGGCACACCGTCAGCGGACAACGGGCTGCGGACCCAGGCGTGGCTCGGCTCGCTGTGGATTCCCAGCCCGACCACCCTGTACCGCCTGGACATGCCAGGGGCGCAGCTGGAGCCGGTTGGCCCAGGCAAGTACCTCGACAACGCATCACCCGTTCGGGGTGAGGCGCGGGTGTTCTGCGGCTGGTCGGGCTATCAGGGCTTCCTGGCCATCTACAACCCGACGACGCTGACCAGCTACCTGCTGAGCTACGGCAGCTGGGAGCCCAAGCAGGCCGAGGGCGGCGAATCAACCGTCGTCTTCGACGACCAGTTCGACGGGTGCCTCGCCCACTGGCCCAACAAGAAGGTCACGGCCATGTCGGTCAGCGGCGCGAGCGGCACCGACCGGCTGTACATCGGCCTGGACGATGGGACGTGGACGTGGTTCAAGCTGACTCGCAACCCGCTGGCAGCTGACTCGGGGGCCGAGTTCAACCTGGGACCAGCTGAGATCGTCTGGCCGCTGCACCACGCTGGCTTCGAGGCCGACCTGAAGCACTGGATGGGCTTCTCACTGTTCGGCCCGGTGCTGCGAGTGGGCGACGAGGCGACCCTCAGCTATCGGATCATGGCATCAGCTGGAGCACCGCCCACCGACCCGACCGGCAACTGGCTGCTCCTGGGCGAGTTCACTGCCAACGGCCAGAGAATCGCGGCCCCGTCGAACCTGGCTGGCAACGCCATCAGCCTGAAGCTGGGGCTCAGCAATCAGGACAGCACCACCACGCCGGTGATCGACACCCTGGCCATCCACGAGCGGGTGGTGCCGGCGTTCAAGCGCGACTTTCAGGGCACCGTGGACGGGCGCAGCGTCATCAGCCGCCTGGACGGGGCGGCCTACCGCCCCAACTCCGAGCAGGTCCACAAGCTGATGATGGACGCAGCTGCCCAGCCAGGCAGCCACGCGATAGAGCTACCCGACGAGACCGTGAGCGAGATTGCATTCTTCGACTACTCGGAGCGGCTGCTGCCGATGCAGGCCGGCGGCGGGCACAGCTGGCTGATCGACTTCTCGGCCACGCAGTTCCGACTGCTGACCATCTACGGGACGATCAAACGCACCAGGGGCACGCGGATCGGTGACCTGCGTGGCTACGCAATCGGGAGCCTGAAGTACCTATGAGCACACTTACCTCCGAGTTGAACCTGATCAAGGCCGAGGACGACGACGACAACGCCGACTACCTCGTCACCGACCTGGCCAGCAGCCTGAACATCCTTGACGGGATGTTCAACGCCACCTCGGGGCACAGCCACGGTGGGGCCCACCAGGGTGGCGTGCTCGGGCCCAACGCCTTCCCCGACAACAGCATCCCTGGGGCCAAGCTGACCGACCTGTCGGTCTACGCCGCGAAGATTGCCGACGCCACCATCACGAAGGCGAAGCTGGTCGCGAGCATCATCGAAGACCTGTTCGCGGGTGCGTTCGTCAACGTCGGCACTGCCTACACCGTGGTCGCGCCGGTGATGTTCGTGTTCTGCAACGGCACCTTCACGGTCACCCTGCCCCAGGCGTCGGTGACCAATCGACCCATCACCGTGGCCAACGCCGGCGGCTCGGGCCAGACCACGATTGCTTCAGCCGGTGGCAGCGCCATCGTCGGCGGCAGCTTCGACGTGAACACGGGCACGGTGCTCACAGGCAAGATCAACGCTGGCGACAGCATCACGTTCAAGTCGGACGGTGGCAACACCTGGCGGGCCGTATGACCTACCTGCTCTCAGCTGCCAACGCTGCTGCAACGTGGAAGGGCCGCGCTGACCAGGCGTGGGGCTCCAGTCGTCAGTGGAATCTCAACAGCAGTTTTGAGTCCGACCTCGCGGCCATGACCACCGACCGCAACACCTGGCAGAGTCGGGCAAACCAGGCTTGGGGTCAGAATCGCAGTTGGTCGAGCGGCCCGAGTTTTGAGAGCCAGGCGTGGTCGGGCGGTGCCTACAACAACGGCCAGCTGTGGTCGACCATGTACAACAACCTGCTCGCCGGGCTGAACAGCCCAGACGGGTTGCAGACCGCTGCCTACGCCATCAGCCACAACGCGGGCGGCACCGAGATACAGATTGGCACCTTCACGTTCGGGCGCAGCGGCCACTTCTACGTGGCCGTGGTGGCCAGCCTGTCGGGCACCCCGAATCAGAACAACGCCACCTCGACGCTGCGCCTGGCTGGGGCCCTGGTCACCTCGCAGACCGCCAACGTCGGCGCGGCCTCGGGCGCTCGCAACTGGTGGCACGGCTACCAGGCCGAGGCCGACGTGTCAGCTGGCCAGACGGTCAGCGTCTTCTACAACGCCTTCGCCACGGGCAACCCGACCTCGGGAACGTGCAACTTCCAGGCGCACTTCGTGCCAACCAGCGCTAACCACAACTGAGGAGGCAGCAATGGACGTGACCTACAACATCGGCCCAGGCGTCCAGCAAGCGATGGCTGACGCGGGCGACGAGCCGAGGTCCGACGAGCAGTTCGTCATACTCGAACCGGGACATAAGATAAGCCAGACCTTTGGGCGGGACGCTGTCTACTACTACATAGAGGAGGACAACGCCACCCGGCGATGTCCCTTTTGAGGTAGCAGCGCCGCCCGACGACTCGATTGACTGGGACGCCAGCTACCCCCAGGTGCCCCAGGTCTATTCGTGGACCTGCTCAGCCTGCTCACTCGATTGGTTGATGAAATCGGCTGCCCTCGACATGGGCTCGGGCAACGTCTACGTCGACCGCTACGAGACCGTCGACATGATCGGCTACCCCAACAACATCAACCCGGCTGTGGGGCTGATGGACGCCTCGGGCTCAGCGCTTCGAGCCGTGCTCAGCAATTACGACCAGCCCACCGAGCAGGCGTGGCTGGGCTTCGATGCCGTGTATGCGCTGGCCCAGGAGACCACGGGCATCATGTCTGGGGCCAGCTGGTATCACTGGGTCGGCATCCGGGGAGTCCAGGGCGATGCTCTGTGGCTGAGCAATTCGGCTCCCGGTTACAAGGGTATCTACGACATCCTCACCCGTGAGGACTTTTCCCGACTGGGCGGCTTCAGTGTCGTCTGGCTGAGCATGTAGGGAGGACTCATGCACGAAGCCTTCATCATCGTTGCCGTGATCCTGTTCGTTCTGGACGCCATTCTGTACTGGACGCCGAATGCGCCATGGGGAGGTCGGCTCCTGCCGCTCGGCCTGGCGTTCTTCGCGGCATCCTTCCTGTCAGCAGTCGCACGCTGAGAGGTCAGCCGTGCTGGTCGAACCGTCCAGTTCTCCCGAGCCCACGTCGGTCTCGATCACTCGGCTGGTCTGCCTCACCCTGGTCGTCCTGGCTGTGCTGATCGGCGGCGGCCTATTGCTGCTGCTGCGGCCCGAGTATTCCAGTGTCGCCATCGCACTGATCGGCGTGGTGGTGGGTGCCTCGTTCGGACTGGTCTCGGCTGCCCGGCCTCGGCCCAGCCAGGGCAAGTGACCTGATTTTGTGCGCTTGATTGTTAGCTACAGGGAGGCTTTTGTATGCATAGGGACGAGTCAGGAGGAGTAGGGTTTGAGATCAGAATGGGAGGCCGAGATTGGATGCCTCTGTCCCAGAGGGAGGGTGAAAACAGGCCCTTTTGATCTCAGCTGACCCCCCAAAACAGGCGATTGTTCGCAGCTTTGTGAGCTTAGCTCGACGGTGGGTCACCTGGGGCGTCCTGAGGTGACATGCGACAACGCTCAGCGTTCATGGCGATCACCACTCGCAGGGCTTGAAGCTCACGCCAGGTATCGGTCACCTTCTTCTGCCACTGGTCATTCTCGGCCTGCTCCTCCAGGGCGCGAGCCTTCCACGCCTCGCGTTCCTCCGCGACCATGTCCAGCGCCTGCTCCAGCCGCTGATTCTCGGCGTACACGTCGTCGTACAGACGCTTGAGCCGCTCGTTGTCGGCCCACAAGTCGTGCTCGTTCTGGGTCGGCTCATCCAGGGCCCTCTTGACCTCGCCTTGCAGCCGCCCGACCTCAGCCTCAGCCCTTTCGGCCCTCACTATCCAATCGACCTTGCCACCCGCCGACTCGGCCAAGGCATTGCGGAAGTAATCCACTTTGGCACGCAGCAGGCAGTGGCCGGTGCAGTGCTCCTCGCCCGAGCCGGGCGGGTCGCAGTAGCAGCCGCGATCAGACAGCCCCTCCGCGACCGCCGTGTGCCAGAACCGCTTGTCAGTCATGGCTGCTCGGGGCTGGCATCAATCGGATGCCCGAGTCCGCCTCGCTCGATTGCCCAGGTCAGGAGTGTTTGGGCCCACTCGCGTCGCGATACGCCAGCTACCTGCGCCTGGCGATCAAGCTCATCGGTGATGTACTTGGGGAGCCACAGGCGCAGGTCTAGCTCCTCGACTTTTCGGATTCGTACCGTCATGTGGCGGGCAGCTTCGAGAGGATGTTCAGCCCGAAGAAGACCACCGCCACTATGGTCCCGATGACCAGCCCGTAGCAGCCCAGGATCAGGGCGATCAGCTTCCAACCCAGGTCACTCAGCTTGTCCGAAACGTGCTCCTTGAGCCTGGCCTCCATGCCCACCAGGCGGGTGTCAAGGTGGGCCATCACAAGCTCTAGCTCGGCGTGTGTCACGTAATTGTCGGTGGTGGTCATCCGAAGGCTCTCCTTGCTCCTCGCCTTGAATTGAGAAACTTATTGAACAGCGCCCAGGTGTGATGTTCTACCTCGGCCCGCTCGGAACGTGTGAGTCTCAATCCTGGCACTTCGGCCAGCGCCTCCTTCAAAGGGGCATCCATCATGCGCCCGCGCACAACCTTGACGTTGTCTCCCGCCTCGATCAGATCGGAGCACTCCTCGCAGGCAGTCCAGCCGCCGGTCGAACCCCAGCCCATCTGGACCATATCGAACGTGTCGGCAGGGTAGAACCACTCGGGGTCGGGCCGCGAGCAGAAGTCACACTTAGCGCTCATCGTGCCTGCGTCCCGTCCGCCAGCTGGTCGGTCAGACCGTCCTTCAGCTGTAGTTCGAGGAACACTCGCCACCCGTCCTTGCCCTCGACGATCACGGGGTTCAGCCGGTACTTGGTCTGGCGGAACAGCAGCGACGTGCCGTTGCGGAAGCGGGCGAATTCCTTCTTGTCCGCGACCTTGATGACCGTGACGCGACCCTGCTCGTGGTCCGTCACGGTGCGGTTCACCAGGCTAGTCCAGACGCCCTGGGGGCGGGCCTGGGCCCTACGCCCCTCAGGGACCTCCTCAGGCGTTACTGAGCCGACGATTTCCATGGGTGCCTCCTTGGTTGTTGGTGTGCCCAGGCGGGCCCTGACGGGCCTCCCGCGCGGCCTGCTGGGCAGCCAGGCTGGCGAGTGTCTCCTCAAGCGTGGCGACCGGTACGGGCGGCCAGAGGATGTCCCAGCGGTCGCAGTAACGCAGCAGCGTTCGCCTGCTGATGCCGAGCGCCTTCGCCACCTCGGCCCTGGACCTCTGATCGGCAGGCAGCGCCTCGTAGGCTGTCTGTAAATCCCTGGTGAAGACCTGCTGGTTGATGCGGGTGGTCCCAGCTGGGCGTCCCCTGCCAGGGCCACGCTGTCGGTAGATGATCTCCGATGCCGTGATGCCGTGAATCTTCGCCAGCTTCTTCTTCAGACTGGCGATCTCGTCGCTAAGTCGCAGTACTTCAATTTCAAGCTCTTGGACCCGGTCCATCTTCGTGCGTGCCTCCGGCCTGTACTCAGGGCCGGCGAGCAGGGTGGTTCTAGCCACCCGCGCACCTTCGGAAGAAATGCGCGACGTTGACCACGCCATCGGCGCGGCCATCGAGCATGTCTGCCAACTTGTACCCGCCGAGGATGATTGGCCACATCACCCCGGCGGGGCCAACGAAGTGCCGCTGCCAGCTGTAGTTGTCGCTCCCCTTGAGTCTTCGCACCAGAGCCGCGTGCCCCCGTAGTGCAGCGGGACGGCTAGTGTGGTGCCACTCCTCCAATAGCTCTGGATGCTCTGTCCCCTCGCGGTGCAGCAGGGCGTTGGAACTCCAGAGCACGGGCGGGTTGTGCGGGAACATCTCGAAGCCGAGGAACACCGTGATCACTTCGACCTGTCCGTCTTCCGCTTCCCAAAGCTCGCGAGCCAGCACACGGTCTGTGTCCATGAACTGGGCCCAGCGGCGCGGGTCGGCCTCGCGGACAGCGCGGCCTCGCGTGTCGAGGGTCCACATGCGAAGTTCCTCGTCCACATGTTCATCCTCCCCTTGGCTCCTACGTGCGTTGGGTGCTGACGATCTCGATGTCGGCTCCGTGCTTCTCGCGAACCTTGCGGAGGGCCTCGTCGATGGTTGGTGCCGAGACCAGGCTGGTCCGCGTGACGATGAAGCTGACCGCCCACTCGCGCTCGTGGATCGAGACAGCTGGTGCAGGCAGCGGCTGTGGCTCGGGCACCGCCAGCTGTGCGCCTGGTGCCTGGCCCAGGTGCAGCTGCGTGGTCATTGAGTTGCCACCTGGGACCCACGTCTGCTTGCCATTGACCATCTCGAAGCGACCGGTCTGGTCGACGTTGAGGGCACTGGGGCGAGGACCTCGCTGGTTGCGCGGGGCTATCCCGTTGATCTCCAGTATTCGGTACAGCTGGGACGTGCTCAGGCTGTACGCCTGCTCGATTTCCTTCACGGGGACGCTCATGTCCTCGTACAGGCGCAGCACCTCGTGGATGGTCTGCGGGCTGGGCGGTGGCCTGCGTCGACCGCTCGGTGTTTCGACCACAGGCTCCTCGGCAGCTGGCTCGGGCTCGGGAGCAGCTGGCTCTAGCTCGACAATTGGCTCGGGCTCGGTCCAGCCACCTGGCCAGACGCGGCGTGATGTGCCATCTGGGCTGTCGAAGTACGCCTCGCCATCGCGGATGACCAGACTCTCGTCGTCGAACATGCGTCCGCGTGGGTTCCAGTGTTGAATCGCGTCCCTGGTCGGATAGCCCCGCCGCTTGCGAATACGGTTGGTCTCATTGCCATCGATCCCCAGGGCCCTCTGTATCTCGTGGACCGGGACGTCGGTGTCGACGTACAGGCGTTCGACCAGGGCGTCCTGCTCGGCGTCGGGGGGCAGTCCCCTGAACAGCTGTAGGTACAGACCCCGCTCCTGGGTGCCAAACGGTGGCACTCCCTCGGCTCGGATGCGGGCAATGGCTGCCAATTCCTGGCCTTTAGGCAGCTGCTTGGTTCGGATGGCTTCGTATAGCTCGGCCAGGGTGGCATGCCCGTTGACGGGGGCAGCTGCCTCGGCCATGACCTCAGTCGGCACTGCGAATTCCTCCTGAATGTAAAGCTGCTTGCGAGCCTCTTGCTGCTCGCGAACGTGCGCCTCGACAGCCCGGCGCAGGGCTCGGCGCTCTTTGATCTGCCGCCAGTACTGGCGGATGGATGGCTTGGTCTGCTCCCAGCAGGACTGGCAGATATTGAACCGGGCGATCTTGTGCCTGGCCTGCCCGCACTGGCGGCACCTGGCGTGGGATGTCGATGGCAACTCGTCCTCCTCTTCTCCATATATGTGCAAAAGGCCACGGGGAGCTAACCCCGTGGCCCATTGGCGCAGGAATGTGGAGCCCGCTCGGGTCATACTGCCCTGGCATCGCTCCTGGCCTGGGCCCGCATGGCGTCCATGAGGGCCTGCATCTTGGCGGCGCTGTCGCTCACCTCGCGGGCGACCGAGTGGGAGTAGACCGAGAAGATCAGCTGGGCGTTCGCGTGGCCCATCTCGTCCGCGATCTGGTCGGGAGCTACGCCCGCCGCGACCTTGTAGCTGGCCATGTCGTGGCGGCCCTTGTGCAGGGTCATGCGCGAGGCCACCGGGCCAGCTGCCTTCCGCATCTTCTCAAGCAGGTATTGCAGCTGCGTCGGCAGCATGAACAGCCCGTCGCCCGAGAACACCCAGTCGCCCGCCTCGCGGCCCGAGTCCCCGACCTTGCCCCAGGCTTTGCGATTGGCCATCTGGAGCGTGGCCTGGGCCTGGCGCTGCGCCTTGAGAGCCGCCGCCACCTCGGGCATGACCTGAACGCGGCGGACCTTCAGCTGCTTGCGCTGGCGCTGTGACTTCAGCACCTCGGTGACCGTGTACTTGCCACTGTTCTGGAGAACCTGGCGGCGGACGGTGAGGTAGCCATCGTCCCCGAAGTCGCTCCACTTGAGACCGGCAATCTCGGCGCGGCGAAGGCCGAGCCCGTTGGCCACGTCCCAGAGCGCCGCGAAGTGCGCGGGCAGCACCTCGTGCGCGGCATCGAGCAGGGCCATCGTGACCGCCATGTCGGTCTTGTACTCGTTCATGGTCATTCGCTTGGGGTCGTGGAGGTCCTCCTTCGGGTACTCCAGGCGCTCGGTCGGATCGAAGTTGAAGCCGCTGCGCGAGGGGTTTTCCTCCATCGCTTTGCCCAGGGTGCGGATGACCCAGACCGCCCGCCGCTGCGTGGGGATGCCGACGCCATCGCGGGCCATGCGGCGCACCCAGCCCTTGAGGTTCTCGAAGTTCAGCTGCTGCTCGGCGCGGCCCTTGGTCCCCAGGCGAAGGTGGCCACAGCCGTGGCTCTTGCTGAGGACGTGGTTCTTGAGGAAGTTGTTGAAGCGGTTCTCGGTGGTCTCCGACTTCTTCCCCTGGGCGACCTCGGAGGCGAGAATCTCGGTGCTGTACCACGCCGCGAACTCGGCCACGTCGGTCATCAGCGCAGAGGTGCGGCTGAGGCCGCGCTCGTGGTTGGCCCACCACTGCTTCCACTTGATGCGAAGCTGCTCCTTGGTCTTCGCACCGAGCGGCGGGTCGCGATGAGCGATCCCGTCCACGTAGTAGGTGGGAGGCGTGACCTGCCAGCTGGTGACCTGGCCCTGGGCGTTCAGGCGGGGGCGAGGGTTGGGCATGGCGGTAACGTCGCCGCCTTTGGGGGCCCGCTTGCGGGCGCTAGACTCTCCGTGCATCGGTAGCTTGCTCCTATCGGTGCCACGGGGGCGGGCCGTGCCTGGCTGCGCCCCCAACACCTTGAATGTGCCCCGCCTATGAGAGTGGCGGGG
>AR_comb_assmDRAFT_10083844_pt1 | contig 13407 bp, 7 predicted proteins | sample ArasoioldDNA_FD_10543 | JGI IMG/M metagenome (IMG submission 10543) | reverse complement strand
TGGTAGTGCCAGTCAGGTCGAAAGCATGGGCCAGTTGCGGACTTACGTTCAGTTTGCCGCTAGTTTCGGATTTTTCCGAGCGGGAGTGTTCTCGTCTCGCACGACTACTTGAACGTAGCAATCTTCGTGCACTGCCAGTCCGCTGGCATCAGTTTTGGTAGTTTCGAACCTTACTGGTTTGTGGCAAATGGAGCAGCTAATAAGCGACTGGGACATAACCCGTCTCCTTTACGGACTTGGAGAGTCGGACAGCAAAATTCTCCCTCAAAGAAATGGGAATTTCAAGACCTAGCACGGAAGAAAATGACAACTGAACAGGTAGTGACAATCGAAGTAAAGGAACTCAAAGAAGCAGAACCCGAAACGCGGGGCCGGTCTCCGTTTCGCGCTGCCCCTGAAAAAATACCCTGCCGAAAGAACGGAATTGTTTAGGCTGCCATCGTTCTTTATGGCTGACGGCCCAACCCATATTCATTGTTTACGAGGAGTATAAGTTATTTGTAATCAATACGTTACCTGAAAAGCTTCCGCCCTCTTGCTCTTGCCATCTTGAGGTCGCATTTTGCGACCCCAAGAATCTGCTCTGAGTTTGTCGAAGGGACCGCGGCAATTCTTTGGCAGCATCGGCGCTGCCGGTGGTGCATAGGTCCTTCGGCCCGCAAAGTGCGGGCCTCAGGATGACAAGGCTTATTTCGGTAGCGAGGACGTGATCAGTTCGACAGTGGGACGCCGCCGTATTTTTCCAGCCACTTCAGTTCTTCGCGAACTTTGATTTTTCCGTGCCAGGGATTTTTGCCGAGGCCGTGGCCTTCGCCGGGGAAGATCAGGAGCTTGTTGGGGACGCCTAGCGAGTAGAGCGCGTGCTCGAGCAGATAGTCTTCCAACACGGCTACGCGGATGTCGCTGGCGCCTCCGACCATGTGGGTCGGCGTTTTCACTCGGTCTATTAAGAAGATGGCGGCTTCGTCGTGATAGCGCTGCTGGGCTTCCCACGGGCGTCCGCCCAGGAAGTAGGCGTCATCGTACGTGGTGTCGTCGTTGCCCCAGTTGCCGATGTGCTCGACTGCGCCCGCGCCGGTTACGGCGGCTTTGAAACGCGTGGTTTGGGTGATGAGCCAGTTGGTCATGTATCCGCCGTAGCTGTAGCCACCGACAGTGAGGTGATCGGAATCGGCGATGCCGTCTTTCACCAGCGCGTCGACACCTTCGAGAATGTCTTTGCCGGGGCGCGAGACGATTTGCGGGACGATCTGCATCAGGAACTTGTCGCCATATCCTGTGGAGCCGCGATAGTTGGGCTCGAAGACCAGCCATCCGTTGGTGGCAGCGAGTGCGGCCCACTGATACCAGTCGGCTTCGAAGTGATTGCCGTCGGCGTCGGCGGGGCCGCCGTGAATGAAGGTGAACAGAGGCAGATGCTTCGCCTCAAACTTGCCCGGGGGATAGATCAGCATGCCTTCCACCGTGGTGCCGTCGTCGGCTTTCCACTGGTAGGGCTTGCCTTGCGGGAGATCGGCGTCGGCAAGTTTCTTGTTGAACGACGTGATCGCGCGCGCTTGATCGAGTTTGTCGGCTGAGTCGGCTAGATAGATTTCATCGGGCTTGCCGAGCGAGGAGTAGACGAACGCAATTTTCGGTGAGTGCGGTGTCGTCGAGATATTCGCGTAGGTGCCGGGCGTGTTGGTGAGGCGATGCAGTTTGTCAGAGGGCCTGGCTGCGTCGTACATCTGGACTTCGGTACCGATGCGCGCGGAAGTGAGCACGTTGCCGGCGGTGACGGCGTAGTGTTCGACTGGGCCGATGAACGCTTTGTCCCACTGCTCGATATTTCCGTCGTCGGTGTTGACCCAGTAAAGATGTGGCTGCAGGTCGCGGTAGGGACCGGAGACGTCGCCGACGGCGATGGAGAAGAGGATGTGGCGGGAATCATTGGCCCAGATCGGGCGGACTTCCTCGCCTTGGTTGTGGGTGATGCGGCGGGGCTGCGCGGGCGAGTCGCCCGCGCCCAGGCGAGCAAGGTCGATGACATAGATTTCAACGTCTTCGTATTTCTCCTGGCGCTGGTTGATGGCGTTGGTGATGAAGGCCAGCTTCGTGCCGTCGGGCGAGGTCACAGACTCGTCGACGCGCAGCGGCATGGTTGCAATTGTGCGTGCGCCGGGCGTGAGATCGGGCTGCTTCTCGGGCTCGCCTTCTTTCTTCTCGACCTTAGCTGGTTCAGCGGCGTGGCGGGCAATGGCTTGCTCGACGTTCAAGGCAAAGATCGCGTCGCCGCGTTCGGCGGTACGATACTGCACGATGTCTTTCCACAGCTTTTTGTATTCATCCTTCTGCTCTTTGCTCCAGGGCTGACGCGTGGCGTAGTAGATGGTCTGCGAGTTCGAGGACCAGGCGAAGGTGTGGACGTCTTCTTCTCCTTTCGTGATCGGGAAAGCCTCGCCGCCGTGCGGGGAGATGAGATAGATCTGGCTGACTTCGTCTTTCGAGTCGGAGTCGGAATCGGAGTCGTCGTCTTTGCCGCCTGAAGTCTTCCGTTCCGAGAGGAAGGCGATCCACTTTCCGTCGGGCGACCACTTCGGGTCGGAATCGTGTCCGGACTGCGTTAGCTGAACCAGGGTTCCCTCGCGATAGAGCCAGAGATCGGTGCGAAAGATCTGCTGATCCCAGTCGGCGCGGTCGGTGGCAAAGACTACCGAATTGCCGTTGGGAGAGAGTTCGACGGAGCGGAAGCTGACGGAGTTGAAGAAGTCGTCGAGCGTGAGTTTGGGCTTGCTCTGAGCCAGGGTTGAGAGGGTACAGCTCAGGATCATCGTGACGACGCACGCGGTACGTTGGATTCGCATAGGGCTCCCGTGGGAAAAGGGTTTATACAACGGCGGTTTCGGCGAAAGCAAGTTTGTGACCTGGGGACAGGGCGCGCTTGCGGCAAGAGGTCGTTCGGGTTGGCAGCAAGAAAACCTTATCGGCAGAGCGCGGAGAAGAATCCGCGGAGAAATGCTGCTCAAGATGTGATCGGCAGTTCTATGGGCACTTCAGAGGTTTGCAGGCGTCGCAACGTGTGGAGCAGGGCGGCGAAGGCGATGACTGAGAGTTGGAGATGAGTCCAGCGGGCCAGCGGGCCGAAGAGCGGCAGCAGAAAAGCGAGGTACAACAAAACATCGAGAGCGGGTTTCGCGGGATGCTGTGAGTTTTTCAGTGACCAGTCCGTGAGCAGTAAAAACGCGGGGACCAAGAAGAGGAGATCGTAGACGAAAAGATGTGGATTGACCAGTGCTGCTGCGAGAGTGAGGGCCGAGAACTGCAACGCAGCCGGAGATTGGGACTTCCACACTTGCGACGCCAGCCAGACTACGCAGATCGAACTCAACACGTAGAGCGCGAAAGCGATTGCAGGCGACGGGATCAGAAGTGAGAAGAACGAGCGCAGAGAATGCATCTGGATGGGAGCAAGGCTGAGTTCTGCGGTATCGATCCAGCGCGCCGTGTGGCGGAGCATGGTGAAGTAGTTGTGTACCACGGTGGGTCCGAAGTAAAGGCGAGTGAAGGCCAACTGGGCCGCTGCCGACAGAATGACTCCGCCGAAGATTTTCCAGGCATGAGCCAGCAACAAGATCAAGGGAATGGCAACAAGGAATTGCGGCTTGAAAGCAAGGAATCCGAGGGCGACTCCAGCGAGCCAGAGGCGATCCGCTTTCAAGGCGAGGAATCCGGCAGTGAAGCAGGCCAGGACCAATGCCGAAATTTGGCCGCGAACGAAGACGTGAAAAAGCGGAGGGAAGGCGAACGCTGCGAGCGCTGTCAGCTTCCCGTGGGGGCGGAGATTGGGGCAGCATCTCCAGATCGCGTAGATACAGACAAAGTAGATCAGCAGAGTGAGTGCGACCCAGATTTGCGCGGCGACCAGGAATGAAAGAGGGGAGAGCGGAACGAATACGAGCGCGACTTGCGGGCCGTAGAGGTTAGGAATGCGGACGTTGGTGGGAGTATGGGCGGTTGGGGGGAATAAGGCTTCGTGGGCGACGTCGATGGGGCGAGCAATGGTGAGCATCTCTGAATGGCGGATCGGCTCGTTGTAAAGGTCGGCGGCACGCCCTTGGGCGATCAGCTTGCCCGAAATGTAGAACGACAGGAAGTCCTGAAACTTTATGTTGCCAGCGCGGTCGAAAGTGCTGGGGGTGGCGAAGTCTACGGCGCAGACTCCCCAGAGGCAAAGGACAAGAATTACTGCGTGGGCGAGAATGCGGCGCTGGGTAAGACAAGCGGAGAGCGACGAAACCCAAGCGGGGCAGGCTTCTTGCGTGGTCACGGGACGGGCTCGGCGTTTTTGAATGCGTCATCGAGCGACTGGCTGGATTGCGGGACGCCTTCGATCATTCGCCAGCCGTCGTCGTAATCGCGAAATCCGACGACGGATTTGTAGTGCACGTCGCCGGAGTACAACGCAGCACCGATTTCATTCAGCGGGAACCATCGCCAGGTGAATTCGACGTCGGCGAAGTTGCCTTGTTTGGCGATGCCATTGACTCCGACGAGTTCGCGTCTGGCGATCGGAATCGCCAGCGAGGAACCACCTCCCTGATCGGTAGGCATGGCGGCGCGAACTGTATCCACGCCGGAAGGAGTCAGTATCAGGTCCCAGCACGGGGGCGGAGTGAAATCGCGCGGGCAAGGCACGGGGTTAGCGGAGATCCAGCCGTGATGTTCGAGGACGAGATATTCGGGCGACGGGTAATCCTTGCTGGAAAGCACGCCGGTGTGGAGGACGAACCGCTGCGGTGTTTTTAGTTGCGAGGAAGCCGAGATCAGGTCGGTCGCGAGGCGGCGAGTGAGGAAGTCGTGGGGGGAGCAGGAGACCAGGAGGAGGAGTGTCGACAGGTGGATCGCGAGCGTGATGCGCTTTCTCGGCATGTTGGGCCTGTGGTAGTTCGGCTCGGCTTCGCCATCGCCGGACAGCCCCTTCGGCTCAGTTCAGGGCAGGCTTCGGCGGCTGTCCCCTCATCATTATTTATTTCGATCGCAGGATTTCAACGACTTGTGATTGTAAACAAATGGGAGCGCTTGTGTGGCACGAAAGGGCGGTCGGTGATCTGGCCATCGAATTTAGGGGCCCAGCGGCCGGGCATCTGATACGCACAGCGAGGACAACGCCCTTCAGGAGTCAGGTGATAGTCGGCGATAAAGTATCCGTAACGGCGGATCAGCGTCTCGTGGCACTGGGGGCAGCGCGTGTCTTCCCACTGTTCGACCATGCCTGGGAGATTGCCAGCGTAGATGTAGCGGAGACCTGCGTTGCGGCCGATATCGACCGCGCGCAGGAGGTCTTCGACGGTCGTATCTCGCTCATCTTGCATCTTGTAATCCGCGTGGAAGGCAGTGACGTGCCACGGGATGTCGGGCGAGACGCCGGCCACGAAGTCGGTGAGTTTACGAAGTTCGTCGTCGGAGTCGTTAAAGCCGGGGATGAGCAGGGTTACGATCTCGAGCCACAATCCCATGGCGTGGATGCGGCGGATGCTGTCGAGGATGGGGCCGATGCGGCCTCCGAGTTCGTGGTAGTGCCGATCGTCGAAACTCTTCAGGTCGACTTTGTAGAGATCGAGCCAGGGGCGGATGTAATCGAGAACCTGCGGCGTGGCATTGCCGTTAGAGACGAACCCGGTAAAAAGGCCGGCTGCTTTGGCCTCTTTGAAAACTGCGACCGCCCATTCGCTGGTGATGAGCGGCTCGTTATAGGTGCTGACCAGAACTTTCGCGCCTTGCTCAAGGGCGTCGCGAACGAGAGCTTGCGGAGTGGCGGTGAGTGGCGGCGAGACCGCGTGGGGATCGCGCAGGGCCTGCGACGTTACCCAGTTCTGGCAGTATCCGCAATGCAAGTCGCAGCCGAGCATCCCGAAGCTGTAGGCGAGCGCACCGGGGTAAGCATGGAAGAACGGCTTCTTTTCGATGGGATCGCATTGCATGCCGGCGGTGTAACCCCAGGGGGCGTAGAGTTTGCCGCCACGGTTGAAGCGGACTTTGCAGACTCCGGACTGGCCATCGGGGATCGGGCAGCAATGGCCGCAGGAGAAACAGCGGACGCGGTTGTTGCCGAGATTCTCGACGAGGGAAGGATCGGCTTCGCGGACTCTCTGGTCGAGGATGTCGCGGAGTGTTGGCACGGGGAACCTCTGGAGCTATTTTAGCTCCGGGCGGGGATTAGGGGTCGGGGATCAGGGTCAGGGGGCAGGCGTCAGGCTTCAGGGAGCGGGCGTTTGCGTTCGGGCATTCAACCCTTCACTCATCGCGCAGCAATATCATGGGATTCACAGAGAGGGCTCGGCGGGCTGGAATCCACGTTGCCAGCAGGCCCAGCATCGCCATGGCTACAACAACTGCGGCCAATACCACGGGATCGCGGGGAGTTGCCTGATACACGATTAGAGCGAGCACCCGGCTCACCAGAATTCCGAGGAGCAGTCCTGCGGCTGAGCCGTATGCGAGCAATTTGAAAGGGCGGCTCAAAGCTGCTGTCAACACTTCCTTACGCTGTGCGCCGAGGGCGATGCGAATTCCCAATTCGCGCAGGCGTTTGCTGACGGAATAGGCGGCCATGCCGAAGATGCCGGTTACTGCTAACAGCGCACCGATGCCACCCATCACGCCAAGCGCCAAGGTGGCCATTTGCGCGGGGAATAAAACTGTGGCCATTTCGTCGTAGCGCGACTCAACGATGACCGGCAGCGATGCGTCCAGTTGGTGAAGTGTGCCGGTTATGACCGGGCCGAGTTGCTGCGGATTGCGCTTCGAACGCACCACCAGCCATCGGGAGTTGGACGGCCACTGCAGGATAGGAAGAAACATCGCTGCTTGTGGATCTTCGGTCAGCGTTCCGTACTTGCCATCTTCTGCAATGCCCACGACCTGTAGCCGACTTCCGTCGGGCATCTTGAAATAGCCGCCGATTGCGCTTTGCACGGAGCCAAACATCTTGCGCGCAAGTTCTGCATTCACGATGGTAACGCGGGGGGACTGTTGGTCGTCATGCCAAGTGAAGGCCCGGCCGGCCAGAAGCGCAGTGCCTTCCGCCCTGAGGTAGTCGGGAGAAATGTGAAAAAGGAATGCAGTAGCGGCGGGATTCGATGGCCGAAGATCTGTAGTTCGATCGTCGAAGACATTCGAGGTGCTGCTGTCATTCAGGAGTAGATCGCCGGTCAATCCAACGGAATCAACGGCAGGAATGGCCGCGATGGCATCGATCATCCGCTTCTGCATCAGGCGCAACCGGTCGCCGCTGTAACCGGTCATGCTGAGATCAGCGCCTACCAAGACGGAATTCTGTGTTTGAAAACCGAAATTGCTGTGAAGCGCATGGGCCAAACCACGCACGGCAACCATGGAAGAAGTGACCAGCACTGCGCAGATGGCAATTTGCACCGCCAGCAATACGTCTCGAGCAGTCATCCGCCGGCCCACTGTGCCGGTTGATCCTGACTTCACGACCTCATAAGGCGTCGTGCGAAGCACCTGTCGCACAGGGACCGAACCAAACAGCAATCCGCTGACTACGCTTAGAACCAAAGCAATGGCATAGACGGTGACGTCGGGGACCACGGGCGTGTGCATCGGGAAATTTCCAAACGGCTGCCAGTCGCTTAGCCGACGCAACAGCAAGACGCTGAGCCACAGTCCGAAAGTACCGCCGGCGAGCGAAATCAGCACGGCTTCGGTAAACAGTCTGCGCAGAATGCGCTTGCGGCTTGAGCCGAGCGCGAGTCGCAGAGCAATTTCGCGGGAACGATCAGCGGCGCGCGCTGCGAACAGGCTGCCGAGGTTGGCACATGCCGCCAAGAGGATGAGTCCCGCCAGCAGCATCAGGCCTCCGAGGAAGGCCTGAAATGGACGGCTGAACTCATCGCCCAAAAGGCCTGGACGCCCCACTGAAAGAAACGTTCTGCTTTCTTCTTTAGGATAGGTCTTTTCCAGATAGAAGCAAATCGAGTTCAGGTCGGCATTTGCCTGGGCCAGAGTGACTCCCGCCTTCAAATGTCCCATCACTCCGAGAACTGAACGTTTTCCACGATCGTTCAGGCCGTTCGAGCCTTCTACCTGCTCCTGGTTCACCATCGGCGCAAAAAACTCGGGAGAGAAAAATACCAAGGTGCCGCGAAATCCAAGCGGCGCGACGCCGAGAATGGTGAAGGGATGATTGTTCAATTGAACGATTCGGCCAATGACGCCACGTTCATCGTGAAAATGGCTGTGCCAATACGCGTAGCTAAGTACGATGTAGGGCGCGCTGTTGGGACCATGCTCGTCAGAGGCATGGAAGAAACGGCCCAGATGGGGCTGAATCTGTAGTGCGTCGAAATAGTTTCCGCTCGCTTGCACACCCCAGACTGGGGTTGGACCATCGCCCGTGTTCAACGCTGCCTGAGTGATGCTGTAACCTGCCAGATCGTCGAAGCTACGGTTGCGGTCCCGTAGATCGAGATAGTCCGGATACGAGTGACCGAGAATGTCGCCCGAGTTCTCGATGGAATAGAGGGTCTTGGGCTGGGGCACATCCAGCGGACGCAGCACAAGGCCATTCATCACACTGAAAACTACGGCGTTTGCGCCGATGGCCATGGCCAGCGTCAGAACCGCGGTGATGGTGAATCCGAGGGACTTGCGCAATTGGCGGAGAGAGAAGCGTAAATCCTGCAATAAGGTCAGCATCGAAACCAACCTCCGGCCTTTTCGCAACTTTTGAGATTCTGCGGCCTTGGGCGTTGCAAATATCGGACCAGACATCGGCTTAGCAATGAAGGAGCTATGCGATTGAAAAGGTTGAGCAATCTGAGGGAAATAGATCGTCCACCGGGCACGTCGAGTGTGCGCTAATGGACAACGATGTCCGCTCTTGACCCTGTTGCAAAACCTTGGCTTCACGCTGTCGAAACATCGCTGCCGCTTTGGAGGAAGAAGTCAAAATCCCCACGCTGTCGCATAAAGCGCGACAAGGATGGGGGGCACCCTCAGAGGTTTAATGAAATTTCGGCGTCGGGCGGGCACTACGGTCGCAGACTCGCCTTTGCCTGGGTGGGTGAGGGTTTTCGCGGTGCGGCGTGCTGCTGGAGCCAGAGACTGGCGTTTTGTTCGATCGCCGCGACCTGTGCCCGAGTCAGCCTGGCTCGCACGAACGGGGCCAGGGTTTTGCTGGCATCGTCACCGTTCAGGCGGGCTACTACCATCCAAAAGTAAGCGCGGTTGGGGTCTTGCGGTACTCCGCGGCCGCTGTAATAGATGGAACCTAATTTGGACTGAGCGAGGACATTGCCTTGCTCCGCGGCTTTGATAAACCAACGGACCGCTTCCTGCTCATTCAATGCGACACCATCACCGGTGGCGTAATGCAGGCCCAGGGCATTTTGAGCGTTGGCATCGCCTTTTTCCGCCATCAGCTTGAGTTGCTGCAACGACGCCGTTTCAATTTGAGGAGTCGTGGCGGTCGCCGGCGCTTTCGAGGAGGCGAGGACGGTTTGCAATTGCGCGTGTCCGCGGGAGCGAATCTTCTGCGCGATCCAAGGCGCAGCGGAGGCCTGAATCCACGGAGCACTGAAAACTCCCAGCGCCATGGAAATTGCGGCCGCCGCCAGGGTCAGGAGGGTAAGGTAAGAGCGAGGCAGGCTGATGTTGGATGTGGCGTCTTTCTGATCGGCCGGTTTCACTCTTATTTCTTTTTCTTCGGCATCCGCCGAGGCGAATAGCACGCTCCCTTGTGGTGCGGCAAAGGCTTCGACATCAAGACCGGCGATGCGGGGCAGATTCGCAGCGCGAGCAGCGCGGTTAGCAGCGTCGCGCACCATGTCGGAGAATTTCAGAAGTACTCGCTGGTCTGCTTCAGAAAAATTGTTGGGCTCGGCCGAGAAGGCTTCGATGAGGCCAATGGATTTTTCGCCCACGCGAACGGGCGCGGCGAGGATCGAACGAATCCCAAGCCCACGGCAGTTTTCGCGATCCACGCGGATGTCGAACTCAGTATCGTCGCAACGCAGCAGGCGGCCGCTTTGTACACATTCGCCGGAGAAGCCGGAGCCTACCTGCAGGCGCGCACCTACGGGAGGCGCATCGGAGCCGGAACTCGCGCGGCAGATCATGAAGTCAGGCTCTACGTCGGCGAGAGCAACAGCCGTGCCGGAGGCGCGAACGAGTGCCTGGGCGCGCTCGGCGATCAGTTGCAGAGCTCCAGTGAAATCGGATTTGAGTGCTTCGACCTGACGCTGCACGACGGTAACAGCCGCGAGAGTGTCGGTATAGCTTGGCCTGGGTGTGTCCCGGGGGAGAAGCTCGACTTCGCTGTTGGCCACACCTGCCATGACATTCACGAAGAGCCATTCTCGCAATCGCGAAAGAGCATCGGGGGCGAGGGCGGAGAATCGAAGTCCCGTGCGACCGGAATCGTTCGACCACACGACTTGTCCGGTGGTGAGAATTTGTTGGGAGCAATCGGCGAGATCGAGACAAAGCTCGATGCGCGTATTTACTTCCAAAGGCGAGTGGCATTGAATGGCCACGCCATCTTCGCTGATGTTAACGATCTCGTGGAGATCGAGCATACCGCTGTTGGGTTCGCTGGCGAAGGTAGCGTAAGCGGGAGTCTGTATTTTGTGGCGCACACGCCGCCGACGATTCGACAGCGCGGGTTGCAGGGGCGACATGATCGCGACCATGGAAAGGGCCCAATTGTGCAGCACCATATTAGCGCGAGATTGTGGAAAAGTATGTAGAGAAGAGAGTCGGGAGGACGGGGAATCCAGGGTTCAGGGCCAGGGGCCAGGGGTCAGAGGTCAGCGTCAGAGGCCAGGGGTCAGGCTTGAGGCAGTGGGTTTCAGGCGGACCTCAGAATATCGGCTTCAGTTTGGGCAATTCTTGATTTCTGTTTGCATTCCTAGAGGGCGGAAAGTCAAAATCCTCACCCTGTCCTCCAAAACGCCAGGATAAGGACAGGCGGCAGGTAGCCGCGCTACATAGGTTAGCCTGCGCGGCGGAGGGCTTCGGTTCGGTGGATGGTGGATATGCGGGAGATGGCGGCGACCATCATGCTCGAGAGCAGCTGCATTGTGGCTACGTCGCGCTCGTCGAAGGCTCCGGGAGTCGATGACAAGACTTCGAAAACCCCCAGGGTGCGGCGGTAGTGGCGGAGGGGGGAGACCAGGATGGAGCGGACGCCCAGGCGGCGACAGCTCGCGAGGTCGACCCGGGGATTCCGTTCGGCATCGTGGCAGAGCATGATCTCGCCGGAGCGTACGGCTTCGGCGGAGATGCCGGCATCGGTTTGCAGGCGGACGCCGAGATCGGGAGCAGTGCGGCCGGCGCGCGCGCGGCAGACAATTTCGTCGCCGGCACGCAGAGCGATGGCGGCGCCCGTGGCTCCGGTCAGGTGCTGCGCGCGTTCGGTGATGGCGCTGATCGCGGGCTCGAGATCGAGTTCGGCGGCGTGGATTTCAACTTCTTCGGGCACGTGAACGGCACGGAATCCGGAGGCCGGGTGCGCCGCATTCGCGAGGCGCAACTGGCTGCGCTGGGCGAGCGAGGGCATGCGCGAGGGCACTTCGGAGGCGAAGGAGTCCGGCACCGGGACGGTGCGAAGCAGATCGCGCACGAGAGTGTCGAGTTCGGAGTCGGTGATAAGGTGTGCGGTCTGCTGGTGGCGAAGCGAGCCTCCAAGGACGCGAGAGAGGCCGATCAGTGCCTGGCTGCCGCAAGCCAAGCAATAGGAACGGGGATTGGCGCTGATCATCTCGCACTGCACGCAGAATGTGGCGGACTGCAAGGGAACAAAATTGACGTCCTTGAAAGTCTTGCCATATGCGGTCTTGCCGAGCATGAGTGCCGTCCTCGTTCCATTTGGGATGCAGATGAAAGTAAATAGGGGGAAGGAAGGTACAAAAGTGGCGGCGATGGTTCCTCGATGTGGAAAAGAGGGATTAAAACCATTGGATTACCCGTACGTTGTGCAAGGGCTTGCATACCGGGGATGCCAGCGAACGGGAGGCGGCTTCCCTGTATTGCTTTTGACGCGCGAGTCAGATATTCTAGCGACAATTCACGGTCCATATTGGACCGCTGGGGGAATCATGGAATGGACCGCACCTGCTTTTGAAGAAGTTTGCTTGAACTGCGAGATCAACTCCTACGCGAGCGCGACACTGTAGTTCTTTCCAAGGCTCAAGGCTCCCACCCGCGCGGTTCTTTCGCGCAGTCGCGTTTCTTTCGCTCCTTCGGAGCTAACCCGAATTTTCGTTCAGATAACCCACGGCTAGCGCCGTGGGCTATTTCCCTCGCCGCTTCGCGGCTGTGATCTGAGATCGGCAAATTTGGGATAGATGCCAGAGGTCACAAGTCTGTATGCAGGAATCAGTGTTGAAGTTAACCGGCTTGGGCAGTGACCAGCGATGTGTCCTGCTCGGGTAGGGTGATGACTTCTGCAGAGTGCGCGACCGTGCGGTCGAGAGCATCCGCGAGGGCAGTGGGGAAGGCTCCGGTCAGGAGGTTGACATCAAGTTGCAGGTCGCGGGTGGAGTAAAGGCGGTATACGGTCAGGATTCCGCGACGGCGATTGGCGGAGGTGAGCAGATCAAGCGCGATGGTCCAGGCAGAAAAGTCGTTGAGGGAGGCCCGTCCTGGCTTATTCCAATGCAAGGAATGGTTGCTTCGGGGCGCCGCTGGAGTATCGAGCGCTTCCGCGGTGACGTTGTCTCCGGGAAAGAGCGCGACATTCAGGCTGAAGCCATCGAAGTCATTACTACCGAAGGCGGCCAGGAGAATCCGGCGGACCTGATCGTAGTCGCGAGCGACCTTGAGTTCCTCGGTGGCGCGGCGGATGGCGAGATTGTTGACGAAAATCTGGGGCTGATTGAGGGTGCGGTGCGCGACGCGGGCCAATTCACCGAACTCGAGATAGCCGAGGTGCTGAACGCCGATCCAGATTCCGATACCCAACACGGCAAGCACGAGGCCGAGTGAGCTTCCTGTCGGCCACAACAGGAACAAGCTCAGCATAGCGAAACAGGCCGAGACTGCGTAGAGAACAATCACGACCTGCCGGTGAGTCATGCCATGTTGCAAGAGCTTGTGATGGATATGCTCACGATCGGCGGTGAAGACGGGGCGTCCGCTAATGAGGCGGCGGATGATGGAGAGAACCGTTTCAAGAATCGGCAAGCCGAAGGAGACGATGGGGATCGCGACGGCGACGATGGTGGGCGCCTTTTGCGCACCGTAGAGGGCAAGGGCGCTGAGGAGAAATCCTATGAGGAGGCTTCCGGAATCGCCCAGGAAGATGGTCGCAGGATTGAAGTTGTAGCGCAGGAATCCGAGGATGGCGCCAGCGAGAGCGATGGTCATGACTTCGACCAGCGCGGGACCATGCAAGAGCGCAACTGT
>AR_comb_assmDRAFT_10169680_pt1 | contig 13411 bp, 20 predicted proteins | sample ArasoioldDNA_FD_10543 | JGI IMG/M metagenome (IMG submission 10543) | reverse complement strand
CGCCGACGCCTAGTGGCCGTTTCGGCCATGGCCTTGAGCGTCTGCGCCGCCTCCCGGGCGCAATGGCGGATTCAACTACACCAACGGCGAGCTTGCGTGCCTCACACCGGACTCGGTCCCCAGTAGCTCACGCGCCAATTACCTCGAATGGAGCGAAGTTCGAGAAAGAAACTCACCCAGCCGTCACCGCAGCTTCCGGCCGGCACCCCATGCAGCGCCACTGCGAAGAGCGGACGCAGACCCGGCTGCGTAACCCGCCTGATCTTCACGCGGCTGTAGTCACAGGGGGCGACGGGGATGTTCCCGGTCCTCCACTCCGCGAGCGATTCGCCACCTCGCAACTCAGGCGCGACGACCCGGTAGCCAACCACTGGGTCATAAGCGAGGCAGAATCGCAGCTGGCGACAAACGTCGGTACGCAGAAAGGTGCGAATCGTGGCGATGAGGTTCTCGCGGCGCGCTTTGTCTGCGCGAGCGGTTGTCGCTGCTGCGACGGCGGCCAACCCGGCGATGATCGCTCCGACAAGCGCGAGCTTGATCGCCAGGGTCGTGCCTCGTGCGATCACTGGAGACGCGCAAGCCTCTGCTTTGTACCGGTACACCTGATGCCACCTCCCGGCTCGCGATCCGCGACCCGAATCCCGTGATCAGTCCCTTCGGGCAAGCGTCCGCGGCCAGGCAGCTTGAGTCCATGTGACATTCGTCATATCTTCGGAGGCCGTGTCTGCACTCGCACGTGGCGATGCGGAGAGGCTGCTCCGCTTTGTCGCCGACGCGGAGAGCTTCGGCGGCGACCATCCCTTTGAAGGAGAGTTCCTTACGCAACTCGGAGGGCTTATCAGCGCCGACCTAATTACCTACATCGAGTTCCCTGACTGGTCTCCGAACGCTGAGCCGATTGGCTTCGATCGCCCCGGCGACGAACGATTCGACGACGTAATTGACATGGACGAGATCCACCCGATCCAGCTGGTCGAGGATCCGCTTCTGCTCCATTGGCAAGAGGGGGGCTTCGGCGCCGTCAAGTATTCGGACTTCTACAGCCGCCGCGAGCTCCATCGCACTCGGGTCTACCACCTCTTGCTGAAACAAACAGGGATGGAGGATTCGCTCGGGATCCGGCTTTGCGTCCCGCCCTTCTCGCGGCCGAAGCTACTCGGCTTCGATCGCCGAGGCTCGGACTTCAGCGAGCGCGACCGCGCCGTCCTCGAGCTCTTGAGCCCTCACCTAGTGCAGCTCTACCGGGCCAGCGAGACCAGACAGCGCTTGCGGACAGCGCTTGCGCTCCACGAGTCGAGCGAAGCGGCGATCGTCCTGCTCGAGGCCGACGACCGCGTCGAGTTCGCGAGCCGCGCCGCACATGAGCTGCTCGCTCGTTACTTCGGCGAGCACGGAACCGGCCTTCCCGAACGGTTGACGTCATGGCTAGGGCAGCGGCGCGCGGGAGCGACCGCAGAGCCATTACGTGTCAATGCCGGGGGCCAGTCGCTCCTGGTCGAACTCGTCGAGGGCGCGCTCGTCCTCGAGGAACGACGGCGGATGCCGCGACTTACGCCGCGCGAGCGGGAGATTCTCGAACTCGTTGCGGAGGGCAGGACGAACGCAGAGATCGCCGAGCGGCTCTGGGTATCGTCTCTGACCGTGCGCAAGCATCTCGAAAACATCTACGCCAAGCTTGGCGTTCACACGCGCACCGCCGCCGCCGCCTTCGTCCCCGAACTGCACCGACGCTCCTGAGCCAACCTCAGCGTCCGGCGCTGTTCGACCTTGCGCTGGCGGCGACAGTCAGGACAGCGATCTGAAGCCGGCCCGCGCAAGCCGGCGGTAAACGCCGAGCCGCAGTCGACGCATTCGCGCTCACGCGGGCCGAGCCGTCGAGATGCGTTGTAGGCAGCGACGTATTCGGGATTTCGCTCTCGCCATTGGCGGTTCTGCTCGGCGTGACATGGGCGGCACCAACTCTCGACTCCGTCGCTGTAGGCGGAACGCGGGCGGAACTCGTCGAGCGGGCGCCAGGCTTGACAGTGACAGCACCATTTGCCCTTCCGGGTCTTCACCGAAAACGGTTTCCGGTGTACATCAGCGCCCCGGGGGGGCCGGGGGCAACGGCAGTTTCGGTGGAACATCTGCAGTGCCCGAGTTTCTGTGGGAGTTTCTTTCGCGGAAGTCTGGACGAGGGGTACTTCGAGGACTCGACCCGTCGCACCGCCGTCCCCCTTATCCGTCGAGGTTGGTGTGCCCGGAGGCTTCATAATGAGATCCGTCAGGGGGAGAGATGACCTCCGAGTCGGACACAGCGCTCATCGCCGGCCAGCTCGCGGAGCTGACGAATGAGGTTGCCGAGCTGACTAAACAACTGAACAGGCTTCTCGAGCGGGCCAAGGACGCGGAGGCGCGCGCAGACGTCCAGCAGGAACGCATCGACCTCGCGGCGCGAGAACTCGGCGAAGTCAGCGCGCGCCTGCAAGCTGCAGCGAACGCACTCCGAGAGAGCATCTAGCTCCTGCCTTTGTGGCCCGCGCTCATCGCAGGCCGAAAGCTGTCGAGTGCCACGACCTGAGCGTCGTCCTCGATGAATGGCGGGCGGCGAGGCTACTTCTTTGTCGTAGAGACAAGGCCACGGTTTTCCTTTCGTCGAGGCTTCCAGGAGGCTCGAGATCGTCGTTGTCGGTCAACGCCCAGGAGGGCCTCACGTCCTGGACGATCTCCAGCCTCGGCCTCGGCGCTGCTCGTAGTCGGGGAAATAGGAGGAGAGGGCAGAGGTGTTCAGTAGTTTCCGCCGACGGCGAACCGCGCTTCTGCCGACGGCAAACCGCACCCCGTCGCTCAACATCCGGGAGCAGCGAGCCGGGGAAGCGCCTTCCCCCTAGGAGCGGGGCGAGAGCCGCAGAGCCCTGTTTCCCCCTGCGCGACCCGGCTCGCCATGACGTGTACCCACCTGCGCCGTTGATGGATCGCGACACGCGCGTGTCCGACATTCGGGTGTCGTTGATTGTCGTGCGCCATGCTGCGAAAATCAGAGACGCGCTGCCGGGGCGCACCGGGACACGTCCAAGTTGGCCGTCTCGACGGGCGAGAGCGTCTGACGTAGGTTCTCCGCGGGGCCGGGTTTCGTTGCAGCGTCAGCTAGCTCGACGTTCGGCTCGTCATTCCGGCCTCGCGCGGCCTCTAGCTGGCGGCGTTCTGGCGCGGCAGCCGGTCTTATTCAGTCGGCGTTTGGCGCTGGATGCATGACGTATGGCTTCCCGTTCAGTTCCACCCGAGCAGGGGCGCTTGACCGCTGCGTTATGTAGTCCTCAAGCGCGCGGAGGACGGCTGTGATCTCCGCGTCGTCTTTATCGAGGGTGACAGTGACCCGGCATCCCTCGGAGTCCTCCAACAGCTCAGCCCGAAAAGGAGAAAGCGCGGCGAGCATGGCACGTCCTGACTCAGCGCTGGCCGCCTGAATCGTGAGCCTGTCCATTTGCGCCTCCGTCTTGGGGGGTCCGCCCGGTGCAACGCGCTGCGCCCGGCCAGCACAACAATCCTACGCCGGGTTCCCGCCGACGCCTAGTGGCCGTTTCGGCCACGGCCTTAAGAGCCTGCGCCTCTTGGAAGCCAGCGGCAGAGTCCCGCCGCGTCGAGGCCCGAGCCCGAACTGTTCTACCTGGTTAGGCGACGAGCGTGATGAACCTCGCCCAGGGGTCATCACCCGCTTCGGGGTACTGCTCCTTGGTTCCGTCGTTCAACTCAATCGTGGCCGTTGCCTCTGCACGGGCCGGGCCAAAAGGAAGTTGACATCCCCCTCGGCCTCAGCCGCCCAGGCCCTCTTGTTCGACGGCGTGTCCCGAGACACGCCCATGACCGTCGATCCACCCTGTCTAACGGTCACCTGAACAACCGCGCTCCCTCATCGTCGTCGAACTGCACCCAGCCGGTTACTTGGAGAGCCTTGCCGCCCCCGTGGAGCTGCGCCGTGTCGTTGATCTGTCCCTTCATAGCTATCTCCCTTATCGCCCCGTGCCGCCCGCCAGTGTCGCTCGGTGCCTGTGCGGTGCGCGGGCCTATAGACCAGTCGCCCCTCGACCATCGTTCTTCGCCTTCTCGTGGCTGCGATGCCAGCCATAGATGCCGCCGGCGAGCAGAGGGAGAACAAAGAGGAGGCCAAACGCGTCCCCGAGAGCATTGCAAAAGCTGTGAACCTGCAGTGGGCACCGCACTCGAACTACCTGAACTGGTTTTCGGACATGGAGATCGCCGAGGGGGGCGTCTGGTTCGGCTACGACACCAACACATCGGCGGGATACGTCATCACTCAGCTCGTTGGCGCTGATGGCGGCTACTTCGGGGGCGATGAAGACAGCCTCCTGGTCTGGGGCCACGAGAAGCAGCAGTACCCGGAGAGCGGGTACCAGATCGGGCTTCCCTCGAAGGAAGTCCTGTGGATCAACAAGTTCGTCTTCGATCCGTCGAAGCTCCACATCAGCAGTGGGCTCGAACACGCGATAGCGCCCTAGGCGGTCGGCCTCGGACCGGCGCGACTGCGCTCTGGTTGCGCCGGTCCAGGCACACGACGACCTAGACGACATTCTTGAAGTAGTGCTGTAGCCGGACGGTCGTGAGCGCTCTTTAGCCTTCGCACGGGCGCGTCCTGACGACCCACGGCCCAGCGCAGTAGGCGTTCGGCGGGCGGCCTATGCGTCGGCCTGGTCAGGCAGCGCGTGAAAGGCGCGCTGGATCCGATCAGCCTCAGTCCGGATCCAGGGTCCGTACTCAACGCCAGGCGAATGCGCATAGACGGCGCTGTCTCCGCGAAGTGCCTCGAACAATGCGATGTCGAGCAGGTCGCTTCGGGCCTGATCTTGACCGCAACTACTCACGATCCATGTGTCTCCGGCACGTCTCACACGAAGTTCGCGCCCGTTTGGCGTCTGCGCAACCCATTGAGTCATCCGCGCCTCCCTCCCGTCTGCCGCAGCGTGAAGGGCTCGAGTTCGCGGGAGGGCCGCTCTCCCCTTGGGTCTTGCGTTCGTTTACCAGAGGTTGGGTGGGCTAAAACCCCTGCGCCGCGCTCGCTTCCGTGCAGCCTCAGCGCTCGGCTCGCCGCCCGGCCCTCCGGAGACGAAAGGCGCGGTTCCGGTCAGGGACACAGAGTCGTCTCCACCCCGCGTCTCGGACCCTGCGCGCCTCTCCCCCCGTGGTGAGGCCCGCCGCGATCTCCCTAGATCTCTTAGTGAATTGCACTGGTCCCGAGGTGCGTGGAATGCGAGGCCGTCTGGTTGCCGGCCGACGAGGAGCGCTGGCGCGCCTTCCACGGCGGCGACGATCTCGATGGGCCGGCCGAGCTCTTCTTCTACTGCCCGAAATGTGCGGAGCGTGAGTTCGGCGGGGCGGTCGACTCTGCCGACAACTAAGGAGTCGAACTGACGGCTTGCCGTCCGTCTCCGCGACCCAGGCGGCCGGTTTGCGCCGACGCATGGTGTGCGCGGCCACCTGCCACGTCCTTCCCATGCAGGGGGGATCTCTCGAGGAAACAAGAAGCGGGGCCGCCCGCCCGGCCCCCGCTTCGAGTCCCCCTGAGAGAGCCGCAGGCAGTAGAGCCGTTCGATCCGCGGCGTCGAGCAGGTTCAACTGCGGGAGACTCCAAGAGCCAGGGTGCTACGCTGAGTGCAGGCCACTGCGAGCAGTCGTAGCGGACGCCGAAGCCAGACCATCTGGAAGTCGCCGGCTCCTCTACTCGTTGCGACCGATTTCGGTCCAGAGAGAGGAGTTCGCATGGCGGACGACACGGTGCGCAGCGAGGCGCCAGGTCTATCGAGCGAGGAGTGGCAGCAGCTACTCGAGGCCGCGGAGGAGTCAGGCTCGCTCCGGCAGAGCGCATGCGTGGAGATTCTCGATCGTCGCGAGCTGGAACCGGTCGAGCTCGCTGCCGTCTACCGGGAGGTCGAGCAGCAGGGGATCGAGGTGACCGAGGACGAGCACGCATCGCCGCCACTCCTGCTCGAGGCGGAGACGACAACCGACTCGCTCGAGCTCTTCTTACGCGACGCCGGTCGACACCCGCTCCTGACCGCGGCCCAGGAGGTCGAGTTGACGAAGCGCGTCGAACGGGGCGACCTGGAGGCCAAGCGGACGATGATCGAGTCGAACCTGCGCCTGGTCGTCTCGATCGCGAAGCGGTACCGCCACCAGGGCCTCCCCTTCCTCGACCTGATCCAGGATGGGACGCTCGGCTTGATCCGAGCGGTCGAGAAGTTCGACTGGCGCCGGGGCTTTAAGTTCTCGACCTATGCGACCTGGTGGATCAGCCAGGCGGTGGCGCGCGGGCTTGGGGAGAAGGCGCGCACCATCCGAATGCCGATGCACATCGTCGAGCGCAGGCAAAAGCTGAACAAGGCCGACAGGATGCTCTCGATGGAGCTTGGGCGAGAGCCGACCATGCATGAGGTGGCAGAACGAGCGGGCCTCCCACTCACGCACGCGCTCGAGGTGCAGGCGGCAGCCCGCGCCTCGATCAGTCTCGATCAACCGCTCGCCGATCAGGAAGATGCCCTCTTCGGTGACATGGTCGCCGGCGATGGCCCGCTCCCCGAGGAGAGAGTCGAGGACACGCTCCGCTCCGAGGCGCTGACGGAGGCGCTCGCGCTCCTGGACGAACGCGAGCAGACGGTGATCAGGCTCCGCTTCGGCCTTCACGGCTCGGAGCCAGAGACGCTCGAGGAGGTCGGCAGGCGGCTTGGAGTATCGCGCGAGCGCGCTCGCCAGCTCGAGAGGGACGCGCTCAAGCGCCTCGCCCTGCTGGACGAGATGGAGTCGGTCGCAGACTGATCAACCCCGAGCAGGCTGCAGGTCAGGCCGGACCTGCGGGGACTGGTACAGGCGGGCACAGGGTTACGGCTGGGACTCCTGGAAGCCGGGCTGTCTGCCATTCGTGCGCTCGTTTCGATTCAGAAGGTCATGTCCGGGCCTACTCATCTTCGGCAACGCGTTCGTGCGAGCGGTCCGCCTGCTCCCTGGCCGTGACGCCGGCCTCGATCAGGCGACGGCCGAGCGCCGTTCCATCGAGCTGCTCGGCATGGGCGACCGCGTCCAGGCGGCTGCGCAGGTCGAAGCCGAGTGCTGGCCGTTCGGCGCTCATCGAACCGCTCCGGTCGTCATCGCGTCGCGTGCGGCGGCCGCGTACTCGAATCGCCGCGGACTCCCTCGCGTCATCGAGCTGCTTTGCCGTGGGCGAGTAGACGCCCGCTCGCTGGAGGATCTTCCTGGCCGCAGCGTCGGCTGCCGCCTCTGTCATCGCGAAGACGCCGATCGGGTCTTCGGAGGTAATGGTGGCGTCGCTCATCGTCCTCCTTTCGTGGGTTCTTAGAACTTCATTTCCGAGAACGGGATGACGTCGTCGTGCCAGCGGCGCGACCGGTGGACGACACGGGCCGGCCGCGCCTTCGGGGTCGGCGGCGGGGTCGGCTCCGGTCTCGCTGGAGGGTCCTGGGCTTTCTCATTCGCCTGCGGCGGCTCGGCGGGCGTCTCTCGCGGCGCTGGTGTCGAGGGCTCGGTCTTCTTGCGCTTGTGGAAGCCGGCGGCCAGCTTCAGGACTGCCCGCTTGCCCTCGTCTCCGGGCTGGTCGAGCGCCCGCTGGAGGCAGGTGCAGTACGAAGTCGGAGGATCGGCCGCGCACTCGGCCTTCGGCAGTCTCAGCTTCGCGCGGCGCTCGACGCGGCGGGTTAGACGGGCCAGTAGGTCCGGGTCGGGCGAACCGAACTCGACCGGCGGGCCACCCTCGGCCGCGGCGGCCAGCGCGGTCAACTTCACGCCGCCCGTTGTGAGGGCGGAGAACAGCAGCGCCGCCTGCTCGGCCTCGGTGCCGTGCTCGCGGACGACGGCGTTGAGCCTGGCCTGTCTTGCGGTCTCGGCCGCCCGAGCCGCGGTGCGCGCGAGTTTGGGGTCTCGGCGCGTCATTTCTCAGAAATTTCTGCCGCCGAGCCGTTCGACTCAACCTGTGCAATGTCCAGCAGCCGCTCGAGCTGGCGCAGCTGCTTCGTGGTCAGCTTCTCCAGGTCGACCTCGCGCTCGCGTTCGAGCTGCTTCAACTGAAGGCCGAGCCGCATCGCGCTCGGCAGGCTGAGGCCGAGCAGCTCGAAGTCGGAGCGGATGCCGGCCTCGACTCGCTCCAACCATTCGAGGCTCGGGGCTGGGTGCCGCGCCGACCGGCCCCGGGCTCGCAGGACGCCGTGCTTGACCAGGTCGGCGACGAGTCGGTTGCGGCGCCAGAGCTTGATCGCGAGCGCCTCGATCATCGGCTCGAGCGCGTCGGACTGCACGGGCGTGACCTCGCGGACGAGTTCGGCGAGCTCGGCGAGCTCCTGTTGGTCGGTGATCGAGAAGACTTCCTTGCGGGCGCCGTGCCTTGTGGCGTGGTTATTGCCTACGGGGCCGCAGTTCAGGTTGCTCAGGGAGTTTGCATTACTCATGGCTTTGCTAGGTACCGGGGCGCCCATTCGAACGAAATGAGCATTTTGCCGGTGGAAGTCTTGCAGTTTGCGCTTGGCGTTTAGCGTATACGATACGGCGGATTGCAGTTTGTCTGATTAGCTCTCTTCGCGACCGCAGCGGGCACAGGTTTGCCTAACCGGTAGCAGGCGATCGTCCCGCTCAACCATGCGGGTGCGGGCCAGTCGTGGGCCAGTCGCCCAGCTGACCTCGCTCGCTGCAGCGCTGCCGGCGTCGACCGTGAGCTCGAGTCGAGCGCGCTGGTCGGGTTCGTGGTCGCCGTCGCGCCTGGCTTGGCAACACGTCCGCGCCGAGCGGGAGCCGGGCGACCCACTCTGCGAGGTGGCCAGACCGCCCGGCTCACCGTCCATGCAGATCCCCAGCCCAGGCAACCCCCTGCGTCGAGCCCCCCGCACAGGCCAGTGACTCGCCGCTATTTGCGACGTTGTTGGACTCGGCCCTCGTAGCGATCGACGCCAAGTAGTACCGTCGAGGAGTGGCGTCCGGGGTGATGGTGTCCGGACCGCACAAGATGCCGCCGACCTACCGCTCTCCCCCAGAGGAGCCCTGCTCCTCCGCTCAGTAGGTCGCGCCTCGGGCGTTCACTTCTCCCGTCTGGGCGATCTGCGATCACGGGGCCTCCTCAAAGACTCGCGCTGCGTTGCGATCGAGCCAGCGCTCGAGCTCCGAGACCGGGACCAAGCGCAGCCGGCCACGGCGCACGAGCCTGATCTCGCTTTGCACGAACCTCTCGAATGAGTCGAGCGAGACGCCGATCGCCGCCGCTGCCTCAGCCCTCGTCAGCGCCAACCTCGGGGTAGTCGAAACCCCAAACCCTCGAGTAGTGGTTGAGGGGGTCACGTTCCGCGCACCCTTATGTGGTGCACGCGGTCATTGCGGCGTGAGCCGCGTGAGGCAAACGTGTCGCTCAACCATGCGGTTTCGTGAGGAGCGTGAGGGGTGCGTGAGGGGGTCACGCTGCCTCACGGTTTGGCTCAACCATGCGTCACGCTCGTTCGGGCGTAGTAGCGGGCCGTTCCGTCCAGATCGTCACGTCGCTCAGCGTGTCCGTTCTCGATCAGCCGGTTCAGTTTTCGCCGCGCCTTCTCGACCTGATTCGGCGTCGGCGTGCCGCTCGTCTCATAGAGAGCGCGGGCGGCATCGGCGACCAGCATCCCGGCGGGCGAGCGTTCGAGCGTCTCGAGCAGGTCTCCCGGCTCGTACAGCGCGCTGCGGCCATGAACATGGTCATGCAGCAGCTTGTGCGGACCGAACGGCTCGGCCGGCTGCTTCAGGTGTAGGAGCTCAACCACCAGGTCGCCGGGCTCGCCCCAGAGAAGCAGGACGCTGCCTGCGCCCGCAGTCAGCCAGCGTGAGCCGTAGACATCGGCCAGCGTCTTTGGCGCTCCCTGGCCGCGCTGTTCTTTTCTTTGGTGATGAGCCTCGACGACCTGTAGGCCACGGGCGAGCAGCTCCTGCCTGGCCATGTTCAGTTTCGAGCCGACCTCGTCGTCGGAGAGCTTGGGCGCGAGGTCCTTCAGCGAGTCGACAAAGACGTCGCTGACGCCGGGAAACTCGGCCGCGATCCAGTCGGCCAACATCGAGGGCCGCTCGAGCACGTTCACCGGCAGCGGTCCCTTCCAGACAGCGAGCCGTTCGCGCAGGGCCGGCGCATCGCCCTCGACGACCATCCGCCGAAAGGAGCGGGCTGCCTGGGCGGGCCTGTCCATCGCCAGGTAGACGCCGAGCCCCTCGGCCGGATCGACCGGCACGCCGAGCAGCTTGTCGATTAGTCCCGCCCGAGCGAGCCACAGCTGCTGGAGGAGTGACGTCTTCCCGACGCCGTCGGGCCCGACGATCATGAGCGCCTCGCCCGGCGTCCAGACAGCCTCGCCGTCGCCCCAAAGGCTGGTGATGTTCTGCGGCTCCGCAAACGCGAACGTCGCCCCGTCGACCTTGCGGTTCGGTGCAACCGCGGAGGCCGCGCTCGCCGGCCTAACGCCGTTCTCGTGAAACGGGTTCGGCTCGAGCTCGTCCAGGCGCTCGACGAAGTACGGCTCGGCGGTCACGCGGCCTCCCGCAGCAGCTCGAGAACCTCGGCCGTGGTCGGTTTCTCGCCGCTGCGCCCGTAGCCGACGCTCGGATAGAGCTTGTGCGCGTCCGGCCACAGGTGCCAGCAGCGCAGACAGCTGTTCACGATCAGCCCGTTGCGCAGCACGACCTCGCGGCGATCGCGGCTGTGGCGCTCGCCCGTCAGCTCGTCCAAGAGCTCGGAGTCCGGGAGCGGCCAGCGACACACATGGCAGTTCGGCCTCACGCCGCCGCCTCGATCTCGCGGACGAGCCGCTGGAGCGCGCGGCTGCGCTCGAACCAGGCGCGCACGCGCCGCTCGTCCTCGAAGCTCGCCGCGTCGATCGTCAGGCGAGCTGGCTGCTCCAGCTCAAGCCGAACGATTAACGCCGGCGGCCGGGTGGGGCTAGGGCGTCGGAGGTGGTTGGTATTCTCGTTCACGGTCAGGTTGTTCGCGCGTCGCCAAATCGCCCGCTACGGCGGGCGACGCGCTTTCTGGGGCGTCTTGCGAACCATCCGAGGCAAGCTGAGCGAACCGGCGCAGAACCGCCGCATACGCGATCGCGTTGCGTCCGCGTGGCTCGCGCTTGCCGAGCTCCCAGGTGCGGACGGCCTCATGTGTGACGCCGCCCACGGCTTGGGCCGTCCGCTCGAGCGATGCTCCGGCAGCGAGGCGTAATGCTCGCCGCATCGGAACCGCCGGCAGCTGCTTGCGTGCGGTGAGCTCCTGTGTCAGCTCTTCGAGTGCTGCCATGTGGCGAGTTTAGCGCCGCAAGATGCAGAAGAGTTGTGAAAAGAGGGTAGATACGAGGGTAGATATCTCTGCGGGATTCTCCGACTGTTCGGCGTCTCATATGTAAGCAGAGTTGCTAAACTGTTGGAGTGACCCAAGAGGCCGAGCCCGCTCCGTTCCCGCCGCTGACGGCCGACAATCGACTCGCGCTCCGGACATGGCTCGAGGGTCAGCCTCTCCGAATCTTGCGGAGTCTCTCGCCGCTCGTCATAGCAACCGAGTACGCGGACGAGCGAGACGCCAGCGTCTTCGCACGCTTCTGGGCCATTTACCTGCTCGACGATGTGCCCTGGCTTGTTCACGGGCTGCTCGCCAGTGACACCTCCGGCGCACCCGTCGTTCGTCGACTAGCCCTCGAACCCTGGGATCAGGACGGCCCCGAGGTTAGTAGCGAGGTGACGCACCGGTTGCGCGTTGCGCTTCTGCGTGACCGCGCCCTCGCCTCGCTCCTCGGCGAACCTGGGTCAATCGAGGTCAGGCAGCGCTTCGGCGCGACGGTGACCAGGGGCCGGCAGACCGCCCGCGCCCTGGCCGCGAAGGCCGGGACAGGCAAGAGACGGGGCCGGCCGCCGCTGTTTGGGCCGGAGCACTACGCCGAGCTTGCACGTGAGTGCATCGCCCTCTATCGCCAGGGCCACCGTGGCATCCGGGCGACGATTGCGAACGAGCACAACGTCTCGGAAGCGACTGTGCGCGACTGGGTGAGGCGAGCCCGCGAGTTCGGCTACCTGGCCGAATCAAAACACGGCAAGGCCGACTACCGGCCCGGCCCAAATCTGAGCGTAGGACCGGAAGGAGCGAACGATGGCTAGACAGACAACAGGCGTCAGTCAGCGCCACAGCCGCACCTGCACCCGCGCGAGCGGTTGCAAGTGCCCCTGGCGCGCCGAGGTTTACGACCGCCACAGCGGCAGGAAGCTCCGCAGGACGTTCAGCGGCGAAGGCGCCCACGCTGCCGCCGTCGCCTGGCGCCACGACGCCGCCAGCGGGCTGCGCAAGGGCACCATGCGCGCCCCGACCTCGACCACACTGAGGGCCGCGGCCGAAGCCTGGCTCGCGGCGGTCGAGCGCGGCGAGGTCCTCAGCCGCAACCGCCAGCCGTTCAAGCCGTCGACGGTCCGCGGCTACCGGCACGACCTCGAGACCTACGTCCTGCGGGACCTGGGCGCCCGCAAGCTCGGCGACGTGCGCCCCGACGATCTCCAGGCGCTGATCGACCGGCTCGTCGGCCAGGGCCTGAGCGGCAGCAAGGTGCGCAACGTCCTCGTCCCGCTGCAGAGCCTCTACCGCCGCCACCGCCGCGAGGTTCCGGTTGACCCAACCGACGGGCTCGACCTCCCCGCTCCAGGCGGACGCCGCGAGCGAGCTGCGTCGGCAGCGGAAGCCTTGGCCCTGATCGAGGCGCTGCCGACCGACCTGCAGGCGCTATGGGCGACCGCCGCGCTCGGCGGGCTCCGGCGCGGCGAGCTTCGTGCCCTGCGCGTCTGCGACGTCGACTATCCGGCCGTGACAGTGATTCGGGTCGAGCGCGGCTATGACGATGTCGAAGGGCCGATCGAGCCGAAATCGCAGAAGGGCCGGCGCGGCGTTCCGGTGGCCGCCGAGCTTCGCCGCTACCTGCTCGCACACAAGCTCGCGACGGGCCGCGACGGCGACGACCTCCTCTTTGGTCGGACCGCTCGAACGCCGTTCACGCCGACGCACGTTCGCAAGCAGGCCCGCGAGGCGTGGGCAGCGGCCGCGGTCGGTGCCTTCCTAAGCCGTCAGCCCTTGCCGGTCGAGCTCGCCCCGCTCGGCTTGCACGAGGCGAGGCACAGCTACGTCTCGCTGATGCACGCGGCCGGCTGCTCGCTCGAGGAGATTGGCGACTTCGTCGGCCACTCATCGACGTACATGGTCGACCGCTACCGGCACCTGCTCGACGGTCAGCGCGAGCGCGCCGCGGAACGGCTCGATGCCTTCCTGGCTGGCCCACATACTGGCCCGCAGGCCCGGAAACCCGCTCTGCTTAGCGGTCGAGACTAGCTCTCCAAAACCGGGGGTTGCAGGTTCGAGTCCTGCCGCCCCTGTACCCCCTCGAGC
>AR_comb_assmDRAFT_10439055_pt1 | contig 13415 bp, 8 predicted proteins | sample ArasoioldDNA_FD_10543 | JGI IMG/M metagenome (IMG submission 10543) | reverse complement strand
GCGAGTGCTACGGACTGACCGTGGTTGCCGCGTGTTGCCGTGATCACCCCAGGGACTCCCTGGCGTGCCAGATGCGCCATGAGGTTGAGCCCACCACGGATTTTGAAGGCACCAATGGGCGTGTGGTTTTCGTGTTTGACATAGGCTTGAAACCCCATTTCCTGGGAGAGCAACGGGTAATGAATCAGGGGTGTCGGGCGCATATGTTGATATACAATCGGCTGGGCAGCTTCCACCTGGGCTAAGGAGATCGCATCAAACATGGGTACACACCGTCGCAGCAAGGGTTGGCAACACACTCTATGCTGTAAGGGTAACGACCTGCTGCGGGGAAGACAAGGGGAAAGAGGTGTGGAAAAGCTAGGGATATATTGCGGGGAGCCTTGCTACCAGTTATCTTCCGAACGTTCGTCCGGCTAATCGCCTTGCGAGCTTCTTGCGTCTAAACAGTGCGCTGTTTGACCACTTTTATCTTCTCACGTTATAATTCTTCTCGAAGACGATAGAGAGCGTTGCCCTCCACACATACCTACATATTGGAAGTATCTATCGCACCTGCACAAAGCTAATCATGACGTCACCTATGAATAGAACGTTCACTCTCTGGGCAGGTCAAGGCTGGGTAGCTATGGCTCCACGTAGCGTCCATGGCTGGTCCTGGGTGGGGCACGCATCTGGGAGGAATCCTCCATGACACTCGACGATAAGTATACTGTGACCAAAGGAAGCGTATACCTTACAGGTATTCAGGCTCTGGTGCGTCTACCTCTCGATCAGCAGCGCCGTGATGCACGGGCAGGACTACGTACCGGAGCTTTTATTTCAGGATATGAAGGGTCACCGCTGGCCGGCTACGATTTGACCCTAGCACGTACCGGTCAACTCCTCAAGGCCCACAACATCGTGCACCAGCCAGCCGTCAACGAGGAACTCGGCGCCACGGCGATGATGGGTAGCCAGCTCGTGCACCTGTTCCCAGGTCCTCGTGTTGAGGGCGTGAACAGCCTCTGGTATGGGAAGGGGCCAGGGGTTGACCGCTGTGGCGATATTTTTAAACATGCCAACTTTGGCGGCACCGGGCCCCAGAGTGCTGCCGTCATTCTCGGTGGGGATGACCATAACTGTAAAAGCTCCACCCTGCCGCACCAGAGCGATTTTGCCTATATGAGTGCCGGTATCCCTATCCTCTATCCTGCGAGTATTCAGGAGTTTATAGAGCTTGGGCTGCATGCCTTTGCGCTGTCACGTTTCAGTGGCTGCTGGGTGGCCTTAAAATTGGTGACGAACCTGTGCGACGGTGGTGGTGTCGTCGAGGTCGGGCCAGACCGTCCGCAGATCATCATTCCCGACGTTCTCATTGACGGCAAACCGTTCCACAAACTCCAGGATATGACGTTCCTGCCGCCAGGTACCATTGACATGGAGCGACGGCTCTTCTATGAGCGCCATACGGCGGTGCGGGCCTATGCGCATGCCAATGGGCTCGACCGCATCGAAGAACACACGGGCGACGACCGCATTGGGCTGGTCAGTGCCGGTAAGAGCTATGCGGATCTGCGCCAGGCTTTATACGATATGGGCCTGGACAGCGCGGTGTTGCAACGCCTGGGCATCCGGGTCTTGCGCCTGGGGATCATCTATCCCCTCGATGTGGAGGTGGTGCAGCGCTTTGCCACGGGTCTGGAAGAAATCATTGTGGTTGAGGAAAAGCGTGGGTTCGTAGAGGCGCAACTGCGTGATTGCCTTTACAATATGGCGCGGCATCCGCGTGTGCTGGGTAAGTATGACGAGCATGATGCACCCCTTTTCCCCATGCATGGAGAGTTGGACGCTGATGTGATTGTCGAACGGCTCGGGCCACGGCTGCAACACCTCGGGGAGGTACCGGGCATTGCGATGCGCCTGGCGGTCCTGCAGGCCATCCGCGCACGTCACTACGATCCGTTTATGGCGCGCAAGCCCAACTACTGCTCCGGCTGTCCGCACAATCGCTCGACGCGGGTGCCGGAAGGCCACATCGTCGGTGGGGGTATCGGCTGCCATGGCATGAGTGGTTTGATCGAGCAACCCGCGCGGCATGCCAGCTATCTGACCCAGATGGGCGGTGAGGGCATGCCCTGGGTGGGGGCAGCGCCCTTCACCGAGACACGCCACATCGTCCAGAACATCGGTGATGGCACGTACTTTCACTCCGGCAGCCAGGCTCTGCGGGCCTGCGTTGCGGCCGGGGTAAACATCACCTTCCGTCTGCTCTACAACGGCGCGGTCGCCATGACGGGTGGCCAGGATGCGCAGGGGAGCATGACCATCCCCGCCCTGACGCACAGTCTGGCCGCAGAGGGCGTGAAACGGATCATCGTCGTGTCTGAGCAGCCGCAGCGCTGGCGTCGGGCGCCTCTTGCGAGTATCACCACGCTGTGGCCACGCCACAAATATTTTGATGCCCTGCGCGAGCTGGAAGCCACGCCAGGGGTGACCGTGCTCATCAACGACCAGCAGTGTGCTGCTGAAAAGCGTCGCGAGCGTAAACGAGGTATTCAGGCTGGGGCGAACGTGTTTGCCGTGATCAATGAGGAGGTCTGTGAGGGCTGTGGCAACTGCGGTGAGGTGAGCAACTGTATGTCACTCCACCCGGTGGAGACGGAGTTTGGCCCGAAGACCCGCATCCATCAGTCGTCCTGCAACCAGGACTACTCCTGTCTCGAAGGTGATTGCCCATCGTTTGTGACCGTAGAGGTAGCATCTGGCACTGGTCTAACGTTAAAAAAGCCACCGGTGCTCGACGCTGCAGTGATCCCGGAGCCGCCGCAGAAGGTTGCCATTGATGGGAGTTATGCCATATACATTCCGGGTGTGGGTGGCACTGGTGTGGTCACTGTGAACGCCTTGCTATGCTATGCGGCGCTCATGGAAGGCAAATCCTTGCTCAACCTGGACCAGACGGGACTGGCGCAGAAAGGTGGTGCGGTGCTGTCGAACGTCATTCTCACCGCCGGCGAGACGGTGGCGGCTAATAAAGTGGGGATGGGCACTGCGAACCTATACCTTGTGCTGGACGCCCTGGGTGGAGTCACACCCGTGAACCTCGACCGTGCGCATCCAACACGCACGGTGGCGGTGGTGAATACGACGCCGAACCCAACAGGGGAAATGATCCGCAATAACAGTATCCTCTTCCCGACCGAGTCGTCCATTCGGCGTAACATTGATCCCTATACGAAGGCTGCGCAGAATCTCTACGTCGATGCTGGTACCATTGCCGAAGGGCTGTTTGGCGATCATATGGCCACTAACCTGTTTATGCTAGGGATGGCCTATCAGGCCGGGCTTATTCCCCTGGCGGCGGCTAGTATCGAACAGGCCATCACCCTGAACGGCGTGGCGGTACACCAGAACCAGCAGGCCTTCCGCTACGGTCGCCGCTACGTATGCGAGCCGCAGGCCGTCCTGGATCTCGCGGTGCCACCACCCAAAGGCTTGAACGAGGAGCGGGCGGCGATGCTGCTGTACCTGGAGGAGCAGTATGGCAAGACCGAGCGTGAAGCCTATTTCTATTTGTTGAAACGCTGTGAGCATCTGGATGAGGCAGCGCAGCGCCTGCTGGCCATCCGCATTGGCGAACTCATTGACTACCAGGATGTGGCCTATGCCACGTCCTACGTCGACTTCGTGCTTGATGTCGCTGCGCGTGAAGCGGCTGCCTGTCCCGGGCGCGTGGAGTTCACGCATGCGGTCATGCGCCAGCTCTACAAGGTGATGGCCTACAAGGATGAATACGAGGTGGCCCGCTTACATCTGAAGCAGGCCTGGCACACCCGGCTCACTGGCATGTTCGCACAGCCGCAGAAGATGTACTACCATTTCCATCCCCCCTTGCTCCGCAGCATGGGCCTGCAGCGCAAGCTGAAACTCGGCCCGTGGTTCACGCAGCCCCTGCGCTTGCTCCGCCGTCTCAAGACACTGCGTGGCCATCATTGGGATCCCTTTGGTTATGCCAAGGTGCGCCGTGCGGAGCGCCAACTCATCCCGTGGTACCGCCAGACTATCGCGCAGGTCCTGGCGCACCTCGACGACAGTAACCACCCTCTAGCCGTGGTCATCGCCAACGCCCCGGATGCCATCCGTGGGTACGAGGATATTAAACTGCGGCGCCTCGCCGAAACCCAGGAACTGGTTGCCCAGCATCTGGCACGTTTTACGGCATCAACGCAGCATAAGGAGCTTGCTACGCCTCGCTGAGATGTAGTAAACAGGAACACAGGTTACTCCCTCTCCTACGGGGAGGGAGTATAAATCATTGGCGTAGTTTCCGAGCACGATACGTACATAGTCCATGAGAAACACAAAGGCTCAAACTGTACATCTATATCGCCGCTTTGCTGTGTCCATGTTGGTCGTGTGTTTACTCCTCGGAGTGCGTCTGTCGCCAGCCCAGACTCCAGCTCCAACCCAGCCCGCCGCATCAGTGGAACAGAAAACTGTCCCTGCTGCATCGGCCCAAGATATGGAAGGGCCCATACGGCCTGAGACGGTGACGAAGCGAAAAGATGCCGTACAGAAGCGACTTGAGACGCTGGAGCACCTCCTGCTCTCCCAAGAAGAAGCGGAGGCGATGAAGGCGACACTGGCGCAACAAGTCAAAGCCCTGGCGGCGCTGGAAGCGGCATTTCAGAAGCGTGTGGCCTACACGACGCAACTTGAGACCCTGTCACACCAGGTCGAAGAACTGAATGCCGAACGTCAGAAACTCGCCGTCCGCCCACCACGCCAGTTCCCTGAGGTCAATGAAAGCCTCCGTCTCGACTACGAAGCGCGCTTGCAGTCCACGCGAGCGGAGCTCGATGGTTTGCGTAAGGAGTTAGCTGCAGGAGAGTTCCGCCTGGGGACTATTGCTAAGGAGATCGAGCAGCGTGCTATCGCTCGTACCCAGATCGAGAAAGATCTGCTGGCGGTGCGCAACGAAGTCGCCAATACCGCGGAACAGTCGCCGTTGTTGCTGGAACGGCTGGAATTGCTCGATCTGCGCCAGCAGTTACAGCAGGCCGAGATTGACATGCTGGAGGTCGAGCGTGAGTGGCTCACCAAGCAGGGACCCCTGCGTGATGCTCAGCTTGGGCTGGCACAAACTCGCTACGCTGTGCGCCAGCAGGATCTTGATGCGATTAAGGCTGCCCTGGGACAGGTCATCTCGCAAGAGAGCGTGACCCTGACCAGTACCGAGGAAGACATCGTACGCCGTTTGCTGCGGACGACAGAGCCCGCCGTCATGCTGATGCTGAAAGTGCAGCTGGAGACGATTAAGCTGCGTCAGAGTACCGCGACCTACCGTCAACAGGTCCATCTCCTTGGCGACCAGATGAGCGCGCAAGAGAAGCGCAATGAGCGTGAGCAGCTAGAGGCGGAACATCTGGAGTCGCTGGTCAAAAAATATGCCCGTGGCGAGAGCATCGCGCAGCGTCTGCAGGCAGCCTTTACGCGCCTGCGGCGCGAGCAGGCGCAGTACAATATCGAGCAAACAAAAGCCATGGAAGTGGACCTGGACGCGCTGACCGAACAGGAACTTGTTCTGGACGAACAGCTGTACGAATTTGATCATAATACTGAGACACGCTTACGCGACGTAGTCATCGCCCTGCAGACATTGCCCACGGCTCAGCGTGAGGCACAACTCACCAGGGTTCAGAAGGCATTTGATGAGCAAAAAGCGGCACTGCGTGAGCGCAAGCAAATCCTAGACGCCTTGGTCCAGGAGCAAACGAAGCTGCTCACGCTGCGTCGCGACTATAAGCGTCTCCTGGAGGAAGGCGATCGGTTTGTCCTGGCGAAGTTGTTCTGGCTCCGGGATGGGCAAACTATCGGGGTGCGCACACTGCGAGATGCTGTAGCCGGGGCCATGATCACTGCGAACCGTGTGCAGGCGTCCGTGCGCGCTGCACTGGCGCGCCTGCCTCTGGGCCAGGCTGGTGCAGTGCGTTTCTGGGTACTAGTAGCGCTAGCAGGGGTTGGGCTGCCCTGGGTCGCGTTGTGGGGGAGCACACGGCTGCGTTCCTGGATCACCTCGTTCCTGGCCACGGGCAGCCCGGAGGTCTTCGGGACACGTAGTGGTGTAGCCGCTCTCATTATCATACAGACAGCCATCTGGCCGGCGTATCTTATACTCGTGGCCTGGGCCTGGCCACGCATCATCGTCGTAGAACAGCAGACGCTCGGTCAGGAGCTGTCTTTGCTGGCCAGTATGCAATGGAGCGCCCTGGTGCTGTGGGGCTGGTTAGTCGCGCGGGCCTTGTTACATCCCCAGGGCTGGATGCAGCGCTATTGGGGTCTCAAGCCTGAGGTGGGGAGGGCGTTGCAACAGACCGTCACCGTAGGGTGCCTGGCAACATTGGTCTTTCTGGTGCCACGCCACATCTTGGTGCATGCTCCCGGCGGACCGGAGGCAGTGGCGGGGAGTCTGGCGCTGGCCCGGCTGTGCTTTACCGCCTTCCAGGTTGTGCTTCTGGGACTGGTGCTCGTTATAGGCCGGCGTGGAAGTCGGTTGATGACCGCAGTGCTTGCTCGTAGTCGTGAGGCGCAGGGAATAGTCTGGCGTTATTGGCCGTGCGTCTATCTGATCATCCTTGCCGGCATCAGCACGGCCTTGGCGCTGGACTTATTGGGATACCATTATGCCTCCCAAGCGCTGTGGCTCAGGTCGGGCGAGGCCTTGCTGATCATTCTCGCCTTGGCCTGGATTGATCACGCCACCAACACGGTGATTGATCGTCTTATGGCACGCCAGCAGCCAGGGCATGAAGGCTCGCTTGCACCGCTAGCACCGAGCGTGTGGACATTGCTGCATAAGTTCAGGCCGTTTGTGCGTGTAGTCCTGGTGCTGCTCGCTCTCCTGATACTCGAATATGTCTATGATATCAGTGACGGGCTGCTCAGTGGCCTGGACCATGTGCATGTGCTTGAGCTAGGCCGGAATAAGGAGGGGGAGAGCCTGTGGCTGACCCTCAAAGACATCACAACGGCGCTGCTGATTCTCACGGGTGCTGGTCTGTTTGTGCGTTATCTCCCCAGTATTTGTGAAGCGGCGCTGTTTCCACGGGTACGCTGGGATGCTGGCTTACGCTACACGTTTCTGACGCTCAGTCGCTATGTGCTCATCTTCCTGGGTCTGTGGTGGGGCCTATCCGCTGTTCACATGAACTGGTCGAGTATTCAGTGGATCGTCGCTGCGGTGTCAGTCGGTGTCGGCTTCGGTCTCCAAGAGATCGTGAGTAATTTCGTCAGTGGCCTCATTTTACTGCTCGAACGGCCTATCCGCGTCGATGACATCGTGACTGTGGGCGATCAGACCGGCGTGGTCAAGCGCATTACCATTCGGGCGACAGCCATCCAGAGTGGCGACAACCAGACTGTCATCATTCCCAACAAAGAATTTATCGCCCGCATGGTTACGAATTGGACGCTCGGCGACACTTACGTCCGTCTCGCGTTATCCGTGGGAGTTGCCTATGGCAGCAACGTGGACCTCGTGAAACGTCTGCTCACTGAGATTGTGAGCAGTCATCCGCGTGTCCTCACGACACCGCCCCCCGCCATCTTCCTGCGCGCCTTTGGTGATCATGCCTTGCAGTGGGAAATCTCGTGTTTTGTGCCACGTCCGCAAGATCGGACGGCTACTGCCCATGATCTGTTGGTGCAGATCGACCAGGTGTTCCGCCAGCATGCTATTGCCATTCCTTTTCCGCAGCAGGACGTGCACTTGCGTTCTGCTGATGCTACTCTCGTCATCCAGCCCATAAGCAATGACTATGAGACCGTGGCAGCCCATCCTGAGCCACCCGCTCGCGGCGTCCCGTAACGCCTGCCTCCCGACGTGTCTCCCCGGGCTGTTACCACCTGTCTCCCTATGCTACACTATCGCATATAGCGCCATTGCCGGTACTGCTTAGCATGGAGGAGGTTCATGTCCAGACACCTGTGCGGACGACATCGTGTCATACTAGGCAAGCACGCTCAAGGAGCATGTACAGCGGTGGGACTCCTCCTCGGTATTCTGGGGCTACTCGCGGGTTTGGCGGGGTGTACTGGGCCCAATCCTTTTGAGCGCGCCCGGCCTCCGGATACCCTGGCCTGGGACGAAGCGCGCTTCGCTGACAGTCCATATTTTTATCAGCGTTTCCTGACTCAATACCCGACCAGTGCCTTTGTGCCCCACGCGCACACCCGCCTCGAAGCGTTGGAGTGGGCTCTCGTGCAACAGGTCGATGGGATACCAGACTATGCCCGCTTCATCCGGACCTATCCTGATAGTGCCTGGGTGCCACAGGCGCGGGTACGTCTGACCGAATTAGAAGAGCTGGACACCAGACGCCAGGACGCCAATGCACGCGTCAACTGTCCGCAGCTCCAGGACCGTGTATACACCTACACGACCGCCGTCGAGCAGACGCTCGCGGATATGGCTCAGCTCCCGCCTGACAAGCGGCAACTGTCGCGTCTGAGTGGGGCGGACTTGCCGCATCTCTCGACGGTGTTTCGCGCCATCCGGGACTATCAAAGTGCTGTAGAAGCCGTGCGAGCTACCTATGGCACCCTCCCACCCTGTCACCTCCCCCATAAGGAGATCGCCTACGTGGCCTTGCCGACCATCGGTGGTCACATGCTGCTCCTGCATATACCCGTGTATGGGCCATTGCGTGGGGAGACGATCTGGCAAATCTTGGAGTAGCCCATGGCAGGGGTTGGAGAGCAATCGGCGGCATCGCTAGCCTTGCAGTTTTTCCACGTTATCTCACGCGCCACTACCTTATCACGCACGTACCCCTGCGCTGGTCAGTGAAAGATGGGAGGGGATCAGCTAGCGGGAAACGCTGCACAGGGCAATCGTATGCCAGGAACGCACCTTGCTCGGCTCGCCGTATCTGTGACCATCACGGTGAGTGCTTTTCTCCTCTTTCAGGTGCAGCCGATTGTGGCGAAGGCTCTGCTCCCGTGGTTTGGGGGAGTCCCAGCCGTCTGGACAGTGTGTATGTTGTTCTTTCAGGGACTCTTGCTGGCCGGCTATGCTTACGCTCATATACTCGTGACTTTCCTTCCTTTGCGTCGTCAGGCCCTCGTGCATACTTTCTTGCTCCTGTGTTCGCTGTACGCTTTGCCACTCCTGTCAGAAGCGCATTGGCCATCACAGGGGGGTGGCGATCCCACCTGGCCTCTGCTCACTCTCCTATTCTCAACGATTGGCGTGCCCTATTTCTTACTAGCATCCACGGCACCACTGCTGCAGGGGTGGTTCGCACGTGGAGCCCTCGGGGCATCGCCATACTGGTTGTATGCGGTATCAAATGCCAGTGCCGTCCTCGCCCTGGTGACCTATCCCGTGGTGGTCGAAGCCGCATTGTCGCAGCGTATGCAGGCCACCGTGTGGAGTGCGGGATATGTCGTGTTTGCGCTCTGGGCCGGCTTCTCGGGGTGGTGTGTGACACGTGCTTCAGCCGATGCAGTCACTTTTCCTATGCCTGGAGTGAGAGAAACAGCGCCCAGCCTCGGTGCGTACGGCCGCTGGTTCGCCTGGCCGTTCACAGCCTCGGTCTTATTGCTGGCGGTTACCAATACCTTGTGCCAGGACATGGCAGTCATCCCTTTCCTGTGGGTCGTACCTCTCAGCCTGTATCTCCTGACGTATATTCTCTGTTTTGCCAGCCCCTGGTGGTATCGCCGATGGCTCTATCTGCCCCTGGTGGTGGCGAGTCTCTTCGTGGTTACCAAGACTTCGTTTGTGCTTCTGCCTGAAGATACCGATGTGCGTATCGATATTGGTTTTTGGAGCACGGCCCTCTTTTGTGCCTGTATGGTGTGTCACGGAGAGCTCAGTCGTGCCAAGCCAGTCCCCCGTTTTCTCACGGCATACTACCTCATGATAGCGCTGGCAGGGATGTGCGGCGGCATTTTTGTAGGAGTGATAGCGCCGCGCGTCTTTAACGCGTTTATCGAACTGCCTCTCGGTGTGCTGCTATTCTTCCTCTTGCTGCTGGTGACCTTGCTGACCGCACAGCCCCACCTGACGCGGCGTGGCCGGATCATCCACGGCATGGTCGTCGTCCTCTATATTGTTGCCGTAGTAGGAGGGCTGCTCTACGTCGTCTGGGAGTCCGAGGAGGAGGACACCATCATTGCCCGGATCAGAAACTTCTATGGGGTGCTCACCGTGACGGAGGACGAGCCCGAGGAGCAGCCGGGCGTGCGTATACGGCTCCTGAAACACGGCGGGGCGCTCCATGGCGCCCAGTATCTCGAGAACGCCAGAGCGCTGACTGCCCTGACCTATTATGGCCATGGCAGCGGCGTCGAGCACGCCCTCCGGGCGCTGCCAGACAGGCCAGCGCGGCGCATAGGCGTGGTCGGGCTTGGGGCGGGCACAATGGCCGCATACGGCAGGGCGGGAGACGCGATACGATTCTATGAGCTTAACCCGCAGATGATCTATATAGCCCAGACCTACTTTACATTTCTCGCCAGGAGTCCAGCCACGATTGCGCTTGTGGAGGGAGATGCGCGGCTTACGCTTGCTCAGGAGGCGGCGCAGCACTTTGACCTGCTGGTGCTGGATGCCTTTAGTGGGGATGCCATCCCGACCCATCTCCTCACCCGGGAAGCGTTCGCGATTTATATGAGGCATCTGGCCCCGTCTGGTCTGCTCGCCGTCCACATTTCTGCCGACTACTTCGACCTCACACCGGTGCTACGTGGTATCGCGCACATTTTTGGTTTGCATGGGGTGCGCGTGGTCTCTGATGAAGACGAGGCACACATGCTTTCGAGCGCTACCTGGATCCTGCTGAGCGCCAGTGCCGAGATCCTCCAGGGAGGGGGGCTGCGTGAGGTCGGGGAACCCTTGCAGACTGCGGAGCGGATCGAGTACTGGACCGATGATTACAGTAATCTATTGCACCTGCTGGGGACTTCCGAAGCGCAATCCTCGCACTAGTACAGACGTACGGCCAAGGCTTGCCAGCTAGTGCAGACACCGCGGCAGTATGGCAGGCGCGCCACAGCCTAGTGTATGATACATTCCGTAAGAGCCAGCGAGGATGGTCTGGACCCCCAGGAGGTGTTCCCCAGGAAGCGCCACAGTCAGTTTCACAGGGGAAAGCAGTGATACTGCCGTGTTGCTCCCCCGCTATCATGCACGCGTCACATGCAGGATAGGAGTCGGATAGTGCAAGCACCCATCAACTCCCGCTTCGTTCTCGTTCTTCTACTGATATGTTGCGCCTTCTTGAGGAAGGTTACGGCTGATCCTCCTGCGTCTTATACCTCGACAAACCCGACTATCCCTGGCGTTTATGGTACCAATACGGCAAACGGTGACGGCGTGTTTGGGAAGGCGACTACCGGCCGCGGCGTGGTTGGTGCGAGCGAGGGCGGCATCGGCGTCCAAGGTAGTGCCAGGGAGGGCCGCGGCGTGGTTGGGGTCAGCGACACCAAGGCTGGGGTCGAAGGGCAGAGCCAGGGCCATGTTGGGGTATGGGGAGAAACCAGGGCGCCGTCTGGAGCAGGAGGAGAATTTCATAACAACGGAGGTGGGGACCTGATTCGTGCCGGGCCAGGAGGAGTGTTTCGCGTGTCGAACAACGGCGATGTTTTCGTGCGAGGACAGCTTATAAATGTAACAGGGCTGGAAGGAATCCCAGGGCCTTCAGGACCTCCAGGACCTCCAGGACCTCCTGTACATACTGTCGCCGTGTGTGGCGGTGGGAGTGGTCAGGGCAAGTGCAATTGTACGGGTCGTGAAATTGCGCGTCAGATTGCTAGCCCTGCGACTCCAGGGTGCTCTGTGACTTCAGACACTGGTGCCTGTGGTATCCCGATAGGAGCCATCGGTGTGTGTTGTGTCTGTGCACCATAGGCCAGCGAGCCGGCCCTGCTGTCCGACAAGCATATGTCCCGTTTGATCTCAGATTTAATCCTGGCCTAGTGGCTCCCGACCTCGACTGTTACCTCGAAGCGGGCCGCGGGCGCGGTGTCTGCTTCCCATGGGCGCCGTAGCGACAACGCAATCCGCGTCGTGCCGGACTGCTGCACTGTGAATCGGAACGCCCGCTCACCGCCCGTGCCCGGCGTGCTGGAGGAGATGGTAAAGTCATCGCTCGTCAGTACCAGGCCGGATGCATTCTCCACCTGCCAGCGGTAGCCAGTGGTCGGATGCTCTGCCAAGCGGATGACGATGACGTCATCCGGGGCAGCGCTGACTCGTATCCCACTTTGTGTCTGTGTGAGAACTAGCTCTGCCATATGCAGCCCTTTTCAGCCTTACTGAGTTCATGCCGTGAGGCATGATCGTCAAAGCCTTGATCTTTGACAACGCACCCAAGAGATAGTGGTTGCGGGCACAGGTCAGCCGTGAGCCCGATGCTCAAGTTTACCGAACCACCTGCCTTGATGGTGACCGTGTTCGGTATCAGTTGGTGAGGGTTACTGAGTCTTGGGGACGCATCAGGGAAATTGTTACCATCTATCCCCTATGCTACACTACCGCCCCTGGCAGCGGCGCGGCGGTACCAGGCTATCGACATTATCGCTACTGAGCAGAAGAAGAGAGAAGATACCATGCGACACTGGCATTATCAGAGAGATGTGCTGAGCTTCACAGTCTTCTTGATGCTCATGGGTTCTTTGGCCTTCATGGGTTGTAATTCTGGCGGCACGGACGTGACAGTCGACGGCACGCTGAATCTCACTGCCACAAATAGTGCAGCCCTTGGGGGACTCACCTTTACTTTTCCTGAAGGAACTGTCTTTGGTTTCCCAGGCCAGTCTACGACCCTCACGTTTGGCGGGGATGGCACCACCTTCACTCTGACCACCAGTAATGGCTCCGTGCTCGATGGCACTATCACCTTTGGGTCGTGTACGCTGACACAAAATCCAGTGCCGCCGGGTACAGGGGCTAGCCTATTTGTGCAGACGTACGACACCTGTGAAGTGATTGGGCGGTCGGACGGAGACGTCGGGTTTGAGGGAACGGGCCCTGGGACGATCACGCTCAGACTCGGCAACGCCAGTATAACACCCGTGGCCTCCGATCCCACACGTGTCATCTACCATATCGACGCGGGTGGGAATATCACGATCAACAACAATGCGACGCGCATAGGTGTTGTTGGGTGACTGGAGAGCCCTGATGGCGTATGAGTAGAGAAGGTGCTATGGATATAACCATTACGGCATTTCCAGAGGAGGAGCTGGCGGCCATTGCCCAATGGCGGAGTGATGGTGAGGTGCACAGATATCTACGACACGGATATACCACGCTTGAAGAAGTCGGCAAATGGTACCGCGACTACTTTGCTTCCGAGGCAAACCAGTTGCTTGTAAGCGATCACGGGGTAAACTCATTTAAAATCAATGGGTTAATTTCTTAGGTT
>AR_comb_assmDRAFT_11317310_pt1 | contig 13418 bp, 12 predicted proteins | sample ArasoioldDNA_FD_10543 | JGI IMG/M metagenome (IMG submission 10543) | reverse complement strand
AGCCTGTAAGTCCTGCGGTTAATTTAGTTGGATACCAGAAAGGGATGCCCCATTTGTCTACTGGTGAACCAACAGGAGGAGGCGTTGGAGTTGGTGTTGGCGTTGGTGGCACTGGCGTTCCTGGACCGAAGTATTTTGCTACTTTATCCAAATATTGAGTATTCCATAATGTTCCAGATTCTATTGATGTGCCTTCCGTCCATTCATTGAATGTTTGAATTGTTTTTAATGGCATTGTATCTGTTGCCATTGTATTCAAACTTGAATCAAATACGTTGATATCTCTTGCACGTCTAGGAGTTGCTTCTGTAGTAGTCCAAAATCCTGGACTGACAAAACTAGAATAAGGTGCATGTTTTGCATATGCTGTAGAAGGCGCATATTGATGCCATGAATTGGCCCTGTTTGCATATGTTTGCCAGCCTCCAAACACCTTCAAAACAGTGTAGATTGATTTTGCTTTTCTTATAAGATCCCATTTATCTGCCAATGCTGGCTGATATAGTGGATCGCCTTGGTTTGCCACTGGTGTTGCATTATAAACATAGATAACAGCACCGGGGTCTGTGCTTAACCTGAAATATTTTGAGTTAGGTGTTGAATTATCGCCTGCGTAATTGGCTTTAATATAGTCAACATCTAAAGCAATATTATCATAACTTACTGGTCCTTCTGTCCATTCCTTTTCATAGTAAATACAATGTTTAAGTCCTGCTGGGTTGGTGCCAAGAGTCCAAAATTTTGTTAAACTATGGTCAGAAAATGTATCTTGTCCCATCCACGACCAGATAACAAAGTCAATGCCTGCCGCTCGTATTGCGGCCATATGCGCGTTTACCGTTGCTGTTGTATGTGAATCGTATAACCCTAAAGTTGGAGTATAATGTGAATTCCATGTAGTAGGCGGACTCTTGCCGTTATCTTGCCAGTGACGCCATGGTGCTTCAACATTACTAGCGTCTCCATACCACGGATAATAAAAGATGCCTAGTGTCATTTTATAATCAAGAAGGTCTTAATATAGTCCAGGATTTATGCACTTGCTCTTCAACATGTTTTAATCTTGCAATATATTTGGAATCATCTTTATCATATTCTTCATTTTGTAAAGTTCTTCTCACTATCTCATCTAAAATTACAATATCATCCTCGGTTAATTCTACAGATATTTTATTTCTGCCCGTGTCGGGGTCCTTATCTGCTTTTAAACTTGTTACTTTCATTATTGTAACGAGTTAACCTCTTCATAAATAAAGAACTTACTACTACTACTGAATGACGAATGTGTCAAATTTCTGCCCTCCAATCTCGACAAATGAACAGGTTAAAGTAGTCCCGCCATTGCTTGCAACCATTTCCCAGATTCCATTATGTGTCCTATTTTGATATGCTTGAAATGATGGTTGACTTTCTAGAGAATAAAGACTACTGGCAGGATCATGTCCTCCAGTTCCACTTATTACATGAATGACTCCTGTTGTTGTCCTCGAGTATGGGCTTGTTGATGCCACTACTGTCGGGCTTGTTTTACTGCTCTGATTATAAATGACTTGTTTGGTTCTCTGCCAGTTGTGATTATGTCCACAAAATACAAAATTGACTTTATTGTCTAAAAATAATTGCCCAAAGTTTCCAACAGTATCAGCGGCATTGTATGTATGACCACTTAGTGCTCCAAATTCTGGATGATGATGTACTACGCAGCGCCATACAACTGTGCTATCTAGTTGACTTGCCTCTAATGCTGCTTTAACTGCTACATATTGACCACTTCCAACATCACAGCTAATGTTAGTATCAATAACAAAAAACTGCATATTCTGAAATTTATATGTGAAATATGTTTTTGAGTGTCCAAAGAACGTTTTATATGGAGTTATCCCGCCGGTTTCTGAATATTCATGATTGCCATACGCTGAATTCATTATTGGTTTTAATGGTGTGAATCTAGTTGTCCAACAAGTGGCAGATTCATAAGCATTGTCACCAACACCACAAACATGATCATATCCATTATTTTGAATTAATTTTATAACATTATCTGTTGCTGTTTCGCATCCCCAGTCTCCTGCTACTGCGACTTTGTAGTCTGCTACTGTTGGCGGTGGATTTCCACCGGTTCCGCCAGTGTCGCCACCTCCGCCTGTTCCTGTGCCTCCTGATGGAATATCTAATTGTATTGAAAATATACCTGCGTCGTCTAATCTCGATATTGAGCCCGGAGCAACATGTAACCATAACCAGATAGGAATTGTTTGATTAACTACAAATGTGCCAATATTGGGAGTAGTGGGTATATTTGCTAATCCTTGCCAGACGACATTTGCCGGCGCCGTGTACTTATCTGAAATTATTTGTGCAACACCATAACTCCATGTTGCACCTGTTACTGTACCTGTTAGAGCACCTTGACTGATGACATCTTTTACGTTACCTGTTCCCTCATCCATTTTAAGCCAGTAGTCAGGAATTGGGCTATCATTACCATCGTATATGCCATCTATTTCTGTTTGAGTTAATGTTTTGGTGGTCCACCATCTAAAGTCCTTTATGTAACCTTTATGAGATGCAGATGTCATACCCATGACAAGGTTGCCCGTTAGTGTAACAGTGTCTGTTATGTCTGCCTGTCCCACTTGAACCTTATCTATGTATATTTTCATATTCTGTGTGCCTAGACTGTTATCATATGTGCATGTAACATGATGCCATGCCTTTGTGCTCACTGTTGTAGCATTAGCATTAATTTGAGTGCCAACAGTATTTTTAATACTAAATTGTAGATTAGCACCTCCTGCAACTGATACAACTGCAAATCTACCATTAGATGATGCATCATGTCTGAGTATATCAATATCTGTACCAACTGCCCATGCTACAGTATATATCCAAAATGAAAAACTGAATTTAGTTTTTGCCTGTGACCATAAGGCTGTTTGATCACCTAAATTAACACTTGCTGCTCCTGCGTTAAAATAAAGATAGGGTGGTTTTACTGTGCTTAAAGGGTCAAAACCCCATTTTAATTCCGTATCTTGTGGGGGTGTTTTAGAAGATAACCACCAGTAAAGATTGTCCATTCTTTCAGTTCCAGAGTTTTTCAAATGGATACATGCATAGTAATCTTCACCAGCATCAAGTTCATTTTTAGGGACATTGGTGAAAATATTATTTGGATTTGCTGATATCACTTGAGTTCCAGTGATATCTCCACCCAAGAAATTGGTTGTCTTGTATACTTTTAAATCGCTAATAGTTACCATTTCTTATCTATTGAATCCTCACTTTAGTTGTGTTAATTATTCTGAATTTAGGTATATTCTTTAGCGTTCTTAATCTTTCTGATATTAATGGAGCATCTTGTAAATATCTGTTTATCTGCTGTTTTGTTCCTGTTATTGTTGCATAGTCTTCGTTGTTTGGTTGTATTCTGTGGATACCTTCCAGTCCTTTCTCTGAATATCCTTTCTTAAAATCATACCAATTTTTCAATATTACATTTTTACTAAATAGAGTGTCGGACAATTGAATCAATGACCCCATGTATCAGAAATATAGTAATGCAGTCTTGTAGGATAACAGAACATAGTTCTAGACGCTGCGGTGTTATTCTTGATAGAATGTTTTATTAGGTTAATATCTGCTGTTGCTCCACTTGTTGGGATATTGGTTGATTTTGTCAATGCTGTGCCACCATTTACATACATAAATGATTGAACTGCTACCGGATCATGTTCTAAATCTATAGCAACTCTGGATGTTGAGAATGCAACACCTGTATCACTGGCAGTGTTACCAGATCCATCTGCAGTCCTTAACCAGAAATTATTATTCGTAGTAGTGCATAATTCTGCCTGAAGTTTTCTTGTGTTAGAATCTGCAGCACTCATATCATCCGCACCAACACCGGAGTGAAACGCTAAACTCGAAGCAGTGCCAAATCTTATTTTTGTTGAATATAAAAATTCCTTGCCAAAACCTAGTTTTAAATGAGGGTAAGAAACAGTGGCAGTTGCTCCTGAAGTTGCTCCACTATCCAGTTTAATTGAACGCTCACCAGTCGTTCCGTCTGTATCGTCTGTTATCACTCCAGTGCTTGTCACTGTTTCAATCCATTGTGCCTTTTTTAGGTCATCAGTTTTACTTAACATTAAAGTGCAGAAATCGTTATTCCATGCAAATATCTGCTCCACTGATCCGCCGGTAGTAGAATCTAAATGAGTATGTGCTGTAATACCTGAAAGATCAATCCATGTATCAGCAGCAGCATTTGCAAGATAAACATGATCAACTATAAAACCTGAACCTGTAGCAGTACATACAACTAGTTTATGCTTGGTTTTATCAAGACCTGATAAATATGCACCCGTTCCATAGGTAATGGTCATCCCATTTAGTTTTGATGTGCTGCCGGCTGTGGTGGAAGTCCACTCGTCACCTAATGAGAACTCAGTTCATCTCCATATTGCAAAATTGAATTTTTGTGTTGTAAGAAGTAACTATGTGGTAAACGACGTTGATGTGAAACTGGTGCTGGTAAATGATGTACTTGATGGTGACTCATTGTATGTTGCCCAATAATCTGTAACCATTACCTGACCATATGGGATATCTGCTATTGTCCATTTATTTGTATAATGATGCCCCACTTCTGTTGCTGAAATGACCTTTTCTCTATAAACCATATAATCATAAAGGTCGCCATATAGATATCCAGCTTCAGTACCTGTGCCTCTTTTGAATACAAATGTGCTTTTATCGGTTAAATCTGAGTGCCATGCTATTGTGTCAGTATTAGCACTTAGAGTTTTATCTACATTATTAACATACACGTGAACGGTATTTCCAGAATTAGCGTATGTTACCCACAACTCATAAACCGTATCTGTTGCTATCGTGCTGCTTGCTGTCATCCATTTGTATTCCGTGCCGGCACGTTTGACAAAGATTCTGATACGGCCTGTCTCTGTAACACAGCATTGCACGCCATTACTTGGTGTCGCGTCGTCTGTTTTCTCAAATAATGTTCTTGCCTTTCCTCCCATTGTATCTAGGTCAAATATTTTAAATCTGATAAAATATGATATTCCTGTAGATATTCCTGATACTGCCATATTCGTATTGTCTGCAATGTCTAACCATTCCCTGTTTTCTGTTACTGAAGTTGGCCTGTTAAATTTTCCTACTATGCTTTTAGTGCCACCGGTATGAATACCTAAATCAAAGGGGCTTCCATCTACTAGTACAACGTCGCCGTTTATGTTGGCAATATTTCCAAATGTGGACCTATCTCGAATCGTATTGCCAGTATTCATGCATTTAATCCAGCAAGTATTAAAAACCCCATCAGGTTCAAATGGTGGGAAATATTGAGTGAGAAAAGTGAATTGCTTGGTACTGCTTAAACTAGAGTTTAGTCTAATTACAGACTCAACGTCTTGTGCTATTGAATAAATATCTTCTTTACTTTCTAATTTTTCAGTCTGTTGCTCATTAATAAATTTGGATAGTTTCTTTGCTAACTGATTAACGAATTTACTTTGTGGTTCATTACTGACCTCTCTTATAGAGCGTAAATCAAAAGACATTATGAGCTACACATAAAAATAACAGTTGTTGAACCCGGAGCATCTTGACCTTGAGTATGTGGAACAGGGTCAACAAATATAGAATGATCTAGCATTATATCAGTAAGAGGGCTATCTGTTGAATGCATTCCACATTCTGTGAATTCATTATCTACTGGTGTCGGCACATCCTTTGAATGATTACCCACTGAGTATATTGTAGTTCCATCTCTGGAGATTGAACCGCCTTCTGGTGTTTCGTTTACATTTATCCTATCTATTTCATTACCAAGAATTTTATCTGCTGGTGTTGCACTTGAGGCACTACCGTCTCCAATACTTCTGTATTCAAATGTCGTGCTTCCGACACCTGTTATACTTGCTGCAATCATTTCTAATCCTTCATTTACGACGCGGTCAAAAGTTCTGCTAATTTTAATCGGCTTGATAGATGTATTTCCTAGTGTAACTGTCTGGTCGTTGTACCATCTTTCAAGGCATCGATGCCAATCTAAAACTGCTTTTAAGTCATATCTTCCTAACATGTTAAACTTTCTTACAGATTCAAAGTCATCTAGTTCAAAAGTGTAAAGATAGGAAGCATCAAGATATATTATTCTGGCCTTAGATTCCTTGAATTCTCTTAAAGTTTTCTCAAATACATTTTGAATATCTTCTTTAGTTATACCTAGAAGTTCAACTTCAAATCTTTGCATAGTTAAAACCTCCTAAATTGTAAAAAATGAAGTAAACTAACTATAGACATGAACAACTTCCAGTTAATGTGTTATAAGATCCTCCTAGTGTCAGATTACAACTTAATGTGCCTACTTGAGGGTCTTCCTGTGTCGAACCAAAAACATATCTTGCTCTCTGTATCTGCAAATCCTGAAATGTCTGACTTAATCCGTCACTGAATGAAATCCATTGATAGGGCCTGAATATGAAATCATTTGGAATTGTGACAGCGAATTCACCTATTGATCTTCTTGGTTTTGATGCTTGGGATAAAATTAAAGATAAATATCTAATGATTTCTTGTGGGTCTTCTAAGAAACTGGTATCTATAAACTGCTCTCTTAATCCTATTCTATTTTTAGCAGTGCCGTTTGTCCTTGCTATTGCACGCCTGATATTACTGAAAACGTTGACTGTGTATAGCGGGCCTTGATTGGTGACATTCCAAACTAAACTAGATTTTGTATTTGAATCTCCTACTGGTGCAGTTGCTGAATAGTAAGCTTGGACAGTATTGAATTTATTATTATGAAACCAGTTAATTGTATTAGCAGGATCGTGTTGAGGCGCGCCACTGTTAACAGTTCCATCCCCTGACCTTTGAAATAATCTTACCCAGAATTTAGCCTGAACAACATCTAATTGATCCGGTTTAATATCCAAATCGATTTCAATGTCTTGGCTGGTCTTGTCTATAGAACCTAGATCAATATGGAACTCGTCTAATACAGCGCCTGTTGGCGTATTATTATTGTCAAGCACAATATCACCGTTTACTCTACTATTGGGACTGTCAGGATCTCCAGTTTTATCCATGGTTAGGGTTATACTTTCAACTCTACGAGCGTCATTGTCTATTACTACCTGTTGCGCTATTGCTTTGTAATCTAATGAAGTCTTGCCGTCATCAGCGGATTGATGGAATACTTCGGCTTTATCTATAATATTGGTAGTTATCAGTCTGGTTGCTACGCCTGACTCACTTGTTGCATCATCGCTGATAGAAAACGCCCTTTTTATATAACTTGTTTTTGTTGCGTCATCACTGGGAAGTTTCAAGTCACCTGATTTAACTAGGATACCTGTGTGCAAATCTGTGTTATACGTTAGGGTGAATACTTCCTCACCAGTAGATACGTCGATGAACCAAACTGCACCAGTAGTGGAACATAACTCGTTTAAAAAGTCACTGAAATACACATATGCTTTATTGATGACAGTGAAAGGAGTGTTTACCTTTGTAGAGATGCCATCTCGCGACCATCCTGTAATATCCTGTATTGATTCATCGTATGTTTTTAATGGTCTCCATTTTCTTTTTGTTAGTGCATTATCAACTATGTTATAGACTTTAGCATCTGATTCATCTCTTCTATATTTTTCACGCCTGTGAATCATTAAACGAGATGCAAGTATTGCAGAACCAAATCCAGATATATTGTATTGTTGGCTTCTAGTTATCGGTCTATCTGTTCTAAATATGTCACCGTATCCAATCATAAAATATCCATTTGTAAAACTTGATGTCTTGCCTAATTCTATGTAGACTTTAACATTATGTAAGCCACCCTTATCTATCAGGTTGTTAGAATCATCTATCAAAATGTTGAATGTCCCTGACTCACTTATCGCACCTTCGACATCCATTGCTGTAACTGCAAATGGATTAGAATCAGAGAAGGCGTCAAAAGTATAAAGTGTATCTGCGTCATCTATCGTCTTAATGGTTATTCTGGGTCTAACTGTTAATGCATATGAACGGTCAGTTGTATAAACTGCCATTATCAGACGAACCTATCTCTCCGTTGTCCGGCTTCTATTCTGATTCTTTTTGATAGGTTTCTTTCGTTGATTATTTCATTGCCTGATATATGTAAGTTGATGGTTTGATATACATCACCACCACCATCTCCTCCAGAGCCGCCTGACCGGCCACTTAAACCATAATAATCTTGAATCTGGTTAACTGTTCGAGCTGGATTATTATGAGGTATCGCCCATAATGATTCCACGCCGCCAGGATTGTCACCTATTCTAAGAAGACGCTCCCCATAAGTCGTTAACATTTTTCCTCCTGCTGCACTGATTATCCCACCTTCTGCCTTGCCAAAAACATCCACACGATGCGTCGTAATTGTGACATCAACGTCTTTTATCTTTGCCAGTTCTTTATTAACTCCAGATGCTGCGCTCTTTGCGTTGGCTATCATGCTATTCATATCTGATGACCATTGGTGAGCAAACGCTGAAGCGCCATCTGATATCTTGCTAATCATCTTGTCGAATTGTTTACCAACACCCGATGATGCCGACTTCATATTAGCCGTCATTGAGTTCATATCACTTGACCATTGGTGAGCAAAGGCGTCGGCTCCGCTTGATATCTTACCAAGCATTTTATCGAATTCTTTTCCAACTTTATTACCTCCTGCCTTCATGTTAATGGCCATCGAGTTCATATCTGATGACCATTGGTGAGTCCATGCTGCACTTCCTGATGTTAATTTACCTAACATCTTATCGAATTCTTTCCCTATTTGAGCAAATGCTGACTTTGCATTTGTTATCGTTGAGGAGAAATTACCGAACTGTCCTGTATCTGTCGTTGGAGTTTTCTTTTTACCTAGATTGGGGTCTATACCTATCGTTCCATCTCCTTGAGGCATATTGGGTAAGAATCCAAAATCACTACCTGAGTTAACTCTTGTTATCGAAAAATCGGGAACAGCCTTAACTTTGAAAGGTGTAGTTTGTTGGGTTATATCGTAATCTGTAGGACTGAATTGAGGAGTAGCCGGTAGTTTGAAGGACTTTCCCGAAGTCTTGTCAAGTATTGTCCCTGCTGTTCCACCATGACCAAATCCTGAACCGGCTGAAGGGTCAAAGACTGCTGTCGCTGGAACAGGAATGGGTTTCTGATTCGGATTAGGTTTAGGAACCACATAAACAGGAATAGGAGGCACATCATCTGGATTGAGCGTCTTTAGGACATTGGTTATCGCCTGCACTATATCGCCCATATTGCCCTTTGATATCGCTTTGGCCAATTGAGTTCCCGCTGCTTTAGTATCGGTGTCTGGGATGTCTTTAATCTGTTTTAGGACATCTTTACCATAGGCTATCGCTGTCTTTTTATCTGCGCGTAAGTTGGGGTTAAAGAAATATTGACCTGGTAGATTCTTACTAGTAGTCAGGAAAGACTCGATGAATTTCTTAACTCCAGCTTCTGTTTCCTGTATCTGGAAGTTTGCTTTAATTGTGCCTTTCAGATTCTTCTCTAACTGTTTTGGTAGGTCACTGACCATTTTTTTGAAGATATTATCGCTGCTGATTTTCTTATCAAAACCGAAAATGGAGGCAACATCTAACTTTGTTTGTCTGAATTCTTCGACTGTTGCTTTCCATGCTTCCATCGATTTATTCAAATCGTCTACATTTTTCGTCGCCTCTGGAATAACTATAGATGAGTCGCCTATCTCCAACCATAACTCCATTAAGACCTGTTTGTTATCCTTCAATGTTTTCTGGGTATCTTCCCAGGTCTTGTTAAAATCGACACCATTCCTTGTCAGCATTTGCATTGTTTGATTTAATACAGAGTCTTGCGATGCTATTCCTTCGGTTTGGAAAATTGCGTCCTTAATTGCTGCACTTGTATTTTTAATATTACTAACTATTGATGCATTGAAGGCAGACGCTGTTGACTTACCGAAAGCGTCAAGTTTTGGTGCTGCTATTTGTGCAGCATTGCCCAGGTCTTCTATTGCTTTTGCGCCACCGCCAGCACCGAAAGCATCCTGTAATTGTTTTGCCAACTGAGGAGAGTTCTGTTTCACATGTTCCACTAACTGTGCGAACTCCTTGTCACTCATCACCATCAAATCAGCAAGTGATTTGGGTCCATCTGCATGAAGCATCTCATCATTTAGTTTTTGGACTGCGAGTTTGAGTTTGTTTAACTGGTCAAGCTGTGCCTTGGCTTGTTTGTCACCAAATAAAGCCTGAATGTTTAATCTTATTTCATCAAAACCTGTGAGTTTTTTGACATTGTCACCGAATGATTTTGTATAAGCATCAAATTGTGCCTCTGATTTTTTTAGTATTGCATCACCAACAGTAAAGCCTAAAAAAACAGCGGCAAGTGGCGCAGCAATAAAGCCCAATGCGGTTGATAACGATTTCGTTCCTGCTGCGGCTGTCTCCATACCGCCTCCCATTGCAGTGCCTCCTACTCCTGCGGCAGTAGCGCCTCCTGCAGTAGCAAATAAGGAAGGAACCAGTGTTGTCAACATATTCTTGAATGCACTGAATTTTCCCCCTATTCCTGAGAAGCTTACTCCTAACTCTTTCCATGCTGCACCTAAAGTTCCAACTGCTCCAATAACAGTAGGCACTATTGATACTACAAATTGGGTCTGACTATCAAACAGACGCTCCTGCGATTCTCCCAATAATTGAGTCTGAATATCTACCTGTTGCTGTGCTTGTTGGACGTCTAATTGTGCCTGCTGGTAATCTTTACCTGACTTGACGCCACTTGCTTGCAATTTGTTTAATTTATCCTGTGCCTTTGTCAGTGTTTCATGTGCTAGTGATAATCTTCTTGTTACTCTTTCAACCTGAATTTGAGCATCGTTGTAATCACGAAATCCTGCGGCTAAAGAAAGAGCGGAGGAAGCAGTAGCAGATATGCCAATTGCAAGAGTTGAGAATCTGGCTGAAGTGTTGGCTATTTGAGTGCCTAATGACTTGTGTTGCTGTGTCATCTGTCCTATTAGCGTATTTTGTTGGGTGAGGCCGCCAGTTGCGCCCTTGAAGTTGTTGGCAAGGGCTCCCATCTCCTTGTTGACATTTGCAGTTGCTGGTGCTAACTGTGTTAAACTATTTTTAAAGGTGCCTATCTTTTGATTGGCTTGAGCATCATCTATTATTAACTGATAACGTATAGTCCCTTGAGAAGCGCCTCCAAAACTCATGTATAATCAAAAAGGAGTTTATGATAACAAAATAACTAACTATCTAGTTTTATTTTTGTTTAGTAGAGAATCAAAGTTTACCTTTATCTTGGATTGGAAGTCTCTTGTCGTATTGTTGATTGCTTTTGTGAAATAGTCATGAGTGCCATAAGGCCCGATTGTTTTGGCAGTTTGGTGTTTGGTTCCCTTGCGGGCATTCTCTATCGCTGCGTATTCTGTCCTTGCTGAAACTATGACGGAATTACTAGTCTGGGACTCTATCCCTATTGAACCCTTTAGGCGTCCTGTGACAACATGAACATCTCTCTTTGCTTCATTTGTAAGAAAGCGCGCTGCTTCATTCAGAGTTGCACGGCGGATAGTAGGCCAGTCCCTCATGATATTATCTAGACCGCGAACTGATTCAATTAAGCCAGTGACTTTGAAACCTATCCCACCGGTAGGAGATATAAAACTCATTTGTTAGATTTACTGTCTCTAACATATTTATCAATTTGTAGAATGTTTTGCAAATCTTCTGGATAAAACATTTGATTTTTTCTCATCCAATCCTTATCTGGCGACCCTGTGTAATTTTCGAAATCCCACATCCAAGGAAATATTCCTCTCTTTAAAAATTCGTATAAATGATGCATTCGCATCTCTGCCGGTGTTAATACAGCGTTATGATTTTGTGCATAATAAGATTCAAGACCCTTGCTATAGGTTGCGAAACCCTCTCGGTTTCAGCCCCCATGCTGTGACAATGTTTTCAACTACGTAAAAGTCACTATCTTCAAACTTTTCTAGAGTCATATCCTCTATTAAGAGACACGCCCTTTTTCCTATATTTGCAGTGTGAGCATCCCAGTCTTTGTTCTCGTCAATGGAGGCAGCCTCGCTCATCAGTTTCTTGAGTTGACCTGATGCTTTTGGTGTTAGTTTCTTTGCTTTGTATGTAATACCATTATAATCATATTCGTCTAAAATAATGAGTTTTTCAAGGTTTTTTTGGCCTGTCAGATTGGCTTTTTCATTTAATTCAGTCCAAAATATATCTAATTCTGCTGGTGTTGTTGTTGTCTCTGTTGCTACTGGCTCATCATTAGTAGTCTCTTCTGCATTACTAGACATAATGCTAGGAAGTCATAGACTCTAAAAAAGTTTGTGACTATCCTAATTATCTAACTGGTCGAAAGTCCTGCCGTAGCACATTTGAAATTGTAAACATGTTTGCGCGTAGAAGTTGGTGAGCCTTCAAATGCTGTAGCATCTGATGTTAGAACCATTCCAGTTCCGTTTATGAACATTGCTCCTGTTTTAACTTTGTATTTAAAAGTGACACCTGCTTGCGTTAGAGATGCCATCCTTGTTTCTAATAAGAGGTCTTGTCCTACTGGTGTAGTAAAGGAGCCAGTTATGTCTATTGCACCTACTGTAAGTGCATCAACAAGACCAGAGCCGTTAAATGAATCGCGGATTAAGTTATTATTCCAATTGATGGTAAAATTATTAACAGCATAGGGAATTGAGTTTATTGTTAAAGGTTTTACTCCACCGTCTGAGTCTTGGAACACTGTGCCGGTAATACCTGAAAAGTCCGGAATTGTAGGAGTAGTAAGACCAGATGAGGTGCTGGGAATAGTCCATTCTCGAACACCCCAAGTCATTGATGCTTCGACTAGGGCCTGAGCAGATATTGAAATATTGGTAGTATCTGGACGACAACCAAGAGCAAACATGTAATGGTCTGACATTCCTACTGTGCCTTCTGCCTGCTTGTACTTTATCAGAAATTGTAATGACTCAGCAGATGTGCCTGCCGGTGTATCGTAGTTTGGAGGTTCAGTCCCATATTTTAGAAAGTTGATATCCATTGGATGGACTGGCATTGTAAAACCGTAATTAACACCTGCGTCCTGAATACCATAAACTCTATGACTACCCATCTGTCTAACGTCGATTGAGACACCGTCTATTGTAGGCGTGACGTCTTGAGTAATTGCAACGGCAGTATATACCGGGCTTGCAGTTTTTAATACACCAAAAGATGCCTCAGAAGTAAAACAAAATGGGTTTGTTCCTAATCCTGCATGAGTTAATGGAAACGCTAATTGTGGAGTTGACATAATATAAAGAAAGTTTCATTAATTTCAAA
>AR_comb_assmDRAFT_10127186_pt1 | contig 13418 bp, 11 predicted proteins | sample ArasoioldDNA_FD_10543 | JGI IMG/M metagenome (IMG submission 10543) | reverse complement strand
GGCGGCGTGGATAGTCCTGTTCGCGCGTTTCAGGCCGTCGGCGGATCGCCGCTGTTCATCAAGAGCGGCGCGGGCGCGATCATTCAGGACGTCGATGGCAACCGCTTCATCGACTACGTGATGTCGTGGGGGCCGTTGATTCACGGCCACGCGCCACGCGGGTTGGTGCAATCGATCACCGCGGCGGCACGACGCGGCACGAGCTTCGGCGCACCGTCACCGCTCGAGCACGAGCTCGGCGAACTGGTGCAGCGTCTGATGCCGTCGCTCGAGCGGGTTCGATTCGTCAGCTCTGGGACTGAAGCCGCGATGAGCGCGATCCGCGTCGCGCGCGCGTATACACGGCGAGACAAGATCATCAAGTTCGAAGGGTGTTACCACGGGCACGCGGACCCGTTCCTCGTGAAGGCCGGATCGGGAGCACTGACACTCGGCATCCCGACAAGTCCTGGCGTGCCTGCCCCGGTCGCCGCTGACACGCTGCTCGCCCGTTACAACGATCTATCGTCGGTCGATGCTTTGTTGCGAGAGCACGAGGGCACCGTCGCCGCGATCATCGTCGAGCCGATCGCGGGCAACATCGGCGTCGTTCCACCCAATGACGACTTCCTCACCGGACTACGCGAGCGGTGCACGCGCAGCGGCAGTCTGCTGATCGTCGATGAGGTCATCTCCGGCTTTCGCGCGCAGGCCGGTGGCGCGCAGGCGATCTTCGGCGTTCAGCCCGATCTGACGTGTCTCGGCAAGATCATCGGCGGCGGTCTGCCCGTCGGCGCGTACGGCGGACGCGCGGCGATTATGGAAATGGTGGCACCCGCGGGCCCTGTCTATCAGGCGGGCACACTCTCGGGCAACCCGGTGGCCATGACAGCCGGCCTCTGGGCGTTGAAACGGCTGACACCCAAGCTGTATCGGGATCTCGCGACACGAGGATCAATGCTGGCCGCCGGACTGGCGCAGGCTGCGCGCGAAGCAGGAGTGCCTGTGCAGGTGAACGCGTTCGGCTCGCTGCTCACGCCGTTCTTCACGTCCGCGCCAGTGCGCGACCTTCAATCGGCGATGGCTTCGAACACTGAAGCGTACGGAGTGTTCTTCCGAAGCATGCTGAAGCGCGGCGTGTATCCCCCGCCCTCACAGTTCGAGGCGTGGTTCCTCTCCGCGGCGCACACCGACTCACATGTGAAGAAGACGATTGCCGCCGCACGGGCGGCCATGAAAGACGTCGCCAGGGCGCGTTAGCGCCCTGGATCGTAGAGGCGGGTCTTCAGACCCGCCTTCGTCATCGCGCCGGCGACGCGATGTACGCGGGCGAGTCCAAACGCACGCGCAGCACCGAACCCTGCGGTAGCTGCACTTCCTTGCCTTCGGTCGCCGCGATCGTTCCGCCGCCACCGATCAGAATTCCCGCCATCGCGCCTTTGAAGCCACCGAGGAGGCCGCCGATGACGGCGCCCACACCCGCGCCGGTACCGATGCGCGCCGTCTCACCCTTGATGCCTGAGCCTTCGATCGCCTGCGACACCGTGCCGCGAATCGCGTACGCCTGGCCGTTCACCGTCACCTGATCGAAGCTGACCGTCATGCGCGCGGTGCGATTCGTGCGCGTCGCGGGCTCGACCTGCGTGATCACACCTCGCATCAGCGACCCTGCCGGAATCACCACCCGGCTGTTCACACCGACATCCACGAGCGTCGTCGCCTCGAAGCGATCCTCAACCTGATTGGTGCCCGAGTTCAGCGCATTCTGCAGACGCACATCGATTTCTGTGCCGACCGGAATCTCCACAGCGCCTGCAGGCCGCGTTGAGGCCGTCGAAGACGTCGACGTCGTTGACGATGAGGCCGCCGTTGATGGTGCGGGGGCCGGCAGCGATCCGGAGGCAACGGTCGTCGGCTTCGATGGTGCCGGGGCCGGCGCAGCCGCCGACGAGGATGGCGCTGGCGCTGACGATGACGATGAGACCGGGCTTGGCGACTCGCCACGTGCGCGCGAACGGAGGTCGTCGATGCGATCGCGCACGTCCGCGTACTCGCTTCGTGCCAGCGTGCGCTCCTTGCGCAGCTTCACCTTCAGGTACACCACTTCGTCGCGCAGATCATCGAGCTCGGTCTGGAGTTGCGTCGCGCGAGCGGCGTCGCGGCTGCGGGCCTGCGCCAGATCACGATCGGCGAGGTAGATGTTGTCCTGCAGGCGTTGAATATCCGCCTGCGTGACTGTCGTGCTCTGCTGAGCAGCAACCGGTGCGGCCAGACCTGCGATCAAGACTCCCAGGAGGAGCCCGCGACGAATCGACATCATGGTGCCTCTCTTCTGAACAGCGCGCGCAGGGCGCGGGCGTGTAGTGCTCGAGCTTGCCTCTGCTAATTACGCCACGGCATGAGGCGCTCGATCCAGCTAATCCGTGTGAGGTCGTTGTAGATGACCGTCACCATCAGCATCATCAGCACCACGAAGCCGGCCAGCAGCATCTTCTCTTTGACCTGCATGCTGAAATCGCGGCGAGCAATACCTTCGAGCGCCATGATGAGGATGTGACCACCGTCGAGGACCGGAACCGGCATCAGGTTCAGGATTCCGAGATTGATGCTCAGCATAGCCATCAACGACAGCAGCGTGATGAACCCTTCCTGCGCCGACTCGCCCGAGAGCTGCGCGATGCCGACAGGGCCCTGCAGCTGACGCACCGATGTTTCCCCAGTGAACAGTCCCGCCAGCGTCCTGAAGATGATCCCTGAGGACTCGATGTTGTGCTCAATACTCAGCTTGACGGCTTCGAAGGGCCCTGGCTTGAATGACTTCGTCGGCTCCTGCAGCTCGACGCCCAGCCATCCTCGCGAACCGCGCTGCTCCGGCGTCGCGGTGAGCGTTTGTTCCTGGCCATCGCGGCGCACAGTCACCTGAATGGTCTTGCCGCCGCTGTGAGAGATGACGTCAATGAGCTGCGCGCGTGTGGCCATCGCTTCGCCATTGACGGCCAGGATCACGTCCTTCGCCTTGAGACCCGCCTGCTCGGCGCGATCGCCGGCAATCACGCGCATGATCTCGGGGTTCGCTTTCGGCTGCACGCCGATGTCGCTGACTTCGTACTTGCCCTCGGCGACCGGCCGCACGTTCATCGTGAGGTTCTGACCATCTCGCAGAACGGTCACGCTCATGTCACGGTTTGGCCGGCGCAGGCCAATCGCCAGCTCGAGATCCTTCCACGTCGCGATCTGATCACCTGACACCGTGATCACGCGGTCGCCCGGTTTGAGACCTGCCTGCTCCGCCGGCGAACCCGACACAATGGATCCAATCAGCGCGGGCTCATCGAAGTAGACCGGCTGACGGACGCCCTGGATGCCGAGCACGAATGCCGTGACCACGACCGCGAGCAGGATGTTCATCGCGGGGCCGGCGAACAGAATCTGAAAACGCTGCCACTTGGTCTTGGAGAGGAATTCGTCTGGATGGCCGGAGCGGGGGTCTTCGGGATTCTCACCCGCCATCTTCACGTAGCCGCCGAGCGGCACTGCGCTGATGCAGTACTCGGTATCGCCGCGTGTGACCTTCAGAATCTTGGGGCCAAACCCGAGCGAGAACGTCAGAACCCGAACGCCGTGCCGTCGAGCCGCAAGGAAGTGTCCCAGCTCGTGGACGAAGATCAGCACGCCGAGCACGAACAGGAACGCCAATATGGTGATCAAAAGCAAAACCTCAGACTGTTAATTCTAACTCGGCGGCCATTTCACGGGCATACTTCCGGCCCCAGGCATCGACGCGCCGCACTGTCTCCACGGATGAGACGCCTTCGACGGTATGCGCGTTCATCGTCCGCTCGATCACGGTGGGAATCGCGGTGAATCCAAGCCGTCCATCGAGAAACGCGGCCACGGCCACCTCATTCGCGGCGTTCAGCACCACGGCAAGCGTCCCCTCGGACCGGAGAGCCCGATACGCAAGCTCCAGACAGGGAAACCGCTGGTGATCCGGTGGATGAAACTCGAGGCGCCCGGCCTTGCTCAGGTCGAGGGATGGAAGCGCACCGTCCCATCGCTCGGGGTATGAGCATGCGTACTGAATGGGCAGCCGCATATCAGTCACACCGAGTTGTGCAATGACCGATCCATCGAGCAACTCCACCATGGAATGCACGATCGACTGCGGATGGATGACGACTTCGATCTGATCGGCACCGACACCGAACAACCAGTGGGCCTCGATGACCTCGAGGCCTTTATTCATCAGCGTCGCCGAATCGATGGTGATTTTCCGTCCCATCTGCCATGTGGGATGACGCAGCGCCTGATCGGGCGTGACCTGCTGCAATTGAGACGCGGTCAAATCGCGGAATGGTCCACCAGACGCGGTGAGTATCAGCCGTCGAATTTCCGTCTGTGTTCGTCCATGCAGACATTGGTGGACGGCGTTGTGCTCGCTATCGACGGGAAGGATCGCCACGTGATGTTCGCGGGCCGCGGCGGTCACCAGCGCACCGGCCATCACCAGCACTTCCTTATTGGCGAGCGCGATCGTTTTCCCGGCAGCGATCGCGGCGAGCACGGCCTCGAGACCCGCGGTGCCAGATGAGGCGCAGATCACGATGTCCACCGACGGATGCGTGGCCACCGCGACGAGGCCGTCCGCGCCGCCGGTCATCGTTACGCCTGCCTGTGCGCCACACGCCACACGAAGACGATCGACACCCTCGCTCGTCGCCATCGCGACGATCTCAGGCGTATAGCGATGCACCTGCTCCGCGAGCAGTGGAGCGTTGTCACCGGCGGCAAGCGCCACCACTTTCAATCGATCCGGATGCGCATCCACCACGGCCAGCGCGCTCCGGCCGATCGAGCCCGTCGAACCGAGAATGGCCAGTCGCTTCACGTAACGTTTCGAATGTAGAGATAAAACGGAGCGACCGCAAACAGAAGCGCGTCGATACGATCGAGCACGCCACCGTGGCCTGGGATCAGCGCAGAACTGTCTTTCATGCCGGCGGTGCGCTTCAGCCGCGACTCGAACAAGTCGCCGCAAATGCCGAGGATGACGACGAGCAGGCCGAGAACGATCAACGGCGCGTATCCTGAGAACGGAAGCACCAGCGAGCCGACAATCGTCAGAAACGCCGTTCCGAAGATCACACCACCAATCGCACCCTCGATCGTCTTCTTCGGGCTGATTGCCGGCGCGAGTGGATGACGGCCGAGCATGCGGCCGGTGAAGTACTGCATCGAGTCGCTGACCACGACCGTGCCGATCAGCAGCAGCGTCGCGCGCCAGTCGAGCAGCCTGTGCACCGCGACGAGCATCCCGAGCGGCATGCCGATGTAGACCGCTGCGAAGATCCCGGTCGACGCCTGCTGAATGCTGTGGTTCGAGATCAGTAATTCTGCGGCGACCCACAGCAGGGCCATTGTGAGGAGGATGAGAGGCGACACAACCGTTGTGCCGGAGACGACCCAGCACAGCGCGATCACCAGCACCACCGCTCGAATCGGACTGTCCACGATGTCGAGGTACTCCTTCGCGGCCAGCGCGGCGACGACACACGTCAGGACGCGCAGTGGAAGCAGAGGCAGAAAGCGAATCGCCACGAGTGCGGCCGTCGCGAGCGCGACACCGCTGACGAGGCGGGTCATCATCCTTCGACTCTCCTCAGGATGACCCTGAGTGCCAATCGAAGGGTCATTGCGCGCCGATGACGGCTCGCGCGCTGATTCCGCCGTATCGCCGGTCGCGCTTCTGATACGCGAGGACCGCTTCGATGAGGTGCCGACGCCGGAAATCGGGCCACAGCGTATCGGTCACGTAGATCTCCGAATACGCGATCTGCCACAGCAGGTAATTGCTGACGCGCATTTCGCCGCTGGTGCGGATGAGGAGATCCGGATCGGGCTGACCGGCCGTGTAGAGAAAACTCGCGAACCGTTGTTCATCGAGATCTTCGGGGCGCACACCAGACTCGATGGCGCGTCGCGCCGCGTCGACGATCTCAGCGCGGCCTCCGTAATTGAGCGCGATGTTGAACAGCATCCCGCTGCTGTTGCGTGTGCGTTCGATCGCGACATTCAATTCGTCCTGAATGTCGGGTGCCAGCTCCTCCATCCGTCCGATCACCCGGAAGCGAATGTCGTTGCGCAGAAGCGTATTCAGCTCCGATCGCAGATAACGCTTCAGAAGGCGCATGAGCGTGCCGACCTCGGTGGCCGGACGCTTCCAGTTCTCAATGGAAAACGCGTAGAGCGTCAGGACACCGATGCCGAGCCGCGCCGCGGTCTCGACCGAATCACGCACGGCGTCGATGCCGGCGCGATGCCCCTCGACGCGCGGCAGATGCCGCTGCGCGGCCCATCGGCCGTTGCCGTCCATGATGATGGCGACGTGTGCCGGGAGCCGGTCGAACTGGATCTCACGGGCGAGAGTCTCGTCGGCGTGCCCCGGCGGAATCCACGCCAGGAGATCCTCAAGCGACACGGCGCAATCCCTCTTTGCTCAAGCAGTTAATGATAATCCACACGGACCAGGAAGAGGCCCTGGGGCGGGGCCGTTGCACCAGCGTCACTGCGTGCAGAACCCCGCAACAACGACGCCATCGACTCGGGCTCCCGAAATCCGCGCCCGATCTCGACCAGTGTTCCGACAATCGCCCGCACCATATGACGAAGGAACCCGTCGCCGGAGATCTCGTAGGCCATTCGGCCCTCGGCATCGGTGAGCGTGGACTGCGTCACAGTTCGCACGCTGTCGCGCACGGGGGTGCCGATACTTTGGAACGCGGCGAAGTCATGCGTGCCAACGAGCACGCCCGCCGCCGCTCGCATCGCCTCGGCCCGAAGTCGTTCCGGCATGTGCCAGACGTACGCGCGTTCAAATGGATCGGCGATCGTGCCGTGTCGAATCTGATAGCGATATGTCTTCGAACGAGCCTTGAAGCGGGCGTGAAATTCCGGAGACACGTCTTCGACGGCCAGCACCCGCACGTCTTCAGGAAGCTGCGCGTTGAGTGCGCGCGTCAAGGTCGCGCCGTCGTGCGTGAAGGTGACCTGCGCGCTCGCCACCTGACCGAGTGCGTGCACACCCGCATCTGTGCGCCCGGCACCGTGCACTGTCACAGGCGCGCCTTCGAAGCGGGCGAGCGCATCTTCAAGCAGGCCTTGAACGGAATCGCCTTCGGCCTGCCGCTGCCAGCCGACGAGGCGCGTGCCGTCGTATGCGAGGGTGAGTTTGAGGTTGCGCATCAACAGCCGGGTCTGAAGAACAAGACCCGGCCTACGACTGTCACGTGCGTGAACCGGGCTTCACTACGGGCTGACCAGCGGCACACAGCGGACACGACTCCGGCTGATACGTCGGGACCGAGAGCGTGGCCAGCGCGTGATACGGCACATCGAGGCTCTGCTGACCGCCGCTGCGGTCGATAATCGACGCGGCCCCAACGACCTGCGCGCCGGCTGCGCGCGCCACGTCAATCGTCTCGCGCGTCGATCCTCCGGTCGTCACGACGTCCTCGACGACCAGCACCTTCTCGCCAGGCGCGAGCGTAAATCCCCGGCGAAGCATCAGCTTGCCGTCCTGCCGCTCGGCAAAGATGGCCCGGACTCCGAGGGCACGACCGACCTCCTGCCCGATGACAATTCCGCCAAGCGCCGGCGAAAGGACGACCTGCGCGCCCAGACTTTTGACCCGCTCGGCAATGTCCGCCCCGCAGGCCTCGGCATGCGCCGGATGCTGCAGAACCAACGCGCACTGCAGATACCCCGGACTGTGAAGGCCGGAGGTCAGCCGAAAATGCCCCTCGAGCAGAGCCCCTGACTGGCGAAAGCGGTCGAGCACGGAATCGGCAGTAACTGGAGACATCTCGGGCCGAGTATACCTTTTGCAGAACGAGGACATCTGCCTTGCGGGATGATGAGAACATCCGGCCAAGGCCGTCCGTCCTAGCAAGGCGTCATCAGATTCAATTGGAGTCCCGAGAGATGCGTACGATTGTTTCCAGAACCTGCTTCGTGGCCCTGATTGCGGCCGCTTTCGGAACGCAGGTGTCCGTTTTCGCACAGGCCCCGGCATCCGGGCCTGAGGCCTTCGCCTCGTCGGCCGTCGGGGGAACCGCTCGAGGCCGGGTCAACCTGCTCGCCGCGGCCCAACAGGCCGTTGCGCAACAGGCTCCCGCAGCGCAGCAGCCAGCGCCGGCAACCGATGGGCGGCCAGTCCGCCGTCTCACGGCCGATGAAGCGGTCAAGCTCGCCATCGAGAACAACCTCGGTATTCAGATCTCTCGAGTCGACCCGCAGATCGAGGATCTCAATATCGCGGCCGCGCGCGGCGCCTGGGCCCCGGCGTTCAACACACAGTTCCAGAACAACAGCATTCAGCGGCCGTCTGCCAACATCTTCACCGGCAGCCAGGAAGCGAACTTCAAGCAGGACAACTTCACGAGCAACTTCGGTATCACACAGAATCTGCCCTGGGGCGGCGTGTACGACGTGGGTTGGGACAACTCCCGGGTGACAAGCAACAACCAGGGGAACCTGTGGAAACCGCAGCTCAACTCGACGCTCGCGTTCAACTATCAGCAGTCGCTGTTGCGCGGCTGGTCGATCGACAACACACGACAGCAGCTGTGGGTGAGCGAGAAGAATCGTGAGATCGCCGACGTCGGTCTGCGACAGACGCTCGTCTCGACGACGCGCACGGTGCGCAACGCGTATTGGAATCTCGCCTACGCTGTCGCCTCTCTCGCCGTGCAGCAGCAGTCGCTTGCGCTCGCGGAGGAATCGCTCCGCAACACGCGATCGCGTGTTGAGATCGGCACCACTCCTCCAATCGACATCATCGAAGCGGAATCCGAAGTGGCCGCGCGCCAGGAAGCGGTCATCGTCGCGGAGGCCCAAATCGCCACAGCCGAAGACACGCTGCGCGCGCTGGTATTCGATCCGGCGATGCCGGACTTCTGGAATCTCCGCATCGAGCCAACCGAACTTCCACCGTTTCAACCGACCAATGTCGACGTGGACGTTGCCGTGCGAAACGCACTCGAGCGGAGGACGGACCTTGCGCAGACCAAGCGCTCAATGGAAGCGAGCGAAATCAACATTCGCTTCTTCCGAAACCAAACGCTGCCGGACGTCCAGGGCAATTTGAACTACGGGCTGGCGGCGCTCGGCGGCACGCGACTGCCGACACAGTTCGATCCGTTCGCACTTCAAAAGAGTTATGGCAGCGTGCTCCGGGATCTGTTCGGGCTGAACAGCCCGAGTTGGACGGCCTCACTCAACATCACCTATCCGATCGGCACCTCGCAGGCTGATGCCAACCTCGCGCGCACGCGTCTTCAGTACAGTCAGTCGCAGACGCGTCTCAAGAATCAGCAGCTCCAGGTCGCGACGCAGGTGCGGCAACAGGCCCGCAACGTCCAGACCAACCAACAGCGCGTGCAAAGCACGCGCGCGTCGCGGCAGCTTGCCGAGCGGAAGCTCGAAGCGGAACAGCGGAAGTTCCAGGCCGGCACGTCAACGAGCTTCCTCGTTTTCCAGGCGCAGCGCGATTTGTCGTTGGCCCGCAACAACGAACTGCGCGCGATTCTCGACTACAACCAATCGGTCGTCGATTTCGAAACCGTGCAGGAAGTACCCATCGGGGCCGGCGGCGGTGGCGTCACGGCGACGACGGTGTCCACACTGTCGCAGCCGCAACAATAGAAGGAATCGGGAATCGGGAATCAGGGGCCTTCGAACCTGAATCCTGATTTCTGATTCCCGATTCCCGATTCCCGATTCCTGATTCCTGATTCCTCCAATAAGATTCCGGTGTGCCGAAGGTTTCGGTCACCATCATCACCCTCAACGAGGCAGACCACATCGCAGCGGCCATCGACAGCGCCTCCTGGGCTGACGAGATCATCGTCGTCGACTCGGGAAGCACTGACGATACCGTCGCCATTGCGCGATCGAAGGGCGTTCGCGTCGAAACACGCGCCTGGTCCGGCTATATCGATCAAAAGAACTTCGCCCATCTCCTCGCGTCGAACGACTGGATCTTCTCCCTCGATGCCGACGAGCGGATCACGCCGGCACTCGCCGGCGAGATCCATGCGCTGCTCGCAACCGAGCCGGCGCGCAAGGGCTATCGCGTGCCTCGCGTGGCCTATCACCTCGGACGCTGGGTGCGGACGACGGACTTTTATCCGGATTATCAGACCAGGCTGTACGACAGACGTTCAGCGCGATGGACCGGGCTGTACGTGCACGAATCGGTGAGCGTCGATGGCGGGCCCGGTCAGCTCGCTAACGAGCTTCAGCACTACTCCTTTCGCGATCTGCGGGATCAGCTCGATCGCATCAATCACTACACGACGCTCGCCGCGCGACAGATGTACGAGCGCGGCCAGCGCACCGGTCCGTTCGCGTTGATCGCGCATCCGCCGGCGGCATTCCTGCGGAACTATCTGCTGCGTCGCGGATTCCTCGACGGAACCGTCGGTCTCACGATCTCGCTGATGAACTCGTATTCCGTGTTCCTGAAATTCGCGAAGCTCTGGGAATTACAAAGGAACTCCCAACAATTGACGTAAGTGTTCTCCTTGCACATCGACACATCGCGGAACTGGACGGGTGGCTCCAACCAGGTGATGTACACCGTGATGGGTCTTCGCGCGCGCCGCGAGCGTGCGGCGCTGGTTGCGCATCCAGAGGGCGAGCTGTTCCGGCGCATGTCAGAGGGCACTGACCTTGTCCCTCTCGCTCCCGATCACGAAGTCGACCTCGGCGCCGCCTGGCGGTTGTCGCGGGTCGTCAAGCAACTCAAGCCCGACGTCATCCACGCCCACGATCCGTTTGCGGTCACGATGGCCGCGACTGCGCTGTCCATTACCGAGCCGAAGCCGAAGCCGGTGCTCATCGCCTCGCGGCGCACCGAGTTCCGACTGAAGCACTCGTCGTTTTCGCGATGGACCTACGCACAGGTGGACGGGTTCATCGCCAACAGCCGCGTCATCAGCGATCGTCTGGTCGCCGACGGCGTGCCCCGCGCAAAGATCACCATCGTCAACGAAGGCGTGGACGTCGATCGCATTGAGCGATTACCGGCGGCGAATGTGCGTGCCGCCTTCTTCCTCCCGACGCAAGCACCGGTCATCGGCAACGTTGCCGCATTGGTCCCTCATAAGGGCCAGCATTATCTGATCGATGCCGCAGCGATCGCGGTGCGTCAGGTCCCCGATGCGCGATTCGTGATCGTCGGCGACGGCGAACTGCGCCACGCGCTCGAGGAGCACATCCGGCACAAGCATCTCGAGCGTCACGTGTTCCTGGCCGGATTCCGTGATGATGCCCTGGAACTGACGAAGGGGTTCGACATCTTCGTGATGAGCTCAACCAGCGAAGGCATGTGCACGGCGCTGGTTGATGCCATGGCGGCGTCGAAACCAGCCGTCACCACCGATGCCGGCGCGATCCCTGAAGTGATGGTCGATGGCGAGACCGGGTTCCTCGTTCCGATCCGCGACCATCAGGCGATGGCCGCCCGCATCGTGCAGTTGCTCAAGAATCCGAAGCTGCGAGCGCGCATGGGAGAAGCGGCGCTTCAACGCGCGCGCGATCGGTTCACCGTCGATCGCATGGTGGACGGCACCCAGGCCGTGTACGCATCGCTCTTCTCGGCGCAACGGAAGGTCAGCTAGGCGGCAGCTCGCGCAGTCTCTTCTCCAGAAAATGACGCTCGGGTTCCTGTTTCGCGAGGGCCAGCGCACGTTCGTACGACGCGCGCGCGTCAGCCATCCGGCCAAGACGACGGCATAAGTCGGCGCGCGCCGAATGCGCGAGGTGATACGACTCGAGCTCGCCCCGGCCGAGGATCGCATCCACAATCGCGAGACCTGCTGCCGGACCGTCGCGCATCGCAATCGCCGCTGCGCGATTCAATTCAACAACCGGCGACGGATCCGCACGCACCAGGACGTCGTACAAACCGACGATTTGCGCCCAGTCAGTGTCGGCCGCAGTCCGCGCTTCGGCGTGAACGGCGGCAATCGCGGCCTGCAGCGTATACGGTCCGAACCGGCGACCGGTCAGCGCGCGTTCGACGAGGGCGCAGCCTTCGACGATCTGCTCGCGGTTCCAGCGCGTGCGGTCTTGTTCGTCGAGCAACACCAACTCGCCTGACTCTTTCGTGCGAGCCGCGCGGCGCGACTCGTGAAGGAGCATCAGCGCGAGCAGGCCGATCACCTCCGCTTCGGCCAACAAGTCCGCGAGCAAACGACCCAGACGAATCGCCTCTCCCGACAGATCATGCCGTGTGAGCGACTCGCCGGCCGACGCCGAATATCCTTCGTTGAACACCAGATAGACGACGTGCAGGACGGTATCGAGTCGTGCCGGAATGTCTGCGCGCTCCGGCACCTGATAGGGAATGCGCGCGTCGCGAATCTTGGTCTTGGCGCGGACGATACGCTGAGCCACGGTTGATGGCGAGGTCAGAAACGCGCGCGCAATCTCCTCGGTGGTGAGGCCGCATACTTCGCGCAATGTGAGCGCGACCTGCGCGTCGGGGGTCAACGCCGGATGGCAGCAGGTGAAGATCAGCCGCAGCCGGTCGTCTTCGACAGCCTGATCGTCCCAGGCCGAGGCGTCGTTGGTTGCTGCTTCGATTTGGGTGGCGAGCTCACCGAGCGCCGCGTCGAACCGCGCGCGACGCCGCATCGCGTCGATGGCCTTGAAGCGCCCGGTTGACACCAACCAGGCGCGGGGATTGTCGGGCACGCCCTCGCGCGGCCAGTGTTCGACCGCGGCGATGAAGGCATCGTGCATCGCTTCTTCGGCGCGATCGAAGTCGCCGAGCAGGCGAATCAGGGTCGCGAGGACGCGCCGCGACTCGGCGCGGTAGACGGCATCAACCGTCTCCCGCGCCTCCACGTTAGTTGAACTCCTGGATCGGCCGAACCTCGATGCTGCCGGTGCGCACCGATGGGATCTTCTGCGCGACGTGCAGCGCGTCGTTCAGATCGCGCGCTTCGATCAAGTAGTAACCGCCGAGTTGTTCCTTGGTTTCAGCGAACGGACCGTCGGTGGTGGAGAGCTTGCCATTCCGCGATCGGATCGTCGTGGCCGTCTGCACAGGCTTGAGGGCGTTGCCGCCAAGGTAGTGGCCGCTCGTCTTGATGTTCTCGGTGAACTGGAAATACTCACCCATATAGGCGTCCGCCTCAGCCTTGGACATCGTCTCCCACTTCTTCTCGTCGTCGTAGATCAGGCACAGATACTTCATGGCTTCCTCCGAAGGCCTGTCGCCGACGCTGTCGGCGAAGGCGGGGCAAAATTGCTCGAACACCGGATAGTCGTTCGGGGAAGCCCGAATTCGACATCGCTCAGACGGCCGGTCTAAAAAGACCGGCCCTACAATCGTTCCCGGCCCGGCACTACGAGTTTTTTCGCTTGGGCCT
>AR_comb_assmDRAFT_10494631_pt1 | contig 13422 bp, 13 predicted proteins | sample ArasoioldDNA_FD_10543 | JGI IMG/M metagenome (IMG submission 10543) | reverse complement strand
CTCTGGCCCGGCTTCAAGCGCTGCACCGCCACAGTTACACCGGTGATCGAAGTGCCGGTTCAAAAGAACTGAAAAACGCCTCCGTGTGATTTTCACCGCGGAGGGATGGCCGGCCGGCATAAGGTGTCCAATCTTGTGGCGTGCCGTCCGACCGTTTCACTTGGTGTGACAGATAGGGTCGATTTCGCGGCGTCATCACCGAGGCGCCCGATCAACTCTGCCCGTTGATCGGTTCTTTCGGACGCCCTTTGTGAAGAAGGATCGCATCCACGACACGATGAACTCGCCAGAAGCTGCGGGCGTCGCAGCAATCGTCGGCGGACAAGTGACGTAGACCGGAGGAAGGCTACGGCCGCAACGTGTGCCGGTCCACCTTGATGAAATGCGCCAACTGTTCTTCGAAGGGCGCCTCTGGATTGGTTTGGATGTCATTGTCATCGATCGAGGCCTTCGCGCCAGCCGTCCCCCTGAGGCCGCGGCGTCGATTGAGGAAGCCCATTTCACCTCGAAAGCGATCGAGCCGCGCGCGCTCGGCCTTGAGATATTCGGTCGCCTCACCCATTTCTTGCGGACCGTTACGGCCCTGGCTATCTCGTACAACCGGACCCGTGAGCGCGCCACGAACCATCGCTTCTCCCCAGCCAATGAGGTTTTCATACCCGGACGTCAGCGACAGAATCTCGCGCCGCTCGAGCTCCGTGAGGGCGCGCCAACGCTCGTCGTTCGGACCGTCTTCTGGGCGCCACTCATTGAGCGGCAGCGGAATCAGCGTGAGGATCCGCGCGTGTTCGGCGAGCTCATCGAGAACTTCGCGGACTGCGGCGCACAGCGCGATGTTTCGGCCCTTGTCGCCCGACTCCGTCCAGTCGGGATCATCGTCCGCGGACGCGGGTTGGAAGAGACGCTGAAGCAGCAACAGGCGCCGATACAGTTGGCCCGCGCGTTCTTTCAGCGTCGGCTCGAGAACCTTCATAGCCGCCCTCCAGAGATTGCGAGCGACCTGACGGAAGCCAGCCAGGGCGGTGGTCCGCCAGCCAGCCTCAACTCGAAATGGATGAGGTGAATTATAGTACGAATTCACTCGTTGGACGTTTGGGAAGGCCGGAGGGATGGCCGAGCGGTCGATGGCGGTGGTCTTGAGATAGTCTGATCTGGTTTTCGGAAATTCGCGATTTTCCTCGTAAAGTTCGCACGTCACGCCAGATAGCCCGCGATCAGCAGTCTGCGTCCCGAGGCCTCCTGCTCGTCCCGTTGTGACCCGTTCGCTACACTTCCGGTGACACAGAGATACCGATCATGCGAAAAGGGTAAGTCTCCATCGTACGCATTGGTCGTCCGTAATCATTTCGGCGTTTATCGCGAGTTAACGCGTACGGACTCGACGGCGAACTAGAAGTCATCTCATAAACCCCGCCGGTGTGACTTCGTGCGTGGAAGACGAGGCGGGGAGGCTCCACATTCGTTTTGACAATAGTTGTTGAAAGGAATATCCTTCGTGGCCATGGCTGGTGTTGTTGCCCGACACCTGAAGCAGACAGCCCGTTTCGCCTCCGTGGAGCAGGAGGTCCTGCTCGGGTTGCGCATGGCCGCGAGTCGCGTTCTGGATCCGTGGGCGCGGTTCCTGAGAACCTCCGCCGACTTGACGGTCCCGCAGTACAACGTGCTGCGCATTCTCCGTGGCAGCCATCCGACGCGACTCACATCCAGTGACGTGGGCGAACGAATGATCGCGCGTGACCCCGACGTCACCCGCCTCGTGGACCGGATGGTCACACGCGGGTTGGTGGCCCGGGTGCGGAGCCGTCAGGATCGGCGGGTCGTGGAAGTGGGTGTGACGGAAAAGGGCTTGGCCCTGCTCCGAGAGCTCGACGTGCACGTGGCGAAGATGCCCAAAGCCTTGCTCGGCCACCTGGGGCCGAAACGGTTGCGACAGTTGGCGGATCTCCTGGACGCGGCGATCGGGGGGATGGGCACGTATCCGTGAACAACCCCGCTTGTTTTGGCCAGCAAGCGCGCGCTGGTCTATATCTGTTTAAACGATATTCGGTTACACGATATTAACGGAAAAGAGAGAAGTTCAGGTCGTTGAGAGTGAACCAAACAGTCGCGAGGTAGGCCGCCCCACAAACAAAAATGAGGAGGACACATGGCGAGAGGATCGATCGAGCAGCCAACGCCCGCAGTACCCGTCAACGTACGATTCGGCCCAGGAGGCGGTTTGTACGAAATCGTCGTGACGGGTAAGGACACTGGCGGAAGGTTCTTCGGGTTCATCGCCATCGAGCCTCCGGGCGGGGGCCCGCCGCTGCACGCTCATGATTCGGAGGACGAGCTCTTCGTCGTGCTCGAAGGCGAGTTCACCTTTGCGATCGGGGGGCACGTGACAACGGTTGGGCCGGGCGGCTCGGCCGTTGCGGCTCGCGGCGTCGCGCACTGCTTCAAGAACTGCTCAGAGGACCGGGCCCGAATGCTCGTCGCGTTCACGCCAGGATCCATCGAGGGTTTCTTCGACTACGGCCTGCCGGTGAACGGCACGGCACCCAGCGATGAGCATCTCATCCAGCGGATTGGCGAGCTTGGGCCGCAGTATGGCTTGACGCTGTTGGGACCATCACCGCTCTGATCAACGAGGCGACGACCGGGGTCGGGGCTCGCCTTCGCGGGCGCCGCCCCCCGGTGGGTGCAGAGAGTTCTGCGTGCGGTGACGGTTATTTATGAGATGGGTTCTAGCGTTGTCTGAAGTAGCTCGTCCCTCAGCACTTCTATTGGAATGTTGTCGGTGGCCACAGGATGGCCCGGGCCGCAATCGTTCCTAGGCTCGCAACTTCCCGATGATGATGCGTAGCGGCGAAGGTGTGGGAATGATGTGCTCGAGTTCAAAACCCGCCTGCTCATACAAACTCGCGAACTCGGAGGCGGTGCGCTCGCGCGCAGGCTCGTCCCGTTGTGACCCGATCGCTACACTGTCGGTGACACAGAGACGCAGGAACCGAATCGCCGCATGGTTCGAGAGCGTACGCGACCGGACCAGTGACCTCGACTTGTGATCGTTCGCGGGAGTCACCTACTCAAAATCACGGGAATCGCCGCGGGACGGCGTTTTTGCGGCGCACAGGGGTTTCGGCAACGAATTGATCGCACCCAAGACAACCGTGAGCGGAACGGGTCAGATCAAGTGTCCTGAACGCCTCGTGGGGGGCTCAAGTTCTACCACCGCGAGACCGCGTAGCTGTCTGGGCGAGGTTTTCGCAGACGACGTCAGAGGGTGATATTTTAGGCTCATCGAAATGAAAAAGAAGATCGCCCTGATCGTTTTCGGTTCCCTGTTCGCGGTTGTGGCGTTGGTTGCTGCGCTGTGGTACGTCAAAGGCCCCTTCGTCGGCTTTCCAGGGAGCCGCACCGCGGATGGCTCGCGTGCTGTTACCGATGGCGGCGTCAAAGTTGCGGGCTGGACCGGCAACGTGGATGCTGCGGAACAGAAGGCCGGCATGAGCATCAGGGATGCAAAGCTGGCGCAGGAAGGCGACGCCCTCCACGCCACCACAGGTCCCGCCGCGACCTTCTGGATGAACGATGTAAAGGCCTCAGGGGATTACACGGTGAGGGCTACATTCAATGAGCCAAAGTATATGAACCTGAATACCCATCCGCATCCCTACGGCGTGTTCATCGGCGGCAATGACATGGGAACAGCGGAGCAGACCGACCTCTATTGCGCCGCGTACGGAAACGGCAGGTTTGTCGTGCGGGGATTCGGACCGGCCCCGTTCAAGATGAACGGTTTTCTGGGCGAGGCCAATGACGCTGTTCACAAGGCCGCTGGAAAGGGCCAGCCCGTCATTCAGGACGTCGCGCTCTCAGTTAAGGGCAGCATTGTCGAATGCTCCATCAATGGGACGGCGGTGGCCCGATATGACAAGGCCACGCTCGTAACCGGCGGCAAGCTGAAATCCACTGACGGGACCTATGGTCTGCGTTTCGCGCACAACACAGATGTCATGGTAAGCGGTCTGACGATGACAAAGGACTGATGTTCCCAGCCACCGAATATGGTTGGAGAGAGAACGACCATCGACCATGAGCTGATGGCTAGAGCCTTATAATTGTTAGGATTTCGGAAAATCTGACACTGGTTCGGTCTTCGCATCTCCCTCGTTAAGACTCGCCCTCCTGCTCGTCCCATTGTGACCCGAAGCGCTACACTTCCAGTGACACAGACACTCAGAACACATGCCGGCGGTCTCGATGATCTCTTTCAGCCTTCCGTAATCGCTTCGGCGTTGATCGCGACTCAACGTGCGCCCTCACGCGCTTCGACAGAAAGCGAGGGCATTCGCCGACGCTGCCGCGGCATGTAACGAAGAATAAGGACTGCGGCGATCAGTTCGAGTCCCGAAACCACGTAAAGACCTGCTGAAGTCGTGCCTGTCCGATCTCGGAGCCATCCGATCGCAAATGGCGCCACCCAGCCCGAGAAACTCCCAATCGAGTTGATGAGCGCGATCCCACCAGCGGCGGCTGGGCCTGCCAGCAGCATCGACGGGAATTGCCAGAACGACGCGCTGGCAGTCACCGGTCCGAGCGTTGCGAGTACCAGCGCCGCAAAGGCGATGAGCGGGTGGTTCGAGAAGAATCCGATCGAGGCAAGTCCGATGGCACACGCCAAACATGGCAGCGCCGCGTGATACCGGCGCTCCAGTGTTCGGTCCGAATGCCGGCTGACCACAATCAGACAGATCACGGCGATGATATTTTGCACGGCGAAGAGCAGCCCGATGGTCACTTCGTCCTGTACGCCGAGCCCATGGATGATGGTCGGGCCCCAGAATCCAACGGTTGGAATGGCGCTGGTGAGACAGAACTGAATGATCGTGAGCAGCCACACGAGTGGATTCGCAAGTGCGCGCATGAAGACATGCTGCCGTGGGCCCACCACGCGGTTGTCGGCTTCGAGATCGGCGAGCACGTCTCGTCGCTCCACCTCGGTGAGCCAGCTGGCCTGACTGGGCCTGTCTGCGAGGATCACAAATGTCGTCAACCCGAGCATCACCGACGGAATCCCTTCGAGGAGAAACAGCCACTGCCAATTCGCCAGGCCAAGCCGGCCGCCCATCGTTCTCATGATGAGCCCCGAGAGCGGACCACCGAGCACACCCGCAATCGGGATCGCCGCTACGAATAACCCGGTCATGCGCGCACGCCGACGAGTGGGGAACCAATAGGTGAGATAGAGAACCGCGCCCGGCAACAGCCCCGCCTCGAACGCGCCGAGCAGGAAACGAAGGAAGTAGAACCATCCGGCCGTCTTCACCAGCAGGGTCGTCATGCTGGTGAGACCCCAGAGAATCGTGATCCGTGCGAATGTCTTGCGCGCGCCGATGCGCTCCAGCACGAGATTGCTGGGAATCTCGAACAACAGATAGCCCAGGTAGAAGATACCCGCGCCGAATCCGTAGGCCGCATCGCTGAAACCGAGGTCGGCGGCCATCTGCAAGCGCGCGAAGCCGACGTTGATCCGGTCGAGCCATGCGACCACGAAGAGCAGAACCAAAAACGGCATGATCCGCCGCGCGATCTTGTCGTAGATCAGCTCTACATCGGAGACGTCCGCTCGTAGGATCGCCGTTTCAATTCCGCTCGCGTGACCCACTCGGCTTCTTCCCTGCTATTAAGGAGACAGCAATCCACGCTATGCGAAATGGCGATGACGTCGTCTTCGGACAACCTCCCCATGCTGCCGACGCGGAGCGGTGCGATGATTCCATTCGAACCATGCGCGTGACAGGGTTCAGCGTCAACTGAAGGTGGGCGGATTGTAACGCTAGCGGAGTCGCGAGCCGCGATTAGTTAATGAGTGGTCGCCGAGTATCTACCTACGAACGCGTTGAAAACGCTGGTCAATTGCGACCGTAGCTCAGTTGCATAAAGCGCGCGCGATTTCCTTTGAGAGCCGTCACCCCACGCGGTCCGGCGCTACGAGATGCGGCCGTACATCACGTGGCGGCGGTTCGTGGTGTACGGACGCACGTGCTCTGCCCAGCGGCCTTTCTCCACGGCCTTCGCCCATGCGTCGCTGACCAGCACCGAGGGGCTCTCGATTTCGTAGAGCGCGTTGTACGCCGGCTCGCTCTCGATCACGATCGTCTTGAGCTCGCCGCCGATCATCATCGTCACGGCCTCGCTCTTGAACCGGGCAACCGCGATGACGCCCGGCACCGCGAGGAGCGCCGGCACGTGCTCCTTGTCATAGACCTCGTTGAAGAGCGCCTCTTTATCGGGGCGGACGCTCATCGCCGCGCTGAAGAGATATGGAGCCTCGATCCGCATTGTGGCCTCCTTGTGTGGATAATCAAGCCCATCCTAGCGCCGATCCCCTCTTGTGGCGTCGCGGGCACTCGACGCAGAAGACCGATCCTCGGTCTACGCGGCGTTATTCTCCTGATGACGAGGGCTGACCCAAGAGGCCCTGGCGCGGCGAGTCAGCGCTGCCGCCAAAGCCGTTGTCTATCAGTGGGAGTCGCGAAAGCGAAGGCCGTCGCCCGTTCTGTGGCCACGTGTCCTCGACATCGGCGTTTGTCGTGACCGATATGTGCGAGCCGCGGCACTGCGACCGCCAGAGAATGCAGCGAAATCGCCACTTTCTTTCGCGCGCTGAATCGATTTCGTGATTCGGCGTCACGCGCCATTGCGCAGTGGTGCACGGTACCGCGACGGCATCTTCGTTGCGACTGCGTCTCGGCAGTGGCTTGGCTCCCCCGAGCTCGCACAATCAGGGCGGCGGACCTGCTCGACTTGCAGCGGGTCCGCCACTCCGCTCACACATGAAGATCCTGAGGATTACTGGTGCCACGACTGACGACGAGCGCCGTGCCGTCTGCGAGGTTCTCGCGATTTGGGACCATGACGGGACATGTCCTGCCGAGCTGATGCAACGGTTGCCGACGACCCGTTTGGAAATTCTGATCGCCTTTGACGATCCCTACGACACGTCCGAGGCGATCATTGTGATCGAGAACAACCGCGTCGCTTTTCATCCGCTCGACAATTCAGAATCCGAGACCATCCACTAGCGATAGCAAGGCAGACCGCCGCGCGGCGGTCTAACAGGCCGTAATCAAGCCCATGTCTAGCCCCAGGCACGGGTGCACCTTCCCTGGTTCGAGAAGGTTGATTTTGACAACCCAACGAGGCCCAATCCGGCTACCATCCTGAAAATTCGTATTCCGTGGGGAGGATGTCTATGGCGTTCGGTTTGTATTTCCGACCAACAGGTTTTACGACGGCCGCGTACGAGAACGTGCTCAAGCAGCTTGAACAGGCGGGCGCTGGCGTCGGTAAGGTTCCTGGTCGCCGGTTCCATTGCGCCATGGAGGCTGATGGTGCGATCTCGGTCTTCGACGTCTGGGATTCGATGGAACAATTCCAGAAGTTTGGCGAGACGCTGATGCCCATCATGAAAAAGCTCGGCGCCGACCCCGGGCAGCCTCAAGTCATGAAGGTGCACAACGTAGCGAACGGTTGATCGCCGGCGTAAATCGCGCGATCCGTTCAGGTCGCGGGCAATCGCGGCGTAGCTGGGTCCCTATAGGGGACGCCACATCATGTATGAACAGTTCCCCGCGCTAGGCTTCGTGTAAGTAAACAGAGCGGCGTTTGTTTGGACCTATCCGCGGTACGCGGCTTACACCCGCACCGAATTCTCTCAGTCGATGGGACGATGCCCGAGTCTCGGACGCGACGAACACGGCCGTGATCGTGACAAGTGCCATTGCGACGATGTACGAAGCGAGCGCCCCTCGGCCGTACGGCAGCAGGGCCGTCGCGATAAACGGCGACAGGTCGCCAGCAATCACCGACGAGAGCTGTGATCCCAGCGACGCACCACTGTAACGAACACGCGGCCCGAACAGCTCGGTCAGGAACGCGGCTTGCGGTCCCCACATCGGTGCGTGCGCGAAGACGAGCGCCACAATCAGTGCCACCCACACGAGCGTCGGCGATCCCGTATCAATGAGCCAAAACAGTGGATACGCGAACACTGCGGTCATGCACGCACCAAACAAGTACACGGGTCGTCGCCCTAACCGATCCGACAGCCTGCCGCACAGTGGAGTCGCCAGCAGCAAACATCCCGCCGCGAGGAGAATGCCCGTCAACACCGTCTGGCGGTCGAGTCCGACTTTCTGCGTGCCATAGACCAGCACGAACACGGTGTAAATGTAGAAGGCGCCGTTCTCGGCGAGGCGTGCGCCCATGGCGAGTAGCACTTCTCTAGGATGTGTCCTCAGCACCTCTACGATCGGGCGCCGCGACTCCGTCCGCGTCTCCTTGACTCGAAGAAATGTCGGCGTCTCCAAGATCTGCATGCGGATCACCAAGCCGACACCGACGAGCACAATGCTGAGCAGAAATGGAATGCGCCATCCCCACGAGAGAAACTGCTCCGTCGGCAACCGAGCAAACACCGCGAAAATCGAGGTCGAGAGCAACAATCCAAGTGGGACGCCCATCTGAGGCCAGCTTCCATAAAAGCCTCTCGAGCCGGCCGGCGCGTGCTCCATCGCCATGAGGACTGCGCCCCCCCACTCGCCGCCTACGCCGAAGCCCTGCGCAAGGCGCAATAAAACGAGGGCGGCGGCAGCCCACGCGCCAACCTGCGCGTACGTAGGCAGGAGCCCGATCCCAAACGTTGCGAGACCCATGACCATCAGCGTCACGACGAGCATCGATTTACGGCCGACCCTGTCGCCGTAGTGGCCGATGATGACCCCACCAATGGGACGAGCGACAAATCCCACCGCATATGTCCCGAACGCGGCCAGCGTCCCCGCGAGCGGATCAAATGTTGGGAAATAGAGTCGGTTGAAAATGAGCGCGGCCGCAGTCCCGTACAGGTAGAAGTCGTACCAGTCGATCGTCGTTCCGATCAGGCTCGCGAACGCGACACGCCCGATCGAGGCTGACTCGGATGGGTGAACACCGCTTGTCCGGTCACCCGTTGTCGTTTCGACGAAAGGCATGTTGTCAGCGTCCAACGAATGAAGGTTCGCGACGCTCGTCGGCTTCAGATCGTACGGTCGCTGCTGCCAGTGAAGTCAAGCTGGTCGCTGCAATTCGGCGGTGTGAAAGGACTCCAGGGTATCGAGTGCATCAACGCTCTGCGTGTTGATGTCCCACTTGAAGAACCGCAGGACGATTGCATCGGGCGTGAAATCGGCAATCGTAAATCCGTGCTGTTCAAGCGGCTTCACCTGTTCATCGACGCTCAGATGCTTCGAGGGCATTGCCCCGGTCTTCCGGATGCCCGATGGCCAGCCTCCCGGGCTCGTCCCAACCGGACCAGTCAGGACGCTCACCACGGGATTCGCCGATAGATCGAGCGTTCCAGTTCGCAGGATGCGCCCAATGGCGATCGCGTGGAGGTCGCCGCTCATCGACAGCGGAATACGGCCGCGCATCCGCGACATCGCGGAGAGTAGCCGGTCGTGCTGCTTCAGCCAGCCGGCTTGCCAGTACGGTTTTGGGATATCCACCGTGAGCTTGCCGTCCGCGCCGAGGACGTCGGGATACCATTCGAACCACTTGCCGGCCGTCCAGCCGGGCGGGTTCGATGGGGCATTCACCACGTGAGTGACGTCGGTCGCCATCATGCGCCGAGTGAGCCAGCCTTCCACTTCTGGATCAACAAACACCGCGCTCGGTCCGGCCATGGTCATCGTCCGGCGTACCGTGTAGAGCAGGACCTCGGCCAGACGACCGTACCGCAATGTGCCAAAACTCTCAGAAATGGGCAGGCTTCGTCCGCCGAACGACGCTCCGACGAGCCCCGCTGGACGCGACGCATCGGGCAGGAACTCGGGGTAGTACAGCGATTGCGTCGCTCGCGCCATCTCAGTCATGAAACCGTCTGGCGGGAATGTGACGATCTCGTCGTACGCCTCATCATTTTCGAAGTAGTCGTGATCGTCCTGAATGAAGAACATGGGCGTCGAGCGGAAATCGGTGCCGTACAGGGGAGCGATTTGTGGGCCGGCAACGCGTTTCAGAATGGTCTCGTTCTCCGATCCGAGTACCACATCGGAACGATTGAACGAGCCTCCGGCGATCTCCCTGGCGCGTGGAGAAGCTCCGCTTCGTTGAGCGGTCAGGGGAGATCGGAGATCCCAGTACACGTGATCGCCGTTGGCGACCGCGGCATCAGGGCGGAAGGAGAGGGCGCGACGGAACATGCGATTGCGGACGACCGACGGCACGTACCCGAGGGCTTCATGCCCGCCCGCGCACGTGAAGAAAAGAACGCGCAGGCGCTCGGGTCGAGCGTCCGGCGAAGGGAATGTCGAGAGCTCCCACGGCTGACACAGGGACCGGCCGGTGCTCGACTTCAGGTCGAGCGTGTAACGCCGACCGGGGGCGAGGCCGGTCGCGTGGAAGGCCCACATCTCGCCTCTGGAATCCGTCATGCGACTAGGCACGGTGGTCGAGTCCACGCGCAGGCTCGGCGGCTGCGTCAGCGGCGTCGCGAACGACGCCTTGAGCAACATCTGTGTGTCGCTGACGGTCGGCAACAGGTGGCGGACGCTTCCGGAGTTCCAGGCACCCTGAGTCGAGGACCTTCCGCTCGTCTGGGCCAGAAGTTCCGGCCGCAATGCGGCCAGGAAAGAGCCGGCGGCGGTGGAGCGCAGAAAATCTCGTCGTCTCACAGAACACCTCCGTCAGCCCAACGTCAGCGCTCATCAGCGGCCGGTCAGGATCACATCGCGGCCGTCTGGTGCGGCGCGTGTTAGACCGATCCGCAGCTCCGATTCAACGTGCAGCTAGCGCGGTGGCAACTGCAACGAACGCCGTGCCGAACTTCAAGATCGTGCTTGGATCCACCGCTTGCGGACCACGATCCTCGGGGTTGTGAAACAAGGCGTTGCGTCCGGTTCCGGTTCGTCCGCTGACCGCGAGATAGCGCCCGCCAGCACGTGCGACGATTTCCGCTTCTCCGAGAGGAATCGTGCCGCGCGGGGCGCGTTCGTCGATGCTGAGCCCAGACGCTGCCATGGCACGGCTCGCGAGCCCTTCAAAATCGTCGTCCGATGCGACCAACCGGTTTCCGGAGCCGTCGGCAGCCCCGATGTTCGCGCCGAAATGTATCCAGCCCGCAGCCTTGGAGAGAATGGTCGGCCTGCGGTCAGCGAATGCATGAATGCCGAGAGAGCCGAGCTCATGGCCACTGAAAGCGACGAAGATGACCGTGCGCGCCGGGCGAACACTGTGTAGCGCTCGCATCGCTTCAAGCCAGCAGACGATGCCTCCCCCGCGCTCGCTCGCGCAGGCGTACCAGCCGCTGCGAGGCGTCGAGATCACCAATGGCGGCAGCGTCATGTCGGCACCCTTGATGGTGGCCGTGACATTGACAGCCGTAGCTGGCGTCCTCTTGACGTGGGCGATCAACTGGACCTCAGCACGGCGCGAGGCAAGCTCGGTAACCGACGAAGCGTCCTCAGAAGACACTTGCAGAACCGGTGGGCCGAACGGCTGTAGAAACGCATCGGCGTTGCTTGGACAGAGCCCGGGCCTCCCACCACGGGTGATGCACACGATCGCCTTGTGGTGATTCTTCCGACGGGCGTCACCCAAAGACCCCGACGCTGCTCGGTTAGGCTCCGTTTCCGCTACCCCGATCTCAGCGTCACTGCCTAGCGCGCCGAGATGACCATGGATACCGTCCCCATCGGTAAACGCTCCGTCAAACAACGGTATGCCAGCGAGACGACGACCGTCCGCGATCAAGGCGCTCGTGATCGGATCGATTTTGCTGAGAGAGAACGACTCGCGCGTCGGCGTCAGGCCGGCGCGGCGAACTTCCTCGCACAGCCAGTCAGCAGATTTGTGATCGATCACTGTGCCGGTCCGGTGAAACCCCTGTTCTTCGTAGGTGCGGATGATGTCTGAGGCGCGACACGTGACGCCGGCGTCCGCCGCAGCGGCGACGAGCCTCCGCGACCAGAAGACGCCTGCCGCGCATGGGCTGGTCGCAACGAGTGACAGCAATCGTCTGCGCGTGATCACCATGGCTGATCCTTCCTGAGGGAGAGCGTCGTGATGACCTTCGCTTCGCGCTGGAAGCGGGCCAGGGCGGCCGGGTCCTGAGCGAGCGAGCCGGCCATCACTTTGATGGCCACGTCGCGTTCGAGTTTGCGATCGCGCGCGCGGTAGGCTTCGCCCATCCCGCCGGCACCGAGCGGCGAGAGAATTTCATACGCGCCAAAAAAACTGCCCGGCGCGAGAGCCATTGGCGTGAGCGGCGCGATTATACCGAGGCGGCGGGGAAGCCCGCGCGCTCATTTGAGGGAAGAACGACCGATCGCCGGTCGGCGCTTATGAAATCCTGCCGCAGATTGCCAGCGGTGAGATGGGCGAGGTCGCTACGACAGGCGAGCCAGAAGGCTGCTTATTCACTTGCGGGTCAACGTGAAGGTCATCTCAATCGAGATAAGGACAGGCACCGGTTGGCCCTTGAATGTCCCCGGGCTGAAACGCCACTGACGGGCCGCGGTCACGGCTTCGTCGTCCAATCCAAATCGTGAGTCAAGCGATCGCACGACGACTGCCCGGCTCACCGTTCCGTCCGCTGTCACAACGCACTCCAGCACGACGATGCCTTGGATCTTCGCGCGTATCGCGTCGCTCGTGTAGTTCGGTTGGACCTCCCTTGTGATTCGAGGCAGCGTCAGGTCATCCCCAGGCGTCATATCATCAACGCGCCGGTAGATCCCCCCCGCGAGGACCGAAGCGACCGGTAAGCGGACTCGGCCAGGCCCGATGCCAAAAAGCGCCAAGACGGCACGCGTCGACCGAGACGTTGACTGGACGTCGAAGCGCAGCTTGAAATCTTTGAACGTTGTTCTCTCGGTCCGTGCCCACCCAGCCCGCCTGCGCAGGCGAAGTATGCCCTGTATGACGCCCGCGTGGTCCGACCCAGGAACTCACGGCTCATAATCGCTGCAGCCGGCCGAGCCTCCGCACGGCAAGGAGCACCGCATGACGGAACCCATGGACACTCTTCGCAGTGAGTTCGGCGAGATCGACATCTATTTGTTCGACCAGTTGCACCGCGGGCGCATCGCGAGCGGGATGCGGGTGCTCGACGCGGGGTGCGGTGGCGGTCGTAACCTGGTCTACCTGTTGCGGCAGGGATTTGACGTTCGCGGCGTGGACGCCGATCCAAAGGCCGTGGACACGATGCGCAACCTCGTGCGCCCGATGTTCCCGGACGCTGACGCGAGGTTTGTCGTCGCGCCCGTCGAGTCAATGTCGTTCGCGGATGCGTCGTTCGATGTGGTGATCAGCAGCGCCGTACTCCATTTCGCCTCCGACGAAGCGCAGTGGCACGCCATGCTGCGCGAGATGTGGCGGGTGCTGGCGCCCGGCGGC
>AR_comb_assmDRAFT_10083606_pt1 | contig 13425 bp, 8 predicted proteins | sample ArasoioldDNA_FD_10543 | JGI IMG/M metagenome (IMG submission 10543) | reverse complement strand
TCACCGGTAGCTTAATGCCATCCGTGATCGGGGATCGACCTTCTCACCCCATCTCATTAACCCGCAAAAAGCGGTTTCAGGAGCTGCGTGCGCCATCCGTGTGCTGCCTAACGGGCCTGGTTGTTCTTCGACAGCATTTCGAAGTCGGTGAACACGCGTTGCGGCGGTTTTGCAATACTTATCACTGGCTAAAGCCGCCGTTTTCAATAGCATTGCGGCTCGGCTAAGGCCGATGCCTTTCAAAGCAGCGGCGAACTTATTCCGCCAACTTCAGGCTCCAACTTCCGGGACCGGACACGAAGCCCTGCAAGATTTGTTATGCATGCGCGAGAGGAGTTTACATTTCCTTTACTTTCACTTTGCGGCTGCGCAAAGAGTGGGTCCATCATTGCCAACACAATCTGCGCACTCAGTAGTGTGGTTCCATCCTCACTTTGGGTCTCGCAGTACGGGCCTCACACAAAATCGAACCCTTTTGGAACTTCAATAAGGAGCGTTTCTATGTACGACTTTCGCAACTGTTTGAGAGCCACGACCTTGGCTGTAACGGCCCTTGCCTGCGCTGGTCTGGCCTCAGCCCAGACCTGGAGCTCGCCGGTGTTAGTCGCCAACGGCGGCGGGCAGGCAGTCTCAACCAACGGCGCTGGTACTTCCGCGGTCATTTTCACCCCTCTTTCCGGAGGGGTACAGGCTTCCGTCAACACGGGAAGTGGTTGGTCGGCTCCAACCACATTAACGTCAGCCAGCGCAGCCGCCAATATAGTGGTCGCACCGAATGGCGACGTGTTAGCGGTGTGGAGTTTCCGCACCACCAATACGTACATTCCAGTGGAAGCCCAGGCTGCCTTCTTCCACGGCGGGCACTGGGGTAACACTCTGACCATTTCGACCAATGTTTACGGTAACGTCTCCAGCCTTGGCCTTCCGAGCATCGCTTTCGATGGATTTAGTCAGGCCACCGTGGTTTGGGAACAGATCACGAACCCGAGTCCCATGTCGTGCGCGTTGGAAGCTGCGACCGGAAGCGCGTCCAGCGGGTTCGGCTCTGCAAAAACTATTTCCACGGCCAGCACGTGCTTCGGATGGAATAAGCTGGCGGTGACCTCGAGCGGACAGGCAGTGGTGGTGGAGGGTGTACCGGGAATCCTGTCAGGCGCCGTCATAGCCATAGGCAGGAGCGCAACCGGAACTTGGAGCGCTCCCGTCACCATCGGGGCCGCCGGCGTTTATCGTCAACGGCAACCTAATGTTGGACTCGGCAGTGACGGCACTGCCGTGGCAGTGTGGCTCATCAACGGAGGAGTGAGGTATTCCGTGCGCTCTGGGGGCACGTGGAGTGCGGCCGCAGCCTTGCCCGGCGTAGCCGGAACGGCAGGCGGCTCTTCCGGAGTGGCGGTCGACGGGAGCGGAAACGCAGTCGCCACATTCCAGCAGGTTGCGATCAGCCCGGGCACTTATGCCACCTACCGGCCAGTAAACGGTTCCTGGCAGACCAAGGTCCAACTCAACTCCAGCACCCAGATCGTTGCGACTCCGGCGGGGACATTCGTCGCCGGGGGAACAACGGTGTCAACGCGGCTCGCTGGCACTTCAACCTGGAATCAGCACACCTTCTCTGACGCGGCGAAGGTGAATGCTGCGCCCGGTCTGGCGATCGCCATGGTGGGCCCGCAAGTCAGCGTCTCAACGGCGAGTGTTCCGTAACCTCATTGTCGCCGAACGTTTGGTAAGGCGAGCCGCGCCGCCAGCACGGCTCGCTCATGTTCCGAAGACGCGTCCGCCGCTCTGGCCAATCAGTACGTATCTCATAATCCTTAGTGGGCGAACTCGTTCCTCCGAAATCATCGTCCCCACCGCTGCGCGCATCGCGTGCGTGTTAAACTTTCGCCGCTATTGGCACGCAAAAGGGGACCTATGTTCCGACCATTTTGGTCGATGTTTACGCTTGCTTTCGCCATCAGCGCAGTTGCTCAAACCCCGGATGTTCCGGAACCCGGGTCAGTCGAGGCAATCGCAGCTGCTACCACTGACCCACACTTCGTTTCTCCGTTGGTGTCGTACGTTCCCCAGTCTGGTTCCGTGCCTTCACCCGAAAAATTCTTCCGCCGCATCATGGGCGCTCCAGGAGAGTTAGCTGGCACGGAAAAGGCATATGCCTATGCGCGCGCCCTGGCTGCCGCGAGCCCGCGAGTTCGCGTGTTCACGATCGGAAAGAGTGAAGAGGGGCGCGATATCGTGATGCTCGCCATCGCAGATGAAGCCGGCATTCGCGATATCGAGCGCTTGAAATCTGCTACGGCGTCGCTTGCCGATCCTCGCCGTACCGACCTGGCCGCTGCCGAGAAGCTGGTCGCCGCCTCTCGGCCGATCTATTACTTCAACGCAGCTCTGCATTCGGATGAAACCGGATCGACCGAGGCCATGCTTGAACTCGCTTACCGGCTGGCCGTTTCAGAGCAGCCAATGATCCGCAGAATTCGAGAGCAGCTTGTGGTGCTCATCAATCCCATTTCGAATCCTGATGGCCGCGACAAGATGGTTGATTGGTTCTACCGCTACCTGAAAAGCAAGACCGATCGCAACACTCTGCCGCGCCAGTCTCCACCGTACTGGTCGAAGTACACCCTTGTCGACATCAACCGCGACACGCACCAGCAGACGCACGAGACCACCAAGGCCGTTCACCGGATGTTTCACGACTGGCATCCGACAGTCGTCCACGATCTGCATGAGGGCGTGCCGTTCATGATGACGTGGAACGGCACAGGTCCCTATAACCCGAATATCGATCCGATCACCTATGCGGAATTTCTCGAATTCAGCATGCATGAGGTCGAGTCGATGACGGCGATGGGCATGCCCGGGGTCTCGACCTGGAATTTCGGCGAAGCCTTTGCACACCTTTATCTCGACTCTGTAGCCATGAATCACAACAGCATCGGGCGCGGCTACGAGACCTTTGGCAACGGGAGCGCGGAAACGGAGAAGCGCGCAATCTCGCCAGGAGCGACCACCATGGAGTGGTATCGTCCGCTTCCGCCACCGAGCGAGGTGACGTGGTCGGCTCGCGACAACCTCAATTACCAGGAGACGGGCGCGCTGATCGCCCTCGACGATGCGGCAACGCATTCGACGCAGATGCTGCGCAATTTCTACAGAAAGTCTTGGGATTCGTGGCAAAAAGGGCTGACGCAGGCGCCGTATGCGTTTCTGATACCGCAGGACCAAGGTGATCCGGCGCGCGTGGCGCAGATGGTTTCGCGGCTTATGGGACAGCACATCGAAGTCTCGCGTGCGACGAATCCGATTCAGGTAAAGGAGGGTGAGTTCCCTGCTGGAACTTACGTTGTCCGACTCGATCAGCCGTACCGCAACTACGCTGTTGACCTGCTCACACCGCAACACTATCCCAAAAATGGTGAACCTCCTTATGACGATGTTTCGTGGGAGTTGCCTGCGAACTACCATCTGGAGGCCATCGCAACGGCGGACTCAACCATCCGGAATGACGCGTTGACTCTGCTGACCGAACCTCCGCAAGTCGCGGGTCACATCATGGGGAGCGGATCAACTTATCTTCTGGAAGATACCGGGCAAGAATCCTTGCTGGCTGCGCGTTATCGGCTGGCCAATTTCGAAATTGAAATTGCCGAGGGGGAGTTCGAGATCCAGGGGAAGAAGTTTCCCGCAGGTTCCTGGATCTTGGCTGACCAGAGCGGATTGCGCGATGCAATTCAAAGTGCGACTCGGGAACTTGGGCTTGATTTTGTGCAGGTCTCCGCCGCGCCGAAAGTCGCGTTCCACCAGGCACCAGCGCCGCGTATCGCAGTCTGGGTTCCATGGGCGGATACGGATTCGATCGGGTGGATTCGATATTCTCTCGATCAAAGAAAGGTGCCTTACATTTATCTGCGTGATGAAGACATCCGAGCCGGGAATCTCCATTCGCGGGTGGATGTCCTTCTTTATGGGCATGTCGATCTCGAACTCGCTGAGCAAATCGAGGGGCTGCCTAAAACCTGGTCGCCGATGCCGTTCAAGAAAACGCCACAAACGCCCAGCTTCGGCACTCCGGCTGAATCCGACGACATCACGGGCGGCATCGGCTATGAAGGAATGGCGCAAATTCAGCGCTTCATCGAAGACGGCGGCCTGATGGTCACTCTGGGCAGCGGCAGCATGTTGGCGCTCGAGGGTGGGCTGGTTCGCTTCGTGCGCCGGTCATCTGGAGGCGTTCCCCGCAGCACGGCTGGCGGGGGAGGCGCGTCATCTGCCGCATCGCAACAGGCAGCCACCAAAACTCCCGGCGCGCACGTGCGTGTCACCTTTAATCGTCCCCACCATCCTATTGCCTACGGATATCCGACGCACACCTGGGTCTTCCGGCAGAACTTTCCGCTGTACAACACACCCCGTCGCTGGCTGCGGATGGCGTATTGCACGACCTGTCTCGATGGCCCGGAAGACCGCAGCGGAGTCGTGATGGAGTGGGGCGACAGCGCGAACAAAGAATTTGTCGTCAGTGGGCAGGCCTGGGGAGAGGAAAATCTGATCGGCCGGCCTGCGATTCTTGACATGCCCGTCGGCAATGGCCACGTGGTGGCGTTTAACTTCAATCCCATGCATCGCGATCTAAACCGAGGCGATCAGCGATTGCTGTGGAACGCGATTCTGAATTGGCAGGCGATTCTTGCGGCAAAACCAGGACCAGATCCAGCCGCGGGTCCAGCAGCGGAACCAGACGAATAACCCCTAGAGTGTCGGGGCTGGCCTTAGAGAATCTCTCTCGCGCCCACCCGGAGAGTCGGTTCGGCGGCTAGTTTTGCAGGTCGTTGCGGTACGACAGGCTGCTTTGGAGGGCTTGAAGCAGATAGTCCGCGTCGTGGATGGCTTCGATTTCGTCGTACGAGTGCGCTTCGGCCGCTAATTCATCCAGCCGAGCGGCGAACTTGGACTTCGCATGTTGAATCAAGCCCACGACGCGGGTTCGATCTTTCTCCAGGATAGCGGCCACGTAGGCTTGTTTCCATTCCAGGTTTTCGGAGACTGCGGAGATGTAAGTCGACATAAAGAACTCCCAAGCGTGACGTTTCTGGGTAGCGCCCCAAGGAATGACGGGATTCTACGAGAGTGAAGGTGGCGAATCTGTGATTGGAATCACAAATGTACTAATAATCGCGCGAATAGAGACTTCCGTGCGGGTCCCCAGCGTCTGGCGCAGCAGATGGTCGATCGATGGAAAGCGTTGACCGCTCCCTCATGTTTTGGCAGTTAGGGGAGGACGGTCTGCGGTATCGTCTTTCCCGCAGGCGACGCATTCTGCTACTCTGCGCATTCCGCTTTGAGGAGGAATTACTAAACATGCAAGCGAACAACCGGATCTTGACGGTTTCTGCGGTTTTGTTGGTCTTAGCGTTTTCAGCCTCGGCAGCCGACAAAAAAGCTAAGGACACGAAGGCGGACGACTCGGCGAAGCCTTCCTATGAGCTGTCTCAGCCTGCGGTGGAGAATGTCGATCTGACGATGTATCAACGCATCCGGGAAGAGGGGCTGTCACATTCGCACATCATGGAGTTCGCGTCAGCGCTCACGGATGGTATCGGGCCGCGGCTGACGGGATCTCCGAACCTGAAGAAGGCCAATGAGTGGACGCGCGATCAGCTAACTGCAATGGGATGCACGAACGCGCATCTCGAAGACTGGGGTGAGTTCGGCATGGGGTGGAGGCAGCTGAATACGTGGGTGCGGATGTCGGCCCCGGATACGGCGGTGTTCATTGCGCAGGCGTTACCCTGGTCGCCCTCGAGCCACGGGGCAGCGAGTGGGCAAGCGGTCTGGATCGAAGCCAAAGATGAGAAAGATCTGGAGAAGTACAAGGGAAAGCTGGCGGGCAAGGTCATCTTCTTCGGCCCTATTCGCGACGTGAAGCCGGTGGACAAACCGCTTTGGGAACGCCGCGACGATGCAGATCTGAAGAAGACGGTGGAGTATCCAGTTCGGGTGGGGGAGAGGGAACAGTTTTTCCAGGACTTCATTAAGCGCCTGGAATTTCGCGAAAAAGCGGGGAAGTTTTTTGCCGACGAACATGCAGCTGGAATCGTGGTTCCGAGCCGCGACGGACGCAACAGCGGCGGTTCCGGGGGAACGATTTTCGACGATGGCGGTTCTGGTATGGGCTGGTTCACATACAAGCGGGAACACGCAGAGGCTCTGCCCATCGTCGTGATGGCGATTGAGAACTACGGGCGCGTCTACCGCCTGCTAAAAGCGAACGTGCCAGTCACGATCGAGATGGATGTGGAGACGGAATTCACGGGCGATCACGAGCATGGGTTCGACACAATTGCCGAAATTCCGGGAAGCGATCCGAAGCTGAAGGATGAAGTGGTGATGGTGGGCGGACATCTGGACTCCTGGGCTTCTGGAACCGGTGCGACCGACAACGGCGCTGGAACGATTGTAGCGATGGAAGTGATGCGGATTCTGAATGCACTGAAAGTCCAACCGCGTCGGACAATTCGCGTGGCGCTGTGGACCGGCGAAGAGCAAGGTGAGTTCGGATCGTATGGCTACGTGAAGCAGCACTTCGGGTACGTGCCCTTGTCGGAGACTCCCGATCAGATCAAGCTGCCCGATTTTCTGCGGAAGCCGGCTGGACCGGTTGTGATCAAGCCGGAGCAGTCAAAGATTTCGGGATACTTCAACGTCGACAACGGGTCGGGAAAGATCCGCGGAGTTTATCTGCAGGAGAATGCGGCGATCGCTCAGATCTTTCAGCAGTGGATTGCACCACTTGGCGACCTGGGGGTGAGCGCGATCACGATGCGAAATACCGGCGGCACGGATCACGAGGCGTTTGATTCCGTCGGCATTCCGGGTTTCCAGTTCATTCAAGACATGCTCGATTACGGATCGCGGACGCATCACTCCAACATGGATGTATACGAACGGCTGCAGCCGGAGGATCTGGCGCAGGCGGCTACGGTCGAGGCTATCTTCATTTACAACACGGCCATGCGGGATCAGATGCTGCCGAGGAAACCGTTGCCGCATCCGGAGTTGAATGAGCAGAAGAATGCGCCTTTGAAGAACGTGATGCCGGGGGCGGAGAAGCCCGCAGAAGAAGAGCCGAAGAAGCCGGGGATGTAAGAGAAGTCAGAACTCAGAAGTCAAGGTCGGAAAGTCAAAATCCCCACCCTCTCGCAAAGAACGCGACAAGGGTGGGGTACCCGGTTGTAAATCTCTGCTGCAACGTGAATCTCGGCTTCAAAATCTTGCTTGCGCAAACGTTTCTGGAGTAGCCTCGTCTAAATCTTTATCCTTCTCTGGGGAGTTCTGCTATGTCTGCCTTTCAACTGGAAATCAACAATCGGGCACACAACGTTGATGTCTCTCCTGACACGCCGTTGTTGTGGGTTCTACGCGACAAGCTGAATATGACGGGCACGAAGTACGGCTGCGGGATGGGACTGTGTGGGGCTTGCACGGTGCATCTCGACGGCGAAGCCGTGCGGTCGTGTCAGACGGCCGTCTCCGCAGTTGGGACAAAGAAGATCACAACCATTGAGGGTCTGTCGGCGGACAATTCACACCCGGTGCAGCGAGCCTGGATCGTAGAGCAGGTACCGCAATGTGGATATTGCCAGCCGGGACAGATCATGTCGGCGGCGGCGCTGCTGGCGAATACACCGAAGCCGACGAACGAACAAATCGATTCCGCGATGATTGGAAATTTGTGCCGGTGCGGAATGTATCAGCGGATTCGGCGGGCGATTCAGCGGGCCGCCGGGGAAGGAGCATAGTCATGGCGATCAACCGCAGAACATTCGTAGCGCAGGGAACGATCGCCGGAGCAGGGCTGGTGATCGGAGTAAGGCTCTCATCTGTAAAGGCCTTCGCGCAGGAGAACGAGAAGGCACAGAAAAAGCCGGCGGTGAATCCGTTTGACGCCTACATTCACGTGAAGCCCGACGGGAAGATTTCACTGATCGTAGCGAAGTCGGAGATGGGGCAAGGCATCAAGACGGGCCTGGCGATGCTTCTGGCGGAAGAGGCCGAGGTGGATTTCAACGCGGTGACCGTGGAGCAGGCCGAGACGCGCCCGGATATCTATGCCCACATGGGTACCGGCGGCAGTGGCAGCACGATGGAAAGCTTTATGCCGCTGCGGCGCGCAGGAGCGACCGTACGTGAGTTGATGATCACGGCTGCGGCGCAGAAGTGGAACGTTCCCGCGAAGGAGTGCGCGGCGAGAAAAGCGGCGGTGCTACACCAGAAATCTTCGCGGCAGGCAAACTACGGCGAACTGGTCGAAGCCGCAATGAAGTTGCCCCTCCCGGATCCCGAGACGGTAAAACTCAAGGATGAGGCAGACTTCGAGTTGATCGGGCATGCCACGCCGCGGGTTGACATCCCCTCGAAGGTCAACGGCAGTGCTGTGTTTGGACTGGATGTCCGCGTGCCGGAGATGGTGTATGCCGTTATAGCGCGTTGTCCCACGTTCGGAGGCAAGCACGCGCACTACGATGCGACGAAGGCAAAAGCTGTACCGGGACTCAAGGACGTGTTCGAGATTCCTGCCCTGGGGCGCGACATGTTCACCGCGGGCGGCGTTGTCGTAGTAGCCGATTCGACATGGGCAGCGATGCAAGGTCGCGAAGCATTGAAGATCACCTGGGACAACGGTCCGGCTGCTGCAGAGTCTACGGGCACGCTGCATACGTCGTTGCATGCGGGTGCCGAAAAGCCGGGGAAGCGGATCCGCAATGACGGTGACGTTGACGCAGTGCTTTCGAACGGCGCGAAACGCGTTGAAGCTACTTACGAATTCCCCTTCCAGGCCCATGCCACGATGGAGCCAATGAACATCACCGTGCATGCGCGCAATGGCGACGCGGAAGTGTGGGCTCCGACGCAGTCGCCCGATTGGGTCCAGAGAACGGTGGCGAAGATTCTTGACCTCAAGCCCGATAAGGTCAACGTTCACACGACACTCATGGGCGGCGCGTTTGGACGCCGTTACATGGCGGACTATCCTGCCGAAGGCGCGCAGATCGCCAAGGTGGTGGGTAAGCCGGTGCAGTTGGTGTGGTCGCGCGAAGATGACATGACGCACGATTTCTATCGTCCGGCAGCGTGCCATCAATTGAAGGGTGCGGTGGATCAGAACGGGCATCCGCAGGCGTGGTCGCACACGATTGCCTCAACGTCCATCGACGCATTCTGGAACCCTGAGGGCGGTAAACCAGAAGCTTCAGAGGTCGGCGGCGCAAAGCAGATGCCGTATGCGATTCCAAATGTCCGGGTCGAATACAACCATGTCGACAGTGCGGTGCCGCCGCTGTGGTGGCGTTCGGTGGAGCATTCGTTCAATGGATTTGCGGTGGAGTGTTTCATCGATGAATTGTCTGCGGCGGCCGGACAGGATCCAGTGCAATTTCGGAAAACGCTGCTGGTAAAGCCGGCGAATTGGAAGGCGAAGAATGATGAGGACCCCGATCCGGCGCGGCTCCTGGCGATAATGGAGTTAGCCGCAGAAAAATCAGGCTGGGGCACTCCCTTGCCAAAAGGCAAAGGTCGCGGCATTGCGACCTATCATTCCTTCGGAAGTTATATTGCTGAGGTGGCCGAGGTCACCGTGCGAGGTAACAATTTAAAAATAGATCGCATGGTGGCGGCGATTGATTGCGGGCAGATCGTGAATCCGGAGTCGGTGCGGGCGCAGGCGGAGAGCGCGATTATTTATGGCCTGAGCGCGGCGCTGAAAAACGAGATCACTGTGAAAAACGGCGCGATCGAGCAGACGAATTTTGATGGGTATGATCCGATACGGATCAATGAGGCTCCTCCGATCGAAGTGTATCTCATGAAGAGTAAGGAGGAACCGGGCGGGATGGGAGAGCCGGCGTTGCCTCCTGCCGCGCCGGCGGTGGCGAATGCAATTTTTGCGGCGTGCGGGAAGAGGGTGAGGAAGTTGCCGTTTCAGCTGGCTTGAACACCGGGGGCTAAAGCCCCCTGGCCCTCGGATCCTTTATGCGGCCCTGAAGGGCCGCTCTTCCACCGCGATGAACAGCGGTGGCGACGATGGTGACGCGACGATTGCGCCTGGATCGCGCACGCAGTCGGGTTGCGCCCGGCGGACGGCCGAAGGCCTCTCCCCACATCGGCTGTCCTCACATTCGCTGTCCTCATCAAGAATGGCCGACAGTAAGATTTGTCGGCCTTGATTTAGGTGCTATTTCGTTGCTACAGAAACTCCGGGATCTAGTGTGAGTTTGATCCAGTAATCCGCGTGCGGCGGTCGCTTAAACAATGCTTTCTTCTTCACGCTGGAGTCATAGACATTCTTCAGTACGCAGTTTCCTACTCCCGTGGGATGGGGCATCCAAGCGTCTTTCGCGATGCCGTCCGCACCCACCTGGAGCATCACATCAAACCGCGACCTTTCATCGGCGCCCTTAGCGCACTCTTGCAGGATTTTCGCGATGGCCTGCTCCACCTTTGTCTGATATTGCGGTCCCGTTGGGCTCAGTGCATTCGCCTCCGCCTCCTGCTTAATCTTGCGCGAGCGGGCTTCGAGCGGAGCAAACTGGGACGCCCAGGTCTTCATTTGATTGAAGAAGTCTTCGGTGACCCATTCCTCGATATCGTGGTTGTCGCCGATGCGCTTGAAGGCGGCATCTGCGACGACCGAATCGCCATTCTTTGTCGCCATCAGAGCAAGAAGGTTTAGATCGGAAACTGACGATCCGTACTCTTTTTCGATCGCTTCATATCCCTTTTGCAGGCGCGGCCAGGACAAGCGGGTAAATTCTGGTTCGTTACAGGCACAAACAATACCCTCGCCGATTCGGAAATAAAGGATGTCGCCCTTGGTACCACCAATGCGATTCGCACTCTGCTCCGCGAAATTCGCCGCGTCGCCTTCTTGCCCTTCCCACTTGGGGAGCATGTAATTCGCGAGGGAGCGATAGTAGTAGTAATAGTCCGGAGCCAAAGCAGACGCTTCTTTGAGCAGTTCGGTCGACCTTGCGACGTCCCATCCTTGAGCCTTGGCCACCGACTGCATGGCCTGATACCAGTGCGGACATTTGGTGGCGAGGGAGGAAGCGTCGTCGAGAATCTTCTTCGCTTTTTCGATCCGCTGGGCAAAGAGCTTCCATCCGCTGCCAGTGACCGTATCGCTCATGCCGTCGCCCCGCGCGTGCCATGCGAAGTTGATATAGGCTTCGGCCAGTGCCACAGGAGCGGTGATGGATTTGGGATTGGTTGCCGTCCATTTCTGCAGGTGGCCGATGAGGTTGTTCCAGTCGTCTTCCGTGGCGTGGCCCGGCACCTCGGAAATGCCACGATAGAAGGTGTAAAGCTGCCACTTGCCTCCGACGAAGCGGGTTTTGTTAGTCCGAACGGAATCGGCAATACAGTCAAGTTGCTTGAAGTCTTCCATCTCGACCAGCCCCTTGACCGCTGATCGATAAGCCTCAAGCGTAACCAGATCGTTGCTGTCCTGGAAGGCATCGCCGAATTTTGCGCAGGAGTTGGAGGCGCTTTGGAGCGTCGGCTGCGCGGCAATCTGACGAGTGTGAAAAGCGAATGCCAGCAGTAACAGAGCCGAAATGCGAAGCGATTTTGGAGTGATGGCGAGAACGGGGCGAATACGAGCCAGAAACGACATGCGATCTCCCTTCGGGGAAGATCGATGGTAGCCGCTGCTTCAGAGAGGAGATAGATTACGTCGGTATCATTGCGCGGAACGTCCGTCGCGGACGCGTTCGCTTGCCACTGACGCAGCTAAGGGCCTGGGCCCCGGGCTACCCACGAAGATGAAAAACGCCGCCGAACGGCTCGGCGGCGTTAACCACTTCGGAACTTTCTAGCGCGGGGCTTCTTCGAGCAAACCTTGCTCGAGTTTTTCCTGGCACTCAATGCAGTGGCGAGTCCAGGGCACAGCCTCGAGGCGCTTGGCGTTGATTTCTTTGCCGCAGCTGATGCACTCACCGAAGCTGCCTTCGCGAATACGCGCGAGGGCTCCATCTACCATCATTAGAGTTTGGCGCTCGTTGTTGCTCTGGCTAAATAGGAATTCCTTGGTGTACGAACTCGCCGCGCGATCGGCGATATCCTGAGCCGTATCCTCGTCAGCGGAGCGGCCGTCGGCCTGATTGCGGGTCACGGTTCGGCGCAGTTCCTGCTGACGGGTTTCCAAACGTTTTTTGAATGCTTCCAGCTTCTTCTTATCCATAGTCACTTCAATCCCATAATTGCCTATCAAAGTCTTAGGACGCCCCGTTACCGAGGCGTCCATGGTCATAAAGGGCCAAACGAAAATAATAAGCGCGGGAAATCAGATGCGTCAACCGGCCAAAGGGCTGCATGGGAAAGCGCTCTAGCGCGGAAGGGCGTCTTTCATAGTGGCGAGGGCATATCCCATCACGGCCATGGTTGCGGCGTTTTCGCGCAGCTCGCTGGGCACAATCTTGTCGAGCGTGTCGGCGGCGGTGTGGTGATAATTGAAATAAGTACGGCCGTCTTGCAGGATGCCAAGCGCAGGGACTCCCGATTCCGACATTCCTGCAATGTCCGCGCCGGGGGGATAGTTGCTGGGGAGCATGGCCGTGGCCCCAACACTGTCGAGAACTGAAAGCACGGGCCGAAGAAGATCCGCGGCGCTCGCGCTGATGCGAGTCTCAAAACCGAGCGGGTGTGCGGCGCCGGTGTCGCACTCAATCGCAGCGACGTGGTGGAGGAACTCCGCGGAGTGATCCCGCAAATACGTCTGACTGCCGGCTCCTCCGCTCTCCTCGTCCATCCATGCGATTACACGCAGAGTTCGCTTCGGCCGGAGACGAAGCTTCTGCAACAGTTCAGCGGTTTGCATCGCAATGGCAACCCCTGCCGCATCATCGATAGCCCCGGTACCCAGGTCCCATGAGTCGAGGTGCCCGGAAACGATGACGATCTGTTCAGGATGCTCACTGCCCTTCAAATCGGCGATCACGTTGTAGCTGGTCGTGTCTGGAAGTTTCTGCGGCGTGAGCGTGAGATGCACGCGGACCTTCCCCTCGGCTGCAAGGTGGGCGATGAGGTCAGCATCTTCCGCGGTGACTGCGCCGGCGGGAATTCCTGCGGGAAAGCTGAAGCCCGTATGAGGCAGACGATAGTCCGCGCTACCGACCGAGCGAATCAAGGCGGCGACGGCTCCAAGCTCGGCGGCCGCCCTAGGTCCCATGGCTCGGTATCGGACGGCTTCGCCATAGGCGACAAATGAGAGTCCGGCCTCGGTTTTCTTCTTATCGAAAATCTCATTGAAGAGCACTATTTTCCCGGCCACCTGGTCGCGGCCCAGCGATTTCAGCTCGACGAAGTTGTTGACCACTACGACGTCGGCGGCAAGTCCTTCTGTGGGCGTGGAAGTGCTCCCGCCCA
>AR_comb_assmDRAFT_10339837_pt1 | contig 13428 bp, 5 predicted proteins | sample ArasoioldDNA_FD_10543 | JGI IMG/M metagenome (IMG submission 10543) | reverse complement strand
CTTTTTCGATCTTATCGCCATTCCACCACCAACGAACAAAAGGGCGATAGATATTTTCCGGGTCTTTGAAACTCGAATAAAGTGAGTTGGCTGGCGATGCAGTTTTGCGATGAGATGGGAAAAAATTTCTGAAATGAAGGCCTGTTGTTATTATAGTTCCCTGTACTATAAATGCTCTTCGCCTCAAAACTTTTTATTTGGTTGAAAATTAGTCAAGCTTCTTCAAAAGTCAATAAGGAAATGATCAATGATCCACTTTTATCTGCGCATGGTAAATAAGTGGATTTTGTTCGTCGTTGTTCAAGGGGTCGCCGACCTTCAATTTTTGCAGGTAAGTGTCGGGCAAAATATTTGGTTCACCATTGAATACATTGCCATCCGGCATATAAGCGCATGTCATGGCCCGACGAAAGCCACTCGTCATATTCGCATTTGCACCATGAACGGTGAGACCATTATGAAAAGAACAACTTCCGGCCTTCATTGGGGCAGCAACTGGCATTGTATTTTTTAATTGCGGATAGACCTCAAAAATGCCGTCCATATTTCGGCCGATAGTGATCTTATCAAAATTTGTCTTTTTATGCGAGCCAGGAATGAAGAAGAGACATCCATTTTCCAATGTTGCGTTATCCAGTGCAACCCATATTGAGATCGCGTTGCGATCGGAAAAAGACCAGAATGGAGTATCCAGGTGCCAGGCAGTTGGATTTGCCCATGGACGTTTGATCAAAGCCTGGTCATGCCAGATCCTGATGCCATCAACACCGGATAACTGTGCCGCCATCTTCCCGAGTCGCTCATCAAACATCATTTCTTTTACATCCTCATTGGTCTGCCAGAGATTGAGCAACTGGTCAAACACTTTTCCAAAATAATCGGCATCCTCATTAATTCCGTCGGCTTCACCAATCCTTATTTCCTTTCCGGGAATTTTTATTCCTGCCCTTTCTTTCACAGCCGTCGTAACTGTTTCGCGCCAGTGTTCCAGTTCTTCCGGCGACAAGAAACTTTCTACAACAATGAATCCTGAAGATTGGTAGGACTCGATCTGTTCTTTTGTTAACTGGTGTTTCATACCTCAACCTGTTTCGTGATAAAACAATTTTTGGAGATTCGCTATCGCAATTTACTAATCTCTACCTTCCAATCACTCCCGCTGTAAATGTGATATACTTCTGAAAAGTTTCCCATGTTCAATGCAAGCGAAACCTGCATCAGGCTATTTAAGTACAGTAGTGGTTTGTTTTTCGCAACACCTCCAAACGTTTCAACATAAGGCATTCTACTCTCATATTTTTTCATTTTGTTGTGATAGATAGAAACTTTGACCGTGTCACCTGTTTTGACATTGAGCTGTTTAAAAATATCATCCGAGATGTTTGTCCATATATTACCATATTGTATGTCGAGGATAGCAATTGTTCCTTTGATCTTTGCGCCTTCCAATTTTGCTTTTTGAAAGGGAATGGTTACGACTTGATTTGGCAAAACGGGCCCGACTTGCTCAAAGGTGATAATACCAGCAGCCAGCCTTGCAGCGGTGTAAGCATATACATCCCTACCATGAAAAGTATAAGATTTTTCGGAACCTTTCCTGCGGTTTACTGCCTCGTCAATTTCTCTCAATTCGGCAATGCCCAATGATTGAGCAACTAAAGTAAGCGTGCCGTTATCCGGAGTTACAATGAAATGCCCTGAATTTGTTTTCAAGACGACCGACTTCCTGCTTGTACCTACTCCAGGATCGACAACGGAAACAAAGACTGTTCCTGCGGGCCAGTATTCCACGGTCTGTCCTAAACGATAAGCTGCTTCCCATATATTGAAAGCAGGTATTTCATGCGTGAGGTCATACAATTTCAGATCCGGTGAAACTCCCATTGCCACTCCTTTCATCGCTGCTACGGCTCCATCTTTTAATCCGAAGTCAGTTTGAAATACAACTATCTTATTCTGTGCGAAGGAGAGCGTTGTTGTTGCAATTGATAAGAACGTGCAACATAAGAACAGAAAATATCTTTTCATGTCTGTGAGAATTAGTCATCGATTTGAAAGGGATGATTAAATTCTACCACGGAGGCACGAAGGTTCTCTGCGCTCTCTTATGTCTCCGTAGTCAAAACTTTTAATTCAATTTTTTCAACGAAAACTTATTTACCAATTTCCCAATAAACTTTTGCAAACAATCGCATGCCGTTAAAACCCATTTGTACAGAATCCCACGGCCCGCCCGATTCGTTATCTCCGGCCCATCCTTTTGCCAATGGATTTACACCGACATTGGGATGAACATTAAATAAATTATCTGCACCTACGAACAGAGTGACCTGTTTTGAAAACTTATAGGAACCATACAAGTCCATTACTAGCTTACCATTAAAATTAAATTGTTCAGGCACATAAACAGTCGCATCGGCATCAGTAGGAACCATTGGATTGATGCCAGTTTGATTGGGATTATCGGCGGTAGCATCCCCAAACCCCAATAAGACAATCTTTCCATAATAGGTCAGGTGCGTGCCGATACCAAATTTGTCAAAATTATAATCGAGACTCAACGCGAATTTTTGTTTCGGTGCTGATGCCAGCAAGAATGCTTCTTCGCGATCACTAAAGAAAGTTTTTTGATTGAGTTTGGTGCCGCTCAGTGCAGGGGGAACATGAATAGCATCAATGGTCATGCTTTGTATGTTTCCAGCCAGTAATGCCTTAAAGCTCTTATTTCCCCACCTTTTGAAATAATCCACAATTACATCCAGTCCATAGTTAGTAGTGCTGACCGCGTTAGCAAAGAATTGCACAGTTGTTACATCCGGAGGAATTTGCGACGTGAATGTCGGTGGTAAAGTGGGATCATCCCTGCTAAACAAACCAGATAGCACGATCCTGTCTTTCACTTTTACCATGTAGCCATCCACAGTCACGGTCAAATTGCTGATCGGCTTCCAACTAAAACCAACACTGCTATTAACAGAGGTTTCCTCCTTGAGTTCAGGAATACCCGCGGCCCTTGTAATTGGATCTGTATTGCTTGCAATTCGGGATTGCACCAGGTTCCCTCCGCTAAACGAAGTAAGAGTATTGCTGAAATTTATTTGTTGTAAAGAAGGTGCGCGGTAACCGGTACTGACAGAACCTCTCACATTAAAGTTAGGCGCCAGCCTGTAGCGTGTTGCTAATTTAAAAGTTGCAACAGAGCCAAAATCAGAATAATCTTCGAAGCGAATAGCTCCATCCAATAACCAATCTTTCGTTGCATTTAATTCTGCGTCGACATAGACGCCAACATTCGACCTGTTAGCAGTGACCACATCGGATGGACTAAACCCGGGAAATCCTTGCGAACCTGAAGCTGGCGCCGCAGAATCTGCAATGTTTGGATAATAGAGTTTACTTGGATGGTAATTGTGGTATGAGCCTTCTTCGCCTTGATAAATTTCATATCTCTCATATCTGTACTCTGCACCAAAGGCAAGATTCAGACCGTGGGCGACAGTTTTGAAGGATTTACTCAGATCGAGGTTCAATGTGTTTTGTAAAAAATTAAAACCACCGTCGTCATAGTGATTAGGAATACCCTGGCCTATCCTGGACGCATTGAAAGTTTTGTCGCCAAAAAAATGGAAATCGTTTCTCCCGATCGTGTTGCTCAGATCCCAATTCCATGCTGATCGTGTGGTTCGCTTTATTCCGAGTGCAAGCGAAGCATCCTGGACATGCGTTTGAATGTGCGGGTTGAAGTAAGTTTCACCATCATTGGAATGGCGGTAGATCGTTGGAGCATCAATTAAACTTCCGTCGGCATTAGCAGGAAAACGATCAGGCCGTGCACTATAGTTACGCGTATAGGCAAATGCATCTGAGTTTTTATAATTATAACCACCGAAGGAATAGAAAGTAATTCCACCATTTGCGGCCGGAGGTAATTCCATGTTATACATGATGCCAGCCGAGGTGAGCGAAGCATCTCCGAATGCTCTTCGTGAAGAATTTATGTACGGTAAATTGTCTTTTTCTGTTTGCCAGTTCGTGGTGTCAGTTTGTCGATAGGTCTTAGATTGCGTTAGAACATCCGCGGAAATATCGAGAAACCCACCATTCTTCCCAAGGGACATACCGTTGTTAACGGCTACAGTGAAACTTCCTCCATCGATCGCATTGCCCGAATAATATTGATTGCCTTCATTAAAATTCCTGCTGTTGAATTTATGATCGTAGTATCCACTCCATCCTGCATTAACCGATAAGTGATTTACATCCCTTTTGAGGATAAGGTTAATAACGCCGGCCATTGCGTCGGAACCATATTGCGCACTTGCTCCATCCCGCAAAATTTCCACCCTGTCAACAGCTGCTTCAGGAAAAGAGTTGAGATCCACACCTGAATTACCTCTTCCTCTTGTACCGAACAATGTTACAAATGCCGTTTGATGGCGCCTCTTGCCATTGATAAGAACCAATGTCTGGTCAGGACCAAGACCACGCAGTGTTCCAAGGTCAATGTGATCTGCACCATCGGCCCCGGTTTGTTTGTTATAATTGAAGGAAGGAGCTGTTATGTTTAAAACAGAGGCAATATCCATTTTTGCTGTGGGCAGGCCGGCCTGGTTTATTTTGATCACATCAACGGGGACCGGCGTTTCGATTTTTGCCCGGGGTGCGCCGCGGGTCCCGGTAATAACTATATCGCTAAGGTCCACAGTCACTGCCTGCAGTTGCACCGTAATTTCCGATTGATTACTCAAGGTCACGCTGGATGTTGAGTAACCAATGCTGCTTATCTCGATCACGGTATTCGCCGTGGCCTGGATCTGGTAAGTCCCGGTTGCATTAGTGATTCCACCTTTCCCCGTACTTTTTATTTTAACACTGGCATTGGTGATCGGTTCGCCGGTTTTCGCATCAACTACTTTGATAGTTACGGCGTTTTGTGAAAAGGCCATCAGGCAAAACAAGTTCACGAGCAGAACAAGGATTATCTTTTTCATCATAGACAGTTTAGTTCAGGAAATTAGATTACAAATCAAAACTTGAAAATAAGGATTATCGTGGAATGATTGCTTTCAAATCACGTGTGACATCAATCAAAATGATCAGCCATTGTAATTTGACTTTGATTCTGGATGGTTAGAGTTAAACAAATTTGATAAAAATCTCCACATCTGTCAAAATCAGTTTGCACTTTCCAAATTCAACACTTCGACGACACGATCATAGTAGGCTTTGGCCCGTTCATGAGTGCTGCCGATACACACGACTCCCAGTTTTCCAAATTCTGACAAAGCTCCCACTAAATGAAACATAACTCCTTCCTGTGTTGCACCGTCAAACATGAGTGAATGGAACATGGCAATATCTATCAGGTCAACGGGAGTAAGCCCTTTGTATTCATTGCTGATCACATTGTCGGAAGCAAAATAACAACGCTTATTACCGCTCGCAGTGATAAACTCGCCAGTATCTTCATGATACTTTCCGTCAGTTAAAAATTGTAACATCAGGAATGGATGTGTCGTGCCGCCTTTCCGTAAATTGATCTCGATGGCGAAGTGTTTCCATGATCCATCATCCTGTTTTACTGAAATGAAATCTACAGCAAACCTGCCCAGTGCTCCTTTTTCTGCAAGGGTCTGCGAGATCTTTCTTGCTTCAGCTGCAAGAGAAATGTTGTAAGCCTTATCTGCCGGAAAAATGGCGCCAATAAAGATCTGCCCATCATCTCCGCCAAGTAACTGGTCGTGTGTGCTTACGATGTCAATTCGTTTATCAGGGTTGATAACACATTGAGCGGACGGAGACATTTTCATATCGCCTTCGAGAAATACTTCAACAATGCCACCCATTAGCCCGAACTTTTCAAAAAATAAATCTTCACTTAAATCCTTTGCTACCGTTTTAAAATTCTGGGACAGGCCAGCGACAATATTTTGTTCAAGTTTATCATTAACAGGAATATCGCGATAGTCATAAATAGCATTACCATCTCCGCTAAATCCTTCATTCATTTTTACCACGGCTTTTCGCAGCGCCGGATATTTCCTTTTTAATGCAGCAAGGGCCGTGACAACTTCATCCTTTGTCCGCAGATCCTCGTATCCATCCGGAAGATTCACACCGCTTTCGCGAAACGTTTTTCTTCCGCCTGATTTGGACCCCTCGTAAAATTTATCAGGATCAGTTCCGAACAAGGGTATTCCCAGTTGTACCGCAAGGGTCTTCTCCAGTGGCGTGATATTAAAACAGGTCAGGTGTGCAGTGTCGAAGTTGGTTATATTTTGTTTTATAGCTTCCACCAGTCTTGGCCTTTCCAGTATCTTTTGCGTCAAAGGCTTTACTGATGAATCAAAACAACTGATCAACGTTAATCGCTTTCTTGCATGATGGCCAGTAATACCGGGTAGCAGGTTCAAATAATAATCGACGATCACTTCTGGCACCGGAACACTTGTCACATAGATCAGCTTTGTAAGCGGCATGCGCAACAGCATCAGCATGCATAGCAGACGCTCTTCATAGTGCACTGCCCCCTTGACTTTGGAAAGAATCTCGGCATCCAGCGTCAGCGAAGGCACGATCACGACAGTACGTTCAGCAAGTTTATCAGGAAATATTTTTTCATACTGTTTTTTCATTCCCTCCTGGATCTTATTGAACACAGCTCTTTCATCCGCAGAACCTGGCTCAGGAAAGTGATTCGCCCGGGTGAATGTTTTGCGACTGGTGGATGGTATGTTCATGCGCAAGATTTTTTGAAAAGTTAGTTCAATGCCATGAAAGACAATTCGCTTCCTCAAAAAACTTTTTAACTGAGCGACTCGGCAAATTTAGGTTAATCAGGACGATGCCATGTTAGCAGGATGTTCCGTTGCAACATATGCGGGCAGTTCTTTGGGAAGTTCGTTGTCGACGAAGTACATATCTATTTCGCCAATATTCTTGGCGTAAATTTTACCCCGGTAGGTACAGTGGTATCTGTCTTTGATGTATTCATAGGTGGCTGCAGAAACATTTACAGTTCCCACTTCTCCGTTACTTTCCATCCTACTTGCAATATTTACCGTACTTCCCCAGATGTCGTATGCATATTTTTTACGACCTACTACTCCTGCAACGATCGGTCCTACATGAATACCGATCCTCAGTTCCCATGGAGGGAGATCCATGGATGATCGTATTTCGTTTCTTTTCCGGATGTATTCCCTGATCTCGAGGCTTGCCTGGACAATTTTAAGCGGATGCTCATCATTTGGTGTTGGAATACCTCCCGCACACATATATGAATCTCCGATCGTTTTGATCTTTTCGAGCCCATATCTGCCTATGATCTCATCAAACGCGATGAAGCACTCGTTTAGTTCTGTTACTACCTCATGTGGCGAAAGCTCATCGGCTATTTTAGTGAAGCCCTTAAAATCTGTAAATAATACTGAAACTTGATCAAAATACTTTGGTTTCGCGTATCCGTGAACCTTTAATTCCTGGGCGACTTCGGAAGGAAGAATATTTAGAACCAGGTTTTCGATTTGTTCTTTTTGCTGATCAAGGATCTTATTTGTCTTTACCTTTCTTCGATATCCTCTATAAAGTATAATGGCGATTATGAAAACAAGGAAAAGCCCACCGGTCACCGCATTTCTCGCAATTTTTTGACGACGCAAATTAGACTCCTGCAGTTCCTTATCCTTTGTAAGCAAGTTTATTTCCGATTGCTTTTTGTCCATCTGGAATGTGAAATCGAGGCGTGCTAATTTTTGATCTGTTTCGCGATTGTAGATTGAATCCTTGATGTCAAGCAAACGTGCCTGGTATTCAAAAGCGTGGTTGTAATCATTAAGCGCCGAATAAGATGCAGCAAGACCCTGGTAAGATTCTTTCAATTGAAATTTAGAGTCCAGTGTTTTTGCAATTGCTTCTGCTTGCTGATACGTAGAAAGGGCGGCCTTTATTTTTCCTTCACGGAAATAGATCTGCGCAACTCCTAACAGTGACCCAGCCATATCTTCCTTTGCACTTAGACTCGTAGCGATTGATAGAGCACGTTGATGATAGATCAGTGCCGAATCATAGTTTTGCTGTTTTTCATAGAGCTTGCCGATATCATTGAGCGTATACGAAACATCTCCCGTTTGTTCGAAGGCAGTTAACGATTGCCTGAAATAATGGATAGCAGAATCGTATTTGTTTTCGTTCATGAATAGTTCCCCGATATTAACATTGACAGAGCCGATGATCTGATAGTCTTTCAACCCGTCGGCAATCGGCAAAGCACGGTAGAGATATTCAAGCGCTTTATCGTAGGTGTTTGATTTATTCAGATAAATAACCGCAATATTGCTAAGTGCTGTGACGATGCGATAATTATCCTTTGCGTCCTCTCCCAATTTCAACGCCTGGAAATAATATTCGAGAGCTTTTGTTTCCTGGCCCTGGTCGGCATATAGACTTCCGAAATTGTTAAGGATCCGCGATTGGCTTCCCAGGTCCTTAATGTTTTTATAGATTTCAAGACTCGAGGTGTACGCATCCAGTGATTCCCGGTATTTGCCCCATTTTTTATAATAGACACCGAGCAGGCGATACGCGTCGCCAAGGCCTTCGTTATATCCCAACTTAGTTGCCAGTTCCCTTGCGACAGTAGCATTACTCACCGCATCCTCAATCGAATAGTTTAAATAATTCTGGCTCAGTGCTAGCTGTACCTGTACTTTTTCGGGAGAATCTTTAAGGCGTGATAGAATATTTTTAAGACTGTCAATCGTCGGATCCTGGCCGAAAGCCACTCCCCTTATGAAGACCAAAATGAATAAGGTTGTTTTGGCAGGTCCGTTCAAACTCATGCGTTAAGTTACAATTTTTTTTCGCAGACTGAATCAGTAACTGCTGGATTTTCAAAGTAAAAGAGGGAACCTGGATTCCCTCTCTTTAAAATATCGATCAGTGATGTTAGAATTTTTCCACTTTGAAAAGCTTTGTCGCTCCCCCGATATTGACTCTGACAAAGTAAATTCCGTTAAGCAGCGGCGCAAGATTTAATTCAATAGTTTGCGTCGATGATCTCTTCACATTAACTCCTGCGAAAACCTTTCCATTAATATCTACAAGCGTTACGTCTTGTGGTGAGATATTGGCTGTTCCAACAAAGAGTGTCGCTTTATTGCGCGCCGGGTTTGGATAGACACCCATCTTAGCCAGGTTCGTTTCCTGAACATCGGAGGCTCTGCGAGTAGTAGAACCCGGGCATCTTCCGGAAGTGGAGCTGGCATCGCTCGTGGATGCGGATTTTTGAGTTCCATTGTAAGTGTTCAACGTCCACGTGTGTTTTGCCCCGTTAAATTTCATGTCCCAATGACCTGTGCCAGGAGGGAACACAGTAGGAGGCTGACCGGCAAAACCAGTTGCCGGACTGATGTTATTGTCAGGACCCAATTGAACCATGACAGTTGTGTTATTTGGATTGTTGTATGAATAGTGCGCGATGTAGGTATAGCCATTGGGATCATTGGTCAATGGTGCGACACAATCCAGGGACGGTTTAACATTTTTTGCATTACCTCCTTTCGGATCGACATACAAAGTTCCAGCAACATAAGTAATGGTGTAATTATTAGGTGTCTGCCTCTGTACAACACCGTAAGGGGTGATCGAGTAGGTACCGGCCTTCCCGGAATAGCTTGGCGAAAGAGTATAAGAGGGACCCGCGCTGATAACGCCAGTCACGCTATCCAGGTATTGGAATACTTTGATCGTCGATGTAAAGGCAGGGAGGGGATCGCCCTCAAATATTACTTTATCATCAGCCTTCACTGTTAATGACGCAGGACGAATAATCAACTTTCCTTTTGCGTAGTGGATATCAAAGTTATTAGAGAAGAAATCTGCCGTAAAGAATGCGCCCGGAATGATATCAGACTGGCCTACTCCCAGACCAGTTATGAGAATTATTGGCGTAAACGATGCTACCTGGCCTGCATTCACATCTTCGGTATCGAGGATCACAATCGTGTTGTCAGTTGAAGCCGAATCTCCAACTGTACCATTGAAGATAGCGCTGCTGCTGGAAATCGTTTTGCCGTTCACAACGGTTAGACCACTGCTGATAGTCTTACCACTTGAGATCGTTTTACCGTTGACCAGGGTACCACCCGTCGGTATATAGTTATTGAACACATCTCCACTTAAGGAAATGACATTGAAATTGCTGGAAATGGTTTTGCCACTGCTAATCGTTTTTCCACTGGCAATGAACCCAAGATTTGAAAATGAGAAACCGCTCGATATGGTCTTCCCGTCAACCAGGGCGACGGTGTTGGGAATTATTGCCTGTTGATGATCTAATACCAGGTTGCCCAGAATGGCGATTGAATCAGCTGGCGATATTGCCGACGAACCTAGGTCGTATGTGAATGTAATATTGGAGACAGCATCTCCATAAGTTATCGTATCATTATTTGGCGTTATCGTCAATTGCAGTTTGTTTACAGCAAGGTTCCCATTAACAAAAGTATATTCGTATAATTCATCCAATGCTCTGTCGGCCACGTTTGCCGTATCTAATTTTGGCCTCATGAGAGGTACAATGCTATAGTTTGTGACATTGCTCAATGATGTTGCAGAAGTAGTGTCCTGTAATCTACCTCCATCAAGACCGAGATCGTGAAGTGTCAGCCTGGGTGTTGTGTTGGCCAACAGCACATTGTCTACTGTGATCGTGTTTGTGAATGTTGGTAACGTGTCACCATAAAATTTGGATTTATTATCCGCGGTCACAACAACCTTCTTTTTGGGAATATTCAATAAATTAATTGAGTTAGAGAATGCGCCATCTGTTCCAAGTGTCGAAACAGGTGGAGTATAAACTCGAATGGCAGGATTGCCGGTAAAACCAGCGACCGTTGCTGTTGCTGTTGAATCATTGATTATTGTAGTTGTAAGCGCTTGATTCCTTAGATAAATTGACGAGCTCGGGCTGAAAAAATGACCTGTTACAGTAACGGTAAATGTTGATGGGGTTGGACCGGTTATGGAGGAAGGCACGTTAACGGTGATCAGACCCGGGGTGGGGGCGGCGAACGTATGCATAGCGGAATCGGCCTGTATTAATCCAGCTCCGGCGATGCTATCCGGGAGAGCCATGGCAATGGCTGAAGATCTGAGAAGTGATCTGATCTCCGACGGCAGCATATCTCTTCCTCTAAACTTCTGGCTTCCGGATTTCAGTAACGCGGCTACTCCACCTGCGTGAGGCGCAGCAGCTGACGTTCCAAAGAAGTTTGGTTGCCGGGGTGTCTCGTTTGGTTCGAGATCCAGTGGAGAGCCCATATCAACTGTAGTGTTTCCTCCGTCTGGTGCCGTGAAATCGGGTTTGTTTCTATTTTCTCCATTGACAGGAGTTCCTCCGTACGACGAGAAATTTTCTATCCTTGGAGGAGTAGTGCCATAAGCGGGCGTTTGCGTGTACCGGGCGGCGCCGACAGTTAATGCTCCGAAGGCATTTGCCTGGCCCACAATCGTTGAGTTGCCAACAGTATTATATTCTGCGATCGTGGCGCCTCCCCGCATAATAATGTATTTGAACCTTACAGTTGTCGAGCCATTCGCGCTTATTACCATTAAATTGGTTGTTGTGTTTGCCAGGGCCTGGAACGACAGTACCTCCACCGGATCTCTATGGAAATTGTTACTATTCATTCCAAATAAGATGGCGCCGGTATTGTCTACGAGGTAAAAGTCGAGATCATTTGGAGTAGGATTTGCTTGTCCTAAAGAATAGAAATCGTTGTCCCACTGTAAGACAATTGTATATGCACCGGGTGTAAGTGATAGCTGCTGATAAATGTCTGTACCGCCGGATGAATTGAAGTTATGCGCATAGCCCATGCCATTGGGTGCCGACACAGGTCTGAAATTCGCTGAGTAGGATTGCCCACTAAAGTTACCGGCCGCCGAAATGTAAGTCTTATTCAAACCATAAACATAGTTTGCAGCTTGTGCAACAACGCCGTCTCTGAAAAAAGGCTCAGTAATGTAGGTGATATCGTCGATAATAATATCGCAATGTGCGTTATCTGCAAGTTGCCTGACACCCAATGCGAAGTCCCATTCGGAAATGAATCCTGTACGAAAAGCCAGTGTGGCCTTCGGAGCGACATCGTGTACTATTTGCAACATAGCTCGTCCTTCGTCTGATCCTTTGCTAAATATAGTAAACGGATAATCTTTTAATGAATCTACCGGTGTCGGATTAAGAGCATTGCCGATGCCCGGCAGATCATCGTTGCCAACGTCGGAACTTGCTAAGCCCTGGTTGTTATAGCTGTCTGATAGCACACCCACCTTAACATTTTCGCCATAAGTGCGATAACCGTTTCTGACAAAGTTTGATCGCTCAGCGATGTCGCCATTGGTGGTTGTAACGCCACTAAGTTTCTTGGGTGGAAACACAGGCTGGCAATAACTGATCAAAGTGGTAAGCAAATTGAGCTGCCCAAGACTTGCAATGGGGAAGAAGCATGTAATAACATCCTGGTTGCCGGTCGCTACAAACTTGGAACTATCCAGCGAATATGGAGGACTTTGCAGCAGGGATAACACATCATTGTATTTGCCTTTAATGACATAGATATTGATCAATACATTGCTATTGATTACCCGAAACACACTGTCCTCAAAAGTAACTGTACCAACCGGAGGATGGTCTCTTAAAAATGTAAGTTGGGGGCCAATTATACTATCTACCTTAAAGTTCGTTGGCGGCGTAAAAGCTGGAATGATCACTGGATTGTCACCATTTTTTGTATTGATATATGGTGCATAGTCCATTGTAACATTGCTCGCAATATTTATGGTGTTATTGGTAAAGAACGCACCAGTTGAGCTTACGGCCTTTGTTCCCGTTGCGAAATTGATGCTGCCATTGGGAGCCCAAACTGTACCAAGCCACCTTGAATCTTGGGTTGAACCGCCGGCCATAGTAAATGCATTGCCATTAGCTGTAGATCCGTTTCCGAGAGTTTCAAGAAATATGTAACTGGCACCACCACCGTTAGCCAGGGTGATGAAATTTTTATTAATGTCAACGTCACCCTGAACAAGGATAATAAAATTTCCAGTAACGTTTTTGAAATCAAACACAAATGTGTTGTTGGAAGAACCTGCGTTTTTAATGGAGTTAAATACGTACGTTCCGGTGCCCGACAACGTGACTGTTTTTCCTCCGCCTAAAGCCAGGTTACGGAAGTATCCCGGGGTGATCGTTGTGTCCTTGTTGATATCAACTGTGCCAACGTGATCAATTGGAATTGTTGTTGGCATCGGTGGTAAGACGGGCAATTTCAATAAAGCGGGTGCTACTTTGTTTACTGGAGGAAGCGTTGGAGTTGGTCCGTTGTAGGTGGCAGTTGTGGGCAGAAATACCTGTTTAACGGT
>AR_comb_assmDRAFT_10926779_pt1 | contig 13430 bp, 12 predicted proteins | sample ArasoioldDNA_FD_10543 | JGI IMG/M metagenome (IMG submission 10543) | reverse complement strand
TTAACAAACTTTCAAATTAACGGGTTATTCAAGGCCCATTGGTATTCAAATCGCCAACTCTGGGGGAGAGCCCATCGTGGGCGCGCGCGCTATGGCTGTCGACCTGACAAAGCCGGTTCTGGTCGTAGACGACTACAACACGATGATTCGCATCATGCACAACCTGCTCAAGCAGCTGGGCTTTGAGCATGTCGACGATGCAAACGACGGCTCGACCGCGCTCAACAAGCTGCGCGCTCGGCCCTATGGCCTGGTCATCTCCGACTGGAACATGGAGCCGATGACCGGCTTCGCCCTGTTGCAGGAAATGCGCGCCGATCCATCGCTAGCGGAAATTCCCTTCATCATGGTCACGGCAGAATCCAAGACCGAAAACGTCATCGCGGCGAAGAAGGCGGGCGTGTCGAACTATATCGTCAAGCCGTTCAATGCGCAGACGCTGAAGAACAAGATCGACGCCGTCTTCGGCGAAGTCGAAGCTCCCGCGCCGGCGGCCTGATTCCTACCATCGCAACTCGCGCATTACCGCTTTCGGCATTCCACCGGCCGCGGTGAACGTCGCCGTCAGGGCCGCGTCATCGGGCTGCTCACGGCTGCCGAGTTCCTCGGCGTGGATACCCGACGTCACGAACAGAAAATCGACACCGAACATCCGCGCGCCTTTGAGATCCGTGCGCACCGAGTCGCCCACCGCCAACACCCGGTCGAGCCCGATCTTGCGGCCGACTGCGGCCTCGGCCTTCGCGAGCGCCATATCGTAGATCGGCCGGTACGGCTTTCCCGCATAGAGAACGTCACCGCCCATGTTCGCGTAGAGATCGGCAATCGCGCCGGCGCAGTAGACCAGCGTTGAGCCACGTTCAACGACGACATCGGGATTACCGCAGACCATGAAAAGTTTGCGCGCCAGCATGGATACGAGCCGTCCACGATAGTCGTCCGGCGTCTCGGCTTCGTCGTCTTCCAAGCCGGAGCAAACCACATAGTCCGCACTTTCCAGCGGAGCGAACTGCACGTTGAGGCCGGTGAAAATCGAACGGTCGCGCTCCGGTCCGAGGTGATAGAGCGTCTGGCCGCGCCGGCTTTCGATCACGCTGCGGGTGACGTCGCCGGAGGATACGATCGCATCATAGGTTTCGCGCGGAACATGCAGGCGATCGAGTTGACGCGACACCACCTCGCTCGGCCGTGGGGCATTGGTAATGAGAACCACAAGGCCGCCCCGCGCGCGGGCGCGCATCAGCGCGTCGCACGCGTGCGGAAATGCAGTCATGCCGTTGTGGATCACGCCCCAGACGTCGCTCATCAGCACGTCGTAGTTGGGCGCAAGCGTGGAGAACTTCGATGTTAGCGGCGGCAAAACGGCGTTCATCAGCCGGTTGCCGCCAACGGGCCTGGCCCTTCGTCGGTAATCGGCTTTGCAATCTCACTGAGAGAGCCTTGCAGTGCCTCGGCCCGCACCGGCCGCGGTGGCGAAAACAGGAAGCCCTGGCCGAAACGCACATCGTAGTCGAGCAGATCGACAACGGTCATTTCGTTCTCGACCCGCTCAGCAATGAGGTCGATCCCCGCGCGCGCCAGCAGATCCGCCAGATCTTCCGGATCAATATCGCTCTGCATTCCGACAGCCTTATTGAGCAGCAGTTTGGCCGGCACCTTCAGGAAGCGGAACGAACGATCGGCCAGATCATTCGGTTCGATGTGCAGGTCGGTGACATGGTCCATGGAGAAACGGAAACCACGCTGCGCGAGCGCAGCCAGACCCTCGTGCTCCATGGGACCAAAGGAACGATAGGCTTCTTGCTTGAACTCAAACGTCAGCGACGACGCGAGCGCACGATTGGCATCCATGAAGTCGAGGAATTGCTGGAACATCAATGCATCAGTGAGCGTCGCGGCGCTCACATTGCAGAACAGGCCGACGTCGCGGCTCTTCATCAGCAGCCGACGCGTCACCTGCACGCAACGGAATATCGCAAGGTTGTCGATTTTCGGCATCATGCCGATGCTTTCGGCGACATCGATATAGTCCGTGGCCGGGATCGTGTCGCCGTCTTCGGTGCGCAGCCGTGACACCGCTTCGTAGTAGCGCACCTTGCGTTGCGGTAGCGTCACGATGGGCTGGAGATAGAGATCGATGCGGTTGGCATCGGCCGCCTTCGAAATCAGATCGGCGATGCTTTCGCGTGAAAGGCTGCGGAATCGCTCGAGGCCGGTGGCCATGTCGTTCTCGCCGACCAGAGGCACGCTTTCAACCGGTCGGATAATTTCGGGCTTCGGTGGAGGTGGTGCGGAGGCGCGGGCAGCTGTCAAGGCACCTTGCTTCTGCAAGGCAGCTGCGTGGGTCGCAACCGTTTGCGCAATCTGCTTGACCAGACCGCCAAGTTCGCCGATTTCGGTAGCCAACGGATCACCTGACGCGCGTGCCCGGGCTGCGGGCGATGCGAGCTTAGCTTCCACCCGGTGCAGGCGGCGCGAAATCTCCCCGACTTGGCGCGCAAGGTCGGCGGTGCCACGCGAGAGGTCGGCGATCTGGTCGCCCAGATCACCGCGATCGCGCAACCGGTTGCTGATGGAGTTGAAAAGCGCCATGCCGGTAAGTGCGCCGAGCGCCACGATGGCCGACGTGCTGGCGTCAGCGCCGAAGCCTAGGTAAAGCACCGCGCCGATCGAGCAGGCGATGAGCACCATACAGACTGCGATGAAGATGGCGCTGATGCGACGCATGCGATTTATCCTGCCACTGCCCACAGCGGGCGTGATGCCCCGGGAACGATTGATTCGCGCAGGCGGCTCTAAATGTCTATGACACCGCGTCCCCACGCAACTCGAAGTCTTGCTATGCTAGCGCGAAATCGTCCGTTATTCGCAAGAACTTGAAACTATTGTGGACCGCTAAGCCGATGTCAGGGCCCCGCCGTTTTCCGTTGCTGGATCGGATTGCGACAGTTCCAGGACAGGCTTTGGCGATGGTTCTGTTGCTGCACGCGGTCGTCTGGACGGCGCTGCCGACGTTGCTTTATGCCAATTTGCCGCTCGATCTGATTGAGGCGCTGGTCTACGGCCGGGAATGGCAGTTGGGCTACGACAAGCTGCCGCCGCTGCCCTGGTGGTTGGTTCAAGTCGCCTACCACCTCGGCGGCCATGATCTTGCTTATTACCTGCTGGCGCAGGTCGCGGTTGTGTCGGCGCTGTGGCTCGTGTGGTTGACCGCCCGGCCGCTTGCCGGTCCGCTCGGCGCGCTGGTCGCCGTTCTGATCGTCGATGGACTCCATTACCTCAACTACACCGCCGCCAAGTTCAACCACGATGTGATTCAGCTGCCATTCTGGGCGCTGGCCGGATTTGCGTTTCATCGCGCATTACGCGGCGGGTGGCTGGGCCACTGGCTGTTGCTTGGGGTGGCGCTGGGGATGTCGCTATGGGCCAAGTATTTCATGGTCGTCCTGGCAGTACCGCTTGCGCTGTTCATTCTGTTCGACCGGGAAGCGCGCAAGACACTGGCCACCCCGGGGCCATATGTGGCGGCAGCCGCAGCGCTCATTACTATGTCCCCCCATCTCGTCTGGCTGGCTCGGAACGATTTTCTGCCCTTTTCCTATGCCGAACACCGCGCCCCACTCTCGGGAGGCCTGGTCGACCATGTCTGGCATCCGCTGCAATTTGCCATCAGTCAGTTTTTCTTCCTGATTCCGTCGCTCTTTATTGCACTGCCTATCGTTGTCCCGCGCCGCGACCGCAATACCGAAACTGCGACGTTCGGCGCCGACGCTTTCGACCGCCGCATCATTGCCTGCCTCGCATTCGGGCCGTTTGCGACGGTACTGGCGATGTCGGCGATCAGCGGCCGCGGCATCGTGGCGATGTGGGGGTATCCGATTTGGCTATTCGCCGGACTGTGGATCGTGCTCGCCGCTCGCCAGACACTCAGCAAACTTCGCGTTAAGCGGGCTTTTTTCAACTGGGCAACGGTTTTCACTGTTTTCGCAATCGCGTTCGTTGCCAACTACGCCGTGCTGCCTTTGGACGATCACCGCTATCGGGCCGTGTTTTTCCCCGGGGATGATTTAGGACGCGAACTGTCGAAACGTTACCGGGCCGTGACCGGTCGCCCGATTGTCTACGTGATCGGCAGCATGTGGAACGGCGGCAACGTCTCGCACTATTCGCCTGATCACCCGCGCGTTCTCATCGACGGCGAGCCTGCGCGAGCGCCGTGGATCGATCTTGCGGATCTCAGGACAAAAGGCGCACTGGTGGTGTGGACCGCTGGCGACCTGACCACGATACCGCCGGAACTGCGCGGCGTCGCCGCTGACGCCGCAGTGCAGCCGTCATTCCTGTTGCCGTTCCGGCGTGGAGATTCAAATCTCAATGTCGGCTGGGCGATCCTCCAGCCGCGGCCGGCCTTCGCGCTTAAGCCACCGCGCGAATAATTTTTCCAAGTTTGTCGAATATTTCGCCGATCTGAGCTTCGGTCACGATCAATGGCGGGCTGAGTGCCAGCGTGTCGCCGATCGCGCGGAACATAAAATCATGATCGAAGAAACCCAACTCCAGCGCTGCCATGCCGCGTTTTCCTACCGCGTCGGGCTTGCTGGCGAGGTCGATACCGACGGTGAGGCCGACAACGCGAATGTCGAGCACGTTCGGCAGCCCTTTGAGGCCCATCGCCGCCTCGCCCCAGGCGCTTTCCAGCTTGCGCGCGCGCTCGAACAGTTTCTCGTCACGATAGACATCGAGCGTTGCAAGTCCGGCCGCGCAGGCGAGCGGATGTGCCGAGTAGGTGTAGCCATGAAACAGTTCGATGACGTGCTCGGGTCCTTTCATGAACGCATCGTAAATGCCCTTGCGTACGATGACGCCGCCCATGGGCACGGAACCCGAGGTGATGCCCTTGGCGAAGGTGATCATGTCCGGAACCACGCCATAGCGCTCGGCGGCAAACGCATGACCGAGCCGGCCGAAACCGGTGATCACCTCGTCAAAAATCAGAAGTATGCCGTGCTTGTCGCAGATCGCTCGTAGCCGTTCGAGGTAACCCTTGGGCGGCGGAAGCACCCCGGTTGACGCCGCCACCGGCTCGACGATCACCGCCGCGATCGTCGAGGCGTCGTGCAGCGCGACGCGGCGGTCGAGCTCATCGGCAAGGTGAGCGCCCCACTCCGGCTCGCCGATCGTGAAGGCCTGCTTCTCGCGATTGTAGGTCGCCGGCAGATGATCGACGCCGGCCAGCAGTGCGCCGAACTGTTTGCGGTTGTTGACAATGCCACCGACGGCAACGCCGCCGAAACCGACGCCATGATAGCCGCGTTCGCGCCCGATCAGCCGCACGCGCGATCCATTGCCCCGTACATTATGGTAGGCGAGCGCGATCTTGAGAGCGGTGTCGACGGCCTCGGAGCCGGAATTGCAGAAGAACACGTGATCGAGATCGCCGGGCGCGAGGGCCGCGACGCGACTCGCCAACTCGAACGCCTTGGGGTGGGCGAACTGGAAGGCCGGCGCGTAGTCGAGCGTCCCCGCCTCGCGCTGGATGGCATCGACGATGGGGTCGCGATTGTGGCCGGCGTTGGTGCACCACAGGCCGGCCGACCCATCAAGCAGCTTGCGCCCGTCGGTGGCGATGTAATGCATATCCTTGGCGCCCACGATAAGGCGCGGACGTTTCTTGAATGCCCGATTGGCGGTGAACGGCATCCAATAGGGTTCAAGATCGTTGGGAATACCGACTTTCGCTTGCGCCTGAGCCTCTGCCATGACCTGTCACCGTTTGGAGGCCGCTGCGCCCGGCCTTTTGCCGGGCAATCGCGGGCTCTGCCATTTTACACATAAAGACGTGGATGGCTGAGACAATAGCATCCATCCTGGTTTACAGCGTTGCCGTAATGCGCGTGTCTGATATGTAGACCGCAAATGGCCGACAAGCCCAAAAAAGCGAACAAGCTTAAAGCCCGCCTGCCGCGCGGCCTTGCCGACCGTGGGGCGGCTGAAATCGCCGCCACGCGACACATGCTGGAAAAAATCCGCGTGGTGTTCGAGCGCTACGGCTTCGAGCCGATGGAAACGCCTGCCATCGAATACACCGATGCCCTCGGCAAGTTTTTGCCCGACCAGGACCGCCCCAACGAGGGCGTATTTTCATTCCAGGACGACGACGAGCAGTGGCTGTCGTTGCGTTATGACCTCACCGCGCCGCTGGCGCGTTACGTGGCCGAGAATTTTCAAAACCTCGCGCTGCCTTATCGCTCGTATCGCTACGGCTGGGTGTTCCGCAATGAGAAGCCGGGACCAGGGCGCTATCGGCAATTCATGCAATTCGACGCGGATACAGTAGCTGCGCCGACCATGGCCGCCGACGCCGAGATGTGCATGCTCGCGGCCGACACGATGGAAGCGCTTGGTATTCCGCGCGGCAGCTATGTGGTGAGGGTGAACAATCGCAAGATTCTCGATGGCACGATGGATGCCCTGCAAATTCATGCCGGCAAGCGCCTCACCACGATGCGTGCCATCGATAAGCTCGATCGGCTCGGCATCGACGGTGTGCGGATGCTGCTCGGCAAAGGGCGCAAAGACGAGAGTGGTGATTTTACAAAAGGCGCGGAGCTCACGGATTCGCAAATTGCCGGAATTGTCGCTGCGATCACCGGAAATGCAAACGCAAGAGCTGGCGCAGCCGCCACGAGCGGCGGGGAAGCAGAGCTTGCGGAAATTGCCGCGCTGGTGCGCGCGGCCGGGTATGATGATCGGGTTCGTATCGACAAAACAGTCGTGCGCGGACTCGAATATTATACCGGCCCGGTCTACGAGGTTGAGCTGACCTTCGAAATCAATGATGAGAAGGGCCGTCCTGTCCGCTTCGGCTCCGTCGGCGGCGGCGGACGTTACGACGGTCTTGTTTCGCGTTTTCGCGGCGAGCCGGTGCCGGCGACCGGATTTTCCATTGGCGTGTCGCGGTTGCAGGCCGCCCTTACCCACCTCAAGAAGATCAGCGAAAAGCCTGTTGCCGGCCCCGTCATTGTGACCGTGTTTGATCGTGATCGCATCGCCGACTATCAGCGCATGGTCTCAGCGCTGCGCGCCGCGAACATTCGCGCCGAGCTCTATCTTGGCAATCCGAAAAACAACATCGGCGCGCAGCTCAAATATGCCGACAAGCGCGGCTCGCCCTGCGCCATCATTCAGGGCGGCGACGAAAAAGCCCGCGGCGAGCTGCAGATCAAGGACTTGATCCTGGGCGCCAACCTCACCGCCATCAAGGATCGCGACGAATACCTAAAGAAACAGAGCGAAGCGCAGTTTGCGGTGAAAGAAAACGTGCTGGTCGAAGCCGTCCGGAAGCTGTTGGCCCGCCACGGATTGACCTGACAGCGCGAGTACTATTGCCGGCCGGGCGGTCCGCCCATTTTTTGCATGTCGAGCACGTTCATTTTCATGCCGCTGCCCATCATGACATCGCCGGGCCTTTGTCCGGTCGCACACGGTCCGAGCCACTTCGCGGCGATGGTCATATGCGTTTCACCGTTAGGCGCGGCGCCCGGCATCGGTCGCCCGCCTTGCCGCGTCGAATTCACCTGCACGGTATAGGCGCTGTTGAAGTCGCCGCTGACCACCGCATGCGACGTCGTCACGCTTTCACCGAACGTGCAAACCGAATCGACCGTGATGGTGCCACCGTTGCTGCGTACATCTTGCTTCTGACAATTTCGGTCGGCCGAGCCGCCGAAATTGAGAGTCATGAATTTATCGGTGCTTGCATCGGTGCACTGTTGCATCAGTTGAGTCGGAAGGTTCCGGCCCGCGAACTCCATCTTCAGCTCCCACAGTCCTGCCTTGCGTGTCGGCATATCGAGCGCGAGTGCGGGCGAAACAGTCAACAGCAACAAGACAACAACAGTAGAACGACGGCGCATGATGTGTGCTCCGAAGCAGACTGGATTGTCCAAGATAGCACGGCGCGCGACGGCATCTAACGCCAATGGTCGCAGGAATAAAGTTATACCGTCACTATATTACCATCGACGCGGTAACCATCGTATGCGTCGAGGCTATAGCCAAGCATTTGCTCGGCGGCGTCGAAGCTATCGATGATCGAAACGTAGTTAATTACCTTTTCGTCGCGAAACTGGATGAAATGCGCAATCCGGTAGCTGATCGCGCGGCCACCATTACGTTTGGTTGCATTGAGCTTGCCGAGGATGGCCGCCCGGTTGCCGTCGACCAGCATTGTCTGCGCGGCGAAACGTCGGCTCGGCAGGAACGCCGGAATCTCACGGGCCAGCAGTTTCATTACCACGTCCTTGCCGACGCGCTTGCCGCAAAACGGCAAGATGTCGACGGGGCCGCTGATGGTCCAATCCACGTCATCATCGAGATAGGCGGCAAGGGCGTCAAAGTCGCGAACCGACAAGGCTTGATAAAACGCCTCGACGGCTGCGCGCGAGACCGGCTTGCCCATGAGTTTGTCTCCCACCGGAACCAAGTCAAACCCGGTTGTATTGAGATTCCCTTACTCGTTTAGGGCGTGTGGTTAGCTGCGGGTAACCGCAAGGCCTGACCAGCCGCCCGGCGCAAAATTTGTTAACGACGACAACTATTTGACGCTGCCGGCCGTTAAGGCCAGCGGCCAAACAGCGTCGAATCCTTAAGGCCGCCATGCTAAATGCCGGCGCGGCGAACCCAGGATTTGCGGTTGTAATGGACGCAAGCGCGACAACACAGAAGCGGGAGCCCGACACGCGGGCGGAGGCGCTGGTCGCCTCCTACGAGCGTGCCGGTTACGCCCGCGTTGCGCCCGCGCTCCTGCAGCCAGCTGAGCCGTTCCTCGACCTGTCCGGCGAGGACATCCGCCGCCGCATGTATCTGACGACCGCGCCGGACGGCGCCGAATTTTGTCTGCGGCCTGACCTCACCATTCCCGTTTCCCGCGACTATCTCGCGTCGCGCCTCGCGGGAAGGCCGGCGGGTTTCTCCTATTTCGGTCCGGTCTTCCGCCATCGTAGCGATGCGCCAGCCGAGTTTTTGCAAGCCGGCATCGAATCCTTCGGGCGATCGGACAAGGCGGCAGCCGATGCGGAGATGCTGTCACTTGGCCTCGAAGCGACGGCGCATTACGGCCTTGATACGCCAGACATCCAGATCGGCGACGTCGCGCTTTTTGCGAGTCTTGTCGCCGGCCTCGATCTGCCGCCGGCGTGGAAACGGCGGCTCATCAAGGATTTCAACCGCAAGGCCAATCTTGTGCAGGACCTCGACCGGCTTGTGCTGGGCGGCAACAATGCGCGGCCCGAATATCAAGGCGTGCTGGCGGCGATGGCCGGCTCCGATCCGAAAGGTGCGCATGCGCTGGTAACCGACTTGCTGTCTATAGCCGGCATCAATGCGGTCGGCGGTCGTTCGATCGGCGAGATCGCGGACCGATTCCTCGAACAATCCGCGCTCGGCGCCAGCGCCAAGCTGCCGCGCGATGTTCGCGGGCTGATCGAGCGATTCCTTGCAATTCAGGGCAATCCCGACCAGGCGGCGGCGGCGCTGCGTGCGCTCGCGAGCGAGACCAAAATGACTTCGGCGCTTGCACCGGCGCTCGATCAGTTCGAAAGCCGCACCGGATTTATTGAAGCCCGCGGCATCGACCTCAAGAAAATACGTTTCTCGACCGCCTTCGGGCGTGGCTTCGACTATTACACTGGCGTTGTGTTCGAATTGACCGATCCGGCACGCACCGGCGATCCGCTGGTCGCCGGTGGCCGTTACGACGGATTGCTGGCACGCCTTGGCGCGCCGGATCCCATTCCCGCCGTCGGTTTTGCGGTTTGGATCGAACGTCTGGCGATTTACGGAGGCGCCCGATGACCGCGCCTTTGGTGCTTGCCGTTCCGGCCAAGGGCCGCCTGCAGGAAAACGCCGAAGCGTTCTTCGCGCGCGCAGATCTAACTTTGGTCAAGCCGCGGGGCGCGCGCGACTATCGCGGCGCGATCAGCGGCCTTGATGGTGTCGAGGTCGCCTATCTGTCGGCCGCTGAAATCACTAGCCAGCTTGCGGCGGGCGCTGTGCACCTGGGCGTGACCGGGGAAGACCTGGTGCGTGAGATGATTCCGGATGCCGACAAGCGCGTCGTACTTATTGAAGGTCTTGGATTTGGCTTTGCTAATGTTGTGGTCGCGGTGCCGCAGGCGTGGATCGATGTGCGCACGATGGCCGACGTCGACGACGTCGCGACTTCATTCAGGCAACATCACGACCGCAAGCTGCGCGTCGCGACAAAATACATGAATCTGACACGCGACTTTTTCTCCGCGCACGGCATCATTGACTACCGCATTGTCGAGAGTTCGGGGGCGACCGAAGGAGCGCCAGCTGCCGGCACCGCGGAGATGATTGTCGACATCACTACGACCGGCACAACGCTCGCGGCCAACGGCCTCAAAGTGGTCGAAGACGGCACGATATTGCGCTCGCAGGCAAACCTGGTGGCGGCGCGTGGCGCCACTTGGGGAAAAGACGAAAGGGACCTCGCCCGCGTCATTCTTGACCGGGTCGCAGCGCAGGCACGGGCACGCGCGTTTCGCGAGGTTCGCGCACGTTTTGCCGCCGGCACCGATATGCTGGTGGAAAATGCCAAGCGGAAGTTCGCCATCGAGGCGCCGTTTGGCGGGCCCACCGCATCCGGAATGTTGATTCTGCATTGCCCGCCGGATCAGGTCTACGCGCTAACCAGCTTCCTGCGCGAGAACGGCGCCGAGGCCGTGGCAGTGGCCGAGCTTGGTTACGTGTTTTCGCGCGACAATCCGCTTTACGCAAAGCTCGAGGCGGGATTGTAGAGCCGCCTTGCGCTACAGGGCGGCAAAGTCGATCGGCTTGTGCCGGTCGAGGGTGCGGCGCACCGGCGGAAGCGGGTATTTCAAACCGCTTGCGCAATTGAAAAGCACGACCTGATCGGTGCGCTTTACACGCCCGTCTTTGAGACTCTGTTTGTAGGCCGCATAAGTCGCTGCGCCTTCCGGACAGAGTAGCAGGCCCTCTTCACGCGCCATCTCTTCGAGCGCAGCAGTGATCGCCTCGTCCGATACCGCGATCGCGAAGCCACTGCTCTCGCGCACAGCGCGCAGGATCAGAAAATCCCCGATCGCCTGCGGCACGCGAATGCCTGACGCTATGGTATGCGCATTCTCCCAGCGCGGCGCATGCTCCTCGCCCGCCTCGAACGCTTTCACCATCGGCGCGCAGCCGGCGGCCTGGACCGCGACCATACGTGGGCGCTTTTTTCCGATAAAGCCGATCGTTTCCAGTTCGGCGAATGCTTTCCACATGCCGATCAGCCCGGTGCCGCCGCCGGTCGGATAAAAAATCGCGTCGGGCATCTGCCAGCCGAGCTGCTCGGCGAGTTCGAGACCCATGGTTTTCTTGCCTTCGATCCGATAAGGCTCCTTCAGCGTTGACGTATCGAACCAGCCGACCTTGGCTCGGCCCTCCCCCACGATCTTGCCGCAGTCATCGATCAGCCCATTGACGCGATAAACGGTCGCGCCTTGCAGGGCGATCTCGCTCACATTCACTTCCGGCGTATCTTCCGGACAGAAAATCGTCGTCTTGATGCCAGCGCGTGATGCGTAAGCGGCAAGCGCCGCCCCCGCATTGCCGTTGGTCGGCATCGCCATATGTCTGATGCCGAGCGCCTTGGCCATCGATACCGCCATCACCAGACCGCGCGCCTTAAATGAGCCGGTCGGCAGCCGGCCTTCGTCCTTTACCAGAATTTCGCCGCCGCCCAGCTTTTTCGAAATACGCGGCACCGGCACGATCGGAGTCATCGCTTCGCCAAGGCTTACGATGTCGTGGGCATGGCGAACCGGCAACATTTCGCGATACCGCCACAGATCGGGGGGCCGCGCCGCGAGCGTCTCCTTACTCAGCGCCTTGCGTATGCCCGCGAGATCATATCGCACCAACAGCGGTTTGCCGGCGCGCGACAGATTGTGCACCTGGTCCGCCGCGTGATGCTCGCCGGTCATCGCGCACTCCAGGTGCGTGACGAAGTTCAGAAGCTTGGCAGTCAGGTTGTAGTCGTGCTGCATGGCCAATCTAACAACTAGTCGGTGTCACCATTCCTGCTGCGGAACACGACTAAGTGGGAAAGCGAGAAGTTAACAGCAAAGCTCACCAGGATTGAAATCGCTTTAGCCACCAGCAAAGGAAGAAAATAAGACAGCGCGAATAATGTTGCAGTGCTTGATACCATGCCCGCCACGCCGGAGGCGACGAACGCTGCGTAATCACGCCATCGCAGAATTCGTCCCGACTCGCGAGCAAATGTCGTAAACGAGTTCATCATGTAGGAGAATGTGACTGCCACAAACCAGGCAAGCACGTTGGCGGGAACCAGTGGCCAGTGCAGCTGCGTGGCGGTTATCCAGAAAATGCTAAAATCGACAACTGTATTGATGAGGCCGACGATGGCGAAACTGGTCGCCTTGAGCGCGATGCCGCGCTCATGCCAGGCCACAATAAGACGATCGAGGATATTCTGGAGGGGCGCCGGAATCATCGTCCGTGCCGGCTTAGCACGGCAAAACAACGCCCGGTAGGCCGGGACGCGACAGCGCGGCCCCGGTGCGCTATAGATCGCCCGAAACAGGAGTAACAGGTTAACCAGGAATGGCGGTCAAGCCGACCAAAGCGGGCACTCGAGCGCGGGCGTCGTCCTCGCCAACGTTGTCGATTGTCGTGCCCCTTCTCAACGAGGCTAAAGGCCTGCAGGCGCTGCACGAGCGTATCGCGGAGGTCGCGCGTTATTTGCAGACCAAACGCGGCCTGGACGTTGAAGTCGTTTATGTCGATGACGGCAGCACCGATGGCAGCAGCGATGTGGCGAGAGCCTTTCCTGCCCTGCCCGTTGATATTCAGGTTGTCACTTTGTCGCGCAATTTCGGCAAGGAGGCGGCGCTTCTTGCAGGTCTCGATCATGCCAGTCGAGGCGCTATCCTTTTCATGGATGGCGATGGCCAGCACCCACCGGATCTGATCGACACGCTGGTCGCTCGCTGGCTCGATGACGGCTATGACGTGGTCTACACGGCAAAGGCCACCCGCAAAAACGAACCCTGGTTGCGACGCGCGGGCGTGCACTGGTTCTACGCCTTGCTCAACTGGGGCTCCCGCCACAAGATCCCGGAAGACGCGGGGGATTTTCGCCTGCTTTCCCCGCGTGCCGCGGCGGCGCTGCGGCAAATGCCGGAACGCAATCGCTTCTTCAAGGGACTTTCGAGCTGGATCGGCTTTCGTCAGGTCCGTGTCGATTATGAGCCGGCGAAGCGCACACATGGTGCCACGACCTGGAATGTACGGAGACTGGTGGGCCTATCGATCGAAGGCCTCACGTCGTTCTCAGTGGCGCCATTGCGCGTGGCGAGCATGCTTGGTCTCCTGCT